>ERZ1032238.611-NODE-611-length-10629-cov-8.931436_pt1 | contig 10629 bp, 18 predicted proteins | sample MGYA00518736_ERZ1032238 | MGnify/ENA primary metagenome ERZ1032238 (study PRJEB33719, sample SAMN04261349) | wastewater metagenome | biome: periurban shantytown; feature: human; material: feces | host: Homo sapiens | place: Peru: Lima | collected 2012-01-15 ... | reverse complement strand
ATAGGGAAAACGGGGATATGGCCCAAGAGTTGAAGGGTGTAAAGCCTGCTGATTTCGACGACGAGAGACTGACCCTGTACTTCATGCAGGGAGGTAAGAGTCTGTACTCTAAGGCCCCGCTTGACGTGACGAGGCTGTCTGAATATGAAATTGATCACATTATTCCGCAGTCCTACATCAAAGATGACAGCTTTGAAAACAAAGCCCTCGTTCTCAAGAGCGAAAACCAGACCAAGACGAATCAGCTGCTGTTGCCTCAAGGGGTTCGCGTAAAGATGGCGAGCTATTGGCAAGAGCTGCACCGTTGCGGGCTTATGAGTGATAAGAAGCTGAGAAACCTCATGTGCTCCGACATCAGCGAGCGACGGATCAAGGGCTTTATCGCACGCCAGCTTGTTGAAACCTCGCAGATTGTCAAGTTGACGAAGATGGTGCTCGAGAATCGCCTGCCCGAGTCGAGGCTGGTTCCCATCAAGGCGAGCCTGTCGCATGAGCTGCGCGAGGCCAAGCATTATTACAAGTGCCGCGAGATCAACGATTTTCACCATGCGCACGATGCGCTTCTCGCTGCGGAGATCGGTAGGTTTTTGCTGCTACGGCATGCTGGAATGTATGACAATCCCATCGGATATGCGCATGTTGTTAAGGATTTTGTGCGCGTTCAAGCAGACGAGGCAAAGAGGACGGGCCGCCTGCCTGGATCGGCCGGCTTCATCGTGTCGAGCTTCCTGCATTCGGGCTTTGACAAAGATACGGGCGAGATCTTCAAGGATACGTGGGACGCCGAGTTCGAATGCGAGCGCATCCGCAAGTATCTCAACTATCGACAGGTGTACTTGAGCCGTATGCCGGAGGAGGCATCTGGTGCGTTTTGGGATGCGACTATCTATTCGCCGCGTGGAAAGATGAAACTCTCCCTCCCTCTGAAAGAGGGGCTCGATCCGTCTAAATACGGCGGCTATTCATCGGAGAAATATGCATATTTCTTCTGCTATTACGCGAAGGATAAGAAGGGCAAGCGAATTATTGATTTTGCTCCAGTTCCGGTGTCTCGCGCTGCTGGGGGACAAGTCGATATCGAGGCTTTCGGGCGTGAGGTCGCCGAAGAGAGGGGATATGCGTTCGAGTCTATCGCTCGCGCCAAGATCGCGGTCAAGCAACTAATCGAGGTTGACGGATGCAGGCTGTTTATCACCGGCGCCGATCAGGTTCGCAGCGCGGTGCCGTTGGCTTTTAGCCAGGAGGAAACACGGCTTGTTGGGGGGCTTCTCTCCGGCTCTTCTTTCGAGGCACATGAGTATGACCTGATGTTCGAGCGTTTGCTTTCTGGTATTAGGAGCTTCGATGGGCGCCTATACGAAAACCTGAGGCTGAACGACCGAGCGGCGGCATTTACATCCTTGGGGAATGATGAAAAGGAACTCGTTATCAAGGGACTTATTGCGTTGTCTTCCGCTTCAAGCAACATGGCAGATATGCGCCCGATTGGCGGCGCTAAGACCGCTGGACAGCTGAAAATCGTTTTTAGAAATGTGCTCAGCAATCAGGGCATTACGTTCATCGATCAGTCTGTGACCGGCATGTTTGAGAGGAAAACCTACATTGGGCTTTAGGACCATCTTCATAGAGAGCCCTTGCAGGCTTTCATATAAAAGTGGATATATGGTCGTACGCAAGGAAGATGATGTTGCGAAGATCCATTTGTCGGAGATTTCGTCCATCATGCTTCAAACGATGCAGGTATACATCAGCGCCTACCTGATGGCGGAGTTGGCCAAGAGCAAGATTTCCCTCGTCTATTCAGACGAGAAGCACAATCCTGTCGGGCAGGCGCTGCCCTTATACGGGGCGCATAACGTGAGCAAGCGCATACAGGAGCAACTGGCTTGGGGAGAGCCAATCAAAAAGCGTGTGTGGCAGCGCGTTGTCAGGGAAAAGATTCGGCAGCAGGCTGCTGTGCTGGCCGATCGTGATTTGCCAGAAGCCCGAGTTCTCAAGGCGGCAATTGACGAGGTCAGATCAGGTGATACCACCAATCGAGAAGCGCATGCGGCAAGGGTTTACTTCCAGGCTCTGTTTGGCCAAGGGTTCTCACGCGATATCAATTGTCCGGTGAACGATGCCTTGAATTACGGCTATGCCGTGCTGCTGTCATCGGTGAATAGGGAGATCGTCTCGCGTGGCTATCTGACTCAATGTGGGATATGCCATCACAGCGAATATAACGAGTTCAATCTAGCCTGCGACTTGATGGAGCCATTTAGGCCAATCGTTGATCGAATGGTTGATGAGTGGATTGGGGCTGAGTTCGATGCTGGGTCACGTCGAATGCTTGGGGACTTAATGAATACGACAGTGCTATATAAGGATGGGGAGTACAGGCTCTCTTCGGTTGTCTCCCTGTTCGTCCAGGATTGCATCAACGCGCTTAATAAGAAGATTGGCGTTGACGAAGTCCAGAGCTTCGATGCGCGATGAGCCCGAAAGGTCGAGTGAGGTACATGCGGCTGCTTGTATTTTTCGATTTGCCGGTCAGCACCGCGGCACAACGCAAGAGGTACTCGCAGTTCAGGAAGTACTTGGTTAAAGATGGTTTTCTGATGTTGCAGCAGTCTGTGTATTCTAAGCTGGCCGTGAATGAGGCGGCAGCATCGGGGTCGATAGCCCGCATGAGGAAACATCGTCCTCCAGAAGGACTTGTCCAAGTGCTGAAAGTGACTGAGAAACAGTACACAACGATGACCTATATAACGGGCAATGAGGCGGCTCACGACGAAGTCGACACGATGGAGGAGTTCCTTGTGCTATGAAGCTGATATTCGCTGGTGCCGATAGGCCGATAGGCATTGCAAGGGGGTACGTCAGTACGGTCGAGGTTGAGAATTCCTGCCTGTTCGCGCGCATATGTCGGTCTCTTGTATCGAATGGAGGAGAGGGCGTTTTCGAGCAGTTTTCCCTTTGGGATGAAGCCGGTAATGAGCTTGTGCCCTCGAGAGTCCTATTTGCGGTTCCCGATCCGCTGCATCTTCCTTGGGATTGCACGGAGCTTTCCAGCAAGCTGCTTGGGATTATGGAGACGCTCCTCTACGAGGACGAGGAAGCTCGAAGATTATTTGAGGACTACGGCAGCCAGCTGAGAGGATTATCACAGCGGTTGACGCATCAAGTGGAATGCGATTACCGATTCAACGTAGAATGGGATATACGTCGCTATCTGAAATCGTTTGGTTTTTCGGCTGACAGGGGCGATGATCTTCCGTACATTGACATGCTGAATATGTTCTTAGATTATGTCTCTGATGTGCAGCTCGAGAAGGTGCTTGTGTTTGTGAATCTGAAAACTTTTCTGGGCAAAATCGAGTTCGAGCAGTTCCTAGACAGAGTCTTTTTTCATGAAATGCAGGTATTGCTGCTGGAAAATAAGGTGTGCGACATAAGCTATGGTCATGAGAGCAAGATGCGTATTGACCAGCACTTTCTCGAGATATAACGACACGAATTGTCAGGACGTCCGTCCTCTTTGCAGGGAGGAATTTGCTTCAATGGTTTTGGAGCAGTGTCGTTCTGACTGGTAATCCAACTCGCATGTCACGCCGTCGACGTCTTTACCCGTTTTGGAGCAGTGTCGTTCTGACTGGTAATCCAACGAACCCGAGCAACAACACGTTCATCGGCACGTTTTGGAGCAGTGTCGTTCTGACTGGTAATCCAACCGGTGCGTGAGCGCGGGACGGCATCGAACGGTTTTGGAGCAGTGTCGTTCTGACTGGTAATCCAACTGGGAATCGCTTCTCGATGGCGATGAAGATGTTTTGGAGCAGTGTCGTTCTGACTGGTAATCCAACTGACGGTGCCCGTCGCATCGTCGTAGAGGTCGTTTTGGAGCAGTGTCGTTCTGACTGGTAATCCAACCGAGCAGATGATGATGACGCCGTCCCGCATGTTTTGGAGCAGTGTCGTTCTGACTGGTAATCCAACGCAACCGTGCCGCCTGAAACATATCCATAGGTTTTGGAGCAGTGTCGTTCTGACTGGTAATCCAACCGAGTTTATGGTCAAGGAGTATAAAGACTAGTTTTGGAGCAGTGTCGTTCTGACTGGTAATCCAACTAGCAGACGGCCTATCCCGTCCACGTGGGGGTTTTGGAGCAGTGTCGTTCTGACTGGTAATCCAACACCTCTCGCTGTACGCGCCGACGCCCGGAAGTTTTGGAGCAGTGTCGTTCTGACTGGTAATCCAACGAGGGCGGAGAGCGCCACGTCATACGCGGCGTTTTGGAGCAGTGTCGTTCTGACTGGTAATCCAACTCGATGACCAACAGATAGGTCTTGCCGTCCGTTTTGGAGCAGTGTCGTTCTGACTGGTAATCCAACTCGGCCAACGTGCCCAGTTTGGTGTCACGCGTTTTGGAGCAGTGTCGTTCTGACTGGTAATCCAACTTGCGCGCACGTCGCGCGTTGCTAACCTATGTTTTGGAGCAGTGTCGTTCTGACTGGTAATCCAACTCAGTCGGGTTATTACTCTCGAACTCGATGGTTTTGGAGCAGTGTCGTTCTGACTGGTAATCCAACTCCGTGAATTGCATGTGTCCTCCTCCTCGTGTTTTGGAGCAGTGTCGTTCTGACTGGTAATCCAACGACGAACCTAGAATTTGATACTAAACAGCTGTTTTGGAGCAGTGTCGTTCTGACTGGTAATCCAACGGAACGCCGCGCATGTACTCCCCGAACCCCGACCATCCCAGCGGACTGCCCTCCGACGAGGTGTACAGGCTCACGCAGGGGCAGCGCAGGCGCGAGCGCGACATCCGCCAGACCAAGCGCGAGCTGGCGGGCGCGCAGCTGATCGCCGACAAGGACGCGAACATGGCGAACATCGCCGAGGTCGAGAAGCTGAAGGCCAAGCTGCGCGGCCAGCAGGACGGGCTGCGGAGGTGCATCGACGAGGCGAACCGCAAGGGCGGGTCGCCCGTGCTCCAACGCTCACCAAACCGCGAGTGGGCCGGCGACATGCCGCGCATCCGCAAGACCGACGCGAGCCGCCGCACCATGAGGGAGTTCATGGACGGGGACGGCGTGAGGCAGGCACTCAAAGCGCGGGGCATGGACAAGAATGATGCCAGGCTCGCCCTCTCCGCCGAACTCGAGGCCGAGGGCATCCCCGAGCAAAGCTGGAGGTATCTGAGCGGGGGCAGGCAGCGCAGCCTGTTCAAGAAGGCGGTCAACTCGGGCACGATCAGCCAGCCGATGGGGACGGGGCGCAAGCGGGCGGAGGCGCACGCCAAGCGTTACTACGAGGAGCTCGCGAACCGAGACCGCGCATCGACCATCGCCAAGATCGCGGAGGCGTCCGGCATGGACGCAACCGAGGCGGAACGCGCCTTCATGCACCTGTTCGTCGAGGAGCACGACCTCGCCGACGGCCATAGGAAATTCGACCCGGACTACTACATGGCTCAGTCCATCCAGCGGCTCATAGACACGGGCCGCCCTCTGCCGCACGACCTCGTCCTGTTCAGGCACGAGGCGCTGGAGGCGCGGTACATGGCCGAGGGCATGACGCAGGGGCAGGCCCACGACAAGGCGAACGAGCTGTATAATTACCAGAAGATGCTCAAGGAGTGGATCGATGGAAAGGAGGCAGCCTGATGCTCGAATACCGACGAACCGGAGGCAGCGACGATAATCCGGAATACGAATACCTCATCGAGGGCAAGCCCGAGGAGACCGGGCGCATCTCCTTCGACGTCTCGATCCAAGACGGCCTGATGCTCGACCACAACGATGAGACGTGGTACCAGCTTTATGCATGCAAGCTGATCAGCTGCCTCGACCGCCAGATGAGCGTGAACGGCGCACTGCTGGAATCCGGCACCTACATGTGGTACTGACCTCAGGGGGAAATAAATGGCACTGTTTTGGAGCAGTGTCGTTCTGACTGGTAATCCAACCATGCGGGTCGATGATAAGAAGTTCACCGACCTCATCAAGGAAGCGGCGGAGGAGATGAAATGACACTACCGAGCGCGATAGCGGCGAAACTCAGAGAGCTGCGCGAATCCGCCCCGTGCAAGGTCGCGATGAACGACCCCGTGCGGGTCAACGAGGGGACGCTCTACGTGCCGTTCTACGACGCTGAGGGGGACGATGTCCCCGACGCGTGCATGCCGCTGCTCCTCATGGCTCCAAACGGCTCGGTTCGCGAGGTGTGCGGCCCTTCTGACGAATGGCTCGCACTCATCGAGCAGATACCCGAATAGCCACAACAGAAGTCACACAGAAGGCCGCCCCACGGGGCGGTTTTTTCATGGTGCGGAAATGCCGCGCCAACGCCGATGGCACGGAAATACCATGCCGCGAACCCGCCGCGCGACACATGCCGTACCTTCTCCGCATCGCATGGGAACGCGTAAAAATCCCGCCTGTCCCGCGCAGGGAAGCGCGCAACCAAACCCAGGAAAGGAGAAGGACATGGCAAACGAGGGCAACGTCAAGACCGAACCGCAGGAGATCGACCCGCAGACCGACCCCAATCAGGGCGAGGGAGCGCAGGGCGGCGCCGCGGGCGACCCGAAACCCGCAGCCGAAGGCCAAGGCGGCGAGGAGGGCGAGGTCGCAGACAAGCACGGCCAGCCCGGCATCAACCGCGAGAAGTACCAGCGCGACATCGAGGCCAAGGACAAGCAGATCGCTGAGCTGCAGGCGCAGCTCGACGAGAAGTCCAAGACCGAGGAGGGCCGCGAGGCGCTCAAGGCGGAGCTGGACAAGCTCAAGGCCGACATGGCCGACGAGCGCACCGACCACAAGCTCGAACTCGCGGGCTGCCTCAACGCGAAGGCGGCCAAGGCCCTGCTCGGCGATTACGACGGCGACGTGGCCAAGCTCAAGGATGCCTGCCCCTATCTGTTCGGCACCGAGAAGAAGACCGGCTCCACGGGGCTCAAGCCCGACGGCGACGCCGGCAAGGACCTAGACGACAAGCTGGACCGCGCGTTCGGCATCAAGAAGTAAGGAGGGAGCGCCATGGCCAACAGCCTCGGCTCCAACATCACCAAGTTCACGACCCGCCTCGACAAGGTCGTCGAGCAGGCCGCCCTCACCGGCGACCTGAACATCAACGGCGACCTCGTCGGCGAGGTCTCCCGCACCGGCGAGGTCAAGGTGGCCAAGATCGCCATGCAGGGCCTCGCCGACTACGACCGCGCCAAGGGCTTCACCGCCGGAGACGTGACGCTCGACTGGGAGACCCTGAAGCTGGTTTTGGAGCAGTGTCGTTCTGACTGGTAATCCAACGGAGACGCGCTCACGACCTCCCAGTGGTGCGTTTTGGAGCAGTGTCGTTCTGACTGGTAATCCAACCGACCAAACAAGCTGCGAGCAGCTTGCCGACGATGTTGAGCGCGGCATGTTCGGCGTCAATCCCATCCGCGCCGAAGTTCTCGGCGGCAAGGCGAAGAGTGTTCAAGCGATCGTCAACAAGCGCGCCGGAATCTGCGCGGCGTCCGTCTACATCGTTAAAAGCGGCGACACACTCAGCGGTATCGGCGCGAAAGTGGACGTCAATTGGCAGGCCATCGCAAGCAAGAACGGCATCGCATCGCCTTACACGATTTACCCCGGTCAAAAACTCTTCTATTGACCTTAAAGCGGGGCACCCTAGTAAGGGGTGCCCCGCTTTCTGCCGTTATATGGCATTCTGGCAAGCCGTTTAGCTGCTGTTTTGCATATCGGCAGAAATAAGCCTCTTGATGTAGTCCGTTGTGTTCTCCTGCGATTTCAGCCACGCATACATCTCTTCATCGCTATCGCTGTTCGGATAAAACCGAATGGTAAGCTGCTTGACCTTCTTGCGGTAATTGCTGCTTGCTCGGCGTTGCGCTTCCGTCTGCATTACTCCCCCCTTGCGGCTACTGCGCCAAATCCTGAACGCGATGAATGACACGACGAACGATATAACCAGTGTTTTCTTTGCGCACCTCCTGCGCTAAAATCGTGAGCGGCGGGGCACCGCCTAAGCGATGCCCCTTGTGCTAAGACCTCTTTGCGTGCTTTCCGGGCTTGCGAGGGGTCTTTTTCTTTAGACGCTCAACTGTTTCATGTTTTGGAGCAGTGTCGTTCTGACTGGTAATCCAGCGAGGGACGGAGAGAGTTGGGAGAGTCGGATGTTCGAAGGCCTGGGCGATGCAAGGCGCTTCGCCCTAGGTATCGTCAGGGGCGGCAGTCTCATGTACGCGCGACGCCTGCTCCAGGTATCGACCGCCGATCTCTTCGAGTGCGAGCCGAACGACATGCACGTCATTCAGCGTTGCCAGGTCATGCCAGAGCGCAATTAGGAGGAGACATGGACTACACGTACGCAGGGAGCATCGAGCGCACGGATGACGGATGGTTCGCCTCCGTGCCGTCCTTCGAGGGGGCGTATGGGGCGGGTGACACCGTGGGCGAAGCCTGCGCATCGTGCTCCGAGGCGCTCCGCATGTGCATCGCCTCGGCGATAGAGGGCGGTATGACGCTCCCAGACCCAGAGTTCGGCATCGCACCCCAGGCGGTGTTCACCGTCGAGGTCGATGACAGATACCTGAAGGCCACGAGCTGCATGACCATGAAGGGCGCAGCCAAGGCACTGGGCGTGTCCATCGGTCGTGTCAGCCAGCTCGCAAAGGGTGGGCTGTTGGATGCCGTGCACATCGACGGCAAGCGCATGGTCACCATCGCCAGCGTAAACGCGCGCATCGAGAACCCGCCGTCCCATCACCGCCCGAAGCGCTCTTAGCTCTCACGCCCCGTTTTGGAGCGGTGTCGTTCTGGCGGTACTTCAACGACGATGTGATTAGGCCGCTCCTCATGGAAAGAGGCGCCCGGGGATATCTGATTGGCGTCGCCGAGCAGTACAATATCCCTGAGAGCGAGATGCGCCAGACCAGGCTCGCCCTCGAGTACTACTTGCAGAGATTAAAGGAGGCGGGCGTAGATGAAGGTGACTGACAGTTGGAACATCGCAGGACTGACCGTCCTCACCCTCTCGGAGCCGCTTCCGAATGGCCCATGGAGAAGCGTCATCGTCGACGGCAAGAAGTTCGAGGCGCTCGTGCCCATGTACGCCGGTGATATCTCGCAAGTGAAAGACAACTCGATTGGCATCCGAGGAACGCATGACTTTACCGGCAAGACAATCGAGTTCGTCTAGACATGGAGGACTTCAAGGGTTTTGGAGCGGCGTCGTTCTGATTGGTGATCCAGCTTGAAGACGGAACAATTGATGCCCTGGGTGCCATCCATTGAGCTGGGGCTATTAAGAGAATAAAAAGCGGTGGTACAGGTCTCGGTTCCCAATCCAGGTGCATGCCAATCGTTAATGTTTGGCATGCTTACTCGCTGCCGTTCGTGTCAGCTTTGGGGCAGTGTTGTCCTGGCTGGTAATCCATCGGCATCGTGTAAATCATTGCGCCCCGCATCGCGATGAAGCGGGCATTAAATGAAAGAGAGGATGATGTGAAATGACGTACAACTAGGTCGGTTTCCGCGCTGCGCGAGAGCGGATCGGACTGACTCAGAAGAACATCGCTGACATGTCTGGCGTGACCATGCTCACGGTCAAGAAGTGGGAAAAGCTGAACGGCAGCAACATCCCAGCCGACGTGCAGGACCTCATGCACTCCCTTGAAGCCCGATTCGATGAGGGTGTCGAGGCGACCCTCTCGGCTCTGGTTTCAGTGATCGAAGACGAAGGTGGGAACCGTGATGCCGTGGAGATTACCTACTACCGCTCTCAAGATGATTACAGTATCGCTGGTGTCGATGAAAGCCCCTTCGGGTACGTGAACGCAATGAGTCGGGCGGTCGCCGCCAGGTTGATTGATATGGGCATCCGGGTGGCCTTTGTCTATCCCGAGGAGAAGGTCACGGGCCGTTGAAGGAAGACAGCTTTAACTTTGTCGGTCGGGCTCCTTGCTGTGAGGCGGTATTGTTCTGGTTGGCAATCTAACTGTGGCTAGCAAGACGGAAAACGCGATGGCTCCCGGCGTTTTGGAAGAGAGATGCTGCTTCGAAGAGGATTCCAAGTGCCCTGAATGGGCGCTCAATTTCGATTTAGAACCTCGATTCAGGGACAGTTCCTAAATTGAGGTGGGGGGGGGATATCAGCGCACGGGTTTGTGTTCGTGCAAGGGGGTCCGTGTGAGGTACTACATCGAGGACAACGGAATTGGAATCCATCGCATGGACGACGCGGTGTGCCAGTCGTACGACTTTGCCCAGGGGCGCTGGGTCCACAGCACGGAGATCATGGACATGTTCATCGGCGAGCTGTGGGCCGACGAGGTGAGTGAAGCCGAGGCGGATGCGTTCATTGCCAAAAAGGCCCGCGAATTCGGAAGCCATGGGAGTTCCGACGGGGCGGCGAAACGTGAAGACCCTCTCACACACCCGCATGCGCCCAGCCTGCTTTTCAGCGATGGCTTGTACGAGCGCACACTATCGCCGTTTGGACGGCGGGTTTTCCTCAAACGCGAGCCAAAAGACCGAGGCAAATAGCGTCACTCCGCGTGTCGCAGCAGAATCTATTCCCTGCGATAATGATATCGATTCGTCCGGACAAAAATCGATGCCGGCGGCTAGGGGCGAGCGTCA
>ERZ1032238.601-NODE-601-length-10715-cov-13.291557_pt1 | contig 10715 bp, 6 predicted proteins | sample MGYA00518736_ERZ1032238 | MGnify/ENA primary metagenome ERZ1032238 (study PRJEB33719, sample SAMN04261349) | wastewater metagenome | biome: periurban shantytown; feature: human; material: feces | host: Homo sapiens | place: Peru: Lima | collected 2012-01-15 ... | reverse complement strand
GCCGTGGCACCGGCCGTGCGCCGCATGAACAGGCGGCGCTTGGCGCGGCCCTCGCGAGCCGCCGCGCGATCGGGATCGAGCACGCCCGAGGCGTCGAGCTCGGAAAACAGCTCTTCCGCCTCATCCGGGGTCATGTTGTGCCTTTTGCTCATTGCCTACCTCACGTCGCGCGCGCGTGCACCCTCAAACTGCATTCGATAGTAGCGGGCGTACGTGCCGCCGCGTGCGAGAAGCTCCTCGTGCGTGCCGCGCTCCACAACCCTGCCACGCTCGACGGTCGCGATCTCGTCGGCGTTCTTAATGGTGGACAGGCGGTGCGCGATGATGATGGTGGTGCGGTCGGCGGCCAGGCGCTCAAGCGACTCCTGCACGGCCTCCTCGCTCTCGTTGTCGAGGGCCGAGGTCGCCTCGTCCAGGATGAGGATCGCCGGGTCTTTGAGGAACACGCGGGCGATGGCCACGCGCTGCTTTTGCCCGCCGGAAAGACGACTACCGCGCTCGCCCACCACGGTGTCGTAGCCCTCGGGCAGGCTCGCGATGAAGTCGTGGATGTTGGCCTTGCGGGCCGCGTCCTCGATCTCGGCGTCGCTCGCGCCGGGGCGGCCGTAGGCGATGTTGTCGCGCAGGGTGCCGTCGAACAGGTAGACGTCCTGCTGCACCAGGCCGATGGCGCGGCGCAGGCTCTCCTGCGTCACGTCACGCACGTCCTGGCCGTCGATGCGGATGGAGCCGCTCGCCACGTCGTAGAAGCGCGGCAACAGCGAGCAAGTGGTGGACTTGCCGCCACCCGAGGGACCAACCAGCGCGATGGTCTCGCCGGGACGGATGGAGAGGTTCATATGGTCGATCACGGGGCGCTCAGGGGCGGCGCCGCCCTCGCCCACCTCGGTATCGGGATAGGAGAAGCAGACGTCGCGGTACTCGATGGCGCCCTCGCGGACCTCAAGCGGACGGGCGTCCGGCTTGTCCTGGATGTCGGGCGCGGTGCGTAGGACCTCGTCCATGCGGCGGAAGCCCGCGGCGGCCTTTTGGAAGTTCTCCGTGGAGTTCACGAGCGTCTCGATGGGCGTGGCGAACAGCGTGATGTACAGGGCGAAGGTGGCCATGTCCACCGCCGTCATCTGACCGGCGGCCACCAGGTAGCCGCCGAGCACCACGATGGTGACGTAGAGCACGCCCGTCATGAGGGCGCTCGTTGCCTGGTAACGGCCCATCACGTGGTACTGGGCGACCTTGGAGTCGAGGTAGCGGTCGTTGGACACGCGGAACTTGGAGCGCTCGGTGCGCTCGTTCGCAAAGGACTTGACCACGCGCATGCCCGCCAGCGAATCCTGGAGCTGGGCGTTCACGTCGGAGATGCGGCGGCGGTTATCCGCGAACACGGCGCGCATGCGCAGGTTCTGGCGGACCATGATGACCACGAACACGGCAGTGATCGCCGCCATGGCGCTCGCGAGCACCGGGGAGATGGTGAAGAGAATCGCGAACGCGCCGATGATCTCGATGCCGCAGATGATGATCCACTCGGGCACGTGGTGGGCCGCCTCGCAGATGTCGAACAGGTCGTTGACCACGCGGCTCATCATGTCGCCGGAGTTGTGCGCGTCAAAGTAGGCGAAGCTAAAGCGCTCGTACTGGTCGAAGAGGTCCTCGCGCATGCGGGACTCCATGCGGGCGCCCATGATGTGGCCCTGCGCGGACACAAAGTAACGGCAGGCGCAGCGCAGGGCGTAGAGCCCGATGAGCCCCGCCGCGATGTAGCCGAGCGCACCCAAAATCGCCGCCGACCCTTGGGTGAACAACCCGTTGGTGAGCGAGCGCAAGATACTCGGAAACGCGAGGTCGATCCCCGCCAGCACCAGCGCGCACACCGTATCCGCAATAAAGAGCCCCTTGACCGGCCCATAATAAGAAAGAAACCGCTTGAACATACCCCGACGACTTTCTACCAACATTCTTCCGTTCAGCAAACCCGGCCGTCCCCTCGGCGCTCTCTCGGGCGACGCAATCTCGCCTCGGGGGGGTCACCGTAGGGCGGAGGAGGTGTTTTCGGTCTGGGCGATTCCGCAGGAACGAGGACCAGCCCAGACTGAAAACGCCTCCTCCGCCCGGTCAGCTACAGCCTGTGCGAGATCGCATCGCACGCGAGCGCGCCGATCACGGTCTTAGCGTCCTCGATCTTGCCGTCGAGCACCGCATCGATCAGCTCGGACAGCGGCACCAGGTCCACGTTCACGAACTCGTCGTCATCGGGATTGGCGCCCGCGAACGTAAGGCCCGTTGCCATATACAGATGGATGACCTCGTCGCAAAAGCCGGGCGTGGTGGCAATGGTGGTGAGGTGGTTGACGCGCGCGGCCTTAAAGCCCGTCTCCTCGAGCAGCTCGCGCTTGGCGCACTCGAGCGGGTCCTCGCCCGGGTCGAGCTTGCCCGCGGGAATCTCAACCGTCACGCGGTCGAGCGCGGTGCGGTATTGGCGAACCAGCACGATCTTGCCGGACTCGGTGAGCGCCACGACCGCCGAGGCGCCCGGGTGACGAATCAGGTCGCGCCCGGTCACGCGACCGTTGGGCAGCCTGACCTCCGCCGTATGCACATCGAGGATGCGACCCCGCCATGCGGGCTCCTCGGAGAGAATCTGCTCATGCAGGCCGGAGTCGCGCGGGTCGTCGTCGCCCAGCACGAGCACCGGCTCAATCTGCTTCTCTTCCGCATCTTGCGCATCGATCACCTCGGCCTGAGCCTCGCCCGCGCAGGCGCGCTCGGCATCCCCGGCCTCCTCGGCGTCGAGCAGCTCCGCCTCGAACTCTTTTTCGTCCATATCGTCACGATCTCCGAACACGTCGACGCCGCCCTCGACGCGCTCGAATCCACCATCCATCTCTTCGCTCTTCATCTGCCTCTCCTCTCCAATCGCCATGCACGCAAAAATGTACACCCTAACGGGAGCTTAGCAGGCTCGCCTACAAACAACCCATGCCATACGGCGGGGCCGCGTCGCGCATTAAGCGGTCAAGCACGTAATCGGCAGCACCGGCACACCGTCATCGCGCTGATACGCATACCCTCCGGGCGTCAACATTTGCGCCCAACGGGCATCACGTTTTGCCTGCTCACACCCACCAACCATCCAATTGCAGAGATTTCGACCGTCCACTTGCGGAGATTTCGGCCTTCCGATTGCGGAGATTTCGGCCTTCCGATTGCAGACTTTTTGACCGTCCAATTGCAAATCGCATGCTGTCCGTACAAGACCCGAACCGTCAAATCCGAGCCATTATGCACAGAGGGCCGCCGGCTTCCGGCGACCCTCATGCCCATTCGTGTTGTGGGAACGGCTCTTGGGGCTTACTCGTCCCAAGCCTCGCGGCCGCGCAGGGCGCGCAGGCCGATGTCGTGGCGCAGCGTCTTGCCCTCAAAGTCGATCTTCTCGCAGGCGGCGTAGGCAAGATCGCGTGCAGCCTCGAAGGTGTCGCCCAAGGCGGTGACGTCGAGCACGCGGCCGCCGGAGGTCACCAGCTCGCCATCCTCGTTCACGGCGGTTCCGGCGTGGTACACCGTGACGTTCTCCATGGCCTCGGCATCCTCAATGCCGGTGATGACCTTGCCCTTCTCGTAGGAGCCAGGGTAGCCGGCAGAGGTGAGCACAACGGAGACCGCCCACTCGTCGCGCCAAGCGAGCTCGACCTCGTCCAAGCGCTGCTCGGCGCAGGCGAGCATGACCTCAACCAAGTCGCTGGCCAGGCGCGGCATGAGGACCTCGGTCTCGGGGTCGCCAAAGCGGGCGTTGTACTCGATGACCTTGGGGCCGGCGGGCGTGAGCATAAAACCGCCGTACAGGCAGCCGCGGAAATCGATGCTCTCGCGGTTGGCCTGGGCGATGGTCTCGTTGAGGATGCGGCACATCTCCTCGTGCTCCTCGGGCGTCACAATCGGCACCGGGCTGTACACGCCCATGCCGCCGGTGTTGGGGCCCTTGTCGCCCTCGAGGGCGCGCTTGTGGTCCTGCGAGGTGGCCATGGGGCGCACGGTCTTGCCATCGGTGAAGGCCAGCAGCGTGCACTCGGGACCGGTGAGCATCTCCTCGATGACCACGGTGCTGCCGGCGGCGCCGAACGCGCCGTCAAAGCACTCATGCACGGCGTCCAGGGCCTCGTCGAGGGTGAGCGCCACCACAACGCCCTTGCCCGCGGCCAGGCCGTCGGCCTTGACGACCACCGGGGCGCCCTGCTCGCGCACGTAGGCGAGCGCGGACTCCTCGTCGGTAAAGGAGCCATAGGCAGCCGTGGGGATACCCGCGCGGGCCATGAGCTCCTTGGAGAAGCGCTTGGAGCCCTCGAGCTTGGCGCCCTCGGCACCCGGGCCAAAGCACGGGATGCCCGCGGCGCGAACGGCGTCGGCCACGCCGGCAACGAGCGGCGCCTCGGGGCCAATTACCACCAAACCGCAGCCGGTCTCGCGCGCGAAGTCAGCCACGGCGGCGGGGTCCTCGGCGTCGAGGGCCACGTTCTCGCCCACGGCGAGCGTGCCACCGTTGCCCGGCGCGATGTAGAGCGCGCCGCACAGCGGGGACTCGGCGAGCTTAGCCGCCAGGGCATGCTCGCGGCCGCCGCTGCCCAGCAGCAGGATGTCGATGGTGTTCTCAGGTGCGCTCATGCGTCCTCCTTATACGCAAGCGGGCCCCAAACGGAGCCCGCCTTTTCACAACCAGTTTTGCTGTCTCCCGACCCCATGCTAGCGGGTCGCAGCCACATCAACCCAACAGGTTTGTGCAACGGGCTTTCCAAGTGCCGGAGCTTGGGGCGAAAGAGAAAGACGCGCGCCTCGCGCACGGCGCCCGACGACTGAGCCCCAAGGTGCGGTGCCTGGGCAGACCGCTACCAGTCCCGGACGATGGTCTGCTCGCGATCCGGGCCCACGGCGACAAAGCTCACCTTGCAGCCGGCAAGCTTCTCGATGTAGGCCACGTAGTCCTGGGCGGCCTGGGGCAGCTCGTCAAAGGTGCGGCACCCGGTGATGTCGCACTTCCAGCCGGGCAGCTCCTCATACACCGGCACGGCGCTTGCAAACGCGGCGGTGTGCTCGGGCACGGTGGCGTAGCGCGTGCCGTTCACGTCGTAGGCCACGCAGACCTTGATGGTATCGAACTCAGACAGCACGTCGAGCTTGGTCAGGGCGATATCGGTCAGGCCGTTCACGCGGGTGGCGTAGCGGGCGATCACGCCGTCGAACCAGCCGCAGCGGCGGCGGCGACCGGTAGTCACGCCGTACTCATAGCCGACCTCGGTGAGGGTGCGGCCGTCCTCGTCCGTGTCATAGTCGAGCTCGGTGGGCATGGGACCGGAACCCACGCGAGTGGTGTAGGCCTTCATGATGCCGAGCACGCGGTCGATGGTCTTGACGCCCACGCCGGAGCCCGTCACGGCGCCGCCGGCGGTGCAGTTGGACGAAGTAACGAACGGGTAGGTGCCGTGGTCGATGTCGAGCAGCGTTGCCTGGGCACCCTCGAACAGGATGTTCTTGCCCTGCTCCACCAGGTCGTTGAGCAGGATGCCCGTCTCGCAGATGTAGGGGCGCAGGCGCTCGGCCATGGGCAGATAGGACTCGCAGATCTGGTCCACCGTGTAGATGGGCAGGCTGAAGATGCGCTCGAGCTGCGGATTCACGCGGTCAAGGACGGCGGCGAGCTTGGTGCGGAACGCGTCCTCATCCAGCAGGTCCTGCATGCGAATGCCCACGCGGGCCATCTTGTCCTGATAGCACGGGCCGATGCCGCGCTTGGTGGTGCCGATGTTGTTCTTGCCCAGCAGCTCCTCGTAGGCGCCGTCCAGGTCGACGTGGTACGGCATGATCACGTGCGCGTTGCCCGAGACCTTGAGGTTGGCGGTGGAGATGCCGTCACGCTCGAACATGTCGATTTCCTCGAGGAGCACGGCGGGGTTCACCACGCAGCCGTTGCCGATGACCGAGATGCAGTCCGGGTACATGATGCCGGAGGGCACCTGATGCAGGCCGTACTTCTTATCGCCCACCACGATGGTGTGGCCGGCGTTGTTTCCACCCTGGTAGCGGACGACGCAGTCGAACTCGGGAGCGATCAGGTCGCAGATCTTGCCCTTGCCCTCGTCGCCCCATTGGGTTCCCACCAACACTGTTGACGGCATGACTACTCCTCATTCCGTGCGAACGGGCCGCTCCCGCGCGCAGCTCTTGCAACCGGGTTCCTTCCCGGACCTGACCTCAGTGGGGTCAACGTTCCCATTATAGGCATGCAAAGGCCCCGTGCCGCCAACGATACGGCACGGGCCCTCATTCCACCATTACTCAATAGCGAGCGTGCGTAATGGCATGCGCAGATTGACGGCCTTCGCCACTGCGACAGTTCTGCGACATTTTGTCGGAGCTCTGCGACAAAATGTCGCCGCTTTGTCGCAGTAGTGTCGCAGCCGTGTCGTAGCGGCGTTGCATCGCTGCCAATGGCGCATAACGCTTGAGCACTAGCCCTTCAAATATTGACGAGCCGAGCTCGATTGCCCGGCGGTCGGCACTGCCAATCCGGCGTCAACCAGTTCGCGCAAGTAGCGTTGAACTGTTCGGACGCTTTTGCGCAGGCGTTGCGCAAGCTCCTGCGCGTCCACCGGCTCTTCCTCGTCAAGCATGAGATACACGCTGCGAACAATGGGGCGCAGGGCGGAAAGCCGGTCGTCATCACCCGCGGAATCACACGCCGCCAACTCGAGCATGTCATCAGCCCATGCAAGAGGAACGCCCTGTTCCTGCAGGTGTTTTGCAAGATCGCGCACCCTATCCGAATCCAACCCCAGGGCTTCGTGTATATCCCAAACCGAAGAGACCCCTCGCTCTCTCAACAAGAGAAGCAGCGCTTCCGCGTCTTTACCAACCGTTTCGTCGGTCAGCGTTGCAAGCCATGCACGATTTTCGACAATTTCGGTCCCGTGCCTACCCAAACACAGCGTCACGCGATCCATTCCAATGTGGAACTCGGGGCTTTCCAAAGCGCGGGAACGCATCTCCCTGATCATGAAAGGAATACCCGTACCGTTTCCCTCCGCGATCTTACCCCCCTCATCCGACAGCGGCACGCCATCAATGAGCGACATGAGCAAATCGTTGCGGCATTCCGACACGCCATCCGCTAAATTCTCGCGGGTTCTCGTTCCCCATAAGCCTCCGGGATTCGCTATCTCGATACGATTGGGATACACATCGATGCTTACCGATTGCCCCACGAACCGTTCATCGTACTCGCGGTGAACGACCGCATTTGCAATCGCCTCGCGTAGAACCTCCCGGGGAATTTCAAGCTCATCGTGACGACCAGTGCCAGTCACCAGAGAAACGCTTCTTAGGTTGCGAGCGACCGCCTCGACGGCCATGTCCACCATCTCGACAACGCCGCCGTCGCATCGGACTCGGTCGAGAAAACGCACTGAACCAGGAGCACCCTTTTCGTTGTCGGGAAACACCGCAACATCGATGATTAGCTTCGGGTAGTACTGCTGGGGGTACAGGCCAAGCACAAGCAAGCCTGCAAGGGTCACGCTTCCGTCTGCGGTAAGCACGCCGAGGCGCTTGAGCTGGTCGATCTTTCCATTAGCCCCGCGTAGGGCGCGGCTGTGCCGCCGAGCCCTCAACAGTTCGTCAACCAGCGCGTCGTCGAGATCTTCCATATGGGCAACAGGAATTCTGTCAGCACCACTTCGCACCATCGCGTGCTGTATCTCAAAGAGCTCTGTCGCCGAGAGCTGCACGTCTTTATCAAACACGCGCTTAAAGCTCCCCGAGCGTATGCCCCGGGCATCGATATAGCAGGGCTTCTGGGCCAGCTCGTTCTCCTCGATTTCGACTACCAGCAAATGCTCGCCTTCAAAATCAATCACGTCCGCTTGATAACGAGGTGGATTTGCAAGCTTGACGCCATCTTTCCCGCCATCGCCGATGCCGCTCATGAACTGATCGAGCGTTCGTTCTGGATTAAATCCCTTGGAAACAACAAAGCCTTCCGGCTCACTCAAACCCAACAGCAGGGTGCCACCGTTGGTGTTGGCAAACGCGCTCACGCTTTCCCAAACATCGGAACTCAGTTTTTTGCCGCACGCCTTTGCTTCAAATTTTGAATTATCCGTTCCATCTGCGCGCATTTGATAAATAGCCGAGGCTAATTGCTCCGCGGTAATCATGACGCCCCACCGCCTCATTGCGTGACGAATTTCACTTGATGCGCTCAAGTATACGCGCACTGCGACACGGCTGCGACAGCTCTGCGACATTTTGTCGGAGCTCTGCGACAAAATGTCGCCGCTTTGTCGCAGTCATGTCGCAGACGTATCGTAGCGACGGTACGGCATCGTCGTTGCGCGTCGTCCCGCCGCAGCCTCGCGTTGGCGAAGCATCGCCTTAATGAAGGCGCGTTCTATTCAACCGCGTGTTCGTCGATCTCGTAGAACTTGGTCGACGCGGGCAGGAACATCAGGTCGACGTCGCCGATGGGGCCGGAACGGTTCTTGGCCACGATCACGCGCGTGATGCCAAAGTCCGGACGATCCTCGCGCTCGGCCTCGGCCTCGGTGCTCGAACGATCCAGCAGCATGACGATGTCGGCGTCCTGCTCGATGGAGCCCGATTCGCGCAGGTCGCTCATCTGCGGGCGCTTGCCCGTACGGCCCTCGAGCGAACGGTTGAGCTGCGACAGCATGATGACGGGGACGCCCAACTCTTTAGCCATGATCTTGAGGCCACGACTCATCTCGGACACCTCGACGGCACGGTTGCCGTTGTAGTTCTTGCCCGCCGGCGGATTCACCAGCTGCAGGTAGTCCAGGATGATGACGGCGCGCTCCTTGTTGTGGAGCATGCGGCGCGCCTTGGCGCGAATCTCGGTCACCGTGGTGCCGGGGGTGTCGTCGATAAGGATGTCGAGGCGGCCGAGCTCGGCGATTGCCTCGTTGATGTTCGCCCACTCCTCGGGCGAGATGCGGCCGGTGCGGAAGTTGGACATGTTCACCATGGCCTGCGCGCAGATAAAGCGCTGCGCGATTTCCTTGCCGGACATCTCCAGGGAGAAAAAGCCCACCGTGTAGCCATCCGCCGCCGCGTTGAGCGCCAAGTTCAACGCGAACGAGGTCTTACCCACGGCCGGACGGGCGCCCAAAACCACGAGCTGGCCCTCGCGCAGGCCCATGAGCATGCGGTCGAGGCTGGGGTAACCCGTGGGCGCGCCGTGGACGTCGCCACCGGCGCGGGCCACCTCCTCGGCCTCTTGATACGCCTCGGTCATAAAGTCCGAAAGACCCTTGTACGAGCTCTTGACCTCGCGCTCCGTAACGGAGAGCAACATGGACTCGGCACGCTCGATGACCTCCTTGGTATCGAGCGGAGAGTCGTAGGCAAGGGCGCTGATCTGGTTGGTGGCGCCGATGATCTCGCGCAGCATGGCGTCGCGCCGCACGATCTCGGCATGATGCTGCCAATGGGCGAGCGCCAGCGTGTTGCCCATGAGCTCCAGGATGTACGCCTCGCCGCCCACGGCCTCGAGCTTGTCGATGGAGCGCAGGTAATCGATGAGCGAGATCGAGTCGATGGGCATGCTGCTCTCGTACATGCCGGACATCGCGGTAAAGATCGTCTTGTGCGAGGGACGATAGAAGTCGTCGGGCAGCAGCTCGACGAGCGCCTCCTCGACCACCTCGCCCGAGAGCATCATCGCGGCGAGGACGTTACCCTCGGCCTCGGTGTTGTTGGGCAGGCCCTTGATCGCGCCAAGGTCGGTCGAGCCCGTTTGCGACCAGCTGTTGCTGACGATTTCCACGCGGCCTCCTCATGTCATTCGCAGCCTGATTACATCGGTAGGGATGTCCAATGGTAGGGTATCCGGTGCATTTCGCAACCAATCGGCGGCAATTGGGGCCCTTGCCGCCCGCATGCGATATTCCACACACGCATGGGGATAACTAGATACGCCCCATCTGCACAAAGAGCGGTTATCAACGTTCTCCACAATGTGAACAGAGCATGTGGAATAGTTTTCCACACATGCGAAAGGAGCGAAGCGTGTGCGCAGCAGCGGGTGCACGTACTTTTTCACAGTGGAGTTCGTGCTTGGTTTTTAGATATTTTCGCAGGTAGATATGGGTATCTGCAGATATGCACCTCGACTAGCCGGCAAGGATGCTATTTTGAACTGCACCTGCATCCTGTGTTGCGACCCGCGCTAGCTGCGAACTCTTCCGAGCCGCAATCCGTGACCTGTGGATTTCTTCTTTCGGATACAAAGAGTTCCGTCGCGCCAAAACTGATCAAACAGGCTCGGGCTCCAGGATCAAACAAGCTCGGACCACCAGGACGCCTCGCTTAAGCGTGCGGCGAAGACTGGCGTTGACATCGATGACCGCCATGCGCGGCGCCAGAGCACCTCGCCCAAGCGCGAGTCGAAGACCAGGGCCAGTCGCACCGGCGTGAAAACGCGGCTTGGAGACCGGCGCGTTCAAACCGGCCGAGTGCCACGCGGCTTTGGGGCCGGCACGTTCAAACCCGCCGTGCACAGACGATATGAGTTGAACATTGGGACCCCTCCTCTTGTAGCTCTATCGTGGGTCGGGCGACAATGGTCGTAGCGCCAACCGTGGCCGCGCGCCACATACGACGGAGGAGGGGCTCCATGTCCAATTATGTCACAGCAATCGGTCTCGACGTCC
>ERZ1032238.598-NODE-598-length-10729-cov-33.282462_pt1 | contig 10729 bp, 6 predicted proteins | sample MGYA00518736_ERZ1032238 | MGnify/ENA primary metagenome ERZ1032238 (study PRJEB33719, sample SAMN04261349) | wastewater metagenome | biome: periurban shantytown; feature: human; material: feces | host: Homo sapiens | place: Peru: Lima | collected 2012-01-15 ... | reverse complement strand
AGGGCCTGGGCATGTTGCCCAGGCCTCGGTTCGCGGACAGGGCGAGATTCGAACTCGCGGAGGGTTGCCCCTCAACGGTTTTCAAGACCGTCTCTTTAGGCCGCTCAGACACCTGTCCTGATGCGCGTTCACACGCGCAAGTATTCATTATACAGAAGGGAGGGATGTTGATATTCGGCAGTGCGGTCGGTCTTGGATTCGCCTGCTGGCTATTAGCGATCTCTCCCTCAGTCAGCTACGCTGACAGCTCCCCCATTAAAGGGAGCTAAAGCACGATGAGACTCAGGCCTCCCACTTAGTGGGCTCGATGACTTCCTTGCCGCCCATGTAGGCGCGCATGGCCTGCGGAATCTCGATGGAGCCGTCCTTCTGCTGGTGGTTCTCCATGATGGCGACCAGCCAACGGGTGGTGGCCAGCGTGCCGTTGAGCGTGGAGACCGGACGGGTGCCGCCATCTTCCATACGCTCGCGGATGTTCAGACGGCGAGCCTGGTACTCGGTGCAGTTCGAGGTGGAGGTGAGCTCGCGGTAGCGGCCCTGGGTCGGGACCCAGGCCTCGCAGTCGAACTTGCGGGCGGCGGAGGAGCCGAGGTCGCCGGCTGCGGTGTCGATGATGCGGTAGGGCACTTCGACCTTGGCGAGCATCTCCTGCTCCATGGCCAGCAGGTGCTCGTGCTCCTTGTAGGAGTCCTCCTGCTTGGCGTAGACGAACATCTCCACCTTGTCGAACTGGTGGACGCGGATGATGCCGGAAGTGTCCTTGCCTGCGGCGCCGGCCTCGCGGCGGTAGCAGGAGGACCAACCGCAGTAGCGCAGCGGGCCGTTGCCGAGGTCGAGAATCTCGTTCTCGTGCATGCCGGCGAGCGCCACTTCGGAAGTGCCGACCAGGTACTGGTCGTCGGGCTCGCGCAGACGGTAGATCTCGTCGGCGTGGGAGTTCAGGAAGCCGGTGCCGCGCATGACCTCGGGGCGCACCAGCGTCGGGGTGATGGCCAGCGTGAAGCCGTGCTCCTCGGCCTGGTCCACGGCCATGGTGAGCATGGCGATCTGCATACGGGCCACCTGGCCACGCAGGAAGTAGAAGCGGGAGCCGCCGACCTTGACGCCGCGGCGCATGTCGATGCCGGCCACGCCGGTGCCGAGGGTCAGGTGGTCCTTGGGCTCGAAGCCTTCGGCCGCGAAGTCGCGAATCTGGCCAACCTTCTTGACGACCACGTAGTCGTCCTCGCCGCCTTCGGGAGCTTCGGGCTCCACGATGTTGGAGAGCTTCCACATGGCGGTGGTGTATTCCTCGGCGGCGGAATCGGCCTTGGACTTGTATTCGGAGACCTTCTGGGACAGTTCCTTGGTCTCGGCGATGAGCTTGGCCTTCTCGTCCGCCGGGGCGGAGGCGACCTTCTTGCCGATTTCCTTCTGCTGGGCGCGAGCCTCTTCGAAGGCCTTCAGCGCCTCACGACGTGCGGTGTCGGAGGAGAGCACTTCGTCGACAAGTTCCACGGACTCGCCGCGCTTGCGCTGGGATTCCTTGACGATATCGGTGTGTTCACGGATGAATTGAATATCAAGCATGGGCACCAGACTAGCCGCGTAAGCAGACACCGACAATGGCCGAATGCGCGGGAGTCACGCGGAAATCACAGGGAAGCCCGGGAAAGTCCGCGGACGGGTCCACCCGGCCAATTTCGTCAGATGAGACGCGATTGAACCATAATCGCGCCCCACGGGGCTGTTGCGTGCAGGAAATGTTCACGTACGGCGCACCATGGCCGCAAACGACCTCCCCACCGATAACAATAGGAGCCATGCCTCAGCCTGTCCTCACCGTGTTTCTGATCATCGCCGCAATCGCCATTGTGGTGGTGTTCATCGCCGTCATCGTCATCGCCCTGCGCGCGCAGCGCCGCCGCAAGCTGGCTCAGACGCTGGAGAAGCGCCGGGACGACGAGGTGCAGTACGCCTTCATCGTGAATCCGTCCAAACCGCAGGCCGAAGCCCGCCGGCTGCATATCCAGAGGTTCTGCGAGGCCAAGGGGCTCAATCGCATCCGCTTCTACGACACCCAGCTTGACAAGGACGGCAGGGTCTGCGCGCTTGAGGCGCTGGAGGACGGCGCCGACGTGGTGATCGCGGTCGGCGGCGACGGCACGGTGCGCACGGTGGCGAGCGCCGTCTCCGGCACCGGCCATGCGCTGGGCATCATCCCCATCGGCACCGGCAACCTGTTTGCCCGCAATATGGGCGTTCCCGTGGACGATATCGACGCCGCGCTGACCGTGGCCACCTCCCACGGCTCCCGCCTGGTGGACATGGGCCGTCTCACCCTGCTCGACCACCCGAAGGACGACCACGGCCACGCCTTCCTCATCATCGCCGGCATCGGCTTCGATGCGGCCATGATCGACGACACCAACCCCGAGCTCAAGGCGAACATCAGCTGGCTCGCCTACTTCGTGGGCGGCGTGAAGAACCTGTTCGCGCCGAAGTTCCGCGGCACGCTGACAGTCACCAGCGCCGACGGCTCGACCCACACCATCAAGAATCTCGATTTCCGCACGGTGATGGCCGGCAACTGCGGCCAGATTCCCATGTTCTCGCTGATGCCGGCGGCATCCTATGACGATGGTCTGCTGGACTTCGAAATCATCGACACCACCGGCGGCATCCTCGGCTGGGCCAACCTGTTCGGCGACGTGGTGCACCAGACGATCATCGGCAAGCCCGAACAGAACCCGCTGTCCACGAACTCGACCATCGAACAGGTCCAGGGTGTCAGTGCCGAAATCACATTGGAAAAGCCGGCCAAAGCGCAGGTGGACGGTGACATGCTGCCGGAAACCCGCCACATCCGTTTCTCGGTGGATCACCGCGCGCTGATCGTGCGCGTGCCCGACGCCTCCGCGCTGGAAAGGACCGCGCAGGCCGCTGCTTCAAATGCCACCTCGAATTTCGCCGAAATGACCGGTACACTCGAGCCGATTCGCTGATTCGCCAATCCGCTAATCCGTTACTACGATGCGTGGCCGGTGACTCGGGCGACATGCATCGCCAAATAAGCGATTTCGTCGTCGCTGATATCCGTGTCGAGGCGCAGTTCGAGCAGGGAGGCGATGGTTCGCGCGCATCGCAGCGCAGCGGGGTAGGACTCACGAATCACCTTCATCACCGGTGCCGGCTCGTCCGTCAGTTGCTGGTGCTGGTGGATGCGTACGAACAGGTAGCGCAGGTGGGTGATGAACCGGCCCACGTTCACGGAACTGCGGTCCAACGTGATGCCGTAGCTGTGGTCGATGATGTCAAGCAGTTGCTGGATCACGCCCGTCATCGTGTACGTATAGGACAGGTCGCCGGTGGCGAAGCCGGCGTTGACCAGATGCATGGCAAGCGCGGTGGCCTCGCCGTCCGGCAGCGTGACGTCGAGCCGTGCATTGAGCGATGCGAGCATCGCACGCCCCTGCGCGTATTCCTGCGGGTACAGGTTGCTCACCTCGCCGAGCAGCGGGTAGGTGATGTCGATGCCGCGCCGCACCCGCTCCACCGCATTCGCCACGTGGTCCGACAGGGCCATGACCAGCGTGGTGCTGCCGGTCTCGCGCTCCCCCAGTCCGGTCTCCTGCATGGATTCGACGACCACGCGGATGATTTCGGGCGGAATGTCCGCCAGCATCTGCGCCAGATGGTCAGGGTCGCGCCCGTCCGATGGCACGAAGGTGCGCACAACTTTCGACTCGTCGACCGTCTGCCCCGGCTTGGCCTGGAACCCCAGTCCGCGGCCGGTGAGAATCACCTCACCGCCGTCGCCGCCTTTGGCGAGCACGACGTTGTTGTTGAACACTCGCAGTATTTCCATGGCATCCTTTCGCAACGTCATTGTTCCACATCGATGATCGGGCTGCCGGCTGATACGGTTTTGCAGTCGCCGCCGTTGTCGTCGCTGCTACCGTCGCCGATCAACGGCGTGACCACGGTCAGTTCAGCGGCGTTGACCACCGTCACCACCACCACAACGCTGTGCCCGGCCGCCGCGACTTTGCCGAAATCCACGGTGGCCAGTGGCTCTCCCGCCGCGATCCGCTCGCCTTTGCCCACGGCCACGACGAATCCCTCGCCATCCATATTGACGGTGTCAATGCCGACATGAACCAGCACTTCGATGCCGTCATCGGTTTTAATGCCGAAGGCATGGCCGGTCCGGGCCACGGTTTTCAGCGTGCCACTGACCGGTGCTAGCACGGCCGTCTCGCCGGCCGTCTCCGGCACGACGCCTACACCCTCCCCCAGCGCGCGGGAGGCGAACACCGGATCGCCAGTCGCTTCCAGATTCATCAACCGGCCGGCGACCGGCGACAGGATGGCGTTGGAGTCAGGAGTCCGATCGGAGGCAGGCCGCGATGGGGGATCTTCCGCAGACTCCGCATCCGACGATGTCGCGCCAATTCCTCTCACCGCATCCTGCGAGCGTACGTTCTCGCCCGCCGAGACCATCTGCGCCTCCGTGGCGCGCGGCGGCGTACGGTACCCGAACAGCACCGTCAGCACCATCGCCATTACAAACGCAACGGCGATGGACAGCGCGTACACCCACATTCTGTCAAACACCGGAATCGTCAGCAACGAGGAGAAGGCGAACGCCGTAGTCGTGACGCCCCGGACCATCTGACCGGATGGCAGCACGGACGGGAACAGCCAGCCAAGCACCGCGCTGGTCACGCCGCCGGCCGCGCAGCCGGCGAGCAGCCAGCGGTAGACGCGGCGGTGATGCAGATGGATGCCGTACAGGCTCAGTTCCGAAACGCCACCCAGCAATCCCGCGAGCAACGCCCCCACCGCGGTCTGCCGCATGGCCGAATCCTTGCCGCGTACGGCCAGCACGAGCACGCCAGCGGTGGCACCGAAGCAGGCAAAGTTCCATACACCCATCGGACCTTGGACGAAATCGTAGCCGAGCGCCTGAATGTTCATCAGCATCAGGGCATTCAACGGCCAGTGCAGACCGAGCGGCACGAGAAACGGGTAGAGCATCGGGATGATGAGCGCGAATAGGAACGGCACGTGCGCGTTAAGCCATGCTGTGGCCGCTCCCAGCCCACCGCCGAGCCATATTCCCAGAGGCCCGATGACCAGTATGGTGAGCGCAAAAACGACGACCAGTGAGAGGAATGGCACGAACACCAGCTGTACGCTGTCGGGAATGACGCGCTTCAACCCGTGGTAGACCACGGCGAGCACGGCAGCCATGAGCAACGGCACGAAGACGTTGCCGCCGTAGTCGTTGAGTTGAATCGGTATGCCGAACGCCGACACGGTGCAGGTTTCGGCGCCGAATACGGCGTTGGCCGAGCATTGAATCGCCCCGGAGAGGGCGCTGGATACGGACGTCCCGGACATTCCGGACATTCCGGACATCACGCCAGTAAACTGCGGGGTCATCAGCGCGGCCATAATCGCGCCGCCGAGCCAGGGGTCGACGTCCAGTTTCTTGGCCGCATTGTAGGCGATCATAATCGGCAGAACGGTGAACACACCCTCCCAAATCGCCTTGAGTAGTATCCAGCCGGCGGAGGTCTCGCCGTCAGGCACGATGCCGAGTGCAACGATCACGTTGACGATGGCGATGACCAGCGAGGCACCGAGCAGTACACCCAGAATCGGGCGGAACGAGTCAGACAGGTAGTCGAAAAACGCGGCAGCCCAAGCGCGGGCGGCACTGCCCCACTCGCGGACGGTACGAGGCGTGAAGTGACGGGATGTATTGGATGGGCCGCAACTTTGTTCGGCGTCGGTGGCAGTATCGCGCGATGGTGCGGCATCGTCGGAAAGGTACGGCGCGGACTGCGCGGGTTGCGTGGGCTGTGTGGATTGCGCTGACTGCGCGGGCTGCGCTGGCTGAGTGGGCTGCATTGACTGAGTGGGTTGCGTTGACTGCGACGCTGACTGCATCACTGCCGATGGCAATTGCGCTGCCGGCATCAATCGCGCCGTCCGCAGCCGAACGATCTGCTCGTACACCGAGGCGACCGCTCCGCCGATGATGACCTGATAACGATTGCCGGCTCGCGGGAATGCACCGAGGACTCCGGGGATGGATTCAAGACCGTGCTGGTTGACATGGCCGGCATCGGCCAGTTCGAAGTGCAGTCGCGTGGCGCAATGGGTCAGGCTGGTAATGTTCGCGGGGCCGCCGACGGCATCGACGATGCGCGCCGCAATCACTGCAGGCGTTGCGTTCGATGCGTTCGCCACGGTTCCTCCTTGCTGCCGTATGCCACTGTGTTCCATTATCGGCGCTGGGTGCCCCAAAAGCACGGCAATGCCGGCAAAGCATCGCGAAACGGCAACTATGCGCTACGGTGCTCCGCGATGGTGTCCCGCCATAATGTTCCGCGATGATGCTTCGCCACACCCGTTCTCCGTATTTGCCGCAGCGCCCATTCCGACATCATTCCACCATGCAGAATCCTGCAATCGTTGTCAAAAATCATCGTTTTTTGCTGCCTATTCGGAGTGTCGCGACTGCGGAAGTCGTATTCTATCTTTCACACACGTTGCGTAGCAGGGTTGTTACTCAAAACGAGGCAAGACCTGGAGCGACGTGGAATTTGCGTATCGTAATATGCGAATTCCACGTTGTTCCAGGTCTTTTTTTGTTTTCGGGCGACTTCAGACAATCGAAGCCTGACCTTGCACGCGGCAGAGGGGCCACGCAACAGGCGCGGTCCGTCAACGGCAAAAGGACAAGGCAATGACGACGACAACGGCATCACCCGTATCGAAACAGACGGCATCCGCGGCGCAGGAAACCAGCGCAACCGGTGCGGCGGCCACCGCAATCGAAACCATCGAAACCGGCGTGGCCGGAGTGGCGGGCGCGGCCACAAACGCGGCAGCCAACGCAATCGAGGACCTCGAAGCCGCCGAATCGCACGGCTTCTCCACGCGCTTCCCGCTCAACAGCGCATTCATCTTCACCTTCGGCGCGCTCGGCGGCATGCTGTTCGGTTTCGACACCGGCATCATCTCCGGTGCCTCCCCGCTTATCGAATCGGACTTCGGCCTGAGCGTCTCTCAGACCGGCTTCATCACCTCCTCGGTGCTGATCGGCTCGTGCGCAGGCGCGCTGTCGATCGGCGCACTGTCTGACCGGTTCGGCCGCAAGAAGCTGCTCATCGTCTCCGCGCTGCTGTTCCTGCTCGGCTCAGGCCTGTGCGCCTCCTCCACCGGATTCGCGATGATGGTGTGCGCCCGCATCATCCTGGGTCTCGCCGTCGGCGCGGCCTCCGCCCTGACCCCGGCGTACTTGGCCGAACTGGCGCCGAAGGAGCGTCGCGGCTCACTGTCCACGCTGTTCCAGCTCATGGTCACCTTCGGCATTCTGCTGGCCTACGCCTCCAACCTCGGATTCCTGAACCACAACCTCTTCGGCATCCGCGACTGGCGCTGGATGCTCGGTTCGGCGCTGGTGCCGGCCGCCTTGTTGCTGCTCGGCGGCCTGTTGCTGCCCGAATCCCCGCGTTATCTGGTGAACAAGGGCGACACCCGCAACGCCTTCAAAGTGCTTACGCTGATTCGCAAGGACGTGGATCAGACCCAGGTGCAGATTGAGCTGGACGAAATCAAGGCCGTGGCCGCACAGGACACCAAGGGTGGTGTGCGCGAACTGTTCCGTATCGCTCGTCCGGCGCTGGTGGCCGCCATCGGTATCATGCTGTTCCAGCAGCTCGTGGGCATCAACTCGGTGATCTACTTCCTGCCGCAGGTGTTCATCAAGGGCTTCGGCTTCCCTGAAGGCGACGCGATCTGGGTGTCGGTGGGCATCGGCGTGGTGAACTTCGTGAGCACCATCGTGGCCACGCTTATCATGGATCGTTTCCCGCGCAAGGGCATGCTGATCTTCGGTTCCATCGTGATGACCGTTTCGCTCGCGGTGCTCGCCGTGATGAACTTCGTGGGCGACGTGGCCGTGCTGGCAGTGCCGACGATGATTCTCATCGCTTTCTATATCCTCGGCTTTGCGGTCTCGTGGGGCCCGATCGCCTGGGTGCTTATCGGCGAGATCTTCCCTCTGAGCGTGCGCGGCATCGGCTCATCCTTCGGCTCGGCGGCGAACTGGCTGGGCAACTTCATCGTCTCCCAGTTCTTCCTCGTGCTGCTCGATGCGTTCGGCAACAATGTGGGCGGCCCGTTCGCGATTTTCGGCGTGTTCTCGGCCCTGTCCATCCCGTTCGTGCTGCGCTTGGTGCCCGAGACCAAGGGCAAGTCGCTGGAGGAAATCGAGAAGGAAATGACCAAGCGCTAGACAACCGGCACACGATTCGCACAAAAGTTGACAACTCTTAACATAAGAGTACCCAAAGTGGCGAAAAACGTGGCAGAATAGGGAACATGGTAGCAAACAATGCGGGTCAGCCCGCCACCCCAGCAGATCTGATTAATGTCGATGAGGTTATCGGCAAGTACTATGACCTCGTCCCCGATCCCGAAGTCCCCGAGCAGCGTGTCATCTTCGGCACCTCCGGTCACCGCGGATCGTCCCTGAAGACCTCGTTCAACGAGGCCCACATCATCGCCATCTCCCAGGCCATCGCCGAATACCGCAAGAAGGCCGGCGTCACCGGCCCGCTGTACCTCGGCTCCGACACCCACGCGCTGTCCGGCCCGGCCAAGAAGACCGCCATCGAGGTGCTCGTCGCCAACGGCGTGCACGTGCGCGTCGACTCCCGTGACGACTTCGTGCCCACCCCGGTGGTCTCCCAGGCCATCCTGACCCACAACCGTGCGGTCGACGGCACCCAGCGCTTCGAGGGCGAGGGCCTCGCCGACGGCATCGTCGTCACGCCGTCCCACAACCCGCCCACCGACGGTGGCTTTAAGTACGACCCCGTCACCGGCGGCCCGGCCCCGGCCGAGACCACCAACGCCATCGCCGCTCGCGCCAACGAGCTGCTCGGCGACTTCAAGTCCATCAAGCGTGTGCCCTACGAGGAGGCCATCAAGTCCGAGTACGTCGAGGGCTTCGACTTCCGCGAGCACTACGTGGACGACCTGGAGAACGTCATCGACTTCGACGTGATCCGCAACTCCGGCGTGCGTCTGGGCATCGATCCGCTCGGCGGCGCTTCCGTGAACTACTGGCCGCTCATCAACGAGAAGTACGGCCTGAACATCGGCGTGGTGCGTCCTGAGGTCGACCCGACCTGGCGCTTCATGACCATCGACCACGACGGCAAGATTCGCATGGACCCGTCTTCCCCGTACGCCATGAAGGGCCTGGTCGACGAGCTCAACGCCGGCGCTTGGGACAAGTACGATCTGGTCGGCGGCACCGACCCGGACGCCGACCGTCACGGCATCGTCTGCCCGAACTGGGGCGTGATGAACCCGAACCACTACATCGCCGTGTGCGTGGAGTACCTGTTCGGCGGCAACCGTCCGGGCTGGCCTGAGGGCGCAGCCGTGGGCAAGACGCTGGTCTCCTCTTCCCTGATCGACCGCGTGGCCGCATCGATCAACGCGAAGGTCATCGAAGTGCCGGTGGGCTTCAAGTGGTTCGTGGACCCGCTGTTCAGCGGCGAAGTCGCCTTCGGCGGCGAGGAGAGCTCCGGCATGAGCTTCCTGCGCAAGGATGGCCGCGTGTGGACCACCGATAAGGATGGTCTGATCCCCGACCTGCTGGCCGCCGAGATCACTGCCAAGACCGGCAAGAACCCGGCCCAGCTTCACCAGGAGCAGGTCGAGCGCTTCGGCGAGTCTTGGTACAAGCGCGTCGACACCCCGACCACACTGGAGCAGAAGGCCAAGTTCGCCAAGCTGACCGGTGATGATGTGGCCGCCACGCAGCTGGCTGGCGAAGACATCACCGCCAAGCTGACCGAGGCACCGGGCAACCACGCCAAGATCGGCGGTCTGAAGGTCACCACCAAGGACAACTGGTTCGCCGCCCGCCCCTCCGGCACCGAGAACATCTACAAGGTGTACGCCGAGTCCTTCGTCTCCCCCGAGGCTCTGGACAAGGTACTCGACGAGGCCACCGTCGTGGTCGACAAGGCCCTGAGCGAGTGAAATCGCTGCGTTAGTCGCGTTCACCGCAACTAATAAGGCTCTGCATTGGATTCATGCAATCCACTGCAGAGCTTTTTTAGCGCATATGCAGTTCGCGACCACTGAAACACGCAGGTCAACGGTTCTCCTCATGCACCGTGACTGCATTTTCTCAACATCACTGCAGGGCAGGACGGCCAGATGACCGCGAAACGTTCGCCTGACTACCATCATCATTGTGGGGTCACAGCGGCCAGATGACCGCCGAAGCGTTCGGTCGGCTTGCATCATGGTCGAGTTTTAACATCGTTGTGGGACGCCACGACGAATTTGCCCGTTCCAGAGTTGCCATCCCACAAAAGCGTGGGACAACAGCTAAGTCAATCGTTTTACATTCCCCCCCATCCCACACACTCAAACTGGAAACCCCGGAAAGACGCCATTCCTGCCACACCCGTCACAGCCATTACCCGAGGGGCCGTGGGATGCCACGCAAAAATCGGCAAAACACGCGTAGCGTCCCACACCCATTGGCGCAAATCCACGCCCAATGCACCGCCCCCAATCGACCACTATGACACATTTCCCTCCACAATCGAACACTAGTCATTCACGAAATCCATCACTACGAGGCATCGCAATCGAACGGCATGCAATATCAAGCACACACCACAACAACAGGTCGTACAAATAT
>ERZ1032238.586-NODE-586-length-10832-cov-9.960935_pt1 | contig 10832 bp, 7 predicted proteins | sample MGYA00518736_ERZ1032238 | MGnify/ENA primary metagenome ERZ1032238 (study PRJEB33719, sample SAMN04261349) | wastewater metagenome | biome: periurban shantytown; feature: human; material: feces | host: Homo sapiens | place: Peru: Lima | collected 2012-01-15 ... | reverse complement strand
GCCATCCGCGAGATCGTCGAGTGGCTGCCCAAGTCCTACCAGGGCGACCATGAGGCCCGTCAGCACATGCACGACGCCCAGTGCATCGCCGGCATCGCCTTCTCTTCAGGCCTGCTCGGCATCGTGCACTCCATGGCGCACAAGACCGGTGCCGCCTTCACGGGCGACCACATCATCCACGGCTGCGCCAACGCCATGTACCTGGGCAAGGTCATTCAGTTCAACGCCCGTGACGAGCGCGCCAAGAGCCGTTACGCCTTTATCGCCAAGGACATCCTGCACCTCGCCGGCGAGACCGAGGACGAGCTGGTCGAGGCCCTCGTCCAGAAGATCCGCGACCTCAACGACGCCCTCGACATCCCGCAGGGCATCAAGAACTACGGCCAGTACGGCGTGAAGGCCGATGAGTCCATCATCGACTACGAGGAGTTCGAGGCCAAGAAGGCCGACGTCGCCGCCAACGCGATCCTCGACGCCTGCACCGGCTCCAACCCGCGCATCCCGACGCAGGAGGAGATGGAGCAGCTGCTCGAGTGCGTCTACACCGACACCCCGGTGACGTTCTAATCGGATGTTACGGTAGCGTCCCGGCTGGATATCTCGGGGACGTTCTGGTCAGACATTACGGTGATGTCCTGCCGGATATTGCGGTAACGCTTTGGCTTGGTATCTTGGTGACGTTCTAGTCGGATATTACGGTGACGCCCCGGCTGGATATCTCGGTGACGCCCTGGTCGGATGTCTCGATGGCGTTCTGGCAGACGTGTTTAATCGTTTTGGATGGCTTTTGGCCTTCCGCTTGGATAGTTTTTAACCTTCCAAGTGGATGGCCTTTAGCCTCCCACTTGGATAGCATCTAGCCTTCCGGAAAGAATGCGGGGCCGGACACGTGTGGTGCCCGGTCCCGTATCTTTTAACGTGCCCGAAGGTGGGGCGGTGGGTGTCCGAGGACGGGGTGGTAAGCGACCGAGGATGAGGCGGTGCTTTTAAGCTTTGAGAGCGCCGGCGCCAAGCGTCCTGCCTGAGCTGAGCCCCCAGAGCAGGGTGCCTGGAGCTGGGCGTCTAGAGCGCCAATTGCCAACATGTGTCGCTTCGGGTTCAACTCGCTCGAGGCGGCCTGTTTATCTTTTGGCGCCCATTGCCGCTTCTCTGGTGCTGGAAAGCCCTCTCATGTTGCTGAAAGATCCTTTCATGGGGGCTAAGCACCGCCCAGTGTGATGAACTCGTCAAGTCGAGGCGTGCGTCGGACAATCTGGTTCGGGCGACTCGCGGAACACCGGTTGGGCAATCCCGACGAGCACCGGCTGGGCGAGGGCTCTGGGCATCGCTTTGAGCACCGGATAGCATGAAAGCGAACGGTCGACGCAGCGCGTTCCGGGCGATGTGCGTAAGCAGCCGTTTGAAACGAGCCGTTTCGTTTCAAACGGCTGCTTACGCACAGAAATGGCCATGGTAATGTGCTTTACCAATGGTTTGAAAAGATATCGATGGTTTCAAACGGCCGTTTGCGCACAAACGGCAACCTTGCGTGCCGGCTGCGGCCCAATGCACCGACGGGCGACCCCGCGTGCCTCTGGCAACCCAGCATTCTGGCGGCAACCCAGCATTCTGGCGGCAGCCCCTCGTTCCGGCGGCAGCCCCTCATTCCAATGGAAGCTCCTCGTTCCGGCGGGCGACCCCGCATGCCGACGGGTGACCCCATTGCAACATCTTTAAGAAATAGCTCCTAATACAGGCGCTCTTGCAGATGGTAGCCTCGGGATCTTCATGTTCGCGCATAGTAATTTCAAACGCTGCATGGTGATTCCGGGCGTCATTATCCTTGCGCACGCAGCTTTATCGCGCATGGGCCTTCTTGCGCATCGGTCTCCTCGTGCGCAACAGCCTTGGCAAATGCCGACATCTTTGTGTGACGGCCTCAAAAGGCGGTGTTCTCACGAATTGCCAGCCGCCCGTCCATTCGGCGCCTCACCCACCCCCTCACCCGTCAATTCGGCAGTTCGTTAGCCATCAGTCCGGCCGCTCGTCAGCCACCAAGTTCGGCCGCTTGCCTGCTCGCCGGTCCGCCAGTCCAGCCGTTCGCCAGTCCGGCTGCCCGCTAGCCCGCAAGATCGACCGCCCGCTAGCCCGCCAGCCCGATCGGCACGCGTGCTCGCAAGTCTTGCCGTCCTTCGATCCGACCACCCACCAACCTGTCCGACCAGCCGTCCGTCCGTCGGTCCTGCCGTCCGTCGGTCCTCCCATCCAATCGCCCGCCCACCCGGTATCTCGCCCACCCGGCTGCCAACCTGCCCGCCCATCCGCTCATCTAAGCGGGTGCGCAATTTCGATTGATGGGCTATCGGCGACGGACGCAGGGCTTCGCCGTTCGCATCTCTCCGACCGTCTGGCCGACGTCGCGCGCCGGCTGCGACGGACGCAGGACTTCACCGCGTCCGCGTTCCCCAAAGTGCCGCCCCTCATGCGAATCCCGGCCGTTGACGAGCGTAAACGTACCGTCCGCCGATATGCATGCCGTGCCGCACTGCCGCCGAGCTGGGGTGTCAGACTGCTCCAGAAATAGTGTAAGACGATGCCGTTTCCCAACCGTCTACCGTAATGAGAAGGGATGTTCGAAAGGCGGTATTGCATCGAGGGGGCGCTGCATGGGGGAAGCACGGCGGAAGATGCTGGACAAGCTCGCAAAACTTGAGGGGGAGGGTCTATGGCTGGTGGCAGAGAGCCATGCCGAGGGGGAGCTGCTGCGGAGATTGCGCGCCCAGGGCGAAGTGGTCAGCCCGTGTCGTGGCGTGTATGCGCGCGCGGAGTCGTATCGGGCCGCCACGTGTCGTATGCGTACCTACCGGCTGATTAGAGCGCTTGGGAGGGCTCATCCTACTTGGGTGTTCTGCTGCTATTCAGCGGCGGTTATGCACGGGCTTCAAGTGCCCTATGCGCTGCTTGACAAGGTTCACGTTATCTCAACGGGCAACGACGGGGCGGACGGCCGCATTGCGCGTCATGACATGCACGCGGAGGGCGGCGAGGTTGCATCGATCTTTGGAGTCCGCGTGACCTCGCTTCGAAAGACGCTCATCGACTGCCTATGCGCGTCCACGTTTTCCCAGGGTTTGCCAATTGCGGATTCGGCTCTGCATTGGGGTTTGGTGGGTAAGGAAGAGATGATCGGCTGGCTGCACGAGGACGGACGGCGGAGGCGCGGCGTGCGTCAGGCGAGGGAAACGGCGGCGTGGGCGGATGGGCGAAGCGAGAACGGCGGCGAGTCGGTCGCGCGTGCCACGATGATCGAACTCGGATTTGAAGTGCCGGAGCTGCAGGTTGAACTTTTCGATCCTATGGAGCCGAACAATCCGAAGCGCGGGGATTTTGGCTGGCGGCTCAATGACGGTCGCTGGATTATCGGCGAGCTTGATGGCCTTGAGAAGTATCGCGGACGGGGCGGGGCTGCGGGCACTGTCGAGGCGGCGATACGGGCGATGGCCAGGGAGCGCAGGCGCGAGGCGCATATCAACCTTACCAATGCGACGGTGGTCCGCTTTTCCATGGACGAGGTGCGCGACACCTCCTATTTCGAACGGTTGCTCGCGAGCGCGGGCGTGCCCCGTCGGCTCGAGCCATCAGTCCGCATCGGCACGTAGCGGCGCATTGGCTTGCAGCTCCGCGCTGGCAGCGTCGAGACGCGCCGGCTTATGGGGCTGTGTCGGCTTGCAGTGCGATGTGGGCTAGCGGTGCTGTGCCGGCCTGTGGCGTGATGTGGGCTTGCTGCGCTGTTTCGGCTTGTGGTGTGATGTGGGCTGGCGGCGCCGCGTCGGCCTGTAGTTCGATGTGGGCTAGCGGCGCTGTGCCGGTTTGTAGGTTCGCGCCCGCGGTGCCGTGGCGCGCCGGCCTGCAGTGCCGTGTTGGAGCGCCGTCTTCGGAAATGTCACCTTTGGCAGTGCGCCTCAACTTGAGACGGCTGGTTACGCACAGAAAATGGCATGGTAATGTGCTTTACCAATGGTTTGAAACGCGCTGCTTCGTTTCAAACGGCCGTTTGCGCACAAACGGACAACCGGCGACGCGGCGCGTCGGGTCCCAGGCGATCTGACGAGCACCGGCTGGCTGGAGCGCCGCCCCCGTCGGGCCATCCGATCGCCCGACAGTTCGTCTCTTCGGCCACCACGGCCCCACTCGACTCAGCTTTGGTATGTTACGAATGTATAAAATGCATGCAAAACTACTAAAAACAAAATATAACGTGCCAAAATCTCGAAACAATGTAAATAGATTGTTATCGAATGCAGTCTATAGGACGGATGCTGGTTTGTCTGAGCAACGGGCGAAAGGCGAATGTCGGTTTTGCCGGGGCAGCAGGCGAAAGGGACCTGCCTGCCGGGGGTAAACCTGCTGTTCGCAACGGCAGATCGCGCGATACGTGGGGAAGTGGAGCATATGGCATATCGGGTTGGAGTCGTCGGTGCGGCGGGATACGCGGGGGCGGAGCTGGTCCGCCTGCTGCTGGCGCACCCGGATTTCGAGCTCGCGGCAATCACGTCGAACGCCGATGTCAACGTGAGGCTCGCCGACGTGTACCCGGCGTTTGCGGGCGAGACCGACCTTGCTTTCACGGCGCACGACGACCCCGTGCTGGAATCGCTCGATGTGGTCTTCCTGGCGGTTCCCCACACGGCTGCCATGGGCATGGTGCCCGGCCTCCTGTCCCATGGGGTCTCGGTCTTCGACTTGTCGGCGGACTATCGCCTGGACGACCCTGACGTGTACGAGGCGTGGTACGCGACTCCTCACACGTCTCCCGAGCTGCTCAAAACCCGTGCGTTCGGTCTGCCCGAGCTGTACGCCGAAGACCTGGCGTCGGCACGCGCGCAGCACGTCGCGGGGGAGCCGGCGTTGATCGCATGCGCGGGGTGCTATCCCACGGCGACGTCCTTGGCTGCGGCGCCGGCGCTGCGGATGGGATGGTGCCGGGCGCAGTCCCTGATTGTGGTTGACGCCATTTCGGGCGTCACGGGCGCTGGAAAGGGCTGCACGAGCAGGACCCATTTTTGCTCGGCGGACGAAAGCGTCGAGGCGTACGGTGTGTGCAAGCATCGTCATACGCCCGAGATCGAGCAGATCTTGGGCGCACGCGATCGGGTGATCTTTACCCCGCACCTCGCGCCTCTCAAGCGCGGATTGCTCTCCACCGTGACGCTGCAGCTCGATGAGGGCGCCCATGCCCTTTCGACCGAGGACGCCGTTCGCGCGTATGAGGAGTTCTACGCCGCATCTCCGCTGGTCAAGGTGTTGCCGGCGGGGGCGATGCCGAGCACGTCGTCGGTCGTCGGCACCTGCTCGTGCCAGATTGGCCTTGCGGTCGACAAGCGCACGGGCGTGTTGGTGGCCACGGCGGCGATCGACAACCTGTGCAAGGGCGCCGCGGGGCAGGCGGTCCAGTGCGCCAACATCGTGTTCGGCCTGGATGAGCGACGAGGCCTCCCGCTCGTTGGCATGCCGGTGTAGGTTGCCCATACGGGATGGCACCGCACGGTGCCGGCATCCCCGGGCGGGCATGCGCCAGGTCGCCGCATGGGGACCGGTTGTTGCATCGGCGATTCGCAAGCAAGATCTCGAGGCGCGACGCGTGTTGTCGCAACGACGCCTCTCAACAATCACAGGGAGCATTTCATGGACACGCAGCAACGTGAAGGTATGAAAACGGACGAGCCGTTCCAGATGAGCCCCATCGAGGGCGGCGGCGTCACGAGCGCGGCGGGCTTTACGGCCGCCGGTGTGCACGCGGGGTTTCGCAAGAACCCTGAGCGCGCCGACCTCGCGCTCGTTGCGGCCGAGCGTCCGGTGGCTGCGGCGGGCACGTTTACCACCAACCGGTTTTGCGCGGCGCCCGTGCAGGTGAGCCGCGAGCACCTGGGCGGCGCGCGCAAGGGGTACGGGCTCATGCGCGCCGTCGTGGTCAATTCCGGTAACGCCAACGCGGCGACGGGCGCGCCGGGTCTCGCGGTCGCGCATAAGACGTGCGAGGTCGTTGCCCGTGAGCTGGGGTGCGCCCCGGAGGAGGTCCTCGTGGCATCGACGGGCGTGATCGGCGTCCCGCTCGCCATCGCGCCGTTTGAGCAGGGCGTGCCGCAGGCAGCGGCGTCCCTGTCGCGCGAGGGAGCGCACGCGGCGGCCCGCGCGATCATGACCACGGATACGCGCGCGAAGGAATGCGCCGTTACGTACGCGAGCGAGGCGCCGGGATATGAGGGCGCGCGGTTCACCGTGGGCGGCATGTGCAAGGGCTCGGGCATGATCATGCCCAACATGGCGACGATGATCGCCGTCATCACCACCGACGCCCCCGTGGCGCCGCGCGCCCTGCATGCCGCCCTCGCATCGGCCGTACGCATGACGTTCAACAAGGTGACCGTCGACTCGGACAGCTCGACCAACGACACCTGCGTCATGCTTGCCTCTGGGGCGGCCGCTCCCGCAGCGACGCCCATCGAGGAGGGGACGCCCGCGTTCGCGGAGCTCTGCCGCGCCGTCCGCGCCGTATGCGAAACGCTCGCCCGCGCGATCGCCGCAGATGGCGAGGGTGCGTCCAAGCTCGTCACCGTCACTGTGCGCGGGACCGTGACGGATGCGGACGCGGACACCGCCGCTCGATCCGTGGCGAATTCTCCTCTGGTCAAAACGGCCATCGCGGGGCGCGACTGCAACTGGGGCCGCATCGCGGCGGCGCTGGGCAAATGCGGCGTGCCGTTTGAGCAGGAGCGCGTCGATATCGACATCATGGGCATGCCGGTGTGCCGCGCGGGTCTGACGGTGCCGTTTGACGAGGACGAGGCGCTGCGCCGCTTTGAGGCGCCCGAGATCGTCATCGAGGCCGACCTGGGCGCAGGTACGTGCTCAACCACGGTGTGGACCTGCGACCTCACGCACGAATACGTGTCCATCAACGCCGATTACCGTTCCTAGGAGCAAGTCATGAAATACGCACGCGACAGCAGGACCTCGCTTTCAAGTGAGGAGACCGCGCAACTGCTCTTCGAGGCGCTGCCGTGGATCAAGAACCTAACGGGCAAGACCGTCGTCATCAAGTACGGCGGCGCGGCGATGGTCGACGAGCGCCTGCGCGCCGACGTCATGAGCGACATCGTCCTGCTCAAGATCATGGGCATGAAGCCGGTCATCGTCCACGGGGGCGGCAAGGACATCAACGCGGCCCTCAAGCGCAACGACATCCCCGTGGAGTTCCGCGACGGGCAGCGCGTCACCAGCGATGACGCCATGGAGCTGGTGCGCGAGGTGCTGGTGGGCAAGGTGAACGGGCAGCTCGTGGCGGCGGTCAACCACCATGGCGACCTCGCCGTGGGCGTGTCCGGCGCGGATGCGGGCACCATCGTTGCCGAGCAGCTCGCGCCCGAGCTCGGCCGCGTGGGCCGCATCACGCGCATCAACGGGGATTACCTCAACAGCCTGGTCGAGAACGACTACATTCCCGTGGTCGCCACGGTGGGCGTGGGCGAGGACGGCGGCTTCTTCAACATCAACGCCGACGTCGCGGCGGGGCACATCGCCGCCGCGCTCGGCGCCCATAAGGTGATCTTCCTCACCGACGTCGACGGCCTTTACGAGGATTTCTCGGACAAGGACTCCCTCATCTCGAACCTCACGATGGAAGAGGCCCGCTCGATGGTGGACGCCGGGGTGATCGATTCCGGCATGATCCCCAAGCTGGAGAGCTGCATCACCGCGCTCGAGGGCGGGGTGTTCCGTGCGCACATCATCAACGGCACGACCCCGCATTCGCTGCTGCTCGAGCTGCTCACCGACGCGGGCGTGGGCACGGTGATCCACTCATCGCACGTCGCCTACGAGCACGACCGTCATCCCGTGCCCGCCATGGCGCCTCACGCGCTCGGGGCGTTCGCGGCGCGCCTGAGCGAGAACAACTAGCCGCTCCGTCCGTTCGCCCTGCCCCCACCCTCATGGAAAGGATCCATCATGTCGCTTGCCACCCAAAAGACACTCGAGTCCTCCTATGTCATGCGCACCTTCGGCCGCTCGGAGGTTGAGTTCGTCGGCGGGCGCGGCATGACGCTCGTGGACGCCGAGGGGCGCGAGTACCTCGACTTTTTGGCGGGCATCGGCGTGTGCTGCCTGGGTCACGGGCGCCCGGCGGTGACGGGTGCGGTGCGCGAGCAGGCCGAGCGCCTCATGCACGTGTCGAACTATTTCTACATCGAGCACCGCGGCGAGGTTGCCGCCCTCATCTCAAAGCTCGCCAACGACGACATGGCGGGCGCGCGCCTGCTCGCCCAGGCCATGGTGGACGGCGATGAGGAGGAGGTGCTCCGGGCGGCGGCCCTCGTCCCAGGCGAGCAGGTGTGGGAGACGTTCTTTGCCAACTCGGGCGCCGAGGCCAACGAGGGCTCCATGAAGCTCGCCCGCCTGTACGCCAAGCGCACGGGCAACGGGGGCAATACGATCGTGTGCCTGCGCGGCGGTTTTCACGGCCGCACGTTGGAGACCATCGCGGCCACCATGCAGGATTGGCTGCAGGAGAGCTTTACGCCGCTGCCGGGCGGCTTTGCGCCCTGCACGCCGAATGACGTTGACGAGCTGCGGTCGATTTTCGACGCCTTGGGCAGCGAGATTTGCGCCGTTATGCTCGAGCCCATCCAGGGGGAGAGCGGCGTGCATCCGCTGACGGTTGAGTTCATGGAGGCGGCGCGCGACCTGGTGCACGAGCACGGCGCGCTGCTCATCGTCGACGAGGTTCAGACGGGCGTGTTCCGCACGGGCAAGCCGTTCGCGTTCCAAACGTATGGCGTGGAGCCCGATATCATGAGCTTGGCGAAGGGCATTGCGGGCGGCGTGCCGGCGGGCGCCTGCGTGGCCAAGAAGGAGATCGCCGATGTGTTCCGGCCGGGCGACCACGGATCGACGTTCGGCGGTAGCTGCCTGGCGGTCGCGGCGGCTGCCGCGGTCTTGGCGGAGCTGACGCTCGGCGCATATGACGAGCGCGCGTCCGAGGTGGGCGCGTATGCAGTCGCGCGCCTGAGCGAGCTCGACGCGGTGGTCGAGGTGCGCGGACGCGGGCTCATGCTCGGGTGCGACTTGGTGGAGCGTGCAGGCGACGCGCACGACGTGGTGGCGGCCATGCTCGCCGAGGGCTTTGTGATCAACGCGACCGGCCCCCACACGCTGCGCTTCCTGCCACCGCTGATTTGCGGCGAGGCGGACATCGACCGCCTTGTGCAGGCCCTCGCTCGCGTTTTGGGGTAGTTGCCGCTATACTGTTCACCCACGGGCGATTGGCGCAACGGTTAGCGCAGGTGCTTTACACGCACAAGGCTGGGGGTTCGAATCCCTCATCGCCCACCATCGAATGTAAACGCGAGGACCATGGTGCCCTCGCGTTTTTGTTTGCCCTGCATGGATTCGAACCCCGTTCGGGGTGCGGAGCTGGGGACGAATCCCGTTCGGGGTGCGGAGCTGAGGAAACGGCGTGAGCCGTTTTCCAGCGGAGCCCGCAAGGCGCGAAGTCGGGTCAAAGACTGGCTGCTTCTTTTTGGTTTGCAAGTACAGCGATTGTAAAGAGCGTGATGCCGTTTACCGATTCATCAAATTAAAAGGGCGAAGAATGGATTTATGCTCTGCTTAGGTTATCGCCTCGAACTTGGAGGTAAATATGCAGTGGATATCGAGAAGGCAGTTTATTGCTCTAGTCGCTGCTGGAGTCGCGTCGACTATCGTGAGGCCGAGTGCCGCCAGAGCTTTAGAAAATGACGCCAACTGACTTGTGGCGTTTTCCGAGGAGGTTGCCGCAACAATTGCGGATAATTTTGTACGCTCAATGGAGCCTGGGCTGCCTTTAAAGGTGGGTACAATTATTCCCATATTGAATACAGAGGGTTTATTTAAAGGATATAGCGTTGAATATCTGCTCTCGGGGGCTCCGAGTGGGTATGTTGTGCTTGAAGTTGACTATCCAGGGTTAATTGCCAGCTTTTCCTTTAGTGAAGGGTCGCTCAGTCAGGGGAGGCGTGCGCTGGATGAGCTGCTATGCTCGAATGATCGACGCAGCGTAGTGGATACTTGTTTGATAGAGGTGGACCCTTTTTGTATGGGTTATTACGATGAGTATAGTGGTTGCGTTATATCGCTCGATTCCAAGTCACAAGCAAAACCGTCTCTTGTGGAAAACCTTAGAACGAGAACCAGTTGGACTGACGTCCTGATTTCTCAAGATGAAATTAATAACGGTGGATTCACTGCCGGAAGCACGAAATATTCGGGAGAGTTAGCGTATATTACACAAGGGATGGCCGAAAGAGGCAACAAACGATATGCGTGTGGCCCTCATGCGCTCTATGTAATAGGCGCTGCGCTTCCAAATGATCAAATGGACGCACCGATTATTCCGGATGCCACTTCGAATTGGTCGTGCTATAACAAGTTATGGGATTACTCGGGTACTAAGAAATTGAGGGAAGATCATGGCGTAGTTTATGGGCGGACGGCATCTGATCGTCTTGGCCCTGCGTTTGTTCGTCTATGCGCGGAGCGCAGAACGACCATGCGTCAAAGCTACACAAGCAATCCTTCTTTTTTTGAGCATTGTCACTCATATAAATAACGTTGAGGTCGCGGTTATGGGCGCAGGCATCAAAACCTCTGGAGGAGATCTCGGGCATTTTCTTGCTGCAAATGGCTACGCGTACCTGCATCGGAAAAGCGACAATAAAGTACTTCAGTGCGTTGCCGTATTCGATGGTTGGGACAGTCATCAGTTCTTTAATTTCGACTTCCCATCCTATAATTTCAAGAATACAACTTTTCTATAC
>ERZ1032238.582-NODE-582-length-10857-cov-7.804481_pt1 | contig 10857 bp, 9 predicted proteins | sample MGYA00518736_ERZ1032238 | MGnify/ENA primary metagenome ERZ1032238 (study PRJEB33719, sample SAMN04261349) | wastewater metagenome | biome: periurban shantytown; feature: human; material: feces | host: Homo sapiens | place: Peru: Lima | collected 2012-01-15 ... | reverse complement strand
GACGTCCGGTAACGACGATTTCCATGTGGACCTCCCTAGACTCAAGCGGTGTTACCCGCTATATACGGACCAAACAGCTGCTTCGCTGTTCGGTAGTCAACATTGTAGCCGCAACATTGTGATTTCACTGAAAAGTTGACGCAAGAAAAATAAAGTTTTTTTGATTTTCCTTTCGTCCGTTTTCTTGCTATCATAGTGCATTTGAGACCTCTTGATGGCCGCGACCGATCCGTCGGTTGAGGAACTTCCGGGCTCCATAGAGCACGATGGCGGATAACGTCCGCCCAGGGCGACCTGAGAGATAGCGCAGCAGAGAACAGACCGCTTATCGGTTTCGACCGGTAGGTAAGGGTGAAACGGCGGTGTAAGAGACCACCGGGCCACTGGTAACAGTCGGCCGCATGGCAAGCCTCATCGGGAGCAAGGCCAAGCAGAAGGCGTTTGAGGGCTGCTCGCCCGAAGCCTTCGGGTAGGCTGCTAGAGCCTGACGGCAACGTCAGGTCGAGATGGATGGCCATCCGTGTCTGAGGCACGACAGAACCCGGGGTATAAGAGGTCTCACTCCCTTATCACACCGACCGATTCCCGTGGCGAAACAGTGTTTGAAAACCGCATAACCACTATGCGAATCAGTCGTTTCAGACGAACAATTCCTGTGCGATTTTCCGCAGAACTTCAGGATTATGGCCTTTCCGCCCACCAGCACTCCAGAACCGTCTTTTACGCACCTCGACATCCAATCCAGCAGTTTTTCTTGCTGTCCGACGTCCCAGCTCCCATGCAGCCTCGGCGAACACGCCTTGGGACTCGGCCTCATCGCACACACGTTGCGCGAGCTGGCGGTCCACACCTTTGCGTTTGAGCTCTATGACCGCTCCCCTATACCCCATCAGTCGTGATGTGCAGTACCGCACCGCGGACTGGGCGTACGCCTCGTCGTCGATGAGACGGACCCGAATCAGTCTGACTATCACATCGTCCACCACCTCGGAGGCATACCCCTTGCCGATGAGTCGCTCCCGTATCGCGCCTGACGGACGCGGCGCCGCATCAAGCAGCCGAAGGGCCGCCTCCCTGCATGCATCCAAATCATTCGGATCGTCAGGAATCCGCGACACGCCGACTGCGACACGCCCTGCGTGTCGTGCGTGTCGCGCACGCCTCGGCGTGTCATTGCCGCCAATGGACGGAGTTCGGTCGTAATCGAATTCGGTTCGACCGGCCTGCGGCCGACCACCGCAGGAAAGGGCAAGGCCCCCAGCCTCAGATGATACCGGCTGGAGGCCCTGCTGTTCAAGAAATCGCTCAGCGCTGATCATACGTCACGCCTTGCCGGCTGACTTGGAAGCCTTTGCCGCGCCTTTGGCTGCTTCCGGCTTGCCAGCATCCGCTTTCGCCTTCTCCTCGCTTGTGGCATTAGACGCAGAAGCCTCATTACCATCTTCGGCAAATTGGTCGGTGGGCTCAATGAGACCAAACTCAGCCTTCACCTTATTCTCGATCTCTTCGGTAAGCTCCGGATTGTCTTTCAAGAATTGGCGCACGTTCTCACGGCCTTGACCCAGTTGGTCGCCACCATAGGTGAACCATGATCCGGACTTCTTCACGACATTGACCTGCAACGCCATGTCAAGTACGGAACCTTCCTTGGAAATGCCCTCGCCGTACAACACGTCGAATTCAGCGGTCTTGAACGGCGGAGCCATCTTGTTCTTGACGACCTTGACCTTGGTGCGATTGCCTACAGCCTCATCACCATTCTTGATGGTCTGGATACGTCGAATATCCATGCGGACGGACGAGTAGAACTTCAACGCCTTGCCGCCGGTGGTCGTTTCCGGATTGCCGAAGAACACACCGATCTTCTCTCGAAGCTGGTTGATGAAAATGGCGGTGGTGCCCGCCTGAGCCAAAGCGCCAGTCATCTTACGCAATGCCTGGCTCATCAGTCTTGCCTGCAAACCGACATGACTGTCGCCCATTTCACCTTCGATTTCGGCCTTCGGCACCAGTGCAGCCACTGAATCGATGACGATCACGTCAAGCGCACCAGAACGAATCAGCATATCCGCGATTTCCAGCGCCTGCTCGCCGTTATCAGGTTGGGAAACAATCAACGAATCAGTATCGACGCCGAGCTTGCGCGCATAGACCGGGTCAAGCGCATGTTCCGCATCGATGAACGCGGCGACGCCACCGTTTTTCTGGGCATTGGCCACCACATGCAACGCCAGTGTGGTCTTGCCGGAGGATTCCGGACCATAAATCTCCACGATACGGCCCTTCGGTAGGCCGCCGATACCCAATGCCATATCCAATGCCAGCGATCCAGTAGGAATCACCTCGACATCCTGCTCGGGACGATCGCCCAATCGCATGGCCGATCCCTTGCCGAAACTCTTCTCGACCTGCGCGAGCGCCGTATCAAGCGCAGCCTGACGACGCGGGTCGATGCCGTTCGCGGACTTGTTCTGTGCGGCTCCCTTTGCCGCGCTCGTCTGTGCCATGACTACTCCTTTTGCTGACTATGACGAATGGTGGCTTCACCGTAAGGCCACGGCATTCGTTCCCGCAAATCTAACGGCCGTTGTGGTCGGAGGATATGCGATCTAACGAGTCATAACCAACATTTCTTGGAAAATCAACGTTTTCACGCGATCTGAAGAATTTGGAAACAGCCCGTCTAGGTTGTTGTCTGTGGATAACTATATCCCAACATGCGAACATCTGTTCGAAGAGGCGTGTTGTGTTCGGAAAACGTCTCAGCGCACCGGCATAGGAGGCGCGTTATGGCCCTTGCCCCAACGCTGGGAATCGGGAATGCCCATCTGGTCGCATAACACATTCCAGACCACTCGCGGCTCCTCACCAGCGCCAAGCGCGTCCACCGCCGTCATGCCGCCAAGACGATCAAGCACCTGGTCATACGCCAGCGCTCGACCATAGCTACGACCAAGCACCTCTTCAAGTAACTGCCAAAATTCACGTTCCTGCACGTGCCCCAGTGTACACAGACTTGAATCCATGTACAGGCACGAAAAACGCCCGGCGAACAATCGCCGGGCGTCAACCTTACATTCGAATCAGGCAGCCACAGAATCGAGATAGTCAGCCACCATGCGAAGCATCTGGGCTGTGGACAGCCCCAAGGACTGCGCGATGGACGACAGCAGTTCGGAACTGGCCTCCTTCTGGCCGCGCTCCACTTCGGAAAGGTACCCCAAAGACACCCCGGCCTTTTCGCTGACCTCGCGAAGCGTCTTATGATCTCGTGTGCGCAGGTCGCGCAGCACATGGCCTATGGCTTCACGCAGCGAAACCTCCTTAGCCTCATCGGGCTGTTCCTGAGCGTGCGGCACAGCATGCGTGCGTACCCGATCGGAGTCCTCTTCCTGCCACATTCGCGTCAATGCGGCCTGACGCTCATCCTTGGCCTTTTTCGCAGCGCGCGCACGAAGCACCTGCTGCTGCGCGAACATCACAGCGCGCCGCTGAGCCGGCGTAAGCTCCCTGACACGAGCTCCGGCAGCCTGCGCAGTCGCAGGAGCCATAGCCTTGAGTTCCCTCTGCTCTTTGGTGAGTGTCATCATTTCCATTCATCAGCCCCTTTTTCGTGCGTACGTCTGTCCACTATGGTCAACACTCATCTTTGTGGATTATTCCTGTGAATCCGCTGAAAGCTCCCTCAGCTTTTGCAGAATACAATGCACGACGCCGCGTCGCACGCTCTCCCTATCTCCCTGCAGGCGAAGCTCAAAAGCCTCCGTTCGCCGAGAGCGAACACCTCCGAACCCCTCCGGCAGGGAACAACCGACATATGCAAGACCTGCCGGTTTATTTCCATCAGGTCCAGGCCCCGCCACTCCCGTGGTCGACAATCCAATAACGCAGTCGCCATCCCCCTGCTGCCGATACAGCCTCGCCGTTCCGGCAGCCATCTGGCGGGCCACTTCAGGATGGACAGCCCCCTCGCTGCGCAGCAGTTCCGCATCTACGCCAAGAATCGAGGCCTTGGCACGAATGTCATACGTCACCGCGGAACCGAGAAAAACCTTCGACGCTCCCGGCACGCGCACGAAAGCGTCGGCCAACAGCCCTCCCGTCAACGATTCGGCGGCTGCGATCTTGAAATGGTTGGTTTCGCAATATACAAGAACGGCCGCAGCCAATTCATCGCATTGCGATTGGTTGGCGGCAGCCGTCTGGTCCATAGATTCAGTCATGAATGCCTTACTTGGTTTCTTTTCCGGACTTGCCCGCGGACTTCTTACGGCCGCCGAACGTATTGACCAGATACTCGCCACCGGAATACAGGCAGAGAATCAGCGCAAGATAAATCAGCGCATACGTGATGGTGTAGTAGACGGTCATCCACATCGGGGTGTCGTTGACCCCTTCCGGCGCCAAGCTCCACATAGGCAGCATAAGCATGGCCAGACCAATGCACTGGCAGAGCGTCTTGTATTTGCCTGCCTGGGATGCGGCGATGACCTTGCCGCCCGTGTCGATCACAAAGAAGCGCATGACGGTGATGCCGATCTCACGAATCAGGAACAGGGCGGTCACGACCCATCCCAGCACCGGATTGCCAAATTCGTTGAAGATGGCGGCAACGATCAGTGTGCCGCAGGTGAGCAGCTTGTCGGCGATCGGGTCCATCAGCTTGCCAAGTTCAGTGACTTGGTTGTATTTGCGGGCCATCCAACCGTCAAGCTTATCGGTGCATGCCGCGATGATGAAGATGACAGCGGCAACCCAACGCATGGTGACGTTGTCCACGCCCCACGCGCCGGCTTTGGCGTACAGCGCCAAAAACACGATGACCAAAATGATACGAGAGAAGGTGACAAGGTTCGGCGGCGTGTTCCAGCCGTCAAGCAACGATGATTTGCGTTCTTCTTGCTTTTCCATACCGTTCACGTTACCCTGACACTTCTACTTGCTTACCAATTTGCGTTTCATACGGAGCGTTCCCCAGTCACATCGCCGCTTCGGAATCCGCCGCCGAAGAGACTCCCGAACTCAGCGACGAGGTCTCACCCTTGATGAAGGCGAGCACCTGCGGCAAGTCCTGGGGCTGCACCAACACCTCGCGCGCCTTGGACCCTTCGGACGGCCCCACGACGCCACGTGACTCCAGCAGATCCATAAGGCGGCCAGCCTTGGCGAATCCGACACGCAGCTTGCGCTGCAACATGGACGTGGAACCGAACTGCGAGGTGACGACCAGTTCCGCCGCCTGCAGAAGCACATCCATATCGCCGCCGATGTCTTCGTCCGGCTCAATGGCCTTCTTGTCGGCTTCCTTGGCCATTTCCTCGATATCCTCACGGTAATGTGGCTTGCGCTGGGTGCGTACGAATTCCACGGCACGTCGGATCTCCGACTCGTCGACCCATGCGCCCTGCACACGCAACGGTTTGGCCTGTCCCATCGGCAGGAACAGCGCATCGCCCTGTCCAATCAGAGTTTCCGCGCCAGTGGAGTCGAGAATGACTCGAGAATCAGTGGCCGACGAGGTCGCGAACGCCAAACGCGAAGGAATGTTCGCCTTGATCAGGCCGGTGACCACATCGACCGATGGACGCTGGGTGGCGAGCACCAGATGCACGCCTGCAGCTCGTGCCAGCTGCGTGATGCGTTGGATGGAGCTTTCCACATCATTCTTGGCCACCATCATCAGATCGGCCATCTCGTCGACGACCACCAGAATGTACGGATATGGAGCGACCTTGCGCTTCGATCCGGCAGGGGCATGCACCTTGCCGGCGCGCACGGCAGCATTGAAGTCCTTGATATGGCGGAATCCGAAGAATTCAAGATCGCTGTAACGAGCATCCATCTCCTTGACCACCCATTCAAGCGCCTGCGCAGCCTTCTTCGGATCGGTGATGATCGGCGTGAGCAGATGTGGAATACCCGCGTATGCCGATAGTTCCACTCGCTTCGGATCGACCATGATCATGCGCACCTGATCCGGCGTCGCCCTCATGATCACGGATGTCAGCATGGAGTTGATGAAGCTGGACTTACCGGAACCGGTGGCGCCTGCCACCAGAAGATGCGGCATCTTGGTGAGGTCCGCCGTTACAAAATGGCCTTCCACATCCTTGCCCACGCCTGTGAGCATCGGATTCGGATCGTTTCTCGCCTTGTCCGAACGAAGCACATCGCCAAGCACCACGGTTTCACGGTCGGTGTTCGGTATTTCGATGCCGATGGCGGACTTGCCTTCGATCACCGACAGGATGCGCACGTCGGAACTGGCCACCGCGTAGGCGATGTTCTTCTGCAGATTGGTGACCTTCTCCACTTTCACACCCGGACCAAGCTCCACCTCATACATGGTCACGGATGGGCCTCGCAGAAAGCCGATGACTTTAGCGTCGACATTGAACTGCTGGAATGTGACCGTAAGAGCGCGGATCACACGATCGTTCTCCGGAGTGTGCACGGCATGCGGCGCGCCTTGCTTCAGCATGCCGAGATCAGGCAGATGGTAGGGGCCCTCCGGAATCTCACCGGACTCGTCGGAAACGCCCTCTCCGTTCGATCCGGCATCCAGATCGTTCACGACCTCATTGGTCGCCGCATCGACCATGACCTGCGACCCGTTGGACGTGCCGTCCTCGTCGATGACGGCCCACGGGTCCCCTACAGCCACGCCAACGGATTTGATCTCGTCGGACGCCGCCTGGCCGGCAACCGTCGGAATGGTTTCCGGGATCTGCGGCATGGTGCCGCTCGCCAAACCGATTGGGTCAGAGGAAAGGGAACGCACCACAGGCGTCTGCGGCATGGCGACGGTTCCACCGAAATCCTGAGCGGAATGTTCGTCGGATGAAATGCTGCGCGGCCGCGAGACGCTCTGGTATGGTTCGTCAAGCATGGTTTCCGCCGTTTCGCCATGCCGTTCGGCAGCATTACGAAACGCCTCATCACCGTCGTAATGATCGAGTCCGTCCTGAGCGCCCTGCTTCTTGGATTTCGATGATATCCATTGCTTTATGAGGGAGAACGGCATCGGCTTCTTCTTTTCAGCCGCCACATCGTCGGCTCCATTATGCGCCGGCACGCCTTCTGCGAACGACAGCGTGGTATCTCCTATACGCACTTCGTTCGGGAATTGCTCGGTCTCGTCATCAACCTTTTTATTTGCACCGAATCCAAAACGGACCTTCAATGCACGTACTTTGTCGGGAATCTCTTGAACCCCTGTATTGGTAATCAGCAACAACGAGAACAAAATGACGACCACGAAAATAACGATGGCGAACGCCTTGGAAAGCCCCCATGCCAGCGGGCAGCCAAGCACATAGCCGAGCAGACCTCCCGCATTCTGCAGCAACGCCATGTCGAAACCTTGGGCGTCGGACGCGAGCGCCGCATCGAGTATGGAGCAGACGGACCACAGAATCATGGACCACCCCGCCACCATACGCACATTGCCGCTTTTGCGCTTGGTCTCATATATGAGGCTGAATGCCACCAGCGCCAAAAAGACCGGCAGGATGACGCTCATCAGACCAAACAGGCCGGAAGCCAAGGCGTGGAGCATCCGGCCGAACACGCCCTGCACCCGGAACCATTCCGAAGCGCAGAACATTACCGCGAGAATCACCAGAATAAAACATGCGATATCACGTCCGTACTTGGTCAAGACACCCATCACAGGCGACGGCTCGACCGCGTCCATGACCTTGGTCTCGCCGGAACGTGCCTTGCCCGTGGACCCTTTGCCGCCGGATTTCGTATTGGAAGATGCTGTTCGTGCCATAACGGTCATGATTTTACCCATTGGAGGCGCCATGACATGGCACTTCCTCGAATCGCACACATTTTCTAACTTAAGTGAACACGCAATTTCACTGATTGGATTCCGCCAAGATCGTCACCGTCAAGTTGGGTGCCAAGCCGGAGAAGACCGTGGATAAGGTGGAAAGCTTCGACGAATACGGCAGCGGGAGTTTCATTTCAGGCGAGGTCTCCGAGATGATGCTGGGTGTAGGCGTCCGCCTGCGCGTCTATGGCGTCATAGGCACCTGCATCGGCATGTTCGATGATGGCCATCGCATTGTCTAGCAGCGCCGGATTGAGCGCTTGGAGCCAGTGGATGCGCGGGTCACGACCGAACCATCCCATCTGCTTGCGTGCCAGACGCTTCGTTTTCTGCGCAATGTCCATGAACGTGTCGTTCAGGTCACGCAACCCGTCCAAATAGTCGACGACCTGCTGGTAACCGAGCGCTTTGGCTGCGGTGATGCCCAGCTTGGGACGGATACGTTCCACTTCTTCGATGAATCCGCCTTCGAGCATCTGCTTGGTGCGAATATCGATACGACGGTCCAGTTCCTCACGCGGCAGATCGAGACCGATTTGCACGGTGGGGATGACGTACCGGTAGTGCGGAAGGCTTGCCGAATAGGGTCGTCCCGTCACTTCGATGACTTCCAGCGCACGGATGGTACGCCTTGGATTGTGCGGGTCCATGCGCGCCGCCGCTTCGGGATCCTTGGCTTTCAGCTCGTCGAACAGCGCGCCCGCACCTTCGGTTTTTTCCCGTTCCTCAAGCGCCATACGTATTTGCGGATCGGTGCCGGGGAAGGAGATGTCGTCGATGGCGGCCCGTGCGTACAGGCCAGAGCCTCCGACGAGGATCGGACGCACTCCCCTGGCCTGTAGTTCGGCTATTTTCTCGCGGGCGAGCTCTTGGAACCTCGCCACGGACATGGCGTCGTCCGGTTCGATGATATCGATGAGATGATGCCTGACCTGCGCCTGCTCCTCAAGGCTTGCCTTGGCCGTGCCGATATCCATGCCCCGATACATCTGGTATGCGTCGGCGTTGATGATTTCCGCCTGTTCGCCTTTGCGCGCCAACGCTTTGGCGACGGCAATGCCCAACCCGGTTTTGCCGGATGCGGTTGGTCCGACAATGGATACGACCTTGCGCTGCATCGCAGGATCGGCGTCTCCTGTTTTGTCTGTTTTCTCAAAGGTCTGTTCAGTGTCGAACGGCATAGGTCTGCCCCGCCTTCGGATCGGGATCGGCGATGAGGTTGTGACGCCCAGCGTGGGTGATGGTGGCGGTCACGAAATCGCCTACCTGCGGCATCGGCTCGCCTTCGGGCACACCGACATGCACGAGCACGCCGGTTTTCTCGCGCCCGGTGACACGATGGGTCGCGGCGTCCTTCTTGCCAGATGCGCCGGTGACCATCACTTCGACGTCACGGCCTTCGAAGGTTTTGAGATTTTCTTCGGTGATGCGTTCCTGCAATGCCACGAGTCGTTCGAACCGGTCTTGGACCACGTCGTGCGGCACCTGCTCCATTTCGGCTGCCGGAGTGCCTGGGCGCGGCGAATAGATGAAGGTGAATGCGGACGCGAATCTCGCCTCTTCCACCACACGCAAGGTTTTCTGGAAGTCCTCTTCGGTTTCACCCGGGAAACCGACGATGATGTCGGTGGAGATCTGCGCATCCGGCATGGCCTCACGGATTTTACGCAGAATGTCAAGGAACTTCGCGGAACGATACGAACGGCGCATGGCGCGCAGGATTCGGTCGGATCCGGACTGCAGCGGGAAGTGCAGCTGGTGCATGACATTGGGCGTTTCGGCCATGGCTGCGATCACGTCGTCGGTAAAGGCGGCGGGATGCGGCGAAGTGAACCGCACGCGCTCCAATCCTTCGATCTCACCGCATGCGCGCAGTAGCTTGGAGAAGGCGAAACGGTCGCCGATGCCGTAACCGAACGAGTTCACGTTCTGGCCGAGTAGCGTGACTTCCTTGGCGCCTTCGTCCACGCACTGGCGGATTTCGGCAAGAATGTCTCCCGGGCGACGATCATGTTCCTTGCCTCGGGTGGTAGGCACGATGCAGAACGTGCAGGTGTTGTTGCATCCCACGGAGATGGCCACCCAGCTTGACACCTTCGACGCGCGGTCGGTGGGCAGCTGGCTTGGGAAGTAGTTGAGTTCCTCTTTGACCTTGACCTGCGCATGGCCTTCGATGCGCGCCTGGTCAAGCAGCTGAGGCAGGGAGCCAATGTTCTTGGTACCGAACACGGCATCGACCCAAGGGGCCTTTTTTGCGATCTTCTCACGGTCGAGCTGTGCCATGCATCCGCCGACTGCGATCTGCAGGTTCGGACGCTGGCGCTTCAGTTCGGCCCACAGGCCGATGGTGCCGTACATGCGTTCCGCCGCGTTTTCTCGCACCGCGCATGTGTTCATGACGATGAGGTCCACGTCATGATCGAGGTATTGTTCTTCGGTGGCGGGCACATAGCCATCCGCTTCGAGCACACCCGCGATGCGTTCGGAATCGTGCACGTTCATCTGGCATCCGAGGGTGTGTACGTAGAACACGCCCTTGCCTCGCGTGGCGGTGTCTTCTGTGGCAGGTTCCGCAAGTTTCGAGGCGCGCTCCGCCTCGGTCATCATGTCTTCGTTCATAGCATTCCATGCTATCGGCAGGGATTCCCATCACGCGCCGTATGCACCTTAATGCAGCGTGGCATGCGGTGGAATTGGAGGGATGACGGCGCTTTCAGCGCTTTTTCAGTTTTTCCGCGCTCCTTTTGGGTACACTATGGAACCGTGATACTTGATAGACAGAGCCGCATCAATACCAGTGAACTGCAAGCACGGCTGAAGTCGGTGACTTTCGACGATGGTCCGTTGCCTTCCGATCAGATTACCGAGTTCATTGATCAAATGCAGGTGTATGAGGGCGCGATGTATGAGATCAGCACCAAACTGGAGATTCTCGATTCCGAGTTCCAGATGCGTTTCTCCCATAATCCCATCCATCACATGGAACGCAGGTTGAAGTCAATCAATTCCATTCTCGG
>ERZ1032238.578-NODE-578-length-10872-cov-7.676990_pt1 | contig 10872 bp, 8 predicted proteins | sample MGYA00518736_ERZ1032238 | MGnify/ENA primary metagenome ERZ1032238 (study PRJEB33719, sample SAMN04261349) | wastewater metagenome | biome: periurban shantytown; feature: human; material: feces | host: Homo sapiens | place: Peru: Lima | collected 2012-01-15 ... | reverse complement strand
TTTCCACGCCACGCACAAAGCGCTCGCCCACCACGGAGCCCATGGAGCCGCCCATGAAGTCAAATTCAAAGCAGGCCACGACCAGCTCGATGCCCTTGACGGAGCCGCCCATCACCACCAGTGCATCGGTTTCACCGGTGTTTTCCATCGCTTCTTTCAGGCGCTGGGGGTACTTGCGGCTGTCCTGGAACTTCAGTGGGTCCACAGGCAGGACTTCCTGGCCAATTTCATAGCGGCCTTCGCCATCGAGGAAATGGTTCAGACGTGCACGTGCGTTGATGCGGTGATGGTGGCCGCAGGTGGGGCAGACGTTCTGGTTGCTTTCCAGATCGGTCTTGTACAGCACCGATTCGCAGCTGGGGCACTTGATCCACAGACCTTCAGGAATCTGCTGTTGGCGATCCTTAGCTTCGGTTTGCTGAATTTTGGCGGGTAAAAGTTTTTCGAGCCAAGACATACGGTTTCCTTTTCAGGGCGATCGGGCTGTGCCGGTGCTGTGCACCGGCAGGCCAAGGGTCGCACATTATGCGTCCATCGCTTTGCGCACACCGCGCAAGAAGTCAATGGCCAGGGGAACAATCTTTTCGTGGGGCTGGTCTTCCAGCAGCTGGATGATGCGGCTGCCGATGATGGCGGCATCGGCAATCTCGGCCACAGCGTGGGCCGTCTGCGCATCGCGGATGCCGAATCCTACGCCAACTGGCAGATTCACGTACTGCTTGATGCGGGGCATCATGGCTGCCACATCTTCGATGTCCAGGGCATTGGAGCCTGTCACGCCCTTGAGCGAAACGTAGTAGACATAGCCGCTGGCAATGCGTGCCACCTGCTGAATGCGCTCGTCCGTGCTGGTGGGCGCCAGCAGGAAAATCTGGTCCATGCCGTGTGCGCGCAGCTTGGCAGCAAAGCTTTCGCTTTCTTCTGGAGGGTAGTCCACCACCAGAATGCCATCTACACCGGCTTCAGCAGCGTCACGCACAAAAGCGTCTTCGCCGTGCAGCTGGTCATAGCGTTCGATGGGGTTGGCATAGCCCATCAGCACCACGGGGGTGGTGTGGTTTTTCTGACGGAACTCACGTACATAGCCCAGCACCTGCTTGAGGCCCACGCCGTTGGCAATGGCGCGGTCGCCAGCCTTCTGAATGGTCGGGCCGTCGGCCATGGGGTCGGAAAACGGCACGCCCAGTTCGATGATGTCAGCACCGGCTTCCACCATGCCGTGCATCAGCGAAGGCGTGATGGCAGCAAATGGATAGCCCGCAGTGACAAAAGGAATCAGGGCCTTGCGGCCTTCGGCATTCAGTTTGGCAAAAGTAGCGGCAATACGAGACTGATTAGGGCTCATGCAACAGGCCCTCCCTTGACGGACAGACCGCGTGAACTGGGGCGGTCATAAAAATCAACGCCGGACAGATCGGCCACAGTGCCGATGTCCTTGTCACCACGGCCGGACAGGCAGACCAGGATGGACTCTTCGGTCTTCATGGTCTTGGCCAGCTTCATGGCGTAGGCAATGGCATGGCTGGATTCCAGCGCAGGAATAATGCCTTCGGCACGGCACAGGTAGTGGAAGGCATCCAGCGCTTCCTTGTCGGTAATGCCCACGTACTGGGCACGGCCGATTTCCTGCAGCCAGGCGTGCTCTGGACCCACGCCAGGGTAGTCCAGGCCTGCACTGATGGAGTGCGTGTCCAGAATCTGGCCGTTGTCGTCCTGCATGATGAAGGTGCGGTTGCCGTGCAGCACACCGGAGCTGCCTTTTTGCAGCGAGGCAGCGTGCTTGCCTGTATCCAGACCTTCACCAGCAGCTTCCACGCCGATGAGCTTGGTGTTTTCAAACGGAATATAGGGGTAGAAGATGCCCATGGCGTTGGAGCCACCGCCCACGCAGGCCACAACGGCATCGGGCTGCTCGGCGGCCATCTTCAATTCCTTGAAGAGCTCGGGCATCTGTGTGAGGCACTCCTGGCCAATCACGCTCTGAAAATCGCGCACCATGGCCGGGTAGGGGGCTGGGCCAGCAACCGTGCCGATGATGTAGAAAGTGTTGTCCACATTGGCTACCCAGTCGCGCATGGCCTCGTTGAGCGCATCCTTGAGCGTCTTGGAGCCCGATTCCACGGGAATCACAGTCGCGCCCAGCAGCTTCATGCGGTAGACGTTGGGGCTTTGGCGCTTCACGTCTTCGGCACCCATGTAGACGATGCATTCCAGACCATAGCGTGCGCAGATGGTGGCAGTAGCCACCCCGTGCTGACCTGCGCCAGTTTCGGCAATGATGCGCGTCTTGCCCATGCGCTTGGCCAGCATGGCCTGACCGATCACGTTGTTGATCTTGTGAGCGCCGGTGTGGTTGAGGTCTTCACGCTTGAGGTAGATCTGCGCGCCGCCCATTTCGCGGGACATGCGGGCTGCGTGGTAGACCGGCGAGGGACGACCCACGAAGTGGGCTAGTTCGGACTGGAATTCAGCAATGAATTCCGGATCGTTCTGGTACTTGGCATAGGCCTGACGCAGCTCATTCAGGGCGTGAGTGAGCGTTTCGCTGGCAAAGCTGCCACCGTAAGGGCCAAAGTGGCCGCTGGCATCGGGGTAAGAGTATTCAAACATCAGGATTAAGGGCAATTTGGGCGTCGGCGGTGCGTACTGCAGCGACGAAGCGTTGAATTTTTTCAGCATCCTTGATGCCCTTGAGCGGCTTGCCGTCAGGGCATGTAGCTTCTACACCGGAGCTGACATCAACTGCCAGAGACAGGCAGCGTGGGCGCAGTTGGCGGATGCCATCGATCACGTTTGCAGGCGTAAGTCCACCAGACAAAACGAGGTGAGCGCTGACGCTTGGTGGAAGCAGTGACCAATTGAATGCTTTGCCTGCGCCACCGTAGCCGTCCACATGGGCGTCTAGCAAAATGGCCTGGGCCTGAGAGTACTGATGCGCGTATTCTACGAGGTCAAAGTCACGGGCTGCATCGCCAAGGGGAATGCGTGCTGCCCGCAGATAGCGCACGCGGCCTTGCTGGCTCAGCCTTGTGCAGACTTGCGGGCTTTCATCGCCATGAAACTGCAGCAAGGCGTGGGGAATGGCGTGCAATGCTGCATCTACCTCCTCCTGGCTGGCGTTCACAAAGAGCAACACAGGTGTGACCAGGGGCGGCAGACGATCGATCAGCCTGCTCGCCTGTGCCAGGCTCACGGCGCGTGGGCTTTTGGGGTAGAGCACAAAGCCCAGGGCATCTACCCCGGCTGCCACGGCAGCATCTACGTCACACGCACGGGTCAGGCCACAGACTTTGATGCGGGTACGGGAAACAGGAGCATTCAACGCAGTATTCATAAGCGCTAGAGGGCAATTTAATGCTTAAGGCAGCCAGTCAAAGCCGGGCGCATGGTCAGGCAGGCCCCACTGCGCATCGTAGCGCGGCCCCATGAAGTACAGGCCATCGGGAGAGAAGGTGGGGGCTGCCGCATCGCGCGAACGTGCATCCAGCACCTGCTGCATCCACTCAGGGGGGTGGGAGCCCTGGCCAATGTAGATCAGGCAGCCCATGATGTTGCGGATCATGTGGTGCAAAAAGGCGTTGCCCTCAAACTCGAAACGCCAGTAGCAGCATTCCATGTCGCGGTGCTGCGCGGAGGAAATGTTGCGGCGCGTGATGTCAATGCGGTGCAGGGTCTTGATGGGGGTCAGCGACTGGCAGGCAGCTGCGCGGAAGGAGCTGAAGTCATGCTCGCCCAGCAGGCAGGATGCTGCCTTGCGCATGGCATCCCCATCCAGAGGGTTGAACACCCAGCCCACGCGCCCGGTTTCCACGCTGGGGCGCACGGGCGATTGCAGCAGCACATAGGCATAGCGGCGTGAGGTGGCGCAGGCGCGGCTGTGGAAGGCATCCGGCATATGGCGTGCCCACTGCACGGCAATGTCGGGTGGCAAAAAGGTATTGGTGCCGCGCACCCAGGCGTTTTCGGGGCGCACGATGTCGGTGTCAAAGTGTACGACCTGCATCAGGCCATGTACACCGGCGTCGGTACGCCCAGCACACAAAGTGGAGATCTTTTCAGTAGCAAAGCGGCCCAGGGCCGCTTCGAGTTTGTCTTGAACGGTATTGCCGTTCGGTTGACTTTGCCAGCCGTTATAGGCTTGGCCGTTGTAGCTCAGCCCGAGGGCTATACGCATGCTGGCTCCTAGGGAAGCGGCCGCAGCCGCTTCAGAAAAATGCATCAATCAAGTTCGGACAGCATCTTCTGTGCACGCTCCTTGAGCGAACCGCTGGCTTCGGCCAGCACTTCCTCAATCAGGGCGCGTGCACCTTCGCTGTCGCCAATGGCGTTGAATTCCCTGGCCAGGTCAAGCTTGGTGGACAGGGGATCATCGGCGAGATTGTGCATGGGCTTGGCATTGTCTGCAGGCTTGGCGCTGGTGTCTGTGCCCAGGTCGAGGTTCAGAGAGCCCAGGTCAAAGTCCAGACTGGTGTCTGGCGCAGGGGCCGACGGTGCTTCTGGTGTTTCTGCGGGAGCAGCCTCCGCTGCGGGCGCTTCGATACTCAGATCGAAGTTGAGGCCGTCGTCCAGCTGGTCGGCAGCAGCGGCAGGTTCCGTGGCTGGTGTGCTCTGGCTCTGTGGCAAGTTGGCTTCAAAGCCCGACAGGTCCAGATCCAGTGCATCGCTGATGCTGTCGTTGTCCTGCACTGTGTCCTGCACCAGCGATGGTGGCTCGGACGGTGTGAAGGGGGAAGACAGGTCCAGCTGGCTGTCCAGCGCGCTGGTATCGCCTTTGGTTTCGGACGCAGACGAAGTGGTGTCTGTGGCCGGAGTCGCTGGCGCAGTTTCCGAAGGCTCGGCAAATGCGGCAGACAGATCCAGAATGGGTAGCTCTGGGCTGGATGCAGTGTCTGTATCGCTGGCCAGTGCGCCTGCTGCAGCACCCGTTGCGGCAGCGGCTGTGCTGGCTTGCAAGGCTGCGGCAAAACCGGAGCCTGGCTTGTCAGCGGGGGCGTTGCTGGCTGCATCGGCCGCATCTGCATACAGGGGGTTCTGTGGTGCAAGCTGGCGGCCCAGTGCCGTGACGCGCTGCCACTCCGAAGAGCCAGTTTCGGTGTGTGGCTGCAGGCTGCGGGCGATCTCTTCCAGTGCCTTGGCGTCTTCGCGCTTGGCATAGATTTCTGCGAGCTTGACGTAGATGGCCGTGCGCTCAGGCTGGGTGCGCAGGGCTTCCTTGAGGATTTCCTCTGCCTGCACATCACGGCCATAGGCCAGGTAGACATCGGCTTCGGCGACGGGGTCTACGTCTGCACCGCCATCGAGCTGGCTGAGCGCGTAGGCCATGGTGGTGGCTGCAGCATCCGTGGTGTCCACGTGCTGGCCGCCGCTGCCGGCAAAGAAGGTGTCGGGGTGGAGCTGGCTGTCACCCAGGCTGGGGTCTTGCTCTGCAGCCTGTGCTGCACGGCGACGCTTCCAGGTGCTGTAGCCCAGCAGACCCAGCAGGATGGCAATCAGTGCACCACCGGCAGGAACCAGCGGGTTGTCCAGCAGCGAGGGCTCTTCCACAGGCATGGGCGCAGGTGCTGGAACTGGGCGGGGTTGTGCAGCAGCTGGCTTGGGCGCTGGCTCTTCGGCAGGCGCTGCTGGTGGGGCTTCGTTGCTGCTGGCAGCGGGTGTGGCATCGGCAGCAGCGCTGGCATTGGATTCGATCAGCGCCGCATTGGCGCTGGCCACTTCTACGGCAGGTAGGGAGGCATTAGCCTCTGCCGATGCAGCAGCTTGGCTGTCTGCAGGAGCCGCTGTAGCCGCTGCAGGGGCTGCAGGTGTTTCAGCAGGCTGGGTGCTGGCGTTGGCAGACGCTGGTGTGCTGCTCTGTGCCAGCTCGTTGAGTTCTGCCAGGTTGCGCTGCAGCTCAGACAGGCGGCTTTCCTGCGCTTCGGCCTGTTTATGTGCGGCCAGCTTTTCTTCTTCTGCTGCAGTCTGGATGGCCCCCTTGGACAGAGTCAGCTTGTCTGCGGTCTCTGCATTAGCACGGGTTTCAGACACCTGGGCCTGTACCTGGCCGCTGGCGCTACGTGCGGCAGCCTGCACGGCGGCCCGAGGTGCCTTGGCTGCCAGGCTGCGGCGGTAGGCATTGAAGTCACGGCTTTGGGCGGCGACGATCTGGCGCGCTTCCTGGGCGGAAGTCTCCAGTGCCTGTTCACGGCTGGGCATCTGCAGCACGGTGCCAGCACGCAGGCGGTTGACGTTGCCGTTGATAAAGGCATTGGGGTTGCCGCGCAGCATGGCGACCAGCATCTGGTCGAGCGACACACCTGCAGGGCGGTTGGCGTTGGCGATGCGCCCCGCAGTGTCGCCGGAGCGCACGCGCACGGCTTCATTCGGGGCGCTGGCAGGAGCAGGAGCTGGTGCCGCAGCTGCCGCGACTGGCTGGGCGGGAGGTGTGGTCGCGCGGATGCGTGAGCTGGAGGAGTAAGTCTTGCCTGTGACCGATACAGGTGCTGGAGCAGTGACCTGCGGTGCGGTGATCTGTGGTGCCGCAGCAGTTGCAGGTGCTGCGCTGCGCGGGGTGGAAGGAGGGTCCAGCAGCAGGGTGTAGCTGCGCTGCATGCTGCCGGTGTTCCATTGCGTGTCCACGATCAGATCGACAAAGGGATCGTTCAGTGGCGCATTGCTGCGCAGTTGCAGCAGGGCGGTGCCATCAGGCTTTTGGACCAGTTGCACATTGATGGAGCTGGCTGCAGCGCTGTAGTCCAGACCACGGGCTCGGAAGGCTTCGGGGGGCGCGATCTGCACAATCAGGTTGCTCAACTCTGCAGGCGTGGCCTGTGGAATGGCAATTTCAGCGCGCAGGCTCTCGCCCAGCGCAGAATCAACGCGCAATGCACCCAGGGTCAAGGCAGAGGCACTCAGGCTGGTGAATGCGGTGGTGGCAAAGGCGGCCGCGGCCAGAGCTGAAAGTTTCCAACGATGCATGTTTGTGGTCACGTTCAAAATGTATGGCCGCTAGGTTTCGGCCAGTGTTCTTATCGGAGGTGCGCCCAGATTCCCCCCAGCGCAATGGATGCGCTGACATTAGCAGTATTGCCAGAGGGTGACAAGCAAGACCAAGGAGCAAAAAACAGGCTGTTTTGGCGCTGGAATGCTGTGAGCGTGCTCCATTATGTCAAGCGAAGCAGGAGCCAAGGCTTCAGTGACGTGCAAGGCGATGGGGTAGGGCATGTCAGATCAAAAGATGCACAGCGCATTGGTGTCCTACTGTTGTCTGGCGGAGACATTCTGCCGGAAGACGGGCACGAAAAAAGGAAGCCGAAGCTTCCTTTGCAGTGCAGGCAGGGGCTTGATTACTTGGCCAGCAGAATGCGCAGCATGCGGCGCAGGGGCTCGGCAGCACCCCACAGCAGCTGGTCGCCGATCACGAAGGCCGACAGGTATTCGCCGCCCATGTTCAGCTTGCGCACGCGGCCCACAGCCACTTCCAGGCCGCCGGTGGTGGCCGCTGGGGTCAATTCCTTGACGGTCTCAGCACGGTCGTTGGCCACGAACTTGACCCAGGGGTTGCCGCCCTTGATCAGTGCTTCGATTTCTTCCAGTGGCAAGTCCTTCTTCAGCTTCAAAGTCAAAGCCAAAGAGTGGCAGCGCATGGCGCCGATGCGCACGCACAGGCCGTCGACAGGGATGGTGGCTTCGGTGCCGAGGATCTTGTTGACTTCGGCCTGGCCCTTCCACTCTTCCTTGGACTGGCCGTTGGGCAGCTGTACGTCGATCCATGGGATCAGGCCGCCAGCCAGCGGTGCGCCGAAGAATTCGGTGGGCACATCTTCGCGGATGGTCTGGGCGACCTTGCGGTCGATATCCAGAATGGCGGAAGCAGGCGTTGCCAGCTGGTCCGCCACGGCAGCGTGGATCACGCCCATGCCCTTGAGCAGTTCGCGCATGTGGTTGGCACCGCCACCCGATGCGGCTTGGTAAGTCATGGAAGACACCCACTCCACCAGACCCGCCTTGAACAGGCCGCCCAGGCCCATCAGCAGGATGGAGTTGGTGCAGTTGCCGCCAATCCAGTTCTTGCCGCCTGCGGCCAGTTTCTTCTGGATCAGATCGTCGTTGACGGGGTCCAGCACGATGACGGCATCTTCTTCCATGCGCAGGGAAGATGCAGCGTCAATCCAATGGCCTTGCCAGCCCGCCGCGCGGATCTTGGGGAAGACTTCCTTGGTGTAGTCGCCACCCTGGCAGGTGATGATGATGTCGCACTTGGACAGCTCGGCGATGTCGTTGGCGTCCTTCAGTTCAGTGTGTGCCTTGGCCATGGCTGGGGCCTTGCCGCCAGCGTTGGAGGTGGAGAAGAACACGGGCTCGATCAGGTCAAAGTCGCCCTCGGCCTGCATGCGGTCCATCAGAACGGAGCCGACCATGCCGCGCCAGCCCACCAAACCTACCAATTGCTTGCTCATTGTTGAAACGCCCTTAAGAGAGATGTTGCAAAAACAGATGTGAAGAAGTGCTCAATCTGGCTTTCTGCACCCGGCTCGTCTGGCCGGTACAAGGGCGCACGACGAACCGGGCTGGGTCAGCCTTTAATCGTCGTAATGGTTGTCGCGCGCACGGCCACATCTGCCAGCAAGGCTTGGATGTGAGAGGCAGTGGGCGAGTGTGCGGCAAACATTGTGCGAGGATTGTAGCTTAACTAATGCGGCTTTAGAGAATCTAATTCCCTCCCGCCGTGGGAGTGATTGCTGGCATTGTGACCGTAAACCGTACGCACAAGGCCTGAAATTTGCTGAGCAGGCTTTAGCTGCATCCAAAAAGCCGCGTGACTGCATGGGCCACGCGGCTGTTCGTTTTAGACCGCTGCCAGCGCGGCGACGACGGCATCACCCATTTCGCTGGTGGAGACCTTGGTCGTGCCTTCGCTGTAGATGTCGGCAGTGCGCAGGCCATCGGCCAGCACCTTCTGCACCGCAGCTTCGATCTTCTGGGCTGCAGCTTCCTGGTTCAGAGAGAAGCGCAGCATCATCGCGGCCGACAGGATGGTGGCCAGCGGGTTGGCAATGCCCTTGCCAGCGATGTCGGGGGCCGAGCCGTGGCTGGGTTCGTACAGGCCCTGGCCCTTGGAGTTCAGCGAAGCCGAAGGCAGCATGCCGATGGAGCCTGTGAGCATGGAAGCTTCGTCGCTCAGGATGTCGCCAAACATATTGCCGGTGACGACCACGTCAAAGCGCTTGGGTTCCTTGACCAGCTGCATGGCGGCGTTGTCCACGTACATGTGGTCCAGTGCGACGTCTGGGTACTGCTTGCCGACTTCGGTGACGATGTCTTTCCAGAACTGGAAGGTTTCCAGCACGTTGGCCTTGTCCACGCTGGTCACGCGCTTGCTGCGCTTTTGCGCGGCCTGGAAGGCCACGTGGGCGATGCGCTCGATCTCGGGGCGCGAGTAGCGCATGGTGTCAAACGCTTCCTCGGTGCCGGGGAAGTGGCCGTCTTCGGCCGTGCGGCGGCCGCGGGGCTGGCCGAAGTAGATGTCGCCCGTCAGCTCACGGATGATGAGGATGTCCAGGCCAGCGACCAGCTCGGGCTTGAGGCTGGAAGCGTGGGTCAGTTCCTTGTAGCAGATGGCAGGGCGGAAGTTGGCGAACAGGCCCATGGCCTTGCGCAGGCCCAGAATGGCTTGCTCGGGGCGCAGGCGGCGCTCCAGCGTGTCGTACTTCCAGTCGCCCACGGCGCCGAACAGCACGGCGTCCGATTCCATGGCCAGCTTCAGCGTGGCTTCAGGCAGGGGGTGGCCCGCAGCTTCGTAGGCGGCACCGCCCACAGGTGCGGTTTCCATCTCCAGGTTCAGATCCAGTGCGTTGAGCACTTTCACGGCTTCAGCGACGATTTCCGGGCCAATGCCATCACCGGGCAGGACTGCAATCTTTGTCATGGTGTTTCCTCAACTTTGATAGCTGCTAGCGCTTGGTATTGCTTGTTTTCAGATAGTTTTCTATTGGAAAACCTTGCAGATCAAGCGCAAGCAGCTCTTTTATTTATAGATTTATAGATGTGGCGAGGCTTAGCCCTGCACCAGGGTGTGGGCCAGCCAGGGCTTCTGGGCCAGACGTTCGGCTTCGAAGGCCTTGATCTTGTCGGCGTGGCGCAGGGTCAGGCCGATATCGTCAAAGCCGTTGAGCAGGCAGTACTTGCGGAAAGGGATGACGTCGAAGGGGATCTCTTCACCCTGGGGGCGCACGATGACCTGGCGCTCTAAGTCAATGGTCAGCTCGTAGCCGGGAAAGGCCGCTACTTCGTGGAACAGCAGGTCAATCGTGGCCTCGGGCAGCACGATGGGCAGCAGGCCGTTCTTGAAGCAGTTGTTGAAGAAGATGTCGGCAAAGCTGGGGGCCAGAATGGCGCGGAAGCCGTACTGGTCCAGCGCCCAGGGGGCGTGCTCGCGGCTGGAGCCGCAGCCAAAGTTCTCGTCGGCCACGACGATGTCGCCGGGCTTCACGCGCGAGACGAACGTCTTGTCGAGGTCCTCGAGGCAGTGCTTGGCGAGCTCGGCGGGGTCGGACGTGTTGAGGTAGCGGGCCGGGATGATGACGTCGGTGTCGATGTCGCGGCCATAGCGGAATACGGTTCCCTTGAACTGCATGTGATTCCCTTCTGGTTCGTTGGGCCGAGCTAGTCGAGGTCCGCCGGCAGGGCGATGTGGCCGGCGACGGCGCTCGCGGCGCACACGGCCGGGCTCGCGAGGTAGACCTCGCTCGTCGGGTCGCCCATGCGGCCCACGAAGTTGCGGTTGGTTGAGCTCACACAGCGCTCGCCCGCGGCGAGGATGCCCATATAGCCGCCCAGGCACGGACCGCACGTGGGCGTGGAGACCACGCAGTGGGCGTTGACGAACACGTCCAT
>ERZ1032238.562-NODE-562-length-11046-cov-14.517332_pt1 | contig 11046 bp, 8 predicted proteins | sample MGYA00518736_ERZ1032238 | MGnify/ENA primary metagenome ERZ1032238 (study PRJEB33719, sample SAMN04261349) | wastewater metagenome | biome: periurban shantytown; feature: human; material: feces | host: Homo sapiens | place: Peru: Lima | collected 2012-01-15 ... | reverse complement strand
CTTTGCCGAAACCTCAAGATACAAACCGCCGCCATCGGCCATTTTGTAGGTTTTGTCTTTTGGCTTTGCGGTCTCGACCTGTCTGGCGTTGAGCTTCATTTGGGGGCACATTTCTAATCGAAGTTAAGATGCCCCCAATTATGCCCCCAATGACATCCGGATTTCAACGGACAACCTTGGACGACTCAGGACGTAAAAATCGCTACAAGCATTGATTTTTAAGGGATAATTGGAATTTCTCGGATGGTCTTGGAAGTACTAATGGTGCCGAAGGCCGGACTCGAACCGGCACGTATTTCTACGGTTGATTTTGAATCAACTGCGTCTACCGATTTCGCCACTTCGGCACTGAAGAGGTATGCGGAAAACGTTGTGGATTATACCTGTCGCACGCCACCATGCAAGCGCCAGCTTGCTCGCACCTCGCTAAGTGCTGAAATTTTCAGCATTGCATACAGCGATGTGTAACCTTTGTCACACTCCAGGCACCCCGCCCTGCCATGCTCTACACTTCCCAGACAACACCAGAGAAGGACCAAAAAATGTCGATGATAAGAAGCTATGCCGCAAAAGAAGCGGGCGGCGAACTGGAAGTTTATGAGTACGATCCCGGTGAGCTGAGGCCACAAGATATTGAAGTGCAGGTGGATTATTGCGGGATCTGCCATTCCGATCTATCGATGATCGACAATGAATGGGGATTTTCACAATATCCGCTGATTGCCGGGCATGAGGTGATTGGTCGCGTGGTGGCGCTCGGGAGCGCCGCACAGGATAAAGGTTTGCAGGTCGGTCAGCGTGTCGGGATTGGCTGGACGGCGCGTAGCTGTGGTCACTGCGACGCCTGTATTAGTGGTAATCAGATCAACTGTGAGCAAGGTGCGGTACCAACAATTATGAATCGCGGTGGCTTTGCCGAGAAGTTGCGTGCGGACTGGCAATGGGTGATTCCACTGCCAGAAAATATTGATATCGAGTCCGCCGGGCCGCTGTTGTGCGGCGGTATCACGGTCTTTAAACCACTGTTGATGCACCATATCACTGCTACCAGCCGCGTTGGGGTAATTGGTATTGGCGGGCTGGGGCATATCGCTATAAAACTTCTGCACGCAATGGGATGCGAGGTGACGGCCTTTAGTTCTAATCCGGCGAAAGAGCAGGAAGTACTGGCGATGGGTGCCGATAAAGTGGTGAATAGCCGCGATCCGCAGGCACTGAAAGCCCTGTCGGGGCAGTTTGATCTCATTATCAATACTGTGAACGTCAGCCTCGACTGGCAGCCTTATTTTGAGGCGCTGACCTATGGCGGTAATTTCCATACGGTCGGTGCGGTTCTCACGCCGCTGTCTGTTCCGGCCTTTACGTTAATTGCGGGCGACCGCAGCATCTCTGGTTCTGCTACCGGCACGCCTTATGAGCTGCGAAAGCTGATGCGCTTTGCCGCCCGCAGCAAGGTTGCGCCGACAACCGAACTGTTCCCGATGTCGAAAATTAACGACGCCATTCAGCATGTACGCGATGGTAAAGCTCGCTACCGAGTAGTCCTGAAAGCCGACTTCTGATCCCTTTGCCGGGTGCTGTCGCCCGGCACTTAAATCTCTTTGGAAGGCGTCTCGCAATCTGCTGAATTTAGCGGTGAAGAGTGCACAGCCGTTGCCTATACTCCAGGCAGGAACTGGAGGAAATCTCATGAGCGAACCCCTGTTAATTGCCCGCACGCCGGACACAGAACTGTTTTTACTGCCGGGAATGGCTAACCGTCACGGGCTGATTACTGGCGCAACGGGGACGGGTAAAACCGTTACGCTGCAAAAACTGGCAGAGTCATTGTCGGAAATCGGCGTGCCGGTGTTTATGGCTGATGTGAAAGGCGATCTGACCGGTATCGCGCAGGCAGGAACGGCGTCGGAAAAACTGCTCACAAGGCTTAAAAATATCGGCGTCAATGACTGGCAACCGCATGCCAATCCGGTGGTGGTGTGGGATATCTTTGGCGAGAAAGGCCATCCGGTGCGGGCGACGGTTTCGGATCTGGGGCCGCTGTTGCTGGCGCGGCTGTTGAATCTCAACGATGTGCAATCTGGCGTGCTGAATATCATCTTCCGCATTGCTGACGATCAGGGGCTGTTACTGCTCGACTTTAAAGATTTGCGGGCGATTACCCAATACATCGGCGATAACGCCAAATCTTTCCAGAATCAGTACGGAAATATCAGTAGCGCATCGGTTGGTGCCATCCAGCGCGGGCTGTTGTCGCTGGAACAGCAAGGCGCAGCACACTTCTTTGGTGAGCCGATGCTGGATATCAAAGACTGGATGCGCACCGATGCCAACGGTAAAGGCGTTATCAATATCCTCAGCGCCGAGAAGCTTTATCAGATGCCGAAACTGTATGCCGCCAGCCTGTTGTGGATGCTCTCGGAGTTGTATGAACAATTGCCGGAAGCGGGCGATCTGGAGAAACCAAAACTGGTGTTTTTCTTCGACGAGGCACATCTGCTGTTTAACGATGCACCGCAGGTACTGCTGGATAAGATTGAGCAGGTGATAAGGCTTATTCGCTCAAAAGGCGTGGGCGTCTGGTTCGTTTCGCAAAATCCGTCCGATATTCCGGATAACGTGCTCGGCCAGCTCGGTAATCGCGTTCAACACGCTTTGCGGACTTTTACGCCCAAAGATCAGAAAGCGGTAAAAGCTGCGGCGCAAACCATGCGGGTCAATCCGGCATTTGATACCGAAAAGGCGATTCAGAAACTGGGCACCGGCGAGGCGTTGATCTCTTTTCTCAATGCGAAAGGAAGCCCTTCTGTGGTGGAACGGGCGATGGTGATTGCGCCTTGTTCGCGGATGGGGCCGGTGACGGAAGATGAGCGTAATGGCTTGATTAATCACTCTCCGGTGTATGGCAAATATGAGGATGAGGTGGACCGGGAATCCGCCTATGAGATGTTGCAAAAAGGCTTTCAGGCCAGTACCGAGCAGCAAAATAATCCCCCCGCGAAAGGGAAAGAGGTAGCGGTGGATGACGGCATTCTTGGTGGATTGAAGGATATTTTGTTCGGCACTACCGGACCACGCGGCGGGAAGAAAGATGGAGTGGTGCAGACAATGGCCAAAAGCGCCGCTCGCCAGGTGACGAATCAGATTGTACGCGGGATGTTGGGGAGTTTGCTGGGGGGGGGAGAAGAAGGTAAGTCAGGCGAGATTTGTCTTTGCCTGATGCGACGCTGGCGCGTCTTATCATGCCCACCCCACTGCAATATATTGAATTTTAATTATTTTTCAGGAATGAACGAAGCACACTTTGCTAACAATAATAAAGGGAGCTTTCGCTCCCTTTATTCGTTCATTCGGTTACGATTTTCTCATTAACAGCCACAGGCTGATTAAGAAGAAGCTGGCGCTTGGCAACAGTGCGCCGATGATCGGCGGGATGCCATAAACCAACGTCAGCGGGCCGAAGATCTGGTCCAGTACGTAGAAGACAAAACCGAAACTGATACCGGTGACCACACGCACGCCCATCGGTACGCTACGCAGTGGGCCAAAGATGAACGACAGCGCCATCAGCATCATCACCGCCACAGATAGCGGCTGGAAGATTTTGCTCCACATGTTGAGCTGATAACGTCCGGCATCCTGACCGCTCGACTTCAGATACTTCACATAGTTGTGCAAACCGCTGATAGAGAGTGCATCCGGGTCCAGCGCCACCACGCCCAGTTTGTCAGGCGTGAGGTTGGTTTTCCAGGTGCCGCTCACCGTCTGCGAACCGGTAATCTGTTTCGGATTGGTCAGATCAGATTCATCAACCTGCGACAGACGCCAGACTTTATGTTCCGGGTCAAACTTCGCAGTAGCGGCATAGCGTACGGATTGCAGACGACGATTCTCGTTAAAGGCATAAATACTGATGCCACCTAACTCTTCGTCACCTTTAACCCGCTCAATGTAGACGAAGTTGTTGCCATCTTTCGCCCATAAACCTTGCTGGGTAGAGAGCAACGAGCCGCCGTACATCGCCTGCGCACGGTAGTTACGCGCCATCTGCTCGCCCTGCGGCGCGACCCATTCGCCAATCGCCATCGTCAGCAAGACCAGCGGAATGGCGGTTTTCATTACCGACAGCGCCACCTGCATACGGGTAAAACCAGAAGCCTGCATCACCACCAGTTCGCTGCGCTGCGCCAGCATCCCAAGACCAAGCAACGCCCCAAGCAGAGCCGCCATCGGGAAGAAGATCTGCACATCTTTCGGCACGCTCAGCAAGGTATACATTCCTGCGCCTAACGCGTCGTAACTCCCCTGCCCGGCTTTTTTCAGCTGATCGACAAACTTGATAATGCCCGACAGCGACACCAGCATGAACAGTGTCATCATGATGGTGGTGAAAATAGTTTTACCGATATAGCGGTCAAGTACGCCAAAAGGTTGCATCACACCGCTCCTTTACGCGAAAAACTGGCGCGCAGGCGGCGGACCGGCACGGTGTCCCAAAGGTTGAGAACAATCGCTAAAGCCAGATAAATCAGGTTAACGGTCCACATCCACAGCGTCGGGTCCAGCTTACCTTTACCGCCGTTCGATTTCAGGGAGGTCTGGATCAGGAAGAAAAGTAGATACAGCAGCATGGCTGGCAGCATCGACAGTACGCGTCCCTGACGTGGGTTAACCACGCTCAGCGGTACGACCATAAGTGCCATCATAAACACGGTGAATACCAACGTGATACGCCAGTTCAGTTCTGCGCGAGCACGATCGGTGTCAGTGTTCCACAATGTGCGCATGTCCATCTGGTCGGTATCGTTCGGGTCGAGCGCCACCGCCTGGTGACCAATGATCGCCTGATAATCCTGGAAATCCGTAATGCGGAAATCACGTAACAGTGCAGTGCCTTCGAAGCGCGTTCCCTGGTTGAGAGTGACGACCTGGGAGCCGTCGCGCAGTTGGGTTAAATGTCCGGAATCGGCCACCACCACAGAAGGACGTGCATTACCTTTTGGTCGAATTTGCGCGAGGAACACATCTTTGAAATCGCTGCCGTCAACGCTTTCGATGAACAGCACCGAACTGCCATTAGTCGCTTGCTGGAATTGCCCTTGCGCCAGCGCCGCCATGCCAGGGTTCGCTTTCGCTTCTGCTAACACTTCATCCTGATGACGCGATGACCACGGTCCCGCCCACATCACGTTAATCGCCGCGACGATTGCCGTGAATACCGCAAGGATCATTGCCGCTTTCACCAGAACCGCTTTGCTCAGGCCGCAGGCATGCATTACCGTAATTTCACTTTCGGTATACAGTTTGCCCAGCGTCATCAGCAGCCCGAGGAACAGGCTTAATGGCAGGATAAGCTGCGCCATTTCCGGCACGCCCAACCCGAGAAGGGAGAGCACCAGATTCGCCGGAATATCGCCGTCAACCGCTGCGCCGAGGATCCTCACTAACTTTTGACAGAAGAAGATCAAAAGCAAGATGAAGAGTATCGCCAGCTGGCTTTTGAGCGTCTCCCGCACCAGATATCTTATGATTATCACTTTAAATACGCCCGTAAAAACTCGTCTTTTGCAGGATTTTAGCTTGTTTCATGGCTTAAACGTCATTTATTCTCTTGAGTCGTCGAAATCGTCGCTAAGATAATTATACTCAACGGATTCACCTCTCAGATTTTGTTCTGACGTGCCAATGCCGTAATAACGTTAAGATTAACACGAAGTCATCGCAACAGCGGACATGAGTTACGAAAGCTTGCAATTCTATCTGTAGCCACCGCCGTTGTCTTTAAGATTCAGGAGCGTAGTGCATGGAGTTTAGTGTAAAAAGCGGTAGCCCGGAGAAACAGCGGAGTGCCTGCATCGTCGTGGGCGTCTTCGAACCACGTCGCCTTTCTCCGATTGCAGAACAGCTCGATAAAATCAGCGATGGGTACATCAGCGCCCTGCTACGTCGGGGCGAACTGGAAGGAAAACCGGGGCAGACATTGTTGCTGCACCATGTTCCGAATGTACTTTCCGAGCGAATTCTCCTTATTGGTTGCGGCAAAGAACGTGAGCTGGATGAGCGTCAGTACAAGCAGGTTATTCAGAAAACCATTAATACGCTGAATGATACTGGCTCAATGGAAGCGGTCTGCTTTCTGACTGAACTGCACGTTAAAGGCCGTAATAACTACTGGAAAGTGCGTCAGGCTGTCGAGACGGCAAAAGAGACGCTCTACAGTTTCGATCAGCTGAAAACGAACAAGAGCGAACCGCGTCGCCCGCTGCGTAAAATGGTGTTCAACGTGCCGACCCGCCGTGAACTGACCAGCGGTGAGCGCGCGATCCAGCACGGTCTGGCGATTGCCGCCGGGATTAAAGCAGCGAAAGATCTCGGCAATATGCCGCCGAATATCTGTAACGCCGCTTACCTCGCTTCACAAGCGCGCCAGCTGGCTGACAGCTACAGCAAGAATGTTATCACCCGCGTTATCGGCGAACAGCAGATGAAAGAGCTGGGGATGCATTCCTATCTGGCGGTCGGTCAGGGTTCGCAAAACGAATCGCTGATGTCGGTGATTGAGTACAAAGGCAACGCGTCGGAAGATGCACGCCCAATCGTGCTGGTGGGTAAAGGTTTAACCTTCGACTCCGGCGGTATCTCGATCAAGCCTTCAGAAGGCATGGATGAGATGAAGTACGATATGTGCGGTGCGGCAGCGGTTTACGGCGTGATGCGGATGGTCGCGGAGCTACAACTGCCGATTAACGTTATCGGCGTGTTGGCAGGCTGCGAAAACATGCCTGGCGGGCGTGCCTATCGTCCGGGCGATGTGTTAACCACCATGTCCGGTCAAACCGTTGAAGTGCTGAATACCGACGCTGAAGGCCGCCTGGTACTGTGCGACGTGTTAACTTACGTTGAGCGTTTTGAGCCGGAAGCGGTGATTGACGTGGCGACGCTGACCGGTGCCTGCGTGATCGCGCTGGGTCATCACATTACCGGTCTGATGGCGAACCATAATCCGCTGGCCCATGAACTGATTGCCGCGTCTGAACAATCCGGTGACCGCGCATGGCGCTTACCGCTGGGTGACGAGTATCAGGAACAACTGGAGTCCAATTTTGCCGATATGGCGAACATTGGCGGTCGTCCTGGTGGGGCGATTACCGCAGGTTGCTTCCTGTCACGCTTTACCCGTAAGTACAACTGGGCGCACCTGGATATCGCCGGTACCGCCTGGCGTTCTGGTAAAGCAAAAGGCGCCACCGGTCGTCCGGTAGCGTTGCTGGCACAGTTCCTGTTAAACCGCGCTGGGTTTAACGGCGAAGAGTAATTGCGTCAGGCAAGGCTGTTATTGCCGGATGCGGCGTGAACGCCTTATCCGACCTACACAGCACTGAACTCGTAGGCCTGATAAGACGCGCAAGCGTCGCATCAGGCAATGCTGTTATTGTCGGATGCGGCATGAACGCCTTATCCGACCTACACAGCACCGAACTCGTAGGCCTGATAAGACGTGGCAGCGTCGCATCAGGCAATGCTGTTATTGTCGGATGCGGCGTGAGCGCCTTATCCGACCTACACACAGCACTGAACTCGTAGGCCTGATAAGACACAACAGCGTCGCATCAGGCGCTGCGGTGTATACCTGATGCGTATTTAAATCCACCACAAGAAGCCCCATATATGAAAAACGCAACGTTCTACCTTCTGGACAATGACACCACCGTCGATGGCTTAAGCGCCGTTGAGCAGCTGGTGTGTGAAATTGCCGCAGAACGTTGGCGCAGCGGTAAGCGCGTGCTCATCGCCTGTGAAGATGAAAAGCAGGCTTACCGGCTGGATGAAGCCCTGTGGGCGCGTCCGGCAGAAAGCTTTGTTCCGCATAATTTAGCGGGAGAAGGACCGCGCGGCGGTGCGCCGGTGGAGATCGCCTGGCCGCAAAAACGCAGCAGCAGCCCGCGCGATATATTGATTAGTCTGCGAACAAGCTTTGCAGATTTTGCCACCGCTTTCACAGAAGTGGTAGACTTCGTTCCTTATGAAGATTCTCTGAAACAACTGGCGCGCGAACGCTATAAAGCCTACCGCGTGGCTGGTTTCAACCTGAATACGGCAACCTGGAAATAATGGAAAAGACATATAACCCACAAGATATCGAACAGCCGCTTTACGAGCACTGGGAAAAGCAGGGCTACTTTAAGCCTAATGGCGATGAAAGCCAGGAAAGTTTCTGCATCATGATCCCGCCGCCGAACGTCACCGGCAGTTTGCATATGGGTCACGCCTTCCAGCAAACCATCATGGATACCATGATCCGCTATCAGCGCATGCAGGGCAAAAACACCCTGTGGCAGGTCGGTACTGACCACGCCGGGATCGCTACCCAGATGGTCGTTGAGCGCAAGATTGCCGCAGAAGAAGGTAAAACCCGTCACGACTACGGCCGCGAAGCTTTCATCGACAAAATTTGGGAATGGAAAGCGGAATCCGGCGGCACCATTACCCGTCAGATGCGCCGTCTCGGCAACTCCGTCGACTGGGAGCGTGAACGCTTCACCATGGACGAAGGCCTGTCCAATGCGGTGAAAGAAGTTTTCGTTCGTCTATATAAAGAAGACCTGATTTACCGTGGCAAACGCCTGGTAAACTGGGACCCGAAACTGCGCACCGCTATCTCTGACCTGGAAGTGGAAAACCGCGAATCGAAAGGTTCGATGTGGCACATCCGCTATCCGCTGGCTGACGGTGCGAAAACCGCAGACGGTAAAGATTATCTGGTGGTCGCGACTACCCGTCCGGAAACCCTGCTGGGCGATACTGGCGTAGCCGTTAACCCGGAAGATCCGCGTTACAAAGATCTGATTGGCAAATATGTCATTCTGCCGCTGGTTAACCGTCGTATTCCGATCGTTGGCGACGAACACGCCGACATGGAAAAAGGCACCGGCTGCGTGAAAATCACTCCGGCGCACGACTTTAACGACTATGAAGTGGGTAAACGTCACGCGCTGCCGATGATCAACATCCTGACCTTTGACGGCGATATCCGTGAAAGCGCCCAGGTGTTCGATACCAAAGGTAACGAATCTGACGTTTATTCCAGCGAAATCCCGGCAGAGTTCCAGAAACTCGAGCGTTTTGCTGCACGTAAAGCGGTCGTTGCTGCGGTTGACGCACTCGGCCTGCTGGAAGAAATTAAACCGCACGACCTGACCGTTCCTTACGGCGACCGTGGCGGCGTAGTTATCGAACCAATGCTGACCGACCAGTGGTACGTGCGTGCCGATGTACTGGCGAAACCGGCGGTTGAAGCGGTTGAGAACGGCGACATTCAGTTCGTACCGAAGCAGTACGAAAACATGTACTTCTCCTGGATGCGCGATATTCAGGACTGGTGTATCTCTCGTCAGCTGTGGTGGGGTCACCGTATCCCGGCATGGTACGACGAAGCGGGTAACGTTTATGTTGGCCGCAACGAAGATGAAGTGCGTAAAGAAAATAACCTCGGTGCCGACGTTGCTCTACGTCAGGACGAAGACGTTCTCGACACCTGGTTCTCTTCTGCACTGTGGACCTTCTCTACCCTTGGCTGGCCGGAAAACACCGACGCCCTGCGTCAGTTCCACCCAACCAGCGTGATGGTATCCGGCTTCGACATCATCTTCTTCTGGATTGCCCGCATGATCATGATGACCATGCACTTCATCAAAGATGAAAATGGCAAACCGCAGGTGCCGTTCCACACTGTTTACATGACCGGTCTGATTCGTGACGACGAAGGCCAGAAGATGTCCAAATCCAAGGGTAACGTTATCGACCCGCTGGATATGGTTGACGGTATTTCGCTGCCAGAACTGCTGGAAAAACGTACCGGCAATATGATGCAGCCGCAGCTGGCGGACAAAATCCGTAAGCGCACCGAGAAACAGTTCCCGAACGGCATTGAGCCGCACGGCACCGATGCCCTGCGCTTCACCCTGGCGGCACTGGCGTCTACCGGTCGTGACATCAACTGGGATATGAAGCGTCTGGAAGGCTACCGTAACTTCTGTAACAAGCTGTGGAACGCCAGCCGCTTTGTGCTGATGAACACGGAAGGTCAGGATTGCGGCTTCAACGGTGGTGAAATGACGCTGTCGCTGGCGGACCGCTGGATTCTGGCAGAGTTCAACCAGACCATCAAAGCGTACCGCGAAGCGCTGGACAGCTTCCGCTTCGATATCGCTGCAGGCATTCTGTATGAGTTCACCTGGAACCAGTTCTGTGACTGGTATCTGGAGCTGACTAAGCCGGTAATGAACGGTGGCACCGAAGCCGAACTGCGTGGTACTCGCCATACGCTGGTGACCGTGCTGGAAGGTCTGCTGCGCCTCGCGCATCCGATCATTCCGTTCATCACCGAAACCATCTGGCAGCGTGTGAAAGTACTTTGCGGTATCACTGCCGACACCATCATGCTGCAGCCGTTCCCGCAGTATGATGCATCTCAGGTTGATGAAGCGGCGCTGGCCGACACCGAGTGGCTGAAACAGGCGATCGTTGCGGTACGTAACATCCGTGCAGAAATGAATATCGCGCCGGGCAAACCGCTGGAGCTGCTGCTGCGTGGTTGCAGCGCGGATGCAGAACGTCGCGTAAATGAAAACCGTGGCTTCCTGCAAACCCTGGCGCGTCTGGAAAGCATCACCGTGCTGCCTGCCGATGACAAAGGTCCGGTTTCCGTTACGAAGATCATCGACGGCGCAGAACTGCTGATCCCGATGGCTGGCCTCATCAACAAAGAAGATGAGCTGGCGCGTCTGGCGAAAGAAGTGGCGAAGATCGAAGGCGAAATCAGCCGTATCGAGAACAAGCTGGCGAATGAAGGCTTTGTCGCCCGCGCACCGGAAGCGGTCATCGCGAAAGAGCGTGAAAAGCTGGAAGGCTATGCAGAAGCGAAAGCGAAGCTGATTGAACAGCAGGCTGTTATCGCCGCGCTGTAATCAAATCACAGCGATGAAAACGAAGGCCGTAGCATGCTCCGGCCTTTTTTATCTCTTACAGAAATGGTAAAGAAGGCAT
>ERZ1032238.552-NODE-552-length-11103-cov-5.642379_pt1 | contig 11103 bp, 12 predicted proteins | sample MGYA00518736_ERZ1032238 | MGnify/ENA primary metagenome ERZ1032238 (study PRJEB33719, sample SAMN04261349) | wastewater metagenome | biome: periurban shantytown; feature: human; material: feces | host: Homo sapiens | place: Peru: Lima | collected 2012-01-15 ... | reverse complement strand
GTAGAACTATCGCCTTTGCGACTGCAAAGATAAGGCAAAAATACGGCTTTGCCAAATATTTTTTAAATATTTTTCAGAAAAGCTCCGCGCAGCGCTATGAATCAGCCGCTTGCGGGGTGGAACTCCGCCGTCCCCGCACGGATTCTGCGGGTCCGAAACCAGCCACGAGAGTCCGAACCGCCCCCAAGCACCGAAAATTACATCGCGCTCCGGCACCCGGACAGCTCCGATATTCCGCTCCCCGGCATTCTGGCTCCCTGGCTCTCTGGCTTCCTGGCTCTCTGGCAGGGCGTCTCCGCCCGGCTGGCTGTCTGCGCACAGTCCCTCCCGGAACCTCTGCCACGCGTCGCCGACGGCTACTGCATGCTGGCAGCCACCACCTCGGCAAGGTCCTTCACCTCGTGACGCGTACCGCGTACCAGCGCCTTCTTGCAGAGCGGACAGGCGGTGACAATCACCTCGGCGCCCGTCGCCTCCAACTCGCCCGTGACCGAGCGTGCAATCTGCAGCTGCTGGCCGTCCGAGATGGCCAGATTGGCCACCGAGGAGCCGCAGCAAAGGGCATTTTCGCGCGTCTGGGCCGGTTCGAGCAGCTCGCCCACCGCCTCGATGACGGCACGCGGCTCGTCGTAGATGCCGCTGCCGCGCCCCAGTTCGCAGGGGTCGTGGTAGGTATAGCGCGTGGCACCGTGCTTAACCTGCAGGCGTCCGGCGCGCATCAGGCGGAGGATATACTCCGAATGGTGCAGCACCTCGATGCCGTCGAGCGCATAATCCTCGCGGAAGACCTTCAGACAAATCGGGCACGAGGTGACCAGCGTCGTAATGCCGTGCTTGCGGAAGAGCTCCGTATTGTACTGCATCATCTTGCGCGCCGAGTCGGTCTCGCCCGCCAGCTTGAGCGGACGGCCACAGCAGACGCCTCCCTCGCGGTCGGCCCACCACACCTCCTCGCCCGCAGCGCGGAAGAGCTGCTCCATGGCCGTGAGCGTACGGGGCGTGAGCAGCGTCATGCAGCCGGCGAAGTAGCCCACCTTGCCCTCGCCCTGCGAGCGGTCAAGCCCCTTGAGGTAGCCGTAGCGCCGCTCGTCGGGCACGTTGCGCATCTTGTCGCGCGAGTTGAGCCGCAGCGTATTGAGGTCAATGTCCACGGGGCACTTCTCGACGCAGCGGCCGCACATGAGGCAGTTGTCGGCCGTGGCCAGCCGCAGCGTGTGGTAGCGGCGGTCACGCAGGAAGTAGACCGACTGCACGTCGTTGATGCCCAGCACGCTCTGCAGCTGGCAGGGGTCGATGCAGATGCCGCAGCGCGAGCAGGCCTCGACCTGGAAGTGGTCGTAGGAGGACTCCTTCTCGGTCGAGCGGAGGCGGTAGCGGCGCAGGAAGATGAGCGGAATCTCGGTAAAGATGTGCATGTAGCGCGAGAAGGGGAGCGCCACGAAGAAGATGCCGAGGCACGAGGAGTAGAACCACCAGGCCACCGATTCGAGCGTCATGAGCGTGAGCATCTCGACATGAGCGGCCAGCCAGCTGCCCAGACCGCCCGTGAGGAAGCCCCCACCGCCGTAGATGGCGCAGGTGACGCTCTCGGCCACCAGTCGGGCCGGGAAGATGAACCACAGCGCCGAGAGGGCCACGCGGTCACCCAGAACATGGTGCGTCGTGCGGCGCATGCCCATGGCCTTCGAGTAGAAGCGCTTGCCCCAGGCCAGCGCCACGCCCGAGAGGACGAAGAGCAGCAGCAGGTCCATCACGAAGTCGAAGAAGGGCTTGTGCTCGAGCCCCGTGGCGAAGTACTTGAAAAAGACGTGGCCCTGCAGCGGCACCCAGCGCAGCCCGAGGTACGAGAGCGTCTCAAGCCACCCGACCGCAATGAGGAGGAACCACCCGAAGGCGAGCGACATGTGCATGTAGCCCAGCAGGGGGTTCACCCGGAAGATGCGCCGGTGGAGCAGCGACTCGCTCACCACCTCGCCCAGAGCTTCCAGCGTCCGGCGTGTGGGGATTCCCTTCAGAATGAGCATCTTGTCGGCACGCGGCAGTCGGTAGAGCCACGTACCCCACTTCCAGAGCAGCACGGCGAACATCAGCGCCGCGCCCACGATGAAGGGGATGCAGAATGGTGCGTAGAATGTCATATCCAAAAACTCTCCATGCCGCCCCCGCGCCGGGGTGCGGCTCCGTAGGGCGCTCCGCTCAGAAGTCGCCCAGTTTGCGTTTAATCAGCAGGACCACGCCCCGCGTATTGATGCCGCGCGGGCAGACCAGCCGGCATTTGCCGCAGAGCATGCACTTGTTCATCTCCTCGTAGGCGCCCTGGTACTCGCCGCGCCGCACGAGGGTGTGGACCTTGCGGAAATTGAACTGCGTCAGGTTGCCGGCCGTGCAGATGGCCGTGCAGGCTCCGCAGCCGATGCAGGTCTGCAGCTCGGGCATCTCGCGCAGAATCTCGTCGCTCTTGCGCAGGTTGTTGCGGTCGAGGTCGATGGCGCGGGGCTTCGAAATCGTATATCCGAAATTGATGGTTGCCATAAGCGTCAGGCTCTGAGGTATTCCATGGCGGCATCAGCTGCCACCGTGCCTTCGTTGAGGGTCTCGCCGATGTTCTTGGGGGCCGTGATGCAGCCCGCATAGAAGATGCCCTCGACGTTGCTGCGGGCGTTGCCCAGGAACATGTCGCGGGGCTCCATGAAGCCGCTCGGGGCGCGCTTCAGACCGGCCTGCTCGGCGAAGGGGGCGTTCGAGTCGTTGGCCCGCATGCCGATGAGCAGCACCAGCATGTCGACGCTCATGCGCAGCGGACGCCCCGTGAGCGTATCCTCGGCCTTGATTTGAATCCGGTTGTCGATGGTCGGGCTCGCCTCCGAAATGCGGCCGCGCACGAAGTGGATGTTGTAGCGCTGCTGCGCCTCGCGGTACATCTCCTCGTAGCCGGGGCCGAACATGCGGATGTCCATGTAGAAGTTGAAGACGTCGGCCTCGGGGAAGAGGCGCTTCATCTCGATGGCCTGCTTGACGCCCGTGATGCAGCAGACGCGCGAGCAGTGCTGCTGGCACACCTTCTCGTCGCGCGAACCGACGCAGTGCAGGAAGGCAATCCGCTTCGGGCGCGAACCGTCGGCGCAGGCCACGCGCCCCTCGGCGAACATCCGCTCGAGGTCGGCCGAGGTGATGACGTTGTCGTAGATGCCGTAGCCGTACTCCTCCTTGACCGTGGCGTCAAAGAGCGTGAAGCCCGAGGCGACCACCACCGAGTCGCACGGCAGCGTGCGGCCGTCGGCGAGCGTGACGCTCTGCCGCGTAAAGCCGCTCACCTCGGTCGAGGTCATCACCTCGATGCCGCGCTCCTGAACGCGGCGGCGCAGCTCGGAGAGCACCTCCGAGGCGGGGGTGAAGGTGGGGAAAAGGACATACCAGCCGCGCAGCTTGCCGCCCAGCTCGGCCTCCTTCTCGATGATGAGGGGCTCGGCGCCCTGCTCCGAAAGACGGAGCGCCGCCTGCATGCCGGCCACGCCTCCTCCTATGACGATTACTCTTCTGTTCATGTATTGCGTTGTCGTGTCTTGTCTCTCTGTTCGTCTGCCGCCGACCGCCGGGGCAGCTCCCGCGGCAGTTGCGGTGGCAGTTGCGGCAGTCGCTCATTCCTTGCCTGAGCCCCGGAATCCGCCCGGCGGCCCAGGTTTTCTGCCGACCGGGGCCCGAGAACCATCCGGTCGTCAAGTGCTCCGGTCTCCTGAGCCCCGAAATCCGCCCGGCCGCCCAGGTTTTCTGCCGACCGGGGGCCGAGAACCATCCTGCCGTCAAGATGCTCCGGCCGCCTGAGCCCCGAAATCCGTCCGGCAACCGAAGATGCGCCCCGCTGTGCTCCGTTCGGCACGGAAAGGGCCCGGTCCGCGGCGCGGATTACTCGCGGATGTCGTAGACCGTGTCGCTCGGGCGGCAGTTGACCACCGCCGATTCGGGCTTGCCGATGAACTTGCCGTTGCGGCCCAGATACTTCGCCGCAGGGTCGTACTCGACCCCCATCTTGTCGAGCAGCGGCTCGACGTCGACCTGGTGCATCTGCATGCCCAGCTCCCAGGGGTCGTATCCCAGCACCAGACCGGCCATCTCCTCGTAGGTCAGCACGGGGATGCCGTGGCCGTTCTCGCCGTAGGTCGTGCCCTCCATCTCGGCAATGGCATACTGCCACTTGTCGAGGAACATGGCGCAGCCCGGGCAGTTGGCCACGATGAAGTCGGGCTTGTAGGGGGCCATGCTCTCGAGCTTCTTGTGCGAGTTGGCAATCGAGTAGCCGCGATTGGCCTGCACCAGGTAGTTGCGGAAGCCGAAGCCGCAGCAGTGGCGCCGCTCAGGGTAGTCGACGCACTCGCCGCCCCACGCCTCGACCATGCCGGCCAGCACGTAGGGAAACTCCGAACCGCCGATGCCCGACTTGGGGAAAATTTTGGCATAGTGGCAGCCGATGTGCTCAACCACGCGCAGCGGCTCGCCCGTCACGGCGTTGACGAGCCGACGCTTGGCACGGGCGGCAATCTCGTTGCGGAAGTGGAAGACGATGTCCGACGTGTGGGCCAGGCTCTTCGGCTTGCGGAACTCGCGCCCCGTGGCCTTGAGCAGATACTCGCGCGTGCGCTCCTCGGTTTCGGGAAACTCGTTCCAGGTGGCCAGCACCTCGGTGTAGACGCCGAACGAAGTGATGCACGACGAAATGAAGTTCTCGTAACCCGCCTCGGTCATCAGCGCGAACTGCCGCGCCACCACCGTCATGATGGTCTCCAGCGGCACGATGTCCGAGTGGTAGCCGATGCCCGTGCACGAGGAGTGCAGCGGGTCGTCGAGCACGTCGCGTCCCAAATCGTTGTGCAGGATGTCGAGAAAGGCCTTCTCGCTGCCCGGGAAGAAGTTCTGCCGGATGCAGCTGCGGGCGTAGTAGTAGCGGTCGTCCGCGATTTCCTTCTGGTACTCGTTCCAGCTTTTGCGTCGTATCGTCGTCATTGTCAGTCGTGTTCGTTGCTGTTGTAGCGGAAAACATCCATCATGTAGTTCTGGTCGGCACCCTCCTCATAGCCCATCTCTCGGGCCTTGCGGTCCGAGAAGCGCTCGATGCGGTCGAAGAACTCGCTGCCGCCGCTCACCTCGAAGATGCGGTGCAGCTCGTCGAGCGAGCCGGCGTCGAGGCGGCGCAGCGCACCGGCACCGTGGCGCATGTAGACGGGCGTGAAGCGGCCGAAGACCTCCTTGTCGTTGTCGAAAATCCACTTCCAGACGGTACCCTGCTCGGGGTGCAGCTCGGGCTTGACCATCCGCGGCACGATGCAGTAGCCCGTGCGGAGGATGTTGTCGCCGATGATGCGCTTGAGGGCCAGCTGCTGGCGCCCCTTCTCGCTCTCGACGAAGAAGCCCAGCTTCTGCGAGAGGCTCCGCAGCGCCTGGATGACATAGCCCGGCGTATTGCCGCGCGGGCAGCGGGGGCGGCACGACATGCACTCGCCGCAGTACCAGATGGTATCGCTCTTGAGCAGCGCCTCGATGGCCTCGTCGTCGCGCGACTGGACGGTGGCGACAATCTGGCGCGGGTCATAGTTGTAGAACTCGGCCGCCGGGCAGACACCCGTGCAGACGCCGCAGTTCATGCAGGCGTTGAGCCCCTCGCGGAAGCGCACGTCCTCGCAGAGCATATCGAAGTATTTTCCCATAATCGCGTCGGTTCGACTCCCTGCACCGCCCGACTGGCCGGGATTTCCGGCGCCGCACCGTCCGCGGAAGCGCCATGCACGGCGTTGACCGGAGCGGAAAGGGGGATGCAGGGGGAGATGTTTCCGAATGCAAAGGTAGGGATTCGCCCCCGGACGTGCGGTAGTATAAATACCTAATTTCGAAGCGGGGCGCGGGCCGTTCCGGAGGGACGCAGCCGGAACTGCTCCCGAAGGAGAAGGATGAGGAATGGCGCGGTCGGGGCAGCTCCGGAAGGGGCGCAGCTGCGGTCGGGACCGAAGAAGGCGGAGGGAAAGGCGGGAAACGGAGAGCAGGGAGGCGAGAGACGGGAGACGAGAGACGGAACAGCTGGGAACAAGATAACGGGTTGGGCAGTCGGGCCGGAACGGATGGGACCGTCGGAGCCGGAACAACAAACCCCGAAGCGAAGAGCTTCGGGGAGAAAGTTGGATGGAGTGCCGCAGAGGGCCGCTGCACCCCTTGGAACGGATGCACCAGAGGCGGTCGGGAGAGCGGGTCGGGGAAGTCGGTCGGAAGAGTTGGCCGGGAGAGCCACCTCAGCCTCTACCGCCCTGCTGAACATACCGCCCCCCTACTGCCGTCCGGGGCGGCGGCGCTCCCAGCGTTCGAAGACGAAGGGATGGGGATACTCCCGCCCCGAGGGGTGGGCCTCCGACGAGGCGAGGTGCCACTCCGACGCATCCCACTCCGGGAAGGAGGTGTCGCCCTCGTAGGGGTGGCAGACCCGCGTCAGGTAGAGGCGGTCGGCCAGCGGCAGGGCCTGCTCGTAAATCTGGGCGCCGCCGATGATGAAGAGCTCCTCGTCGTCGGGAAAGAGGGCCAGCGCCTCGTCGAGCGAGCGGGCGACGCGGCAGCCGGGGAACTCCCCGCCGCTGCGCGAAAGCACCACGTTGGTGCGGTTGGGCAGCGGACGCCCGAGCGACTCGTAGGTCTTGCGTCCCATGATGACGGGGTGTCCCGTCGTGAGGGCCTTGAAGCGCTTCAGGTCCTCGGATATGTGCCACAGCAGGGCGTTGCGGTCGCCGATGGTGCCGTTTTCGGCCACAGCCACGATGATTGATACCATTTTTTCTTCGAATTGGGTTTCTGTTCCGCATTTCGGGTCCGGCACCGGGCCGAACCGCCTCCTTCGCCGGGGGTGCGCCGCGGAATGCGCCCCGGGGCCACTCCGCTCAGAACGACATCGGCGCCTTGATGGCGGGCCAGGGGTCGTAGCCCTCGAGCATGAAGTCCTCGTAGCGGAAGTCAAAGAGCGACTTCACGTCGGGGTTGAGCCGCATGGTCGGCAGCGGCCGCGGCGTGCGCGAGAGCTGCTCCTCGACCTGCTCCATGTGGTTCAGATAGAGGTGCGTGTCGCCCAGCGTATGGATGAACTCACCGGGCTGCAGGCCGCACACCTGCGCCGTCATCATCGTCAGCAGGGCGTACGATGCGATGTTGAAGGGGACGCCGAGGAAGGTATCGGCGCTGCGCTGGTAGAGCTGGCACGAAAGCCGTCCCTCGGCCACGTAGAACTGGAAGAGAACGTGGCAGGGCGGCAGGGCCATCTGCTCGACCTCGGCCACGTTCCAGGCCGAGACCACGATGCGCCGCGATTCGGGATTGCGGCGTATCAGCTCCACGGCGCCGGCAATCTGGTCAATCACCCCGCCGTCGGGCCGGGGCCAGCTGCGCCACTGGTAGCCGTAGACGTGGTTCAGGTCGCCGTAGCAGTACCCTTCGAGGGGCGACGGCTCGCCCGCCGCCGCAAGGAACTCCTCGCGGCCGAGCGGCTCGGCACCCTGCCGGGCGCACAGCTCGCCATAGTAGCGGTAGGCGTCGTTGTCCCAGATATGGACGCCGTTGCGGACCAGATAGCGGATGTTCGTGTCGCCCGAGAGAAACCAGAGCAGTTCGTGGATGACCCCCTTGAGGAAGACCCTCTTGGTGGTCAGCAGCGGAAAGCCCTCCGCAAGGTCGAAACGCATCTGGTGCCCGAAGACGCTCTGCGTCCCCGTGCCCGTACGGTCGCCCCGCACGACACCCTCCGTGCGGATGCGGCGCAGCAAATCGAGGTATTGTTTCATAGGTCGGGTGTGAAGTGTTCCAATCGAAGGTTGCCCGCCTCGTCGAGCCGGGCGTAGACCGGGCCGCGCTCCCAGCACCCCAGGTGCACCGTATGGAGCGACCCTTCGCGGTAGTCGCGCGCCACGTGCATGTGGCCGAAGACGAAGTGGTCGACCGCGTCCCGATTGCGGGCGGCGTAGCGGCGGGCGTACTCCACCAGCGGGTCGGTCAGCGAGACGGGGGGCGGTCCCTGACGGATGTGCTTGCGGCGCGAATGGGCGCTCCAGGCGTGGCCGAAGCGCATCGCCCAGTCGGGATGCACGCCCCACGAGAAGAGCCACCGCAGCAGACGCGAGCGGAAGACGGCGTTGAGCAGCCGGAGTGCGGGACGCTCGCCGATGTTCATGTTGTCGCCGTGGGCCAGGAAGAGGCGCTGCCCGCAGAGCGTCACGACGCGGGGCGCGGTGTAGACCTCCACGCCGCATTCGCGCGCAAGGTAGTCGCGCATCCACTGGTCGTGGTTGCCCGTGAAGAAGAGGACCCGGATGCCGCGGTCGGTCATCGCCGCCAGCCGCCCGAGCGTACGGACGAAGCCCCGGGGCACCACCTCGCGGTACTCGAACCAGAAGTCGAAGATGTCGCCCAGCAGCACCACCGCCTCGGCATCGGCCGAAACGGCGTCGAGCCAGGCGACGAACTGCCGCTCGACCCGGCGGGCGACCTCGGGGCCGCCTCCGCCCAGATGGACATCGGATGTGAAGTAGACCATGCGAAGAGGTAGGTGTTGCGGCCTGACTGCGGCCGGAGCGGCAGCGCCCCGGCTGACCGGGGCGCAGGCTCTTACTGGAGAAGCTCGTCGATTTTCCGGGCCAGCGCCTCGCCGTCGAGGTCGCGGGCCACGATTTCGCCTTCACGGTTGATGAGGTAGCTCGACGGCAGACGCTGCACGTTGTAGAGCTTGAGCGCCGACGAGGCGCCGCCCTGCAGGTCGCTCACCGAAATCCACGGGAGCTGCTGCTCCTGCACGGCCGTAATCCAGAGCGGCTTCGAGGTGTCGATGGCCACCTGGTAGATTTCAAACGGAGCCTTCTGCCGGGCATACTTCGCGTAGAGCTCCTTCAGTTCGGCATTGCGCGCATTGGCGTTGCCCAGTTCGGCCGACCAGAAGTCGACGAGCACCACCTTGCCCTCGAGCGACGAGAGGCGCACCTTCTTGCCGTAGATGTCGCTCAGCTCGAGGTCGGGATAGCCCGTGACGGTAATCTGCGAGGCGAGGTTGAGCCGCGCATCCATCCGGCCGATTTCGGCCAGCAGCACCGGCAGGTAGGGCGAATCGGGATAGCTCTTCTCGAGCGCCTCGGCCACCGTGCGGTAGTAGACCACGTCGCTGTCGCCGTTGAAGAGGTTGGCGTCGCCCGGCAGACGCTGGTAGAGCGCAAAGAGGGCCGCCAGCGACGACTTGTGCTCGATGATGAAGCGCAGCTGCTCGCGGCGGATGCGGTAATACTCCTCGGTGTAGGCCTTCACCAGCTCGTCGTGGCGCTCGCCCGCGGGCTGCTGGGCCACCTGCTGGGCAATGTCGTCGAGCCGCTGCACGCCGGCCACGTAGCTCTGGTAGAACTGGCGCAGCAGCTCCGATTCGGCCGAGCCCTCGACCGTATAGTTGCGGGCCACGCTGCCCACCGAGCTGAGCGTCAGGCGGTCGCCTGCGGCCAGCAGCAGCGGGATGCGCTCGCCGTCGTAGACCACGTTGTAGAGCGACGGCGTGGCGGCCGCCTCGCGGACCTCGAAACGGTAGTTGCCCTCCTTGTCGAGCTGGGCCGAGTCGATGATGCGCTCCGAAAGCGGCGTCACCTGTTCGAGGTAGATGTTGCGGGCTTCGTTGCCCACGATGCGTCCCGAAATCCGCACCTTCGACGACTGGCAGGCGCAGAGCGTCGATGCTGCGGCCAGCGCCGCGAAAATAACTTTTCCGTTCATCTATTTTTTGCTTCTTGTTTACGAACCGTACCGCACGCCCGACGTACGACCGCAGCGGGTCGTCCGACGCGGACGCAGTCGGATATGTTTACAAAGATAGGCAATTCCGGATAAAAAACGACGAATCACTTCTGGAAATTGTGCCGCGCGCCGTTGTTTTTCGAGAAATTGCGCGCATGCTGCTGATTGCGGTTTTTCTGCTGCCGCTGCTGCGGACCGCCCTTCTGGGGACGTGCCGTAAAGTGCTGTTTGTAGTCGCTTCGGAGATTGTTCAGTGCAACTTCGTCGATTTCGATGCCACCACCGGACATCTGCTTGATGTCCTTTACAATCACCTCGTTGTTGGGGTGCTCCTGGTTGTATTCGAAGCTCTTGGCACGCATGTAGCGGGCCAGGTTGTCCACCGTGCGGGCCACGCTCTGACGGTCCTCGACCCCCTCCAGGCTCTGCAGCATCCGCTCGACATACTTGCCGTAGTGCTTATAGGCGATGCGGCTCTGCGTGTAGGGCATGCGGTGCGGCATGACCGTGAGCTCCTGGCGTGAGGGACGCGGATAGGGAGAGTCCACATCCAGCTGAAAATCAGACATGATGAACAGGTGGTCCCAGAGCTTGTGCGTGAAATCGGCCGTATCGCGCAGCAGCGGGTTCAGGTTGCCCATCACGGCGATGACGGCCCGCGCCTGGCGGTTGCGCTCGTAGCGGTCCTCAATCTCCATCAGGGAGTCTATCATTTCGTGGATGTGGCGGCCGTACTCGGGCAGAAAGAGCTTGCGCCGCATGTAGTTGTAATTCTTTTTCATAACGTAATGGTCGCCCGTGCGCTGTTCCGTTCGGTCCCCCGGCTGCACCGGAAGGTCCCGCGCAATGGTCTCGTTCAGAATGCTTTCACCCGCTCCGGCGTTAATCCGGACACAGAGCCCGAACTTGCTCAAACACCGCGGAAAGCAATAACTTTGCGACAAAAATAACAAAAAATCAATAAAAACAAGAGATGGTAAAGGTTTTAATTTTGGACCATTCAAAAAGCGTGCGAAACATCCTGCGCGAGCGGCTCGAATACGAGGGCTACTCGGCCGAGGCGGTCGACGACGAGGCGGCCGCCTCGCGTCTTTGCGAGCGGATACCCTTCGATGTCATCCTCTCCGACACCGGCTGCCGGGTTCCCGATGCGGGCATCCCCTTCATCGCCCTCTCGGGCGACGCCTCCATCGACTCGGCCGTCAAGGCCGTCCGCAGCGGCGCGCGCGACTTCGTGACCAAACCCATCGACATGAACCGCCTGCTGGAGTCCATCCGCCGCACGGTCGCCGAGCCCGATGCAGCCGGGGGTGCGCC
>ERZ1032238.545-NODE-545-length-11258-cov-7.420602_pt1 | contig 11258 bp, 10 predicted proteins | sample MGYA00518736_ERZ1032238 | MGnify/ENA primary metagenome ERZ1032238 (study PRJEB33719, sample SAMN04261349) | wastewater metagenome | biome: periurban shantytown; feature: human; material: feces | host: Homo sapiens | place: Peru: Lima | collected 2012-01-15 ... | reverse complement strand
ACAACATCAAGCGCGCCTGGTGGAAGAAATTCGTGCAGGAGAACCCCTATAACGTGGGCCTGGACGCCGCCATCCTGATGAACCCCCAGACGTGGGTCGCCTCCGGCCACCTCGGCGGCTTCTCCGACCCGCTGATGGACTGCCGCGAGTGCCACGAGCGCTTCCGTGCGGACAAGCTCATCGAGGATTACTGCGCCGAGCACGGCATGGAACTGGAAAAGCCCGTCGACACGCTCTCGCAGGCCGAGATGAAGGCCTTCATCGAGGAGCACAACGTGCCCTGCCCCACCTGCGGCAAGCACAACTTCACGGACATCCGCCAGTTCAACCTGATGTTCAAGACCTTTCAGGGCGTGACCGAGGACGCGAAGAACACCGTCTACCTCCGTCCGGAAACCGCACAGGGCATTTTCGTCAACTTTGCCAACGTCCAGCGCACCACGCGCCGCAAGCTGCCCTTCGGCATCGGCCAGATCGGCAAGTCCTTCCGCAACGAGATCACGCCGGGCAACTTCATCTTCCGCGTGCGTGAATTCGAGCAGATGGAGCTGGAGTTCTTCTGCGAGCCGAACACCGATCTGGAGTGGTTTGCCTACTGGCGCGGCTTCTGCAAGCAGTGGCTGCTGAGCCTCGGCATGAAGGAGGAGAACCTCCGCCTGCGCGACCACGACCCCGAAGAGCTCTGCTTCTACTCCAAGGCAACGACCGACTTCGAGTTCCTCTTCCCCTTCGGCTGGGGCGAGCTGTGGGGCGTCGCAGACCGCACGGACTACGACCTGACCCAGCATCAGAACACCTCCGGCCGTGACCTGACCTACTACGATCAGGAAAAGAACCAGAGATACATCCCCTATGTCATCGAGCCGTCCCTCGGCGTGGAACGCAGCTTCCTTGCCTTCCTCGCCGACGCCTACGACGAAGAGGTCGTCGGGCAGGACAAGAAGGGCAACGACGACATCCGCGTCGTGCTGCATCTGCATCCGGCGCTCGCGCCCTTCAAGGCCGCCGTGCTGCCGCTGTCGAAGAAGCTCTCGCCCGCGGCGGAGAAGATCTATCACGAATTACAGAAGGACTTTATGGTCGATTTCGACGACGCCGGCTCCATCGGCAAGCGCTATCGCCGCGAGGACGAGATCGGCACACCCTACTGCATCACCGTGGACTTTGACACCGTCGGCGACCCCGAAAACGGCATCTCGCCCGACAACGCCGTCACCGTCCGCGACCGCGATACCATGCAGCAGGAGCGCATCCCCATCAGTGAGCTGAAGGCTTATCTGGCAGAGCGCATCAAATTCTGAGGAGGAAGATCATGGAAAAACTGTACGGGAAACAACTGGAGATCATGGCGTATAAGGCGCGCCTGCTGGGCCTGTTCGCCGTCCACACCGCGGCTTCCGGCCACATCGGTGGCAGCCTGTCCGCCGTGGACGCCATTACCACGCTCTATTTCAATGTGATGAACATCGACCCGAAGAACCCCCAGTGGCCCGACCGCGACCGCTTCGTGCTGTCCAAAGGTCACTGCTCACCGGCACTGTACCCCGTGCTGGCGCTGCGCGGCTATTTCCCCGTGGAGGATCTGAAGCTCTTCCGTTCCATCAAGGGGCATATGTCCGGCCACGCCGAGATGCATTATGTCCGCGGTGTGGATATGTCCACCGGCTCTCTGGGCCAGGGCATCTCCGCTGCGGTCGGCATGGCGCTGGCCGGCAAGGTCGCGAAGAAGGACTACCGCGTCTATGCCGTCCTCGGCGACGGCGAGATCGCGGAGGGGCAGGTCTGGGAGGCGGCGATGTCCGCCGCAAAGTACAAGCTGGACAACCTCTGTGCGGTCGTGGACGTCAACGGCCTTCAGATCGACGGCGCGACGAAGGACGTTATGCCCTCCGAGCCGCTGGACAAGAAGTTTGAGGCCTTCAACTGGAACGTCATCCATGTCGACGGGCATGATTTCGACGCGCTCGTGCGCGCCTTCGAGGAAGCCAAGACCGTCAAGGGCAAGCCTACGGTATTGCTGATGAAGACCGTCAAGGGCAAGGGCATCTCCTTCATGGAAAACAACGCCGGCTGGCATGGCAAGGCTCCCAACGACGAGCAGTACGAACAGGGCAAGGCCGAGCTGGAAGCAAAATTAGCGGAACTGGAGGGCAAGTAATATGGCAGGAAAGATCGCAACCCGCGCCGCCTACGGCGAGGCGCTCGTAGAGCTGGCGGAAAAATATCCGGAGCTGGTCGTTTTCGACGCCGATCTGGCGGGCGCGACCATGACCAAGGGCTTTGCGGCCAAGTACCCCGAGCGGTTCTTTGACATGGGCATCGCGGAGTGCAACATGACCGGCGTCGCCGCCGGTATGGCCACCTGCGGCTTCAAGCCCTTTACCGACACCTTCGCCATGTTCGCCGCCGGGCGCGCATGGGAGCAGGTGCGCAACTCCGTCGCCTATCCGCATCTGAACGTCAAGGTCGTCGGTTCGCACGGCGGTCTGTCCGTCGGTGAGGACGGCGCGACGCATCAGTGCATCGAGGATTTCGCACTCATGCGCGTCATCCCCGGTATGAAGGTCCTCTGCCCCTGCGACGGTCACGAGATGAAGCTCGCCGTCGAGGCGCTGCTGAACTACGACGGCCCGGCTTATCTGCGTCTGGGCCGCGCCGCGGTGGACACCGTCACCGACGAGATCCCCGGCTACAAGTTTGAACTGGACAAGGGCATCGAGCTGGCCTCCGGCAGCGACGTGACCGTCATCGCCACGGGCATGATGGTGCAGATGGCGCTGGCCGCGCGCGAAACGATGGCAAAAGAGGGCGTTTCCGTCCGCGTGATCGATATGCACACGATCAAGCCGCTCGACGGCGCGCTGGTCGAGAAGGCCGCAAAGGAAACCGGCTGTATCGTCACCTCCGAGGAACACAACATCATCGGCGGTCTCGGCGGCGCGGTCGCGGAATATGTCGGCGAGCATTGCCCCGTGCCGGTCGTGCGCCACGGCGTGAACGACGAGTTCGGCCGCAGCGGCAAGGCGGGCGAGGTTCTGGCGGCCTACGGCCTGACGGCGGACGGCATCTGCGCCAAGATCCGCGAGGCACTGGCGAAGAAAAAGTAAACCGCGGTTTTGAGCTGCCCCGCCCGAACGCGGGGCAGCTTTTTATGTAATGCAACGAAAGGACGATCTATTATGATCCGACCGGCAACAACGGACGACCGCGGGATCCTGCGGGAGATGTTTGACGAATTTTACCGCTCCGACGCGGTGCTGCATCCTGTCCCGGCAGCCTATCATGAGGCCGCGCTGGACGACCTCTTTTCCGAGGGCACGAGCCAGAGCTGCTTCCTGCTGTGCGACGGCGAGGCCGTTTGCGGCTATGCGCTGCTGGCGGAAAAGTATTCCCACGAGGCAGGCGGCCTGGAATTGTGGGTAGAGGAGCTCTACCTCCGGCCCGAGGTGCGCGGCAAGGGAATGGGAAGCGCATTTTTTGACTACCTCCGGGATTACGCCGCCGCGCACGACGTCCGCCGTCTGCGGCTGGAGGTGGAGGAGGAAAACACCGGCGCCATGCGCCTGTATGCCCGCATGGGCTTCGCGGCGCTGGACTACCGGCAGATGATCCGGGAGGATGTACAATGATTTATCTGGATAACGCCGCGACGACCCGCCCCTGCGAGGCGGCGGTGCAGGCCACGCTGCGCGCGCTCACCGAGGACTGGGGCAATCCCAGCTCCGTCCACCGGCTGGGCATTTCGGCGGCGCGGCTGCTGCAAAGATCGCGGCAGAGCGTCGCGGCGGCGCTGGGCGCGCAGCCCGAGCGCGTGTTTTTCACCTCCTGCGGCACGGAGGCCGACAACTGGGCGATCTTTTCCGGCGCGGAGCGGATGGCAAAGCGCGGCAGGCATGCGATCACCACGGCGGTCGAGCACCACGCGGTGCTCAATCCCATGAAAAAGCTGGAAGAGCGCGGCTTTGAGGTCACGTATTTGCAGCCGGACGCGCTGGGACGCGTCACGCTGGAGCAATTGCAGGGCGCGCTGCGGAAGGACACGGTGCTCGTCAGCATCATGATGGTCAACAACGAGTCCGGCGCGGTCATGCCGATCGAGAAGATGGCGAAGCTGACGCACCGCGTCTGCCCGGACGCGATCTTTCACACCGACGCGGTGCAGGGCTTCTTCAAGGTGCCCTTCCGCGCTTCGACGCTGGGGGCGGACGCGATCTCCGTGTCCGGACACAAGATCCATGCGTCGAAGGGCGTGGGCGCGCTGTATCTGCGGCCGGGGCTGAATCTGCCGCCTCTGATCTACGGCGGAGGGCAGGAATCCAAGCTGCGCAGCGGAACGGAGATGCTGCCGCTCATTGCGGGCTTTGCCGCCGCCTGCGAGGCAAAACTGCCCACGCGCCAGCACGACATTGCGGAGCAGAACCGCTTGACGGCGCTGTGCCGCGAGCTGGTCACAGAAATCGACGGCGTGACGCTGCTCGGCGCGCAGGAAGCGCCGCACATTGTGAATCTGGCGGTGCGCGGCCTGCGCTCGCAGGGACTGATCAACGCCTTACAGGACCGGGACGTGTATGTTTCCGCCGGCTCGGCGTGCAGCAAGGGCCACCGGAGCCATGTGCTTGAGGCGATGGGCGCGGCACCGGAGCTGATCGACGGCTCCATCCGCGTGTCCCTCTCCGACGAAACGACCGAGGACGACATCCGCGCCTTTGCAAGCGCACTGGAAGAGGCGATCGCGGCGCTGCGGTAAGTCCTTGCGCTCGGCAGAAAAGTGTGGTAAAATGAAAAAAATACCGGGAAACGGCCTGGTTCCCCGGCGAAAACAGGGGGTGGACCCGTGGACATCCGAATGGCTGACTGGGCGCCGGAGCACTTTGTGCCGGTGGCGGGCTTTCTGATCCTCGCGCTTGCGCTGCTGCTGTTCTACTTTTCCGCCATGCGGCCGCGCCGCGGCACGACCGAGTGGATGGGAAGGATCGACCGGCCGCGCTTTGCCGCGCTGCGCTGCGGCAGGCTCCGCGCACCGGATGCGCTGTGGGGTGTGCTGACGACGGCTTGCGGCGCAGCAGTCGCGGTGCTGGCCGCGTCCGGCTTTGCTCTGCGGGCGGAGGCTTTTCTGCACTGGCAGACGGCCTATGCCGCACTGGAAGCAGCGGCAGCCTACCTGTGGCTTCGCCTGCTGTGCGCCGACGCGCTGACGGCGGCGCTTTCCGCGGCGCTGCTCCCGGCCATGCTGCCGGAGGGACCGGCTGCGGCGCTGGTTCTGCTGTCGCTGCCCGTGCTCCGGCTCTGGATGGGGAGAGACCCGAAGAAGGGCCTTTTCCCGGCGGGACTGCTGCTGCCGGGCTTCACGCTGCTGTTCGGCGCGGCGGTGCTGCTGGACGGGAGGTTTTTCTGGCTGGCGCCCGTCTATGTGGGGGCATATGTCTTTGCACAGCTACAGCGCTGGCACTTTGCCGAGCATGCCCGCCTGCGGGCGCTGCTTGCGTCGCTGGGGCTGACGGTCTTGACCGTGGCGCTGTGCGTTCCCGTGCTCTATGCGGGGCGGGAACTGCTGTCGGGGAAGTCCTTTGCGGTGCTGGGACTTGCCGACGGGAGCTTCTTTTCCGCGCTTCTGGGCGCGCTGGGACGGGGCTTTGCCGGGCTGCGGCAGACTGCGCCGGAAACCGTGCTGCGGTGGCGCGAGTGCTATGTGCTGCTGTACGCGGCGGCGTCGCTGCTGCCGGTGCTGCACGGGCTGATCCGTCTGCGCGAGCTGCGCTGTGCGGCGCTTCTGCTGCTGCCGCTGCCGTTTTTTGCGCTGCGGCTGCTCGGCGGCGTCGATCTGCTGCCCGCGGCGCTGCTGGCGCTCCCGGCGTGGACCCTCACGGCGCTCGGCCGGCGCTGGCGCGGTGCGGAGATCCTGTGCGCCGTGGCGATGCCCCTGTTTTATCTGATGGAACTCTGGATACCCTGAAATTTTGGAGGTTTGTATGATGAAAATTTCTCTTGGCTGTGACCATGGCGGTCTGGAACTGAAAAACGAGATCAAGGCGCATCTGGAAGCCCGCGGCTTCGAGTGCCGCGACTTCGGCACCTACACGAAGGACAGCTGCGACTATCCCGATTATGCCCGCCCGGCGGCGGAGGCGGTGGCCTCCGGCGAGTGCGAACGCGGAATTCTGGTCTGCACGACCGGCATCGGCGTGAGCATCACGGCGAACAAGGTGAACGGTGTGCGCTGCGCGCTGCTGCACGACAAGATGTCCGCTCGCCTGACCCGCGAGCACAACGACACCAACATGATGGCGCTGGGCGCCGGGGTCGTCGGCCCCATGCTCGCACTGGAGATCGTGGACACCTGGCTGGACACGCCGTTTTCCGGCGTGGAGCGCCACCAGCGCCGGATCGACAAGGTCATGGCAATCGAAAAAAAGTAACGGACAATACAAAACTGCCGCCGACCCATCCGGATCGGCGGCAGTTTTTTGATTCTATTACAGGAAGGCTTTGGTCGCTTCGGAGAGCTTCTCCGGATCCTCGGAAACCGCGATGGTAAAGCAGAGATCGTTCGCCTTGCCGAACTGCTCACACCAGAGCACGAAATCCTCGACCTCCTGCACGGACGCATTGTCTACCAGCTTGTAGAAGCTGTCGATAAAAATATGACTGATGTCAAAATTCCCGGCGTGCAGACCGCTGATAAAGCCCTTCAGGAAGGACAGAGAGCCCATGGAATACTCCTGATAGTCGATCAGACGCACACGAATGTCGATGTCGTAGCGGAGCTTTGTGCCCTTTTCAATGCAGACCATGCTGCCGGCCTCGTTCTTCACGGATTCGTTGATGTCGTGAATGAGCTGCTTTGTCTTGCCGGAGCCCTTCAGTCCTGCAATGAGTTTCACCATAGAAACAACCTCCTTTGTGTGATGCACCCATTTTATCAGGCTTTCCCTGATTTTGCAACCGTGCGGTTGATTTTTTTATCAATAGCCCGGCTTGCCCAGCAAGTGGAACATATTCTTCTTATAGAATTCCACGCCCGGCTGGTTGAAGGGGTTCACGCCCAGCATATAGGCCGAAATGCCGCAGGACAGCTCGAAGAAGTAGAACAGCTCGCCCAGCGTGTCCGCGTCGACCTCGTCGGTTTGCAGGATGATGTTGGGGACGCCGCCGTCAACATGGGCACTCAGCGTGCCGAGGAAGGCCTGCTCCTCGACAAAGTCGAGCGTCTTGCCCTCCAGATAGTTCAGGCCGTCGAGATTCTTCCAGTCCGGCTCGATCGTGACGGGCTTGCGCGACGGCGCAAAGCGCACGACGGTTTCAAAGATATTGCGCTGACCCTGCTGGATCATCTGGCCCAGAGAATGCAGGTCGGCCGTGAACTCCGCGGCGACGGGGAACAGACCCTTGCCGTCCTTGCCCTCGCTCTCGCCGAAGAGCTGCTGCCACCAGCCGGCGAAGCAGCGGAAGCTCGGCTCATAGGAGCAGAGAATCTCAATGGCCTTGCCGCGGCGGTAGAGAAGATTGCGGATGACGGCATACTGCCACGCGGGGTTTTCAAAGGAGCGGACGTCCAGCTCCTTGCGCGCGCGGGCCGCGCCCAGCATCACGTCCATGGGGTCGATGCCCGCGACGGCCATGGGCAGCAGGCCGACGGCGGTCAGGACACTGTAGCGGCCGCCGACATCGGGCGGGATGACGAAGGTTTCGTAGCCCTCCTCCGTGGCCATCTGGCGCAGGGCGCCCTTGGCGGGGTCGGTGGTGACATAGATGCGCTTCTTGGCCTTCTCTGCGCCGTACTTGCGCTCGAGCATCCAGCGCAGCGCGCGGGTGGCGATGGCCGGCTCGGTGGTGGTGCCGGACTTGGAGATGATATTGACGGAGAAGTCCTTGCCCTCCAGAAGGCTGCACAGATCCTGCCATGCACGGGTGGAGAGGTTGTTGCCCGCGAAGAAGACCTGCGGGTCGGAGTCTTTGAGATTATGGTTCTGACCCTTGATCAGTTCAATGGCGGCACGCGGACCCAGATAGGATCCGCCGATGCCGACGACGACCAGAACGTCGGAATCGGCGCGGATGCGCTCGGCGGCGCGGCGGATGCGGCGCAGCTCGTCCGTTTCCTCAAAGGTCGGCAGGTTCAGCCAGCCGAGGAAATCGTGCCCCTCGCCCTTGCCCTCCATCAGGGTCTTATGCGCGGCGAAAACTTCGGGTTCGGCCGCGAGCATATCCGGCAGCGAAAGGTCGCCCCAGACGTTGGATATATCAACTTTCAGCATGTTGCATTTCTCCTTTGTGATAATCTACCCTTATGTTACTGCAAGTTTTCAAAAAACTCAACATTTTTTTGCCCGGCGGATGGAAAAATGCTGCGCGATACGCTATAATGAGCAGAGAAACCAGAAAAGGAGAAAACAAAATGCGTTACGGTTTTGGCGTGGACGTCGGCGGAACGACGGTCAAGCTGGGTTTTTTTGACGAAACGGGCGAGCGGCTGGCCTGCCGCGAGATTCCGACCCGCACGGAAGCCTGCGGAGAGGCTATCCTGCCCGACATCGCCGCGGCGGTGGAGGACATTCTGAAGGAGCAGAAGATCGCAAAGGAAAACGTGATCGGCATCGGCATCGGTGTGCCGGGTGCGGTCAACGACCGGGGCGATCTCGACCGCTGCGTCAACATCGGCGGCTGGGGCGGCTTCAATCTGCACGACGTGCTGGGCGGTCTGACCGGCCTGCGCGTGAAGGCCGGCAACGACGCCAACGTCGCGGCGCTGGGCGAATACTGGAAAGGCGGCGGCAAGGGCTGCCGGTCGGCGCTCTTTGTCACCCTTGGTACCGGTATCGGCGGCGGCATCATTCTTGACGGCAAGGTCCTGACCGGCGCGCACGGCGCGGGCGGCGAGATCGGACATATCGCGATCAGCGCGCCGGACCGCCATCCCTGCACCTGCGGGCGCTGCGGCTGCGTGGAGCAGTACGCCTCCGCCAACGGCATCGTGCGCGTAACGAAGGAGCGGCTGGCCGCATCACAGACACAGACGAGCCTGCGGCAGGTGGAAAACCTGACCTGCAAGGACGTCTTTGACGCGGCAAAGAAGGGCGACGCCTTTGCCGAAGAAACGCTGGAAGTGGTATTCGGCTATCTGACGGAGGCGTTGTCCATGGCTTCCGCAGTCTGCGACCCGGAGTGCATTATTCTGGGCGGCGGCGTGAGCAAGACCGGCAGCTATCTGACCGAGGCGGTGGCGCGCCATTATAAGGAGAAGTGCTTCTATGCCTGCAAGCCGACGCGCTTTGTTCTCGCGACGCTCGGCAACGACGCCGGAAGCTACGGCGCGTTCCGTCTGGTACAGACCTGCGAATGATTTCCAATTTTTTCTGCGCGTAATTTATCCTCCCTCCGCCAAACTAAGGGCGGAGGGATTTTTTATGGAAAAACAGAAGCCTGCGCCCGGCAGCCACTCCGAGCTGCACGACCCGAAGCTGCCGGCCATTCACGGCTGATACTGCGGAAACTGCGCGCAGGAGCGCGTCTGCATGGGGCCGATCGCGGCGGCGAAGCCGGACACGGCCCGACGGGATTAAAACACAAAATTTTTCGGACAGTTGCACAAAACGGGGTAATTTCTCTAAAAACCGCGCCTTCGGTTGAAGGCGCGGTTTTTGTATGCCTTTTGGAGATTCTGAGTGGAGGAATGAAAATGAGTGTTCCGGAAAAGCGGCGGTTTGCTGCGGCGTATTTGCGCTGCATGGACGCCGGGCGGGCGGCGGAAGCGGTCGGCGGGGAGGACGGCATCCGGCTGCTCGCAATGCCGGGGGTACAGAAGGAGCTGGAATTGCAGCGGTCGCTGGGCGAGGTGAAGCGGCAGGACGTGCTGCGGCAGCTGGCGCGGTTTGCCTTCGGGCGGGCCAACGACTGCGTAAAGCTGGTGCTGGAGGACACGCCGGACGTGGACGCGCTCGACCTGAGCCTGCTGAGCGAGGTGAAGCGCAACGAGAAGGGGACGGTGGAGATCAAGCTCGTAGACCGCATCCGCGCGCTGGAGCGCCTGTTGGAGGCGGGCGGCGGGGACGTGGACTGTGCTGAGGCCTTCTTTGCGGCGGCCGCGGGGGACGGCGAGGAGCTGTGATCTTTTCCGAAAAGCAGCGCGTCGTGCTCAACTGGTGGCGGCCGCAGAGCCGCTGGCACGGCTGCGAGGCCATCATCTGCGACGGCGCCGTCCGCTCCGGAAAGACGCTGTGCATGGGGCTGAGCTTCTTCGTCTGGGCGTGCAGCACGTTCCGCGGGACGCGCTTCGGCATCTGCGGAAAGACCATCGCCTCGCTGCGGCGGAACGTGCTGTCGGAGCTGCTGCCGAAACTGAAGGTGATCGGCTTTCGCGTGCAGGAAAAGCGGACGGAAAATCTCGTGCGCGTGACCTACCGGGGAAAAACAAATGACTTTTACATCTTCGGCGGGCGGGACGAAAGCTCCTCGGCGCTGATCCAGGGCATCACCTTCGCGGGAATATTGCTCGACGAGGTCGCCCTGATGCCGCGCAGCTTCGTCGAACAGGCCTGCGCGCGCTGCTCCGTCACCGGCAGCCGCCTGTGGTTCAACTGCAATCCGGAGGGGCCGCAGCACTGGTTTTACAACGAGTGGATCCTCGGCGCGCAGGCGCGCAACTGTCTGTATCTGCACTTTACCATGGAGGACAATCCCTCGCTCTCGCCGGCCATCCGCCAGCGCTACGCGCGGCTGTATTCGGGCGTGTTCTACCGGCGGTTCATTCTGGGACAGTGGGTCGCTGCGGAGGGGCGGGTGTATGACTTCTTCGACGCAGCGGACGCGCCGCCCGTGCCGCCGGGAGAGTTTTCCCAGTGGTATATCTCCTGCGACTACGGAACGGTCAATCCCGCATCCTTCGGACTGTGGGGATTGCAGAGGGGCGTGTGGTACCGCGTGAAGGAATTCTACTTCGACTCGCGGCGCGAGATGCGCCAGATGACCGACAGCGAATACGCCGCCGCGCTGCGGGAGCTGGCCGGGACGCGGGAGATCACGGCAGTGATCGTCGACCCCTCGGCGGCCAGCTTTATCGCGTTGCTGCGGCAGGAGGGCTGGAACGTCCGCAAGGCGGACAACGACGTGCTGGGCGGCATCCGCAAGACCTCGGATCTGCTGAAAAGCGGGAAGCTCGTGATCTGCGCGACCTGCCGCGACTGCCTGCGCGAAATGGAGCAGTACGTGTGGGATCTGAACGCAGGACGCGACGCGGTCAAGAAGGAGCACGATCACGCGAT
>ERZ1032238.539-NODE-539-length-11324-cov-10.030171_pt1 | contig 11324 bp, 18 predicted proteins | sample MGYA00518736_ERZ1032238 | MGnify/ENA primary metagenome ERZ1032238 (study PRJEB33719, sample SAMN04261349) | wastewater metagenome | biome: periurban shantytown; feature: human; material: feces | host: Homo sapiens | place: Peru: Lima | collected 2012-01-15 ... | reverse complement strand
GTGCTTCCGTCCTCTTCTGGAAAGGACCCAACCGGGGGGGGCTCTACCTGACTCCCCTCTTCCCGCCCCTCCCGGCGCTTGCGGAGGGCGGCGGCCTTGTCGAGACACCGGGATTCCTGCTCATCTCCCGGCCTCCCGCCTGATCCGCAACCACAGCCGGAGCGCGGCGGCTGCGGGATTGCGGTCCGCTTCTCCGTATTGACGCCACTGGTGCTCTTTGGTTCCGCTGTCGCGTTCTCGTATACAGACAGATACCTCGTAGCGGATTCCATCGTACAGACAAACCGTCTTATTTCCCAACTCGTCCAGTATCTCTGCCAACGCCGGGGCGGGAAGCGTCGCTTTCATGATAACGGGGGCCACGTTACCGGCATAATCGAACTTCTGTTCTCCCCGGCAACCGGAAGTTTCCCCTGCAAACCGTTCACCGACGTAGTATCCATGACATAAACAATCTCGCCACACCAGTACCGAATCCTCGAACTCCCTCGCCGGAATCTGCTTGCACAGCTCCAGCGGCGGGACGATTGATTCAAGCTTGCTCATGATTCACCCCTTGCTTTCTTCAGGATTTCACATATTTTACAGCCGGCCTCAGCGCACGTTTCCGAGCAACCGCGATTACCGCAATTTTCGGCGATATCGGCAAGAGCCTCATACATCTCCGGCGCGGCGGAAATCAGCGCGGCGTTGGCCTTGCGCTCAGGGGTAGCCGCAATCCTTCCTCGCATCTGCCCCCACGGGGAATATGGCTGCATATCCTGTAAATCTGCTGTGGCAACCTTTCTCCCTGCGATATTTTCGATTTTGGATTCTGAACCATGGCGCAACCTCCACGGCCCCGGCGTAAACTTCGGCTTATTCATTCTCCACTCCTTCCAACGCCTTGCGCGCGATATCTCTTGCTTCCGAAACGGTCATAGGCAGACCGACATTTGACTTCCAGACAGTCTTCATTTCTTCCGTATTGACCAACTCAACCCTACCGCTGAAATGGCCGGAAGCGATTATCTGCAGCGCCTCCCTGAGCCGGTCGCGCTCGGCTTCCAGCTCAGCGATCCGGGCGGCCCGGGCGTCCTCAATGGGGCGCGCATTCCATTCCATTACGGAAAACATCCGCAGTGCCGGCGCTTCTGTGTACTCAACTGGACATCCCTTATGCATGCAAACGACTTGAGTGCAAACCTCTCGCCGGGTAAAACTGAAAACCGCATATATCGTTTTCGGCATGCGTCCGCAGAATGCGCAGGGACGCAATTTTTTTTCCGCGGTTTCGGTGATGGGCATAATATCCGTCCATCCTTCAAACGGACCGGTTTTTATAATTTCACTCATTCCCGGACACCTTCTTCTCGAGCTCTTTTATATACGAATCCCAACAGGTCATTTCCGTTTTCAGAAATTTGATCTCCCTCTCCAGCTCCGCGATCCGAGCCCTACGTTTCACGTCATCGTTTTTCATACTTTGAACTTCCCGAGCAAGGGCGTCCTGTACCATGATTCCGATATTCGGCATAATCTGTACGCAACGGTCATCCCACAATTTTATCATTTTCCAATCCTTTTCACTGGTAACTGGAAGTTGTCTGCCGAATACTTGAAAACACCAGCGAGTGTACTCTCGAAGAAAGACATCGAGATCTTCTTGTGACTGGCTGGAACAGACTCGCGCAGTAAAAATCCGCACGTCCTTCCCCTCTGCCAGCCACGCCTTCACCCGTTCTACCATCGGAGCAATCGGTTCCCCGATATGCCCCATGCCTTGCCAGCCAAGATATTCCGCAAGCGTTCCGTCAAGGTCAACCCCAATCCATCCTTCGCTCATCTCAAAACCTCCTACTTGATTCTGTCCCTGATTCGTTTTCCCGACATACTCATGGTGTAGCCGGATTCAACTTCCAGCCGGTCGAGCGCCTCGAAGATGGCGGGAATCTCGCTCATTTCGATCCGCAACTCGTGATCCTTGCTGAAAATGCACCCGGCACAGCCTAAACGACCACACCCCATTTCGTAGCAGACATGGCGCGGTACACCGGTGTCGCGCACCATTGCCCAGATGTCCGCTTCCGAATAGGCCAGCATCGGCCGCCAGCCGTAGACGGTCCGCTCCCGGCTGTTCAGACGCGGGACGGAAACAAATTCCGTGTAGGTGCTGCGGGCCTTGCTTTCCGCCCAGCGTTCGCCGGTAACTTTCAGCACTTTACCGGAAAATTTTCGGGCCAACTTGTCCATCGGATCAGCCTTATGATAGGATGTACAAAATCGACATTTCGTGTTTGGAAATGTCCTGAATTGCGGTATTTTCATACGCTTTTTAAATGTTTCCAACATCGGCCTGACCGGGTAAACCGTCGCCAGCTCGACCCCGGCGGCCTTGCACAACGCCTGAACGTGCGCTCCGGCGTTGTGCCACTCCATGCCGGTATCGGCGTACATGGCAAGCAGCCGGTCGCGCGGGACGCCTTGCCGGTCGGCCAAGTCGCAAACCAGCCAGAGCATCGCGTGGCTGTCCTTGCCGCCGCTGACCGAAATCAGTATTTTATCGAACTGTCGGAGGTCGAGAACCCCGTTGACGAAACGGAGTTTCGCCCGCTCCGCCGCGTCCGGCTCGAAACCGGGAAGATAAACGTCCATACTGACCTCACCACAAATACCGTTCACCGATTTTCTTGCGCGTCTTCGGATTCTTTTTATCCTCCGCATAAATCGCTTCGCACGGGATATAATCGGAGAACGTCCGAGGCGGCATGTGCAGCAATGCGGCGTTCCATTGCTTATCGTTTCTGATCACATCTTCGCTTCTGCGATATGGATATGCCTCAATCCGCATCAGCTCGACGGCAGTGGCGACGCGGGCCGCGCGGCTCAGTCCTGAATTCGTCCTGCCGTAGTATTCCTGAAACCGGTCGCATACGATCTGGTTCAGCTCATTTTTTATCATCTCGCGGCACTTCTTCTCAGGATCATTTCCCGGGAACGTTGCCGGGCGGGGCATGGGACGTTTGTCGCCAAACGGAATTGCCGTTTCGGATTCGATCAGCTCAGCAGCTTCAGTTTCTTCAACCTCGGCTACTCGGAACGCGCCGACGACACGATCCGCAAGCTCGGTTCTTTGCAGAAAATAGAGTTTCATTTCTTCCCTTTCCAGATTTTGAATCTTCCTTCGTCCGCCATGCGGTCGATCCGGCTCAGGACCGCACCGCCCGTATCAAGATTCGAGAACTTCCCGACAAGCTCCCGCGTGTCGTGGTTCGAGGTGAGCCAAAGCCGTACTCGCGCCCCCTCGTAGACCTTGTTCACGAGGTCGTACACGAGTTCGCCCGCCGTGTCGTTGATCCGGCGCTTGGCGAGGTCGTCGATCAGCAGGATATCCAGAGACAGCAGCCGCACTTGGAAGTCGATCGCGGAAAGCATCGACTGCTGCAACTCTTTCGCATACTCCTTCGACAGTTCCGGGAAGTCGTAGAAGCGGCAGCGCTTCCCGGATCGCGCTTCGAGCAGCAGATTATAGGCCGCCGCGCGCGTCTTGCCGATCTCGAAATCTCCGATCAACAGCAGATTATCCGCCCGGTTCTCCCTGATCCAGCTCGCAAGGCTGTGATTTCCGAGCCTTCTATCCCAAACCCGGAATTCCGGTGGAATCCTTGCTTCCTCCGCCCTTCGCCGGGTTTCGAATGCCTCCTTTTCCGCCCGCTCCGCTTCCTCCCGGCGTTTGCCGCATTCGGCGCAGTTGGCTGTCAGCCTGCCGCCGAACGGCTTCATCAACTCAGGCGGCAACAGCAGCTCCTTCTCCGTCACCCGGCCGCAGAGCGGGCAGGTGAATTCAATTTTCATCAACTCAGTGTCTCGGCACATAAGTTCCTCCTTCCTTCGCCGCCCGCCCCCCGATTTCCTGCTCCCACATCTCCGGATTTTCGAGATAGCGCCCCTCCCGGAACCATTTTCCGCACGGCGCGATGTATTTTCGCTTGACTTTCGGCCATTTTGCAACAGCAGCCGCATAAGCCGCAGTCGCCGCGTCAAGCAGGGTTATTGCCTTCTCGACGGTTTCGCCGGGCTTGTCAACTTCGCGCTGAATGGCCTCGACAATGGCGCTGACATCGTCATAGAGATTGAGTTTTCTCGGATGCAGTTCGCGGATTTTCTCCGCCTCCTGCCGAATCCGGGATTCTTCCGCGCCCGCGCTCTCTCTCTCTTTATCTTCTCCTTCCTCTTCTCCTTCTACTTCAGGCGGCGCTTCGCAGCATTCTGCGGCATTCTGCGGCGGCTTTCCGCAAGGTGCCGCAAACCGTCCGTTTTCGTCCGGAAATTTCGCCTTTTTGGTCCTGAGTCGCTGTCCATATTTCCGTATCTCAATGAAAGGCTTGCCACTGACCCGGTCAGTGTATTCGCGGAGCAATCCGGCTTTCACACACTCGGCGATCCAACGGGAAATGTCGGCGTCTCTCAAGCCGTCCTTGAGGGGAAATAGCAGGGACTTGATCAATCTGGGGTTTCCGTGAAAACGTCCGAAATCATCTGCCTTCATAATCAGGCGGGTGAACAGACATTCCGCCGCCCAGTCAAGCTGGTTGACTGCCTCGGAGTCGGTCCAATCGCGTAACATTCGTTCAGGCATTTAAAACAATTCCTTCTGTTCAAACTTCACCGGCTCTCGTTTTACGACGGGAGCCGCCGTCGCTGTTTTCCGGAAGACCGCCGTCCGGCGGCACCGCTCGCAATCGACTTGCGCCGGATCGCGGATCATGGGCGAGTGCTCCGGGATTTCCCCGCACGCGACCCGCTTGTCCGTGTAAAGATGGGTTTTCACTTCGACACCCTCCGGGCGATCGATTCGCCTCCGACGCGATGCCACCATTCGACGAGCGACGCGAAACGGGCGGCGGCTTCGGTTTTTCCGATGCGTTCGATATCACGTTTTTTCGCACGGACGGCGGCGGCGTGGCGGACGTTCCTTTTGCTCTCGCACCGCGCGCAATACGACCGCCCCGGAACGCGCGGAACCGCCTTGCAGCACGCGCACGGCGCGTTCTCTTCAATTCTCCTTCTCATGATTTGACCTCGTTCAGTCGAAAAGCGTTCCGGATTCCGCGATGTTTTCGGCGTTGACCAGATTCTTCACGGCCTGGTCAAAATAGCTCTTCTTGAGTTCGATGCCGATGAATCTCCTTCCGAGCCGCAACGCCTCATGCCCCTCGCTTCCGATTCCGGCAAACGGGGAAAGCACCACGTCTCCGGGGTTGCTCCACAAATGGATACCGCGGTCGATGACGTCGAGCTGAAGCGGGCAGATGTGCCGCTCGTCGTCATGTTCGCGCGCGCTTTCCTTCTGGAGGGTGTTGGAGGGGTTGATGTCCATCCACACGGGGGAAGCGTACCGCCGCCACCGTTCATGGGAGAGATTGCCGGAGGTCGGTTCATTTTCCCCGTAGAACTCGGTCAGGCCGTCCGGATGGCGGATCGGCTGCGGGTTCTCCCCCGGTGCCCGCACAGCGACGAGGTAATCGGGGATGCCGCACCGGCTCAATGCCGAATCCTTGCAGAGCTGCTTGTGCATGAGTCCGAGTGCCTTGGTTCTAGTCGCGGCGATGAGCGGGTCCTTCCATATGCAGGTCTCCGAGTGAAAGATGAATCCCGACTTCTGGAAGCAGCGGATGAGTTCGCCCCGGAAATCCTTGATCCCGATGAATCCGTCCCTCTCCTTGGACGTCGGGAGGTTCATGCAGTGAAACGCAACGATCCTCCCTGGCATCATGACCCGCGCGAGTTCTTCAACCAGGAACGAAAAATTTTCCATGAACTCCTCGTCGGTTTTGCAGTTTCCCATGTCGCGCGCGCTGTTGCTGTAGGTGTAGAGACTGGCAAACGGCGGCGAGAAGATAGCGAATCCGACGCTGTGTTCGGGGATCCCCCGAACGACTTCGACGCAATCGCCGTTGTACATGGCGAAGTTCCTGCCGAATTTCTGATCGATGACATTCATTGCTATGCTCCTTTCAGGAATACGGGAAGAGTCATGGACTCCTCCGGGTTGTAGTCGGTGGTGTTACGACGGGTTGCGCGGATTTCTCCGACGTTGATTTCGCGCATGAAGAGGGACATTTCCGAATAGAGCTGATCGGCTTCGCGCTCCTTGCGCTTGATGTTCTCCACCACGGCGCCCTCGGTGTCGGCGGTGACGATGTAGACGTCGACGGGATGGGTCTGCCCGAATCGCCAGAATCTCCGCACGGCCTGATAGTACTGCTCGAACGAGTCGGAAAGCCCGATGAACACGCACCGGTGAATCCGCTGGAAGTTCATGCCCATTCCGGCGATTTTCGGTTTGGATACGAGTTCCTTGACGCTTCCGCGTGCAAATCCGGTCAGTGTCTCGACCTTGTACTCGATGGAGTCGGCGCCCTGAACGTTTCGCATGTCCGACCGCAACGCGGCGATCCGGCTGGATTCGTCGTTGAGGTTCGCCCACACGCACCATTGATCGTCAGGGGCGACGGTCCGGATGATCCGGTCGACCATGGCGGCCCGTTCATGGACGGAATCGCGCCGTGCCCGGAGCCGTTCATGAAGCGTTAAGGCGACCACGGGGAAGAGATAACCGTCCGGCGCGTCGGTTTTGACCACGACTTCATGGATTCTCATTTCCGGGAGCTGAAACCCCTCATCACTGTATCCGAGGTCGGATGGCTTCCGGATCATGACCGCCCAGGTGGCGACCCATTCGAAGAAAGCCTTTCTCGCGTGCCCCTTGAGCCTCCACTTTGCGGTGTCTCCGCCGTCGTGGACAAAGAACATCGCGAGCATTTCGGCGTATCCCATAGCGCCGACAAACTCGGCGTGATTTCCGAGTTCCATGAAGTCGTTCGGGGCCGGGGTCGCGGTGCACGCGAGCCGGAACGGGATTCGGGATACTGCGCCGATGATCGCGTTCCGGATTTTTCCGGAGCTGTTTTTGATGATGCTTGACTCATCCGCGACGACGCCGCCGAACTCGGAGAATTTGAATGCGCCGATCCGTTCGTAATTGGTGATGCAGATTCCATTCCGCACATCGTCCTGTGATTTGCAGATGTTGACGCAGATCCCGAGTTTCGGAGCTTCGTCATGGGCGGTCTGTTCGGAGACTGCGAGCGGAGCGAGGATGAGGACGGGTTTCCCGGTGAATGCGTGGACGATTCTCGCCCATTCGAGCTGAATGAACGTTTTTCCGAGTCCGCATTCAGCCCACACACATGCCCGGCCGCGCCGCAGCGCCCATCGGACGATGTCGCGCTGATAGTCGAAAAGCGCGGGATGCAGTTCGAACGCGCCCGGATCTGGAATGCCGGTAGGGACGTCCATGATCTGTTTCTTTCGGATGAATTCATCGTAATTCATAGTTTTATCTTCCAGTTTATTTCCCACTCATCGGATCAGCAGCCAGAACGCCGCGGCGAACTCCGCCGCCACGAGCAGCCCCCAGAAACCCAACTGCCATTTGTTCATCATAGCCGCGCCTCCTTATGCCGCCGGATGGCGCTTGTTCCACAGCTCGATGATGGCGCGCCGCCCGGCCTCGGTCCATTTGAGGTGTTCGCGGGTCATCTTCTCGCCCTGGCTGTTCAGATAGGGCACGACGTGAAAGTCGCAGTATCCCTTCTCCCGGATGCGGATCGCCGGATAGTAGACGTCGCCCTGCCGGTAAATCCAGTTTTCGGGGATCAGGAACTTGTTCAGCCGGATCGCGGAAATGCCGAGATGCACCGCGACGGCGTTCACCGTGTGGAGGCCGTCCGAAGCGAGCACGTTGCGGGCGTATTCGACGTCCGGGGCCTGCAGTTCCAGCTGCACGGCCTGTTCGGCGGTGATCGCCTTCTGCCGGTCCAGCGCCGCCTTGAGCGAAGTCAGCGCCCGCGCATACAGCTCCTCCGGCGTTTCCGTGCCGGTAGTCTTGATATAGCCGCCGTGTTTCCGGATGGAGGGCAGGACTTCCGAAGTCACCCATTTCTTAAACGCCTTCGCCTCCGGCTTGGTGCTGCCGAGCGCCGCGTTGTAAAGACCGGATTCGTTGATGATGGTGATTTCTCTCGCCATTGAGCTGAAATTTGCACCGCCCATTTCGGGCGGTACAATTTTTTTGCATTCGTCCTCATCAAGACGGCGCAACATCTTTGCGGTTTCGGAATACCCGAGAATTTCCGCGACATCTTTTGCGACGAACCACGGCTCATCGTCGACGTTGACGATGCGGACTTCGGAACCCTGAAAATGGAAGATGCTGATCTCATTCATGGTAATCACTCCTTAAAATTGCTTTGGTGCACAATGGGTCTTTTGAGTGCGTCCGGCCGCAAAATTACGGACGGAGCAGATTGAGCGCAAAGATCGCGTCGCTGATCGCCTTGTGGAGCGCCTCGATTTCGACCTGCTCCGGAGACGGACCGGGCGAATCGGGGAATTTTCGGAGTTCGCGTTCACGGCGTCGGCGATAGCTTCCGGCGTTGAGACGGCCGAGTTCGAGCCGTCCGGCGATGAGTTGAAGTTTCGGCGGCTGTTGACAGCAGTACATGATTCATGCCTCCTTCTTGTGAGGGCTTCTGTTGCCTTTCCCGCGCTTTCGAAGGCACGAAAAAGGGGCGAATGGGTTCGAAACGTGCAAGAAGACACGCCCGGGCAAGCCCGGCCCATTCGCCCCAAAAGGCGAAAAGCTGTGATTTTTCCAGTGGAGATGTCGCCCTTGACGGCGGCAGCCACCGCTTCTTGGCGGGTTTCGAAGCCCGTTACGTATACGATAGCACATCCCGCCGTTCCTGTCAAGCCGCCGTCTCCGATTTTCCCGTACATTTTTCCGCTCCCGCCTGTTTCCGTTCAGATTGCGTTCCCGATCTGCCGGAGTTCGATTTCGTCGAAGAGGCCGGGCTGCTCGGCCCGTTCGATGAGCGCGGTGATCGACTTGCCCTTCCCGCTGGTGTAGTATCCGCGCCGGAACTGGGTTTTCGGAACACCCTGCTCATTGAGTTCGCCGGGCTTCCCCTGCGGCAGGAAGTGCCGGGCGAAGTCGAGCTGAAAGCGGAGCCGCTCGTTTTCGCGGATCACCGGGATCATGGCGCTGACCTGCGCCGCGACGGCTTCCGAGAATTTCCGTGCGTTCTTTTCAACCTCGATGAAGTAACGGCGAATCCTGCGCCCCTGTTCGTTGTTCTCGACCATTGCCAGCTCTTTGGCCATGTCAAGACTGATGATGTACTCTTTCGAAGAGAATTTCCCGCTAACATTTCTTCCGTGCTCATTTTTGAGCACGGTAAAATCGCGGCCCTCCTCAAAACCGAATTCTTTAATGCGGCGCGGCATCCAGTCCTTGAACTGGGTCTTGACTTCCAGTTTCTCGTGAAGCTCGCGGGCGTTGACGGCGTTGACTTCTTCGTTGTTGATCGTGGTGGTGGTGATGTTGATGAGTTCGTTCATGGGGTTTATCTCCTGTTTTTCGGTTAAAACGCGTTCCCGATCTGCCGACAGCACTCGGCCATGATCTCGCGGAGCGGGAGTACCAGCTGAATATACCGTTCCGCCTGCGGTGCATGTTCGCGCTTTGAGCTCTTGCAGTAGCTCGCTACGACGATGTCTTTCGGGAGCCCGGTCTCCTTGCTCGGCTCTCCGAAGTCGAGACCGGATGCGATGGCGATACGATGGAGATTGCGCCTGTACTCGTCGCGTTCGGATTCCGCCTTGATCCGGCGTTCCATCTCGTTGTAGAGCGTCGCCAGCATCACCTCGGACGAGGGGAGGTTCCCGGCCGCCGATTCCCTGATCGTGCGCTCCATCGCGTTGAACGCCTCGATGTACGCCACTTTGAACTGCATCGCCGCCTTTCCGGTGAATCCCATCGCCAGCAGCGTGAACCCGTCCCGGGTGACGATGTACATCGGGCGCGGTTTGCCTTGAGTGTCCGAATATTCAGCGAGCGCAAAATTGCGCTGGCGAAAATCATCCGGCGTTTCGACTGATTCAATTGCCCGAATCACGTCGGCATGACGTTTGCCGAACACCTCGGCGATTTTGAGACTGGTGGTGACAGCTTTCCCGTCCTTGAGTTCGACCGCGTTTTTGATCATTTCATTCATGGTGTTTCTCTCCTGTTTTTCGTTTATTCCACTTCCTCGACGATGTAATCGATTCCGGCCTCCTCGGCGAAACTGCGGTGGATTCTCGGCTTGTGGTCGAGCTCCTCGAGACAGCGCAGCGCGAGCAGCCGCCGGAACTCCCCCGCCTCGACCGGAAGCGGGAAATTGAACTGCTTGACCACCGGCCCGGTTTTGTAGAGAACATTTTCAATTTCTCGCTCCACTACCGGGCGGCCCCGGTCGATGCCGATCGCCGTCCGCCGGATGACGGTGGTTTCCGAGCAGTTCGCGTGTTTCGCGGTGCGTTTAAGCAGCCGGTCGAGCTCACGCGAAATCCGCAGCGTCGCCGCCTCCGGCGTTGCGTTCCTGAGATAGCGGTTATAGAGCATGATCACGGCCTCCCTTCGGGGCGACGGAGACCGGCGAGCAGCTCGCGGACCTTGTCGGCCGCCGCCTGCGCCTCTTCGCGGGTACGGAAGCAGTTTCCGAAGGCGGCCAGGTCCCGCAGGGCGCTGTTGGCCGGGGTGTACGTCCTCTCGAGGACGAAGCCGTCTCCGCTGAAAAAGTAAACCAGGTCGCCGGCCAGCGGCCACTCTTCACGCGGCACGTCGCCGACGAGGACCCAGCAGAATCCGTAATCCTCGACCGGGAACGCGAACACCGGATCCGCCTCGCGCGGCCCGTTTTCGCTCCGCGCCGCGCGATACTTCGACTCGTGCAGCTGGTAGAGCTTGCCGCGCTTGCGGCAGATCATACCGGCCATCGGGAAATCGGCGGGGAGGACAATCTCGATTCTCCGCCCGGCCCGGTCCTGAACACACTGGATCAGCCACCCGTCGGCGTCCCTCCACACTTCGTTTACCATTCGTTTCATCGCCTGACCTCTCCCTCCCGGGAAAACCGCCTTTCGATCAGGTCGGCAACGGCAAGGTATTCGATCGCGAACGGCGTATTTCCATGCCGTTCGCGGACCTTTTCGCGGAATTCTTCGAGCGATCCGGAGAAGCATCCGCAACGGATCACAATTCCGTCTGTGCAATTGAAAGCGTACGTCGTCCGGTTTGCAGATCCGAACCCGCTGAAAATCAACAGCGGATACCCCGGGGCGGCAATATGACCGCCTTCGAAGCCGCACCTCTCGCCGAAGCTACAACACTTTCCAAAGCTGCAACCCTCGCCGAAGCTGCAACCCTCGCCGAAGCTGCAACCCTCGCCGAAGCTGCA
>ERZ1032238.538-NODE-538-length-11325-cov-5.213842_pt1 | contig 11325 bp, 9 predicted proteins | sample MGYA00518736_ERZ1032238 | MGnify/ENA primary metagenome ERZ1032238 (study PRJEB33719, sample SAMN04261349) | wastewater metagenome | biome: periurban shantytown; feature: human; material: feces | host: Homo sapiens | place: Peru: Lima | collected 2012-01-15 ... | reverse complement strand
GGGGTCATGAGATGCTCCTGAAGGGTTGAAAAAACCGGTAATTACCTTGAAAGAACTTGAAAGCGGGTAGGGGATTTTGCGATGATTTGGTTGAAAAAAAGTTGAAAGAGTTTGAATGAGGTGGGGGGGTGCGCCTGGGGGAGACGGATTCCCACGCCAGTGACATCGGTCACTGGCTCGGAATGACAAGGCAAGAAGGTGATGCGTAAACGGCGCTCCCTCCGTCAAAACCTTCGGGTTTGACACCTCAGCTACGCTTCGCCGCACAACCCAGTGTGAGCACTGGGCCGCCTCACAGAGGGAGGCTTTGAAAGGCCGCCTCGCAGGGGGAGGTTTGATGCCACGGCGCTGCCGTGGCATACGGGGCGATGAGGGCATCGCCCCCTACGGACGAGCAACGAGGGTGCGTTCGTATGATGGCGGGCGGACAGAGTCGTCCGCCCCTACGAGGGGTGCAAGGGGTGCGGGCGTGCAACGGCGGGGCGATGCACCCCAAGGGTGCTTGTTCCGCTTCGCTCTACTGCGTGGGCATCGCCCCCTACGGAGGGGTGCAAGGGGTGCGTTCGTGTATTGGTGGGTTATTTTTGAAGCTCGAAGTAGGTGAGGGAGAGGGTGGTGCGGACGGTGCTGCCCTTCAGGTTCATGTTGAGGTCGGAGATGAGGTTGACGTACTGGCTGTCGTGGAGGGCATCCAGGACGGCGCGGGCGGCAGAATAGGTGCTGACTTCAAAGGTGAGGGAGATGGGACGGGCGAGGATGGCGCTGCCGTTCTCCAATGGGGTTGGGTTAGCGAAATTTAGTGTATAGTCCGTGCCGGAGAGGATGGTGTTCAGCTCCACCAGCAGCTTTTCGGAGTTGTCGAAATCCGGGAGGGGCTTGGCGTTGGGGTCGGAGAGCAGCGTTTCCAGCTCGGCCTTCATCTGCGTGAGGCGGGCGGCGCGGGCGCTGTCCTGAATGAGGGCATCCTGTTCGGAGGCGGTCTGCTGGCGGAGGGCGTCGATGCTGTCGTTGATGGGGGTGAGGATGAGTTTCCAGTAGCCCACGGCGATGAGCAGGACGGCGAGAATGACCAGCAGGATTTTCTCACGGTTGGTAAAGACGTGTTTCATTGGGCCGCCTCCGTTTCTGCATCATCACTCTGAAGGGTGACGGTGACGGAGAAGTCCACGACGCCGCTGGCGCTGGCCTGGGGCGTGGCGGCAAGGGTGAGGGTGGCGGATCTGACGATGGGCTGGAGCTGGAGGCGCTGGAACATGGCGGAGATCTGCTCCAGGTCCATGCCGGACATGGTGACGATCATCACGTCACCGTCCACCACCAGGGAATTGACCGTGCCGTAGGGCATGAGGTATTCCTCCGCCAGATCCAGCACGTCCAGCCGATCCACGGGGACGTAGACGGGGGAGCTTTCATCGTGCATCCAGTTACGCGACCAGGTGCGGTATTGGAGCTCCACCTCGTCATAATCGGACAGGGCGGCCTGCATGGCGGTGTACTGGGAGTGGGTGGCGTTATACGATTGCTCGGCATCGCGCTGGCGGTCCAGCTGGCGGAGTACGCCGAAGTTGGCCACGCAGAAGGACAGGAGCAGGATGATGGCAAGGCCCAGGGTGAGGGTAAGGGTGCTGCGGGAATGGCTCTCCCGCTGGGCCAGGTTGACGGTGCGCTTGGTGGGGTATTTGGGCGCTTTGGCGTGGGAGGCAGCAGCGCCGGTGTTCAGTTTCATGGCGTGACCTCCTTAGTCTTGCAGGGCGCAGCCCACGGCGCGGGGATAGAGATACGCCTCATCGGGGCTGATGCCGTCAGGCAGCAGGCGGGTGACGGGGCATATCTCCAGATCGGTGAGCTGGCGGATGGCATCGTGTATCTGTGTGATGGCCGCGCCGCCGCCGCAGAGGTAGACGCGGGAGAGGGTCTTCTCCCGGTTGTTGTAGTTGTAGAAGTTGACGGCCTTGGTGATCTCGGCGGCCATGCGGTGATAGACCTCCAAACTGGCGGGGTCGGAGACAGCGCCGTCGTAGTCGGAGAGCAGGTGGGCCAGGGCGATGTGCTCGTCCACGCCCTGACGCTGGGAGATGGAGCGGATCAGGTCGGCCACGCCCAGGTCGATGGTGCGGCGGGTGAGGAAGCGGCCAGCGCGGAGGATATACATACGGATGCCGGTGTGACCCACGTCCACAAAGCAGTGGTCGGTGTCGCCGTCCGGCTGGGCGCTACCGGCGGAGAGGAGGGCGGCATAGGCGGCCTCCTCGGGGAGAGCGGCGGCTAGCTTCATGCCGGCGCGGGCGAACATATTGCGGTAGTCCTCCACGGTGGACTTGAGGGCGGCGCAGGCGAAGAGCTTCATCTGTCTGACCGTGCCGGTCTCGTCACGGGTCAGCTCCTGAACGGCGTAGTCGAAGTAGTATTTGTTTTTCTCATGGGTGAGGTAGTCCTTGAACTCGAAGGGGAGGTTGTAGGTGAGCTGGGCGGCGGTCATGGGCGGCAGCTCTGTGACGCGGGTGAAGGTGAGAGAGGCGGGGAGGATGACGGCGGCCTGGGCCTTGCGGGGCAAATTATGCTCCTTGGCCAGCTGCCAGAGGAAGTCGGCCATGGCATCCATGGAGACGATGACGCCGCCGCGCACCAGCCCGTCGGGGACGGGAGCGGAGGCGGTGAGACGGCAGGTCTTGCCGGAGAACCAGGCCAGCTTGAGCTGGGCCGTGCCGATGTCGAAGGCGATGATGTTGGATGGCATGGGGGATACCTCACTTTCGGGGGTGCGTTTGTGGTTTGGGCGGGAGGGGCGGCGCACCCCAAGGGTACTTGCTTCGCGGCGTGGGCATCGCCCCTACGGAAGGTCTGTTGAGAGCCAAGGCCCTCTCAGTCACCTGTGGTGACGGCTCTCCCAAAGGGAGAGCCAAGGCCCTCTCAGTCACCTGCGGTGACAGCTCTCCCGAAGGGAGAGCCAAGGGGGTGCTCCTTCAGAAGAGGGAGAGGTAGGCGGAGGTGACGGCATCGCCAAAGAGCAGGGTGAGAATGGCGGCGGCGGCGATGGAGGGCCCCCAGGGGATGAGGCGGGGGGCTTGCTGACGGCGGCGCTTTTGGGCGGCCAGGCCTGTGATGATGCCGATGAAGCAGGCCAGCAGCAGGCAGAGCAGGTTCTCCAGCCAGCCTAAGTACAGGACGGTGAGGAACAGGAGCTTCAAATCGCCGCCGCCCATGGCATCCACGCGGCGGAGCTTTTCGTAGAGCAGCACCACCAGCAGCAGGCCGCCGCCGACGGCGAAGCCGCCCAGGGCGGCGCTGAGGAGCTGACCCTTGGGGTCGGGGAGCAGGAAGAAAAAGGGGAGGCGGAGAATGATGCCCGTGAGGATGTAACGGTCGGGGATGATATATCCCTCCAAATCCGCAAAGGCGCAGGCCAGCAGGACGCAGGCCAGCAGCAGGGCTTGGAGCATTTGGAGCGATATGTCATAGCGCAGGAGGAGCAGCAAAAACGTGAGGGCGGAGGAGAGCTCGGCCCACAGGTGACGGGGGGAGAGCTTTGCGCCGCAGTAGCGGCAGCGGCCACGGGAGAGCAGGTAGCTGAGGACGGGGATCAGGTCGCGGGGGGCGAGGGTGTGGCCGCAGGCATCGCACTGGGAGCGGCCACGGAGGGCGGACCGGCCATGGACGCGGCGGGAGGCCGCGCAGTTGAGAAAGCTGCCCATGCAGGCGCCCAGCAGCAGGGCCAGGAGGCAGCAGTAGGCGGTGAGGGCGGGGGAGAGGTGGAGCATGGCGGCGGTCCTTTCTTATGCCCGCACCACAGAAGCCGCAACCCTTCGGCTTCTGTGGTGCAGGTGATATGGGGGGTCATGGGTTGAGGGGGTGGGGTTAGGTGGTGGGGAGAGAGGAAGCGGTTTTAATTTCTACCTTGCCGGTGCTTTCCGTATAGGTGTAAGTGAAGTATTTGTTGTCAGTGGTGGTAGTAAACGTTTGGCCAGCGGCGCTTTCCTCGCCCGTAAACTGGCAGGTGTAGGCCTTGTCAGCGGTCACATTAGTTTTGGTCGTATCAACTGTGCCATCCTTCAGCAGGTAGAACACAGTACCATCGGCAACAGTATTAGTGCTGGTGGTGTCCATACTAGCCTCGAGAACCTTCATCATGACAGCAGCGTAGCCAGCGCGGACGTTGGCCTCGTCAGTAGCTTTCTTGGCCTTGTTCAGGGAGCTGTTGAAGGTGGGGATGGCGATGGCCACCAGGACGGCGATGATAGCGACGACGATGAGCATCTCCATCAGGGTGAAGCCTTTTTCGTTCTTTTTGAGCAGTTTGGAAATCATATTTTTTTCTCCTTTTTTGGGTATTGATCTATGTAACCGCCCGGAAGTCAGGGTTGTTGGGCGGGATACAACGAGGTTGGGGGACGGATCGCCACGGGCGCTTCGCGCCCTCGCAATGACAGGGGTGCAAGAGGGAGGCTTTTCTAGTCAGGCGATGCCGCCGTACATGGTGAACATGGGGAGGTAGACCGCCAGCAGGAGGATGACCGTGATGACGGCCAGGGCGATGGTGATGACCGGCTCGAGGAGGGACAGCAGGCGCTGGGTGGTGACGCTGACCTCGTTGTCGAAGTAGTCGCCGATGACGGTGAGGGTCTGCTCCAGGTTGCCGGAGCGTTCGCCTACGCCGGTCATCTCCGTCAGCAGACGGGGAAAGGTGGGGTCGGCAAGCATACAGTCGGCCAGGGCGCGGCCCTGCTCCACGCCCTGACGGACGCGGCGGACGGAGTCGGCAAACAGGGCGTTGCTGACCACGCCGGAGGTGACTTCCAAAGCACGGGTGACGGGCAGTCCGGCGGCCAGCATGGTGGCCATGGTGGCGGCGAACTGGGCGGCGGCGTTCATCTGATGCAGGCGGCGGAGGGGCGAGCGCCGGAGCTTGCCGGCGGCCAGGAACAGGCGGCCCTGCTCACTGCGGCGCAGGAGCAGACGAACGATGAGGATGGCCAGCACGATGAGGAGAAGCGTCCACCAGAAGTGCTGGAGGAAGTCGGACACGGCGATGAGGCCGCGGGTGACGGGGGGCAGGTCGCTGCCCATCTGGGCAAAGGCGGAGGTGAACATGGGGACGGCCACCACCATGATGATGAGGAACACGATGGCCGCCACGATGAGCACCAGCGCGGGGTAGGTGAGGGTGCTGACCAGCTTGGCGCGGGTCTTGGCGGACTTGTCGTAGTAGGTGTGGAGGCGCTGGAAGCACAGCTCCAGCGTGCCGGACTGTTCGCCGGCGCGGATGGTCTCGATGAACGTGACGGGCAGGAGCGTGCCGGCGTTGGAAAAGCTCTGGGCCAGGCTGTAGCCGCCGGAGACATCCTCGGCCACCTGCTGGAGCAGGCGGCGCACCTCGCGGGTGCGGGACTGGGCGGCGACCATCTCCACGCAGCGGACGATGGGCAGGCCGGAGGTGAGGATGATGGCGAACTGGGAGCAGAGGATGGCCAGCTCCTTGTCCTTGATGCGTTTTTTGCCGATGGTGATCGGGCCGGTGCGCTGCTCGGGGACGGGGTCGATCCGCGTGACCACGGAGCAGGTCTCACGAAGCTGGGAGACGGCCTCGTATTCGTCGTAGGCCTTGATGACGCCGGAGACCTTCGCGCCGTCGGGGGAGAGGCCCTTGTATTTGAATGTGGTCATGGGGATCACCTCGGTTCGGAGTGGGGTGGGGGGACGGGGGGAACGGATTCCCACGCCAGTGACATCGGTCACTGGCTCGGAATGACACCGCTGACGCGGTGTTAGGGCGGACAGGGTCGTCCGCCCCTACGGAGCAACGCAAGAAGTGCTTCTGCAAAACGGCGGGGCGATGTGGGCATCGCCCCCTACGAAATCGACGGGAGTGCGTTCGTAAAACGGCGGGGCGACGTGGGCATCGCCCCCTACGGAGTGTCTATCGGGGGTTAATAGGGTTGAGCGGCGGAGCGGAAGGCTTCGCGGTCGCGGGCGTAGGAGAGGGCGGTGTCGAAGGAGACGACCCGATCCTGCACCAAGCGGCGGAGGGACTGATCCATGGTGACGCTGCCGCTGCGGCTGTCCATGGTGATGAAGCTGTCGATCTGAGGGGTCTTGGCCTCGCGGATCAGGTTGCGGATGGCATCCGTGACCACCATGATCTCGCAGGCGGCGATGCGCCCGGCGCTGGCCCGTTTGGGCAGGAGCTGCTGGGACAAAACGGCCCGGAGGGTGGTGGAGAGCTGGAGGCGTATCTGCGCTTGCCGGCCATCGGGGAACACGTTGACCATGCGGTCGATGGCATCGGCGGCGGAGTTGGTGTGGAGCGTGGCAAAGACCAGGTGGCCTGTCTCGGCGGCGGTGAGAGCCGTCTCGATGGTGTTCAGGTCGCGCATCTCGCCGATGAGGATCACGTCCGGGTCTTCCCGGAGAATGGCACGGAGGCCGTCGGCATAGGAACGGGTGTCCGTGCCGATCTCGCGCTGGTTGATGACACAGCGGTCGGGGGTGTAGATATATTCGATGGGGTCTTCCAGCGTGATAATGTGGCCGGGGCGGGTGTGGTTGATGCGGTCCAGCAGCGCGGCCAGGGTGGTGGATTTGCCGGAGCCCGTTTCGCCGGTGACGAGGACGATGCCGCTGCGGTAGGCGGCGAAATCGGCCACCGCAGGGGGCAGGGACAGCGCCTCCAGGGAGGGGATATGGTCGGACAGCAGACGGATGGCGGCGGAGACGCAGCCCTGCTGCCGGAACAGGTTGACGCGGGTGCGGGCGATGCCGGGGAACGTGCGGGCCATGTCCAGCTCACCGATGGAGGCCATGGCCTCGTAGCCGTCACCGGCCAGCTCACGGGCGAACAGCTCACAGTCGGCGGCGGTGAGGGTGTCCTTCGTCAGGTCGGTGACAGCGCCGTCGATGCGGCACTTGGGCGGCAGACCGCAGACCAGGTGGACATCGGAGGCACGGAGGGTATGGGCTTTTTCCAAAAGCTGGGTCAGGGTGAGCATAGGGCGGGCCTCCTCAGTCGATGGTGGAATGGATGGCACGGGCGGCCTCGGCGGCGGTGGTCTCGCCGGACAGCACCAGGGCGCGGCAGTTGTCGCGCATGGTGGTGAAGTCGGTGGACTGGGCGGCGCGAAGCAGCGTGTCGTAGTCAGCGCCCTGGCTGATAAGGCGGCGCAGGTCGTTGCTGACGGTGAGGATCTCGAACACGGCGCGGCGGCCATGGTAGCCGGTGTGGCGGCATTCGGGGCAGCCCTCGCCGCGGTAGAACGTTACGTCCGCGTTGTCGGGCAGCTTCAGCAGGGACAGCTCATCGCCGGTGGGGCGGTAGGGCTTTTTGCAGTGGGGGCAGATACGCCGCACCAGCCGCTGGGAGATGACGCCACGGAGGGCGTTGGCGATGAGATAGGGCTCGACACCGATGTCCACAAGGCGGGGAATGGCGGACACGGCATCGTTGGTATGCAGGGTGGAGAGCACCAGGTGGCCGGTGATGGCGGAGCGTATGGCGATAGAGCCGGTCTCGCCGTCACGTATCTCGCCCACGGAGATGATGTCCGGGTCCTGGCGGAGGATGGCGCGGAGGCCGACGGCGAAGGTCATGCCGGTCTTCTCGTTGATCTGACACTGGCTGACACCGGGAATGTCGTACTCCACCGGGTCTTCCAGCGTCATGATGTTGGTGGCCTCGTTGGAGAGCTGCTGGAGCATGGCGCACATGGTGGTGGATTTGCCCGACCCGGTCGGGCCGACGATGAGAATGACGCCGGAGCTGTTTTGCAGCAGGGCATCGTATTTCCGCAGGTCGTCGCCGGTGAGGCCGATGCTCTCCTTGCTGATGTCGCGGCGGGATTTGTCCAGCAGGCGCAGGACGATCTTCTCGCCGTAGACGGTGGGCATGGAGGAGATACGCAGGTCCAGCTCGTGCTGGTGGAGGCGTACCATGGCGCGGCCATCCTGAGGGATCTTATGCTCGGAGATATTCATGCCGCCCATGATCTTCAGGCGGGAGATGACGGTGCTTTGCAGGTTGGCGGGGACAGTGAGCATCTTGTGGAGCAGACCGTCGATACGCATACGAACCACCATTTCGCCCTGCTGGGGCTCGAGGTGGATGTCGCTGGCGCGCTCACTAAAGGCACGCTCGATGAGGGAGTTGACGAAGCGGATGGTGGGCGCGGCCTCGGCATCGTCCGGGCCGGAGACAAGCTGGGCGGGAACGATGTCGCCGTCCGTGCCGCCGGCCTGACGCTTCATCTCCTCGATGACGCGGGCCGTGCCCTCGTTGCCGTAGAGCGTGGCGATGGCCTGCTCCGTGGCGCGGCGGGTGGAGATCATGGGGATGATCTGCTTGCGGGAGGCGGCCTTCAGCTCCTCCTGGGCAATAAAGTCCAGAGGGTCGCTCATGGCCACGTACAGCTCGTCCTTTACCAGCTTGACGGGGACGACGCAGTATTTTTTGGCGATGGCGCGGGGGACGTATTTGGCCAGCTCCACGGGGATGGAGACGCGGGTCAGGTCGATGTAGTCCACGCCCAGCTGCATTTGCAGCGCGTCGATGAGCTGGCGCTGGGTGATGACGCCGCTGTCGATGAGCAGGTCGCCCAGGCGCTGGCCGCTGGTTTTTTGGGCTTGCAGCGCGGCCTGAAGCTGTTCATCGGTGATCGCGCCGGCGGCGATGAGCAGGTCGCCCAAACGCATATAGGCCATAAAAGCGTCTCCTTTCTAGATGGTGGGAGGGGTCATTCAAAGAGGTTGTAATCGCCGGAGAGAAGGTGGTGCTCCAGCTCCTCCGGCTGCATGGGGCGGGCGAACCAGTAGCCCTGCATCCGGCGGCAGCCGAGACGGCGCAGGCCCTGGGCCTGCTGCTCCGTCTCCACGCCCTCGGCGATGACCGTGGTGTTCAGGCTGTGAGCCATCCAGATCACGGAGGAGAGGATGGTGCGGGTGCGGTCGTCGTCACGGTAGCCGGAGAGGAACTTCATGTCCAGCTTCAGCACGTCCACGGGGATGTCCTTCAGGGTGTTGAGGCTGGAGTAGCCCGCGCCGAAGTCGTCCAGCTCCACGGTGAAGCCGGCCTGACGGAGGTGGGCGATCTGGAGGGACATGAGCTCGGCGTTGTCCGCGCAGATACTCTCGGTGATCTCCAGGTGGAGCTGGGAGGGGGAGAGGCCGTGCCGGCGGAGCAGGTCGGTGAGGCCGCCGCACAGGTCGGGGAATTGCAGGTCGTTGCGGGAGACGTTGACGGAAACGGGGAAGTGAAGCCCCATGTCGCTCCAGCGCTTGAGCCAGCGGCAGGCCTTCTCCCACACGATGAAATCCAGCCGGGAGATGAGGTTGCTGTGCTCCAGAAGGGGGATGAACTCGCCGGGGGAGATCAGGCCGCGGGTGGGATGCTGCCAGCGCACCAGGGCCTCCGCGCCGATGAGGGCGCTGTTGGTGTAGTTGAACTGGGGCTGAAACCAAACCTGGAACTGATCCTCGTCCAGCGCGGTGCGTACATCGCTGAGGAGCACGTGGTCGCGGTGGGAACGCTCACCCATGTCGGCGGTGTAGTAGGCGATGCGCCGGGTCTGGTCGCCGCGGATGGTCTGCTGGGCCAGCAGGGCCTTGTAGATCATGGTATAGGCATCGCAGCCCGGCTCACACAGGTCATAGACACCTACGTGGATCTGAATGGGGTAGTCCAGCTTGTAGTGGCGGTAGCGCTTGAGGAACAGGGCGTAGCTCTCCTCGGGGGTGAGGCCGTCGTCCAAGGCGCAGAAGCGGACGAACTGGTCCGAGTTCAGGTGGCCGGAGAAGGAGTTCGGGCCGTCGTGCTCGTGGAGGTAGAGGCCGTTGTCCTGAAGCAGGTCCATGCTGGCCTGGTAGCCAAAGGTGGCGTTGATATAGCGGAAATCGTCGAAGTCAAAGAAGATCAGACGGTAGGGGCGGCCCGGGTTGTCGTGAAGCCAGGCATCTACGCGCTGGACGAAGCCGTGGGAGTTGTAGATGCCGGTGATGGGGTCGATGGTGGTGGCCACCAGGGCGGAGATGTCCACGGAGGTGAGGACGATGCTCTCCCGCAGGTCGTTCAGGTAGCGGTAGCGCAGCTTAATGTAGCGCATGGGGCGCTCCGCCGTGGGGGCTGTGCGGAAGGTCAGATCGTAGAAGGGCTGGTGCTCCAGGGCGGCGATGACGCAGTCCAGCGAGAGGGCGGGACGGAGGTCCTTGTACTCCGTGGGGTACATCAGGCTCTCGACGTCATGGAGCATATCGCCCTCGTAGCTGCGGAAGGCGGCGTCCTCGTCCACCGTGCCGGAGAGCTCGTGGCCGGTGCGGAAGGGGAGATACCAGCCGGAGTGAGCGTCCAGCAGGCCCATGCGGGTGTACTCGGTGGTGATGAGCTTTTCGCCGATCTCCTCCAAGCGCTTGAGGCGGTTGATGTCCAGGCCGTAGCCCAGGGCGATGATGTGGCCGGTCTTGGGGTCGCGGTTCAGCTCGGCGTAGACGCGAAGCCAGGCGTAGCCCTTGCCCTCCAGCAGGAACAGGTAGGGCTCACGGACAGAGTATATGCCGCTGTCGTAGAGATAGAGCAGGTTCTGGCGGCGGAATTGGTTGAAGAAATCGTCCTGCATGGAGGGGTGTACCAGCTGGCGCATACGGCCGACCAGCTCGTCCAGCGGGCCCTCGTAGCGGTCGGAGGGGAAGCCGAAAACGGGTTTGCAGCCGCCGGAGACGGTGTCGTCCGTCAGGTCGATGCGGAATGAGCCCACCAGGTTATCCCGGCGGAGAAAGCGGCTGGTGTCGCCCAGCAGGTCATCGGCAGGGACGCTGTCGTTCTGACGGCAGCGCAGAGCGCAGATCTGACGGTTCAGGTAGACCACCACAATGGCGGCGGCGAGAAGCAGCGCCAGCAGAACGTATATGACGGCATCGGAATGGGCATCGGAGGGGGCGGCCAGCGCCGCGCCGGTGAAGATCGCGGGGATACGGCAGAGGTCCATGACAATTCTCACATCCTCGTCAGAGAAAATGGAAGCAGCGCACGCGGACGACAGTCCGTGCAATTTTACTGGTATAGTATACCATTTCGGAGCGGCGGTTTGCAATTCTTGCCAGGGGCTAATCGCGCATATTTTGCGTATATTTGCGCGAGTTTTGCGCGCAGGAGGCGGATAGTGGAAGATATTGGGGAGAGAATTGGTTTACATAAAGCTGGCGCGGGAGGGGAGGTTGCGCGGCGGGGGGAGATGTGGTAGAATAATAAAGTTGTTCCGCGCTGCGGCGCGGGGTCACTTTCTTTCCCGAAAGCGGCAAAGGGGTGTTCCGCGCCCCGGCGCGGGTCACTTTTGGCCGCAGCCCCAA
>ERZ1032238.530-NODE-530-length-11422-cov-6.904108_pt1 | contig 11422 bp, 6 predicted proteins | sample MGYA00518736_ERZ1032238 | MGnify/ENA primary metagenome ERZ1032238 (study PRJEB33719, sample SAMN04261349) | wastewater metagenome | biome: periurban shantytown; feature: human; material: feces | host: Homo sapiens | place: Peru: Lima | collected 2012-01-15 ... | reverse complement strand
TGAACTGACCTTTTGTTTACCTGTGAAAGGCAGTGATTTGCCGAAACTGCCGGCTTTTCGCTGCGCTTGCTTCATGTTCGAAGGTCCTCTGGATAGATTGTTCACCCACGGATACCAGACGTTGCTTCGCAGCATTGAGGATGCGGGCCTCACGCCAAGCAATGAAAGTCGCGAGGTTTATCATGAATGGTACGGACCTGCATCCGACAAGAATCGCATTGAGATCCAGATTGGTGTGATTGAATGAGTCTTCAGCAACACATCTTGTACAGTTTGCCCCTTTATTGAGGTCGCCTGTCTATGAGGCTGGGTTTACCGATGATCATTTTCTCCCTGGCCTTATTGGGCAGCCTCAACCCCACCCTTCGCCGACAAAACCAACAGCTCGGCGACTTACCTCGATAGTTGATCGGATGTCTTGCACTTGCACGAGTCCCCGGCCATCACGAGCCGCCGAACCCAAGGCGCGCTGAAGAACCAGGCGCACACTGCGCGGCGGCAAGGCTTGTAGACGGGACAGGACATCATCATCCAGTCGCTCGGCAAAGGCAGTGCCCCAGCTCGCCTCGTCGCGCAGACGGTTGTAAATTGACTGCGCAATGCTTCTGACCTGCTCCGGCCTGGGCGGTTGAATGTGCAACACCGTCAGCCGTGAGCGCAGCGGCCCCGGAATCGCCTCCAGCTCATTCGCGGTCGCCATCCAATTCACATGACTGGCATCGATGGAGAAGTCACGAATCGACAGGTCGATGAAATTCCGCGCACTGCGTGGTTCCAGAAGCGTATAGAGCGCGGCCAGCGGATCGTATTGCGGTCGGCCGTTGCTGGCCTTGTCCAGTTCATCGAGCACCACCACCGGGTTGGCCAGTGGCTGGTAGGCCAGCAGCTCAAAGAGCTGGCCTGGCTCGGAGTTGCTCCAGAACGATTCGGAACCTGCGAGCGGCGAACTCGATTGCGTGCTCGCCATATCGAATACACGAAAGGGCAAATACAACTGATCGGCCAACCAGCGTGCCGCCTCGGTTTTGCCGATGCCCGCCGGGCCGACCAGCAACACGGCAGGCCAGGATACGCGGCCATCGCCCAGGCTGGAGAGGGCAAAGTGGTCACGTAGCAGCTCGGCCAGTTCATGGAAGTTTGGAAAAGCCTGCGCGAACTCATCCAGAAGGGCTTTCCAGTACGGAGGCAGCAGGCCCAGTTGGCGGCTGCCATGCCCCGCCCGCTTGATTCGTTCCGCCATCGCTTGCGCGCGCCTGAATTTGTCATCGCCTTTCGGCCGGTGGCGATCCACGAACGCCTCCAGTCCTGCTTCATCAAGAAAGACGATGCTCGGCAAGGGTACTGATTGAGCGGATTCTGTCGGCTGCTCCTGAACCTGCTCCGCTTCGGCTTCACTCGGAATGGGCTCATCTTCAACCGCCGTGGCAGCGCGCACGTCTTCGGTTGTCACCTTGCCCAGATCGCGCACCACCTGCTGTACCCCCTGTTCGACGATCAGCTGGCGGCTGCGGCGCACTTCTTCGGCAAACAGCCCCTGGATTCCTTCATGTTGCGGGCAACGCTGCGGGCGGATGCCGTCCCCGATAACTTGTGCACCGCAAACGGGGCATTGTTGCTGCGAAAGGTGCTTCGTTTGGGCAATCAGATCGAACACGGCTGCTGCGCGTTCGCTGTGGCGTCGCGGCGGCTGGTAATGGATGGCCAGGCGATCCCGATTGCAGCTCACGGACAGTGAGCCCTTGCGGGCGAGCACGGCGGGTGGCAGCAGGTATTCCACCTGGGCAAACAGATGTGCTACCACGGCCAAATGCCCCGGCGCAGGTTCGGCGATCTGCCGGGCAAGCCAGGGATGCTGCACCTTGAGTGCAGCAATGGCGGCTTCGTATTCCCGCAGGCGCAACGGACGGGCTTGCTTTGGCTTGCGCATGATGGCCTCCCAAATGGCTTAACTATAAATTACTATAACATTGATTTGTGCAAACAGCCAAGACCTGCACGCTCGCCTTGTTGGTCGATAAGTCTTATAGTGATTTACAGTGAATTCAGAGAGCCCGACATGCCAACCCTTGCCCCCGAACAATTGCCAGCCCTTGCCGCCGCCTTGATACGACTGCGCGGGGAAACGCTGGGGCGGATCTCCGAAGCCACCGGTATCCGCACCGCTAATCTCTCGGTCTGGCTGCGCGGCAAGGAGCAGGTAATCTCCGCCAAACGACTGGTCGGCCTGTTGCACTACCTCGGCGTGGAAGGCGGTCGCCTGCGTACCGACGTGTTGCACCCGTGGCAGGATCGCGGGGCACTGGTTGACAGCAGGCTCGTGCTAAGCCTGCTGCAGGCCAACACGCAGCCGGTGTGGTTGTTTCAGGATGAGCAGCCGGGGCTAATCAAGACGCGCTTTCTGTTGGCTGGCGATGTGCTGATCCGCCTAGAGATCGAGCCGGGCGTCGATCAGGCCCTGGATTTGGCGACAGTCGTCAGGGTCGATCGTGTCATCACCACGCCTGAGGCATTGGCCGGGGTGCCAATCGATTCGATGGCATCAGCACGTAGCGCACTCTTGGCGCTGGCGGAGCAGGCCGCAGCGGATGTGGGTGACGAAGAACTGCTGGAAGGGCTGATTTTTCGCCTAGCTGAAACAGTGGGCAGTCATGTTGCTTCAGCGCAGGGCTGGCAACAACTGGAGCAGGCCCTGCGTTTTGCATTCAACGCAGGAGCCCAGCCTGCTGACATCGCCCGCGTGGTTGACGCCCATTTCCGCAGCGGCGGCAATGCGGACATGCCGCCAATTGGGTAAGCAAAAAATGTGCTGTTTCCAGTCGCCGGGTTTCCAGATCCTGCGGCGCTGATCGCATGACTTTTGGCATGGTCACATGCCCCGTTACTCCCTATTTCGGCTTGCGTACATACTGATTGTGCGTTGCGTTCTTTCCAACGCTCTGCTGTTCGGGCACATGGTCAGGCACCGAAACCTTATTTTCGATTACGTACATTCCAACATCCGCGAACGTACATTCCAAATCCCGCGACTGTTATTGCTTATCTTGTGCCCAGACGAGGGAGTAACGGGGCATGGCGCTTTGTGACCAGCAAAAAATATCTGTGCGATCAGATCGGGCTGCCGGCCGACTGTGTAAACAGTGTGGCGGCATGTTGGCAACAACGTGGCAACCTTGTGCGAACAATGTGTTGAAAGAGTGGCAAGGATGGTGGCGACAATGTGGTCACCTTGTGGTGGCAGCGTGTCACCATGGTGGTGACAGTGCGGCACTGCGCCCCTTGTTACTACATTCAACTCACAAGGGCAGTAGCCAAGAACAATCTTGCTGCTTCCGCAGCATTCAAATGATAGACTCCAAACGACTTAAGACGACTTTCAACTGCAACCTTCGAGCGCCATCGACATGAGCACAGAACCGTGGGTTACCGCCGATCACGTCGCCCAGCACTTGGGCGTGGCCAAGGACACCGTGTACCGCTGGCGCGAGCGCAAGGGTCTGCCCGCACACCGCGTGGGGCGGCTGTGGAAGTTCCAGCTCTCCGAGGTGGATGAATGGGTGCGTGCAGGCGGCGCAGATGAAGATGTCGGTGAGCCGGGGAGTCGGCATACATGAGCTCCATGGCATTCCCCCCGCCAGAACAACGGCGGCAGTAAACCGTTTGGGTCTTTGAGGCAAGGTTCATGACGACCACAGAACAACAAATCGAACTTGATCTGATCGCCAAGCTCGGCGACCTCAAGTACTCCTATCGCCCCGACATTCGCGACCGTGCCGCGCTCGAAGCCAACTTCCGAGCCAAGTTCGAGGCGCTGAACCGCGTGCACCTGACTGACAGCGAGTTTCAACGCTTGCTCGACGGCATTATCACACCCGATGTCTACGCCGCTGCCCAGCGGCTTCGCAGCATCAACAGCTTCGAGCGCGACGATGGCACGCCGCTGAACTACACCTTGGTGAACATCCGAGACTGGTGCAAGAACGACTTCGAGGTCGTCAACCAGTTGCGCATGAATACTGACAACAGCCATCACCGCTACGACGTGATGCTGCTCATCAACGGCGTACCGGTAGTGCAAATCGAGCTGAAGACCTTGGCGGTCAGCCCGCGCCGGGCCATGCAGCAGATCGTTGATTACAAGACTGACCCCGGCAATGGCTATAGCAAGACACTGCTGTGCTTCCTGCAGCTCTTCATCGTCAGCAACCGCACTGACACTTGGTATTTCGCCAACAACAACGCACGGCACTTCAGCTTCAACGCGGATGAGCGCTTCTTGCCGGTTTACCAGTTCGCCAGCGAAGACAACAAGAAAATCACGCTGCTCGATAGTTTTGCCGAGAAGTTCCTGGCCAAGTGCACGCTAGGGCAAATGATCAGCCGCTACATGGTACTGGTGGCCAGCGAGCAGAAGCTGCTGATGATGCGGCCGTACCAAATCTATGCTGTCAAAGCCATTGTGGAGTGCATCCACCAGAATTGCGGCAACGGCTACATCTGGCACACCACCGGCTCGGGCAAGACGCTGACTTCGTTCAAGGCGTCCACCCTGCTCAAAGACAACCCGGACATCGACAAGTGCCTGTTCGTGGTGGACCGCAAAGACCTGGATCGCCAGACCCGCGAGGAATTCAATCGCTTTCAGGAAGGCTGTGTCGAAGAGAACACCAACACCGAGACCCTGGTGCGCCGCCTACTGTCGGATGACTACGCCGATAAAGTCATCGTCACCACCATTCAGAAGCTGGGCCTGGCTCTGGATGGGGCCAACAAGCGCAACTACAAGGAGCGGCTGGAGCCATTACGCAACCAGCGCATGGTGTTTATCTTTGATGAATGCCACCGCTCACAATTTGGCGACAACCACAAAGCCATCAAGGAGTTCTTCCCCAACGCCCAGCTTTTTGGCTTTACCGGCACACCCATCTTCGAGAAGAACGCCAGCTACCAGCAAATCGAAGGTCAGCAGGCCAGTTACCGTACGACCGACGACCTCTTCCAGCGTTGCCTGCATCAATACACCATCACCCACGCCATCGAGGATCGCAATGTCCTGCGCTTTCACGTGGATTACTTCAAGCCCGAAGGCAAGAATCCTCCCAAGCCTGGTGAAGGTGTGGCCAAGCCCAAGGTCATTGAAACCATTCTCGCCAAGCACGATGCAGCGACCAATGGCCGCAAGTTCAACGCCGTGTTGGCAACGGCCAGCATCAACGATGCCATCGAGTACTTCGAACTGTTCGCGGAAATTCAAAAGCAAAAGGCCGAGCAAGACCCTGAGTTCCGTCCGCTGAACATTGCCTGCGTATTCTCTCCACCTGCCGAGGGAAATAAGGACGTACAACAGATTCAGGAAGACCTGCCGCAAGAAAAGGAAGACAACCAGCAAGACCCCGAAGGCAAGAAGGCGGCGCTCACGCGCATCGTGGCCGATTACAACGCCCGCTTCGGTACCAACCACCGCATTGGCGAGTTCGACCTGTACTACCAGGATGTGCAAAAGCGCATCAAGGATCAGCAGTATCCCAACAGCGATCTTCCCGCCGCACAAAAGATCGACATCACCATCGTGGTGGACATGCTGCTTACCGGTTTCGACTCCAAGTACCTCAATACCCTGTACGTGGACAAGAACCTCAAACACCACGGCTTGATCCAAGCGTTCTCGCGCACCAATCGCGTGCTGAACGACAGCAAGCCCTATGGCAACATCCTCGATTTCCGTCAGCAGCAAAAGGCGGTCGAAGAGGCAATTGCGCTCTTTTCCGGCGAGAAGATCGACAACCCGCGTGAAATCTGGCTGGTAGACCCCGCGCCCAAGGTCATCGAAAACCTGCAAACCGCCACCCAGAAGCTGGCTGACTTCATGCAGTCGCAAGGCGTGGGCAATACGCCGGAAGAAGTGGCCAACCTGAAAGGCGATGCCGCACGGGCGCAGTTCGTCAATCTGTTCAAGGAAGTACAGCGCCTCAAGACCCAGCTCGATCAATATACCGATCTCTCGGATGAGCAGAAGGCGCAGATCACCCAGATTGCGCCACCCGATCAGATGCTGGGCTTCAAAGGTGTGTACCTCGAAACGGCCAAGCGCTTGAAGGAACAGCAGGATCGCGACCAGACCCCGCCAGAAGTGCAGCAGCTTGATTTCGAATTCGTGCTCTTCGCCTCAAGCGTGATCGACTACGACTACATCATGAGCCTCATCGCCAAGCTGACCCAGCAGAAGCCCGGCAAGCTCACCATGAACCGTGAGCAGCTCATTGGCCTGATTCAGTCCGACGCCAAGTTCATCGACGAGCGCGAGGACATCGCCGAGTACATCCGTGGCCTGCCAGTCAATGAAGCCCTGGACGAAAATCAAATCCGCAGCGGATTCGACCGCTTCAAGGCAGAGAAAAAAACACGGGAACTCACCGATCTCGCCAACCGCCACACACTGGACGCATCAGCGCTACAAGCCTTTGTCGATGACATCCTGCGCCGCCGCATTTTCGATGGCGAACGCCTCTCCGAGTTGATGGCCCCGCTGGAACTTGGCTGGAAAGCCCGCTCGCAGAAAGAGTTGGCCCTGATGGAAGAGCTGACACCACTGCTGCACAAGCTCGCCCAGGGTCGAGAGATTGCTGGTTTGGCTGCCTATGAGGAGGGGCGATGATGGGAACCGTCTTTACACAGGGGGCGCAGTGGGTTCGTGCGGACTTCCATCTGCACACCCGCGCAGATCGTGAGTTCAAGTACACAGGCGATGACAACTTCTACAACAGCAATTATGTGAACGCGCTGGAGAAAGCAGGTATTCAGCTGGGCGTCATCACCAATCACAACAAGTTCGATTTCGAGGAGTTCAAAGCGCTGCGCAAGACAGCGCAGAAGAAGGATATTGCGCTGTTGCCCGGCGTCGAGCTGTCGGTCAATGACGGGGCCAATGGCATCCACACCTTGGTCGTTTTTTCCGACGACTGGTTGGCCGATGGTCATGACCATATCAACCCCTTCCTGGGTGTTGCCTTTGAAGGAAAAGTCCCTGCCCAGTACGAGCAGGAAAACGGGCGCTCCTCGCTGTCGCTGTTGGAAACCATCAAGAAGCTGGAAAGCTATCACCGCGACTTTTTCCTTGTCTTTGCCCATGTCGAAGCACCGAGCGGGCTGTGGGCCGAATTGGACGGGGGGCGTCTTGCCGAGCTGGGCCAGAACGAATTCTTCCGCCGTCGCACGTTGGGCTTCCAAAAGGTACGCACGTACAACAAGCTGCAAGAGAAAAACAAACCCTGCCGGACTAAAACGCAGCAGCATCTAGGTGGCTGGTACCCCGCCGAGCTCGAAGGCTGCGACGCCAAATGCATCGAAGACATCGGTCAGGGTAAAGTCTGTTACCTCAAATTGGGTGAGCTGTCCTTTGAGGCGGTCAAGTTTGCCTTGAGCGATCCTGCTGCGCGGGTCGCCACGGAGCCGCCCAAGCATCAGGCTTCTTACATTCGCAGCATTCACTTTGACGGGGGCATCCTTGACGGGAAAACGCTGCATTTCTCGCCTGAACTGAATACGTTGATTGGCATCCGGGGCAGCGGCAAGTCTTCCATTCTGGAAGCAGTGCGCTACGCCCTCGATATTCCTCGCGGGGAGAAAGCGCAGGACACCAAGTACAAGGATGAACTGATCCGCCACACTCTGGGCAGCGGCGGCAAGGTGACGCTGACGGCCTGTGACGTATACGGACAGGAATTCACCATCTCCCGCATTTTCCGCGAAGCGCCGAACGTCTATCTGGACGGCAAATTGCAGCCCGGTGTATCGATCCGGGAAACCGTGCTGCGCCGTCCGATCTACTTCGGGCAGAAAGACCTTTCCAGCACCGGCGAAGGTTTCGAGACCGATCTAGTGGAAAAGCTGGTGGGCGAAAAGCTCCGCACACTGCGAGACGACATCGAAACCCAACGCCAGCATGTGCGTGATGCCGCAAGCCGCTGGCTCAAGCTCAGCAATACTGCCGAACTCAGGCGTGATTACGAGTCCCAGCTCACCGATGCCAACTTCCGGCTGAAGAAATTTGAAGAGTACGGGGTTGCCGACAAGCTGCAAAAGCGCCTTGGCTTCCAGCAGGATGCCAGTGCACTGGCACGCATGAAGGAGCGGGCAGACAGCTTCGTGCTCGCCTTGGGGCAATTGATCGCCGAGCACGAAGACGATCTGCGTAATGCCACGAGCTACGTCTCCAAGCAGAACCCCGATTTCTTCACGGCTTATTACGCCGAATTTGCCAATCTCGTTGCCAAAGTCGATCAGCTCAAGCAAATCGAGCAAGAGGCCCGCGCTGTTACCTCCCGGCTTCAATTCAAACAAGGCGAGTTCGACGCCGCGCGCCAGAGTCTTCAGGAAGAGTTTGCCCAGGTCGAACGTCAGCTGGCTCAGGAACTCAAGCAGACCGGCATGACGGCCATCCAGCCGGATGACTTCCTGACCCAACAGCAGCGTAAAACCAAGGCGGAGCAAATGCTGGAGGCGCTCGCTAAGCAGGAAAGCCAGCAAAGCAGCATCCGCGACACACTGTTTGCCGAGATCGACAAGCTCAACGGCCTGTGGCTGCGCGAGTTCAACGCCATCAAGGCCGAACTGGATCGGGTGAACGCTGGCCATACCGCCTTGCAGATCGAAGCCGACTTCAAGGGCGACAAGGAAGCCGCCATCAGTTTCATGCAGCAGCTCTTCAAGGGCAGCAACATCCGCGAAACCACCCTGCGCGCAGTGATGGAGGATTACGCCGATTTCGGCGGGCTGCTGCGTGATTTGCCAAACGCCTTGAAAAAAGCGGGCAGCACACCGGAGGTTTTCGAAAAGACTTTCATGCAAAATCTGATGGAGTTCGTGGTCTATCAGGTGCCTAACCGTTTCGTCATTCGCTATCGCGGCAAGGAACTCAAGCATCACTCGCTTGGCCAGCGTGCTTCCGCGCTGTTGCTATATGTGCTCAGCCAGCGCCAGAACGACGTGATCATCATTGACCAGCCGGAAGACGATCTGGACAACCAGACCATCTACGACGACGTGATCAAGCTACTGCGCGAGATGAAGCCTCACGCCCAATTCATCTTCGCCACCCACAACGCCAACTTTCCGGTGCTGGGTGATGCGGAGCAAGTGCACGCCTGCCGCTATCAGGATGAGCAAGTCGCCGTACAAAGCGGCAGCATTGACGCTCGTCCGGTGCAGGACGCCATCATCAACATCATGGAAGGAGGCCAGGAAGCCTTCAACCGACGCAAAGAGGTTTACAACCTATGGAAACCACAGAACTGATCGACTGCTTGAGCCGTGGCGAAGACAGCCGCCATCAGTTCAAAGAGAACTTCACCAATGCCGACGCGCTGGCGGCGGAGATCGTGGCCTTCGCCAACACCGCTGGCGGGCAGATTTTCATTGGTGTGCAAAACGACGGCACGGTGCTGGGCTTGTCTCACGCGGACATTGACCGCCTGAACCAGCTCATCTCCAACAGCGCCTCACAAAACGTGCGGCCTGCGGTGAACCCGCTCACCGAAAATGTGCCGCACCCCAACGGCACCGTGATGGTGGTCACCGTTGCCGAAGGCGTCAGCAAACCCTACATGGACAAGAACGGCGCCATCTGGGTGAAGAATGGCTCGGACAAGCGCCGCGCCACCTCGCGTGAGGAAATCCAGCGCCTGTTCCAGCAGGCGGGTCTGGTGCATGCGGATGAAACGCCCGTGGCGGGCTTGAGCGCGGGCGATGTGGACCTGCCCTATTTCGAAACCTTCTTCGAGCAGCAATTCGGCGAGCCGCTCGCCCAGCACAACCAGCCGCTGCCGCAGTTGCTGACCAACATGAATCTGCTCAATCAGGGGCAACTGAATGTGGCGGGCAGCCTGCTGTTTGCCAAAGCGCCTCAGTACGCACTGCCTGCCTTCATCGTCAAGGCGGTGGCCTTTGTCGGTACCGAGATCGGGGATCAGCGCTATATCGACAGCCGCGACATCACCGGTAAGCTGGCCGATGTATTCCAGCAGACGCTCGGCTTCATCGTCGCTAACACCCGTGCCACTCAGGGTGAACAGGGCTTCAACTCCCAAGGCCAATCTGAGATTCCGCGCATCGTCTGGGAAGAGCTGGTCGCCAACGCGCTCATCCACCGCGACTACTTCATCAGCGCGCCAGTGCGCGTGTTGGTGTTTGCCGATCGGGTCGAGATCATCAGTCCCGGTCATCTGCCCAATAACCTGACCATCGAAAACATCAAGGCAGGCAACTCCAATATGCGCAACCCAATCCTGGCGTCCTTTGCCGCCAAGCTGCTGCCCTATCGCGGACTGGGCAGCGGCCTGCTGCGCGCCTTGCGGGCCTGGCCGCAGATTGAACTGATCGACGACCGGGCGGGGAACCTGTTCAAGGCCATCGTGGCACGGCCACAGGAGCAAGCGGCATGAGTGAGAATAAAAAACAACCGTTGGTGCCACGGCTGCGGTTCCCCGCGTTTTTCGATGACCAGTCCTGGAGCTTTCAGCCACTCGGGAGACTTGCAAGACGCTCAACCAAAAAAAATACCGACGGCGATATCACCCGTGTTTTGACCAATTCTGCTGAATATGGCGTGATTGACCAGCGCGACTTCTTCGACAAGTATATTGCCAACCAAGGAAACCTTGAGGGCTACTACATCGTTGAGGAGGGAGATTATGTTTATAACCCCCGTATCTCCGCTACAGCCCCCGTTGGACCTATCTCGAAGAACAGAATAGGTCTCGGCGTGATGTCGCCGTTGTATACGGTATTCAGGTTCAATAACACGCAGAACGATATATACGCCCACTACTTCAAGTCGACGCATTGGCATCAGTATATGCGTCAAGCATCGAGCACGGGTGCTCGCCATGACCGTATGAGCATCACAAATGATGATTTCATGGGGTTGCCACTTCCTGTTTCCAAGCCAGAAGAACAACAAAAAATCGCCGACTGCCTGTCTTCGCTGGATGATCTGATCGCGGCGGAAACCCAAAGGCTGGACACCCTCAAGACCCACAAAAAGGGCCTGATGCAGCAGCTTTTCCCCCGCGAAGGCGAAACTGTGCCCGGTCTGAGGTTTCCGGAGTTTAGGGAGGCAGGAGAGTGGAAAGAGACGCTCTTTGGAAAGCTGGTCGTCAAGTCATTTTACGGTACGTCAAGTTCGACATCAAATACAGGAAAATATCCTGTTCTTCGCATGGGCAACATGGTTGATGGAGCGCTTAGTTTTTCAAACTTGGCCTATATCGACCTTGACGAAAAGTCATTCGCGAAAATTCGGCTTGCGCCGGGCGACATTCTTTTGAATCGAACAAATAGCCCTGACCTTGTTGGCAAGGTATCTATCTTTGATCAAGACATAGAATGCATTACAGCATCCTATATCGTTACCTATCGACTTGATAGG
>ERZ1032238.529-NODE-529-length-11422-cov-7.122196_pt1 | contig 11422 bp, 10 predicted proteins | sample MGYA00518736_ERZ1032238 | MGnify/ENA primary metagenome ERZ1032238 (study PRJEB33719, sample SAMN04261349) | wastewater metagenome | biome: periurban shantytown; feature: human; material: feces | host: Homo sapiens | place: Peru: Lima | collected 2012-01-15 ... | reverse complement strand
GTTTGTCAATAGGAGAATTTCAATTTCTCCGCGATCGCACACATTCTGGCCTCATCCGCCTTGCACACGGCGCGGTCATAGCTCACAAGGCCGTTCGTCTCGTCCTCCACGTCGGAAAGCTGGGTGTAGATCGCGGCGCACAGGCCCTTTTCCCGCGCAGGGACGATCTCGTCCAGATAGAGCCGCTCCAGTGCGTCCATAAAGGCGGGCTGCTCCTTGAAAAAGCGGTAGCCATAGGTTTTTTCCGTGTTGAACACGTGGCCCTCGGGCTTGTAGGAATAGCCGCCGAATTCCGACAGCACGAGCGGTTTTTCGCTTTTCGGCAGGCGCACGGGCTTGAAATAGACGTGCAGGCTCTCCACGTTGGACTGCCCGCAGCGGAACCAGCCGGAGGTCGTGTCGATAAAGCGGGAATCGTCCAGCGCGCGCAGGCGCTCGAACTGCGCCTGACTGTCAAACTGCCCCCAGCCCTCGTTGAAGATCGTCCAGTAGCAGACGCAGGGGTGCTTTTGCAGCAGCCGCACGGTTTCCTCCATCGCCTCGGTAAAGGCGCGGCGCGTGGCCGGGTCGCGGTGCATCCTGCGGTCGTTCCGGCGGCGGATGCCCAGCGTGGGCAGCGCCGTGTCCGTGAAAAAGGAATACGCGCCGTTATTGACCATGTCCTGAAAGACCACCATGCCCAGCCGGTCGCAGGCGTAGTAGAACAGCTCCGGCTCGACCTTGATATGCTTGCGCAGGGTGTTGAAGCCGAGACGCTTCATGGCCAGAATGTCCTCGTCGAAGCAGGCGGGAGAGGCGGGCGTGAACAGGCCGTCGCTCCAGTAGCCCTGATCGAGCACGCCGTGGAAGAAATAGGGCCTGCCGTTCAGGCACAGGCGGGGAAAGCCGTCCACCTCGCGCACGTCCAGCGTCCGCAGGGCGAAATAGGTCTGCACGCGGTCCTGCGCGGTTTCGATCTCCGTTTCGTAGAGATAGGGGTCCTCCGGCGACCACAGCCGCGGCGCGGGCAGCTCCAGCACCGCCTGTCCGCCGGAAAATGCCTGCGTCAGGACGCCCTGTGGGGTCTTTACGCGCACGGTGCCCCTCTGCGCGCCCTCGATGTGCAGCGTGACGCGGTTTCCGGAGATCTCCGGGCGCACCGCGCGGATGTGCTCCTCCGGGACGCTTTCCATCCACACCGTCTGCCACAGGCCGGACACCGGCGTGTACCACATGCCGCCGCGCTCGTGCTTCTGCTTGCCGTAGGGCAGAATATGGCGGTCCAGCTCGTCGGTCACGCGGACGGTGAGGACGTTTTCCTCCCGCAGCGCATCGGTCACGTCAAAGGAGAAAGGCGCATAGCCGCCGGTGTGCGCGCCGAGGCGCACGCCGTTGAGTGCGACCTCCGCGACCTGATCGGCCGCGCCGAAGTGCAGCAGCACACGCCCGCGGACAAAGCCCTCCGGCAGGCGGAAGCGGCGGCGGTAGCAGAGAGCCGTCCCGTCGGGATAGGTTTCGTGAATCCCGGAGAGCAGCGACTCCGGCGGGAAGGGGACGCGGATGGTGCGGTCATAGGCCTCGCTGCCGGCAGAGAATTCCCATTCGCCGTTGAGGTTAAAATAGGAATCGCGGCGCAGGGTGGGGCGGGGATATTCCTGCCACGGCCGACCCTGCAGCGCGCGCCCCGCCTGCGTCATGAGATCACTGTGCATGAGCTTCCTCCTTCTTCAGCAGACGGAACACCGCTGCGAGTGCAAGCAGCAGGACGGCCGCGGCGATCAGCGCGGCGAGGAAGATATTCCCGTTCGGCAGGAAGGATTCCGTGCCGTCGTCGTTGACGATCTTCTGCGCATTGCGCAGGACGAAGGCGCCGATGGCCGGGCCGATGATGCCGGGGAGAAGCACCTGCCCGACGATGCGCAGCCCCTGGAACATCCCCGCGCGGTGCGCCGGGGTGCGGTCGCGCAGCATCGCGCCGAACACGGCCATGCCGGCAAGATAGCCGCTCATCATCAGAAGCGAGCCAAGAAATACCGGGACGGTACTGCGGAAAAAATACAGCAGCACATAGCCCGCCATCAGCATTAAAACGGCGGGGATAACGGTCCTGCGAAAGTGCAGGCGGTCATAGAGCTTGCCGTAAAACACCGTGACGAGCGCCGCCAGTACAATGGCCGGGGCCATGATCAGCACATAGTTGTCCATGCCGAGCGACACGTTGTAATACAGGATCAGGTAGGGCATGAAGATCTGGATGGAAATGCCAAACAGGGCGAAGGCCGCCAGCACCGCATAGAGAATCTTGTTTTCCCGCACGACGCCGGGGCGGAAGCCGTAGAAAATATTCTTGAAATAGCTCTGATTTTCCTCGGTTTTCACGCCGGTGTCGCGGATGAGGAAGAAGCCCAGAATCCCCGCGATCAGCACGACGCTGCCGATGATGGCATAGATCACCGTCCAGCTCTCGGCGCGGTCGAGGTCGAAGCCCATGAAGCCGCCGAACACGACAAGGATCGCAATCAGGGGCATCATCGCGTTCACGCCCTCGGCGGAGCCGCGGTTGGTTGCGTCGGTCGCGTCGGTGAGCCATGCGTTGAAGCAGGCGTCGTTGGCCGACGAGCCGAAGAAGGTCATCACGCAGTCCATGATGATGACGAGGCTCACGCCCACGCTCGCGGCCGAGGCCGCCATGGGGAAGATCGAGGCGATCACGTCTACCCGCAGCGCCGCAAAGCACCAGATGGAGATGCCCCACAGGATGTAGCCGCCGCAGATGAACAGCCGCCGCTTGCCGAGCTTGTCCGACAGCGCGCCGATGAGCAGTGTCGTCACCGTTGCGGCGATCGCGCTGGCCGCGACCATCAGGGAAATGTCCGAGGCGCTCGCGTGGAACATCTTGTAGATAAAGACGTTGAAGTACATGTTTTCAACGACCCACGCGACCTGTCCGATCAGGCTGAACAGCGTCAGCGCCAGCCAAAATCTGGGAGAGAGCTTGGTTTTCTGCATTCCGATCCCGCCTTTTTGTTTTTCTTTTATCGTATCACATGGAATCCGAAAGTGCAATGAAAAAAGCACCCCGCCGCAGCGGGGTGCCTTTGATATTTTGAGCCGTCACGTAGGTGCGGGCGATTTCTGCTCCATTCCCTACCGTGCGTTCTCCAGCGCTGCGCGCAGGGCGGCAATGTAGGCCGGGGTCGTGCCGCAGCAGCCGCCAATCAGGTCCGCGCCCAGCTCGTGCAGCGCGCACATATGCCGCGCGAATTCCTCCGGCCCCATGGGATAGACCGCCGTGCCGTCGTCGGCGATGACGGGCATCCCCGCGTTGGGCTTGATCAGAAGCGGCACGCGCGCGACGGCCTTCATGTTCTTCACCAGACTGGAAAGGTGCTCCGGGCCGAAGGAGCAGTTGACGCCCACCGCCGCCGCACCCAGCTCCTGAAGGGTCTGGACCGCGTCGACGCAGTTGCCGCCGAAGTAAGCCGCACCGTCTGCCTGCACGGTCAGACTGCACATGACGGGAAGATCGCACACACTCTGCGCCGCGTCCAGCGCGACGGCCGCTTCGTCGATGCCAAGCAGCGTTTCCGCAACAATTAAATCCGCGCCCGCCTCCGCCTGCGCGGCGATCTGCTCGGCGTAGATGTCAAACAGCTCCGTCGGGCACATCGCACCGTCGGGCTTCAAGGGGACGCCCGTGGTGGTCAGGTCGCCCGCGACCAGCGCGCGTCCGCCCGCGGCCTCGCGGCTGAGCGCCACGAGCGTGCGGTTCATTTCTCGGACATTTTTCTCCAGTCCAAAGTGCTTCAGGGCGTGGCGGTTGGCCGAGAAGGTCGGCGCGTACAAAATCTGCGTGCCCGCCGCGACGTACTCCCGCTGGAGGTCAAGAAGCACCTCCGGGTGCTCCAGCACCCACTGCTCCGTGCAGCCGCCGCGCGGCATCCCGCGGGCCATCAGGTTCGAGCCGGTCGCGCCGTCGAGCAGGATCGGCTTTTTCATGGCGGAGAATTCCTCTTTTGTCACGTTTTTCCCCTCGCTTTGCTTTTTGCTTTATTGTACCCGCTTTTTTGCCGCTTTGCAACGGTTGAATTCCCTTGAAAAATCTGCTAGAATGAAGAAAAAATCGCAGGAGGCGTGTTATGAAAAAAACCGTATTGCGCAAGTATGCGCATCTGATCGCCACCGTCGGCATCAACGTCCAGAAGGGGCAGGAGGTCTTTGTCGCGGCAGAGCTGGATCAGCCCGAATTCGTGAAAATGGTCGTCGAGGAGTGCTACCGCGCGGGCGCGAAGCGCGTCGTCGTGGACTGGGACTACCAGCCGCTGACCAAGCTGCACCTGCGCTGGCGCAGCCAGAAGAACCTCTCCACGCTGGAAAACTGGGAGGAGGCGCGCTGGCAGCACTATGTGGACGAGATCCCCTGCCGCATTTATCTGATCTCCGAGGACCCCGACGGTCTGAAGGGCGCCAACATGGAAAAGGCCGCCAAGGCGCAGCAGGCGAAATACAAGGTCATCCGTCCCTACCGCGACCGGATCGAAAACAAGTATCAGTGGTGCATCGCCGCCGTGCCGGGCGCGGCGTGGGCGAAGAAGCTCTTCCCGGAGCTGCCGAAGGGGCAGGCCATCGAGAAGCTGTGGCAGGCCATTCTCACCGCCTCCCGCGTCACGGACGACCCCGTGCAGGCGTGGAAGGAGCACAACGAGGATCTGGCCAACCGCTGCGCCTACCTCAACGCACTGAACATCGAAACGCTGGAATATCACAGCTCCAACGGCACGGATTTCCGTGTGGGCATGATCCCCGAAGCCGAGTTCAAGGGCGGCGGCGAAAATTCCCTGCTCGGCCACTATTTCAATCCGAACATCCCCTCCGAGGAGGTCTTTATCTCCCCGAAGCGCGGCGTTGCCGAGGGCATCGTGTATTCGACCAAGCCGCTTTCCTATCAGGGACAGATCATTGAGAATTTCTCCGTCCGGTTTGAAAACGGCAAGGCCGTGGAGGTCCACGCGGAGAAGAACGAGGAGCTTCTGAAAAAGATGATCTCCATGGACGAGGGCGCGGCCTATCTGGGCGAGTGCGCGCTGGTTCCCTACGATTCTCCCATTCAGAACACAGGTCTGCTGTTCATGGAAACGCTGTTCGACGAGAATGCCGCCTGCCATCTGGCACTGGGCATGGGCTTTGCGGACACGATCAAGAATTTTGAAAACTACAGCCTCGACGAGTGCCGCGCCATGGGCATCAACGATTCCATGATCCATGTGGACTTCATGATCGGCTCGGCCGATCTCGACATCGACGCGCATACCCGCGACGGCCGCACCGTGCCGATCTTCCGCAAGGGCAACTGGGCGTTCTGATACGGACTCCTGATGAGAATATTTCGGCAGGGATCCCCGGTGTGACGGAGAACCCTTTTCTGCGGCTGCATTTGAAAAAATGCAGCCGCTTTTTGTATGCCGTGCGGGAAAGCCGCCGCGGTGCGGCTTGTCATTTCCCTGCCTGTGTGGTATACTATAAGCGTCGTTTGACAAGGGCACATATGCCCGCAGGACACACCGGCACGCCTTTCGCGGCGTTATCGTCCTTGACATACGCCGGTATGCCTGCGTCCTCTGCCCTGCGAAAAACGCGCCGGAGTGCCTGGAGGGTCTTCGAGTTTTCCCGGAGGATAAACGCCGGTTGGCAAGGCAGACGAGGCAGATGGGCTGTCGCCCATCAACGAGGATAACGAAACCAGATGTCGTTTAGCCCCGGGAAAACCATGTGTGCCCTTGTCAGGCGACGCTATATACAAGCAATGAAAGGGAGGCATTTTCTTGCAGTTCCTGTATTTTCTCGAATCCATCCGCAACCCGGTGCTGGACGCGATCATGCAGTTTTTCACCGAGCTGGGCGGAGAAGCCGTGTTTCTGGTGCTGGCGCTGATGATCTTCTGGTGTGTCAGCAAGGAGGAGGGCTATTACCTGCTCTTCGTCGGCTTCCTCGGCACGATCTTCAATCAGTTTTTGAAGCTGGTGTTCCGCATTCCCCGTCCGTGGGTCAAGGATCCGAAGTTCACCATCGTGGAAAGCGCGCGCGCCGACGCGACGGGCTATTCCTTTCCCTCCGGCCACACACAGAACGTCGTCGGCACATTGGGCGGCATCGCCCGCTGGCAGAAGCAGAAATGGCTGCGCATCGCCTGCATCGCCACGCTGCTGCTGACCTCCTTCTCCCGGATGTATCTGGGCGTGCACACGCCGCTGGACGTGGGCGTTTCCTTCGCCGTCGCGGTCGTGCTGGTGTTCGCGCTGTACCCCATCGTGCGCTACGCGGTGCAGAAGCCCAAGCGGATGTATGTCCTGCTGGGCGTGATGACCGCCATTTCTCTCGCTTTTGTGCTGTATGCCAACCTCGCCGCCTTCCCCGCGGACATCGACGCGGAGAACCTCGCCCACGGGCAGAAAAACAGCTACTCCCTGCTGGGCGCGCTGCTGGGCTTCTGTCTGGCCTACGGCATTGAGCGGAAGTATATCCGCTTTGAAACAAAGGCCGTCTGGTGGGCGCAGATCCTCAAGGTCGTGCTGGGCCTTGCGGTGGTTCTGGCCGTCAAGGAGGGGCTGAAGCTCGTGTTCAGCGCGCTCGGTTTCACGTGGCTCGGCACCAATGCCATTCGCTATTTCGCCGTCGTGCTGATGGCGGCGGCCGTCTGGCCGCTGACCTTCCGCTTCTTTGCGCGGCTGGGGAAGAAAAAGCAATGAGGGCGGTCTGGATCGTCCTGATCTGCCTCGGCGCGCTGGCGCTTATTCTGCTGCTCGCGTCGTATATCGTCATGCGCTACGCCTGCCGCCGCGGCCATGCGCTGGGGACAGATCTTGATAAAGAGCTGCGCCATTCCTCCTTCCGGCACTATAAGGATGATATCGTCCGCGCACAGCAGTGGCTGAAGGAGCAGCCCGTGCAGGAGGTTTTTGTGACCTCCTACGACGGCCTGCGCCTGCGGGCGCGCTATATCCCCTGCGAAAACGCCCACGCGACGCTGCTGCTGTTTCACGGCTGGCGCAGCTATCCGGAGCTGGACTTCGGCGCGGCACTGACCTTCTATCAGTCCTTCGGCGTGAATATTCTGCTGCCGGACGAGCGCGCGCAGGGCGAATCGGAGGGAAAATTCATCACCTTCGGCGTTCGGGAGCGGCACGACGTGCACACATGGGTGCAGTGGTGCGCCGAACGCAGCGGGGCGGCGTTTCCGCTGCTACTGGGCGGCGTGTCCATGGGTGCGACCACGGTGCTCATGGCCTGCGGCGAACCCTTTGCCGGGAATGTGCGCGGCGTGATCGCGGACTGCGGCTTCACCTCGCCATGGGACATCATCGGCAAGTGCGGCCGGGATTTCCATGTTCCGTCGTGGCTGCTGCTGCCGCTGGTCGATTTGCAGACAAGCCTGTTCGCGGGCTTCTCTCTGAAGGAATATTCCACGCTGGACGCAATGAAAACGACAAAGATCCCGACCTTCCTCGCCCACGGGGAGAAGGACACCTTCGTCCCCTGCGAGATGTCGAAGCAGAATTATGCGGCCTGCGCCGCAAAGGACAAAACGCTCCTTCTGACGCCGGAGGCCGGTCACGGCCAGAGCTATCTGAAGCAGACGGAGCGCTATCAGAACGCCGTGCGCGCCTTTCTTGGGCGCTGTCTGGGAGGCTGAACCATGAACTACGCGGCAATCAAAACGTATGATATTGCAAACGGCCCCGGCGTGCGGACGTCGGTGTTCGTCTCCGGCTGCACGCGCCACTGCAAGGAGTGCTTCCAGCCGCAGACCTGGGACTTTAACTACGGCGAGCCCCTGACGCAGGAGGTGCTGGACGGCATCCTCAAAACGCTGGAGCCGCCGCACATCGCGGGCCTGACCGTCCTCGGCGGCGAGCCCTTTGAGCCGAAGAATCAGGCAGGCGTGGCGGAGCTGCTGCGGCAGGTGCGCGCGCGTTTTCCGGAAAAGAGCCTCTGGGCCTTCACGGGCTACCTGTTAGACAGCGAGCTGCTGGCGGGCAAGGTGGGTGACGCCGCGCTGGTGCGGGAGATCCTCTCCCGCCTGAACGTCCTCGTGGACGGCCCCTTTGAGATCGAAAAAAAGGATCTGGCGCTGCGCTTCCGCGGCTCGTCCAACCAGCGCCTGATCGACGTACCGAAAACACTTGCCGCCGGGACGGTCGTCCTCTGGGACGACGGCTGGCGGCGCGGAGGAAGCCATGCAGAACATTAACGTCAAAAAGCTCCGTCCCGACGCGCAGCTTCCGGCCTACGGTACGGAATTTTCCGCGGGTGCGGACCTGCGCGCCTGTCTGGACGCGCCCCTCACGCTTCAGCCGGGCGAAACGAAGCTCATTTCCATCGGCATCGCCATGGAAATTCCCGAAGGCTATGCCGGGCTGGTCTTTGCCCGCAGCGGGCTTGCCACCAAGCGCGGCCTTGCGCCGGCGAACAAGGTCGGCGTGATCGACCCGGATTACCGGGGCGAATTTTTCGTGCCCCTGCGCAATGAGAGCGCCGCCCCGCAGACGATAGAGCCGGGCGAGCGCATCGCGCAGATGATCCTCACGCCGTTTTTGACGGCGCGGTTCGTCGAGTCCGAAACTCTGTCCGAAACCGTGCGCGGCGAGGGCGGCTTCGGCTCCACGGGGACGAAATGAGCGGCGGCTTTCTGCCGGTCAGCGCGCAGGAGATGCGCGCGCTTGGCTGGGAACAGCCGGACTTTGTCTATGTGATCGGCGACGCCTACGTCGATCACCCCTCCTTCGGCCACGCGATCATCAGCCGCGTGCTGGAGGCCGCGGGCTACAAGGTCGCCATCGTGTCCCAGCCGGACTGGAAGGACGAAAACTCCGTCAACATCTTCGGCACGCCGCGCCTCGGCTTTCTCGTCACGGGCGGAAATATGGACTCCATGGTCAACCATTACTCCGTGGGCAAGCACCGCCGTAAGACCGACGCCTACACCCCCGGCGGCGTGACCGGCAAACGCCCGGACTACGCCACGGTGGTCTACTGCAACCTCATCCGCCGGACACATCCGAAAATTCCCATCCTGATCGGCGGCATCGAAGCCAGCCTGCGCCGTCTGGCGCACTACGACTACTGGTCGGACAAGCTCAAGCGCTCCATCCTGCTGGATTCGCAGGCCGACCTGCTGCTCTACGGCATGGGCGAGCGCAGCATCGTCGAGGCGGCGGACGCGCTGGCCAGCGGCCTGTCCGTCCGCGACCTGACCTTTATCGACGGCACGGTCTACCGCACGGACGACATCTCGGACGTCGTGGACGCGATCGTCCTGCCCGCCTTTGCGGAGCTGAAGGCCGACCGCCGCCGCTATGCCGAGAGCTTTGATACCCAGTACCGCAACACCGACCCCTTCCGCGCCAAGCGGCTCATCGAGCCCTACGGCGCGCGGGAATTTGTCGTGCAGAATCCGCCGCAGCGCCCTTTGAGCACGCAGGAGATGGACGATATCTACGCCCTGCCCTATCAGAACGCGCCGCACCCGTCGTACAAGGCGGGCGTCCCGGCCATCTCCGAGGTGCGGTTCAGTCTGGTGTCCAACCGCGGCTGCTTCGGTGGCTGCTCCTTCTGTGCGCTGACTTTCCATCAGGGGCGCATCGTGCAGACGCGCAGCCACGAATCCATCCTCCAAGAGGCGCGGGAGATGACGAAAGCGCCCGATTTCAAGGGTTACATCCACGATGTCGGCGGGCCAACGGCCAATTTCCGCCACCCGGCCTGCGACAAGCAGCTCAAGGCCGGCGCCTGCCCCGACCGGCAGTGCCTCTTCCCCACGCCCTGCAAGAATCTTGTCGCGGAGCACACGGACTATGTCGCGCTGCTGCGCAAGCTGCGCGCCCTGCCGGGGGTCAAGAAGGTCTTTATCCGCAGCGGCATCCGCTTTGACTACCTGCTGGCCGACCCCGACCCGACGTTTTTGAAGGAGCTGGTGGAGCATCACGTTTCCGGCCAGCTCAAGGTCGCGCCGGAGCACGTGGCCGACCGCGTGCTGCACTACATGGGCAAGCCGCGCCACGCGGTCTATCAGAAATTCTGCCGGAAATACGCCGCGCTGAACGAAAAAGAGGGATTAAAGCAGTATCTTGTTCCCTATCTCATGAGCTCGCATCCGGGGTCGTCGCTCAAGGAGGCGGTGGAGCTGGCCGAATACGTCCGCGATCTGGGCTATATGCCGGAGCAGGTGCAGGATTTTTATCCCACGCCCTCGACGCTCTCGACCGTCATGTATTACACCGGCCTCGATCCGCGCACGATGGAGCCGGTCTATGTCCCCACCGACCCGCACGAAAAGGCCATGCAGCGCGCGCTCATCCAGTACCGCGACCCGAAGAACTACGCCCTCGTGCACGAGGCGCTGGTGAAGGCCGGACGCACCGACCTGATCGGCTTCGGCGAAAAATGTCTGATCCGTCCGCGCAAGGAGGAAAAGCCGAAAAAGACGGCGCCCGTCCGGCCGCCGCAGAAAAAGACCCCGCCGAAAAAGCAGCAGAGGCGTCCGCAGAAGCCGGAAAGATCCGGCCCGGCCGTCCCGACCGAGGCGCAGCTGCGGCAGGCGGAGCGATATCTGAAAAAGAGGAAAAAGTGATGCGAAACAATTACGATCTGCAAATGCAGGCGGCCGCGCGGAGCTTTCTTACCTATGACGCGCGCGAGATCGCGCAGCGCTTTGCTCTGAACATGGACGAAACCGCGCTGTATCTTTCCGTTCTCCATACGCCCCACCGCGTCCGGCTGGACAACGCCGCCGTGGAGCGGCGCGTGGGCGAGGACTGGGTGCCGGCAGGCTTCAACCTAACCATGACGGTCTACGACCTGCTGACGAATCCGAACGGCCGCCCTGTGCTTGCCCACGAATGGTGCGCACACACGAGCTTCCACGCCGTGCAGGGCGGGACACTCTCTGGCACGCTGATGATTCACCCGGAGCAGTCCGCGCAGCCCTTCGCGGGGAAGCTCCCGCTGCTGCGCCGCGCCTGCGCGCGTCTGGGCGGGGAGGAAGCGGCGGAAGGCGGCGATTTTGCCAGTGTGCTGCCGGCGTTTGACTGCCTGCCGGTGCTGCTTCGCTTCTGGGAGGCGGACGAGGAATTCCCCGCGCAGCTCCAGCTGCTGTGGGACAGAAATACCTGCCGCTATCTGCGCTACGAAACGACCTTTTATCTCTCGGGGGAGATCCTCCGCCGCCTGCGCGAAAGCGCTGCGGAAACATAAAAGTTCCGTCCCTATTTTTGCTCCATCCTCATAAGAAACCATAGCCCCTTCGCCGAGTCTTTTTCGCCGGAACTGCGTTGTTTTTCCTTGTGTTACACAAAGTAGCACTGCGGAAAAACGCCTTGTTCCAACAAAAAACTCTTCGGCGAAGGGCTGACAAGCAGTAATCCTCCACAGATACCGTCTGCGGAGG
>ERZ1032238.527-NODE-527-length-11437-cov-9.909155_pt1 | contig 11437 bp, 11 predicted proteins | sample MGYA00518736_ERZ1032238 | MGnify/ENA primary metagenome ERZ1032238 (study PRJEB33719, sample SAMN04261349) | wastewater metagenome | biome: periurban shantytown; feature: human; material: feces | host: Homo sapiens | place: Peru: Lima | collected 2012-01-15 ... | reverse complement strand
CCTGGTGTGCCCTATCTCAGCATGGTGACACTATCCAAAACGCCTTTAATGGTGGCTCAATCCGACTTGAATCAGATTGGGACCCAGTCTCCTATGAGCCCACCACTTTTGTTTATGGAGGCGCAGTCGGAGGCATGTGCACTAATTTAATGACCGGCAATACAAACTACTTCGCGTTCGAGTGCCTGGTAAACGATCAGAACATTGCGCCATCGATTAAAACCCGATGGAAAAGCGCGTTAAGCGCAGAGTCCCTTTCATAAACTCATATAAGCTGTAATGCTTATGATATCGATAAGTAGTATCGAAAGGGCCCAACTCGATGAATTCCCCGCAGTACAGGTGTATTAGAATGCAGAAAGCTTATAACTAGATACAACACGAAGCACCTAATCATGCTGCATAATTTTGTCGTTCATATCAAAACGGAGTACTCGCACACGCATTAACTATACTCACGCGTTGGCACCGAGACTACCAGCCCCGCAAAAAAGTCTCGGTGCCGCTCATGACCTACAAGGGCGACTGAGACAATTATCTTAAAAGTATCTTCATCGCTCTAGGTTATTCCCTTGACGATAAGCCAAAAGTCTTTCTATATTCCTCGTCATCCATCCAGTCGATGATGTCGCCGGGCTTGCAGTGGAGAGCCTCGCACATTGCCTCAAGCGTGGAAAAACGGATGCCTTTAAGGCGACCAGTTTTGATACGGGAGATATTAACGGGCGAAATGCCGACTTTCTCGGCAAGCTCAAGGGAGGACATTTTCCGATCTGCCATAACGCGGTCGAGTCGCATGACGATAGGCATTCGGCTATCCTCCCTTTGAACGCTTTCCAGTGGATATCACAGGATATTATCGGAATCTTCTTGCAGTTTCCTGCCGTACTCAAAAACACCAGCCAATGCGAAGAACATGATCGACACGGCAAGCATCGTGAGATTCAGACTGGGGCCAATCGACATGGAGCCGATTGCGCCGTCAAGCAAAGCGGGAACCTCAATAGAAGGGGCAAATAAATCAAACGCAACTCGGACGGCAAAGCAGACTGCAATCGTCAACATTCTCCGGCTCTGCTTCTTAGAGAAGAACTCCTTGGAAGCGGTTACAGCGTGAACCATCCTCACGAAGGCCAAAAGCGGAACGATCGATAGGAGAGCGAAAATGAGCTGGTTTACAGCGAACGCTGCAGCTTGCTTGGTCATCTCCGAATCAAGCAAAGCAAAAATACCCGTAAACATGCTTAAAACGAGAAACAATGCCATTAGAATCAAAACGAGACATAACATACCCAGCAGTAACGGCATTTTGTCTTTATACGATCGATCCACCGTGCAACTCCGAACTCCTAGAATCCGATATGAATACCAAAATAATCCTTGCAGTAGGACGCAACCTCAGTCGTCCCGCCAATAGCGAATAACATATTAGCCCTCCTCCCCCAGAACGTTGTTAGCAAACGCATCGACCGTTTGGCCGATCGCATGGCTGTAGTAAGCGCAATACGGATCGCGCCTCGTCATGCAGCCGTGCTCATCGTATGCCCGAGCCCTGCATCCACCTCCACATAGGTATCGGTTTTCGCACGATGAGCAGCCCTCGATTTCATCCACCGAGGGCATGGTGGACTGAGATAGATTGTCCGCAATCGCCGATGCGCCGTCGGTGAACGCATTCCCCAACGCGAACTCTGGTTTATGGAGCATATGGCACGGATATACGGTTCCGTCCGAAGCGACGCTCACCGAGGTCTTGCCGGCACCGCAGCATGCGCGGACGGATAAGGCTCGCATGGGGTTGAACGCATCGTCAATCGAGGCCGCCTCGCCCTTGCGCGCAACGGCGACCATGGTATCCGCGAGCTCTATAAGGCATGGCTCATTGGGCATAAGGTCGCCCAAATTCGCACGCGGGCCGCTCAGCAGGCTAAAACCCACTGTGCAGCCCAGTTGCTTTGACAGCTCAATGTAAGCGGGGACGTCTTGAATGTTGCGAGCGTGCAACGTGGGCAGCATATGCGCGTGAATCCCCGCCGTCTGTATACGTTTAACGGCGTCGACAAGTGTGTCGAACAGTTGCTCTCCCCTGATGCACACAGGAGCCTCCGGACTCGCACCGTCGAATGAAACGGAAACCACATCGACATTACCAGCCAGCTTTGCAAGCACCTTGTCACTGCAATGCGTGCCGTTGGTCAGAACAGCAATGTTCGTCATGCCCTGCCCGCGTGCATGCTGCGTAACTTCCGCCAAGTCTTCGCGCAGGAACGGTTCCCCACCCGAAATCACCAAGCGAGTGACACCCAGGTGTGCGAGAACGTCGATTGCGCGGCACAGATCATCAAGACTCGGGTCGGCGGCGCGATTGCGGCTGCAGTCCGCAGAGTAACACCCAACGCACGAAAGGTTGCAAGTGTTTGACACGTGCAGGTAGGCCGACGAAAGGCAGAAGGTTTCGCTCGCCCCTGCGTCCTCTTCAAAACCATGGGCAGCCAGATAGCTCACGAGCTCTTCGCATTCGACGGGGATGTCCTCCCCGGCAACGTCGCGCTCCAGCATCGCATCGCACAGGGCGGCACCTTCGGGCGTCAGCCCCACCAGGGTGCCAGTGATGGTGTTGCCCACCACGGGAATGCCCCGCAAGTCAAAGCGAACGATGTGGGAACCGAGCCTCATGATCCTCCATTCAAGCGATCCGCACTTCGTTATTAATATAGGGTGTTGTGTTATATATTCAATAATTCATCGGTAAGTGGCAACAGCATCGTAACAGCCGGGACCCCGTTCCAAAAGCTGCCCGACGATTCCCGCTCCCACGCAGCGGCGACCACGCTCGACTCGCCGCAGCGCGTCCGGCTCCTAGACGCCCCCTCAAAAAAGGGACAGTCACTAATTTGAGGTGGGCGCGCCGCAAAGCGGCACCGAGCGGCGATGCCCTCGATTTTCTGGGGCAGCACCGACAGGCCTTCCTCGCGTGCCGAATAACTTTCCCCGAGAGTTGACTTTCGCCGCAGTTTTACTTGGAAAACGGCAAAACCGAGCCCCGAGAGTTAACTCTCGGGGCTCGGTTCGTCCGTGTCTCGGCCACGCGGTCCTAGGGGGAGCTGAAAAAGATGCCCCGAATCGGTGTCGGCAGGGGTGGTGCCTCGAATCAGCGCTGTCAGCGACCCCGCCCGCAGCCCCCAACCTCAGATTAGTGCCTGCCCCCTTTCTGAGGTTCCCCTACTAAGGTTGAATAACCTTGCCATGAAGTACGTGATTCGCAAGTTTTTGACATAACCTTGCGAATTCTTTCCTACATCGCAAGGTTATATAATAACCTTGCGAATCGGTGATCAACACACAATGTTACAAGGTGTCTGTATGGGTGTTTACGTAAAGAAATTCTGGGATTCAACTCAATTTGGCCGACCGAGCGGCCCCTACTCGCCCTACATTCCGGATACGCTCTCCAATCGAGAATTCTCCTTTTCCGAGCAAACCATGCTGGCCGTCTCACGAGCCTCCGAGGCGATCATCCGCCTCGATTCGCAAGGCGTCACCCTCACCAACACCGAACTGTGTTTTGTCAAGCAGAAGTGAACGGTAATATCACCAGGAATTGAACGCCGCAGGCACGGGAACCGGACATCCGGTGTTCAATTCCTGTGCCTGAATGCGCCGCATGGAGACTGCTAGGCCAGCTGCCCTTCAGGCGTGCTATCTCCCGATATGAGGGCATGCCTCATGCGCCAGGACTCGCCGCTGAACTTCAGAAGCCTCCCGTGATGGCAGATGCGGTCTATCACGGCAGCAGCCATCTGGTCGTCCCCGAAGACGGCGCCCCAGCGCGCGAACTCGAGGTTCGTGGTGATCACGAGGGACTGCCGCTCGTGGCTCTCGGATATGACCTGGAAGAGCAGCCTCGCCCCGTCGGTGTCGAGGGGGAGGAAGCCGAGCTCGTCTATCCCCAGGATGTCGGCCTTCGCGAGCTGGGCGAGCTCGCGGTCGAGCGATCCCGCATCGCGTGCGCGCCTCAGGCGCATGACCAGCGACGATGCGGTGAAGAACCTTGCAGGGCGCATCTGCTGGCAGCACAGCGAGCAGATCGCCTCGAGCATGTGGGTCTTGCCGGTGCCGACATCGCCCATGAGCACGAGGCCCTCGCGCCTCTCGAGGAACGAGAGCGAGGGCAGGTCCGCCCGGCCGAAGCCTTCCGGCCAGGAGACGGATGTCCAGTCGTAGCCGTCGAGCGTCTTCGCCTGCGGAAGCGCGCACCTCCTGAGCAGGGATGCCCTCCTCGAGGCATCCCTGCTTGCGCATTCTGCCTCGAGGTATTCGGCAAGGTATTCTACCTGCCTCGGCGTGCCGCGCACGCCCCAGTCGGCGAGGAGCGACTTCGTGAGCGAGCATCTCGCGCCGGCAGCGGCGACGCGCTCGGCAAGGGCCTCAGCGCCGCTTCCCATCGGAGCCTCCCTTCCCTGCAAGGCGGTCGTATGCGGCAAGGTCGACCCCCGCGCCTTCCGCGCCGCCCGAGGCGATCCTCCTCGCAAGCGCGTCGCACGAGGCATCGTCCGGGACCCTGCCCTCTGCGAAGAGGCGCTCCGCGGCCTGGCACGCGGCATCGAAGCCGGACGCGTCCGATGCCCTCCCCATGGCCCTGAGCGCACGCCTGAGGTCATCCTTCTCCAGCCGGTCCATATGGGAGAGGAGCGCTTCCGGCATGTCCCTGCGTATGACCGACTCGCCGAACGCCCCCGGCCTCGCCACCGGCGCAGGCACGAGCGATGCAGGATTCCTCACGAGCTCCCCCTGCTTCCACGACCTCGGAAGGGATGCCGCATGCCTTCCGTGCATGTCCATGATCTCGACCGCGCGCGCCCTGGCGCCCGCAAGGAGGTCGCGGCTGCGCCAGGCGGGGCCTGCGCAGTGGGAGACGCCGCCCAGCTGTATGTAGCCCCTCTTGTCCGAGCGGACATGCACCCATCTCACGGAGTCGAAGCGCACGCCCGGAAGGGCCATCATCGCCGCGAGGTCCTCGGCGAAGGCCTTGGGCGCAGGTCCGTGCAGCCTGCTCTCCGCCGTGGCGTTGATCCTCCTGCAGCCGGAGAGCAGCATCGAGTTCAGCGCATCGAGGCTCGGCACGGAGGGCACGGGGACGAGGAGGTCGCGGCGCAGGAACCCCACGGCATTCTCCACCGATCCCTTCTCGTTTCCGGAATCGGGGTTGCAGAACCTGGCCTCGAAGCGGTAATGGGCCCTGAGCTGGGAGAAGAGCTTGGACTCCGTCACCCTGCCGAAGAGCATCCGCCCCGCCTCGGTGGCGTTGTCGAGCACGACGAGGCGCGGCACGCGCCCCGCCATCTCGAATATCTCGGCGAGCCCCTCGCAGAAGCACTCTGCCTTCTCGCACGTCATCGCGATGCAGAAGCGGACGTTCGAATGCGGGAACGTCGCGACGAGGAGCTTCAGCTCGAGCCTCTCGCCTGCGACGGTGGCGGTGAAGGCGCCATAGTCGGCCTGCATGGCGCCCGGCGCCCAGTCGAGCTCGAGGAAGCCGTCGCGTGGGGACTGCCCCCGCGCGAGCTTCCATCCCCTCACAAAGCGGCACACCGTCGGATAGGATCCCGCGTAGCTCTGCTCGGCGACGAGCCCGTCGAAGATCTTCTGCGCGCTGTGGCGCTGCTTCCTGGGGACGGAGCGGTCGTCCACGAGCATGCCGACGATAAAATCGGCGTACCTGTCGATTGCAGGCCTCTTCCTCCTTTCCGCCACAGGCGGCTGCGGGGAGAGGTCCCCCATCCTCGAATACTTGTACACGCTGTTGCGGCACACGCCGAGGGCCTCCGCTATCTCGGTCGGCCCGGCTCCGTCGGCATCCATCCGTCTGATACATTGTTGCACGTCAGGGGACACGGTCATCTTTCCTTTCCTCCTTCTGGCGGGACGTTCGTCGCTGTCTTGCCCGCCAGAAAGGAATTGTGGGGCATGGCCGTGCCCTCCGGCTCATGTGCGGAGAGATGCCATGCCCCGTGAACGGGATGTGCAGAAACAGATCATCGGGATGTTCAATTCCTGGTGATATTTCTGGTCACTTCTTATTGAAAGAAAACACCGAACCCCTGGCACGGCTCCTTACGCGCTCCGAGGCTGTTGCGTCATCGCGTATCGAAGGCCTCTCCATGAGCGCCAAACGTCTCCTGGAGCACGAGGCGCTCGTGGAAATTGGCGTCACCCCGCGCCCGGACTCAACCGAAGCGGCGATTCTCGCGCATATCCAAATCATGCACGAGCACGTCTTTTCCGCACATCATGGCGACCCCATCGACCTGGCGCTCCTCAAGCGAATCAACGCGGAGCTCCTGGCAGAGGGCCCCCTTAAGGACCATGGAGGCATCGTGCGCACGGAGCAGAACTGGATTGGTGGATCGGCGCTCGACCCCGTAGGAGCCTCCTATATTCCCCCCGTGCCGGAGGAGGTGCCTCGGCTCATCGACGACCTTCTGCGCTTCTGCAATACCAGTAGACTGCCCTCCGTGGCAAAGGCGGCCCTTGCGCATGCGCAATTTGAGTCAATCCACCCGTTTGCCGACGGGAACGGACGCACCGGAAGGGCCCTCACGCTGCTCGTCCTGCGGTCGGACGGTCCCATGGAGCGGACCCTGCCGCCCATATCGATGTCCATCGCCTCGAATCGCGGGGCGTATATCGACGCTCTTGAAAAGTTGCACTGCACCGAAGATGACGAGCTGCGCTCAGCGCAGGAGGCATTCATACGGTACTTCTGCAGCGCCGTCGTGGATGCCTGCGGGCTTGCGCGATCCTTTGAGGAGCGCATCGAATGCCTGCGCGCATCCTGGGTGGAGCGCGTGCGGCCGCGCAGGGGATCGGCTGCCGAGCGCTTGTTGGACGTGCTTCCGGGAACACCCGTGGTGAGCATACAGTCCGCCGCACGGCTGACAGGCCGCAGCCGCGAGGCGGCGCGCAATGCCATACAGACGCTCGTTGACAACGGCGTTCTCGTGCAAAATGCCCGCAACAAAAAAAGCAACATCTTCTCCGCCGATGAAGTGCTCGACGCTTTCACGCTTTTCGAACGTGCGGCGGTGACGCACGGCCACGACACCGCCAACGCACGACCCGCCCGAGCGGTCCCGCAAAAACCCAAGCGCTCCAAGTAGAAGCCCCCTCAAAAAAAGGGACAGGCACTAATTTGAGGTGGGTGCATCCTGCTTGCGTATGCAGACTTTTGCAGATAGACTAAACTGCATTCTTTTGCATGAGGAGGCTCCCATGGATACGCTGCCAATCGTCACGCCGCGCCAAGCCGGCATCTACGTGCGCCGTTCGCGCGAGCACCAGGGTCTCACGCGCGCCCAGCTCGCAGAGGCTGCCGGCGTTTCTGAGCGCCTGCTCGCCTCACTCGAACTTGGCGATGCCACCGGAATCCGCCTCGACAAACTCCTGGCCGTCTTCAGCGCGCTCGGCATCGGGCTCGCCGCGCAGGGCGAGAGTATCGGGCAAGTGCAAGCCGACAACGGCTCCCAGGCCGCATCGACCCCTCATCCAAAAACAGCGGCCAACGGCGTTGCGCAAACGACGCCTGGCAAACGGAACAGACGTACGCCGGCGCAAAGCTCAAGCAGCGGGCACACGCCCGACCCCTCCATCGCCTACCAGAATCTCCTTGCAGAAATCGCGCGCGACCAAGGCATAAAGCTGGCTACAGCAGACACGCCTCCCTTCATCGGGATTGCGAGGTAGACCATGGCGACAACTTCACTCAAGACAATCGTGAGCGGCACGGTCGCGGGGACGCTTTTGCAGAACGAAGCGGGGCTCATGAGCTTTCGTTACGACGAGAGCTATCGAGGTGCTCCCCTCTCGCTCTCCATGCCCGTCTCGAATCGCATCTACTCGCAAGATGTCCTTTTGCCGTATCTGTTCGGACTGCTCCCCGACAGCGAGACGCAGCGGCGCGCAATCGCTCTCGAATTCGAAGTCCGCCCCAACAATCCGATAGAATTGCTCACCCATATCGGACGCGACTGCCCAGGCGGCGTTCAGTTTTGCAAGGAGACCGACCTCGAAACGGTACTCAACCGGACCGGGAGGTACAGCCCGCTGAGCGAGCATGAAATTGCCCAACGGCTCTCCTCCATCCGCCAAGACGAAACCGCCTCTTGGATGGGCAGCGAGGAAAGCTGGTCACTCGGTGGAAACCAGGGCAAATTCGCGCTTGGCCTGCACGATGAGTCATGGTGCGAATGTATTGGCGCCGCCGCGACAACGCACATTTTCAAAAATGGGGTCGTGGGATTCAAACTCCAGGCGCTTAATGAGTACGTGTGTATGAAGACGGCAGCTCGCTCGGGAATCAACGCGGCCGGTGTTGAATATCGCTTCTTTGAAGACGAGCCCGCCCTCATCGTGTCGCGCTATGACCGTGTCCTCGATGCGTCGGGGCAAATCGCGCGACTACATCAAGAAGATTTTTGCCAAGCGCTCGGCGTCATGCCAAATCGGAAGTACACGGCCGAAGGCGGCCCCACCACCCACGATGCGCTCAGACTGCTTTGCTCGACAAGAAACGCCCATCTCAACCTGCTGCTCTTTACGCAAATGCTGTTCTACAACTGCCTCATTGGCGCCCCTGACGCGCACGCAAAAAACTACTCGCTCATACTCGGCAGCGGTCGAAACGCCGTGCTCGCCCCCATGTACGACGTCGCATCCGGGCTTGCCTATGAAAACCTCCGCCGCAAGGGGCGCCTCGCCATGGCGATAGGAGGGGAGAATCGTTTCGGTCGCGTGGGGGCAGGGGCGATCCATCGATATGCGGGCGGAAACGACCCCGTACTCGCCGTGGCACTCGAAAAAGCCGGGTTCACGGAAGATTCCTGCACGGCAGTCATGGCCGACCTTGCGCAAGAGATACCTATAAGCATGGCAGAGGTGTTTGACGATGCCGAAACGGACAACATTCCGGGCGCTGCCGAGCTGCGCGAACGCATGCTCGGCCCCGTGAGCGAGAACTGCGCCAAGACGCTCGCCCTCCTATGACGTACACGGTGACCCTGGGGCTTCCCCGACAGCCGACGGGGGCTTCCCAGGGATTGATAGGTCTTCCTCGAGAGTTAACTTTCGCGGCAGCTTTACCGGAGATACGGCAAAAAAGCGCCCCGAGAGTTAACTCTCGGGGCACGGTTCGTCCGCAACCTAACCTCAATTTAGGGACTGTCCCTAAATTGAGGTGCCTGAGGTGCCCAGGTGTTGTCGAACAGCCATATGCCCGCCGCGAGCATCGCCCCAAACAGGGCGAACATCACCGGCGCGGGCAGCATATTGATATACGGAGCAAGCGGCGCCACCAGATACGACGAGGCGTTCAGGGCGAAATGCAGCAGGATCGAGTAGCGCAGCTTGCCTGTGCGCCAAAAGACCCAGCCCTCCACAATGCCGAGGGCGAACGCATAGCTCCCCTGGATAAGATTCATGTGCAGCACGCCGAACGCGAGCGCCTGCAGGATGTTGGCGGCCCAGAACGCCCGTGCGGAAACGGCATGACGGCGTGCGCGCTCGCGTGCCGACCACCAGGGGCTCACCGCGCGCATGGCGTACTCCAGCATGATGCCGCGGCAGACGATCTCCTCGTTGATGGGTGCGAGGATCGCGGTCGACACCGCGGCCACCAGCACGAAGATGCCCGTACTCGAATCTGCCATCATCTCGGAATACTCCGCGATGGCCTCGGGGGCGAACATCTCCATCAGGCCCAGCAGCCCACTCACGAAAAACTGCGCGGCGATGCCGACGAGCAAAAGCGCCGCGACCGTCTTGGCACGCGACGCCCCCTTGGGCGCCAAGTCCTCGCGGCGCTGCGCAAACGACCCCGGGCGCATGCGTCGCCACCACGGCAAAAAGACCGCGACGGCGATGAGCTGAAAGGCGACGAGCACCACTTGGATGCCGTTGCCGTATATCGCGCTTTTGGCGAGCGCCTCCCCATACGCGCCCTCATCGCCGTGCAGCGCAACCTCGACGAAGGCGAGCACCGTGCCGCCCATCATGGAGACCGCGATTTGGAGCGCGAGGTACAGCACGGCGACGCCGACCATGGCAAGGACCCACTTGGCGGCGTGCATCGCTGGCGAGGCGGACGAAGCGGGATTTGGCGCGGGGCTTGGAGCAGAGCTTGACGCGAGACCGGACGTGGGACCGAGCGCGGGGCTCGATGTGGGGTCGGACGTGGGTGCGGATGCAGGGCCGGACGCAAGACTCGACGCCGGGCTCGACATGGTATTTGGCGCAGGGTTCAGCGCGGAGCTCGACACGAAGTCTGGCGCTGAGCCCAGCACCGGATTTAATGCGAAATCTGACATGGGACTTGGCATGCGGCCTGACACCGCCGCACATGGGGTCTCAGGGCTCGATTGGACCCCATAGCCCTCAGGACTCGATGGCGCCCCATCGGACGCCGGGCGCGAAGTCTCTCCCCCGGCGGGCTCATGGTACATGAACTCGAGCCCCGCAGGCGGAACGGGAGCGCCCGAACGCATCGGCGGGTGCGCAACACCCGCCTCGTCTTGCCGATCGCAACGAGCATCCATAACGTCCTCCTCACGGGCCGCCAGTGTTGCGCACGACTGTATCACAGCGACGACCGAGCCCCGCCATCCGCGCGTAACGCCCATGCCGCCCGCGGGGCGCGCCTGCTACGCGCGGGTGCGCTCGATCTCGACGGAGACGGTGCGCAGCGGCAGGCCCACGGGAGCCCAGGGCTTCTCCAGCTTGACCCGCACCCCGTATGCCAGCGGGTAGCGGTCGAGCAGCATGGCGGCAACGCCCTCGGCGGCCGCCTCGATGAGCTTGAACGTGTGCGCGCGCATGAACTCGTCCACCGCGTGCGCGGCCTCGCCATAGTGAATGGACGCCGCGAGGTCATCGGTCTCCCCCGCGCGGCGCGTATCGATATAGAGGGTCACGCTCACCACGAACTTCTGGCCGAGCGCGTTCTCCTCGGGAAACACGCCGTGGTTCGCAAAGACCTCGAGCCCCTCGATCGAGATCTTGTCGAGCGCGTGCAAGCGCTCCGGCTCGATGCGGGCGAGCTGCGTCCGCGTGGCGGGAAGGCCCGCCTCGCGACGGGCGAGCGCCCCGCGGTCGTCGACGATGTTCTCGGGTAGATGCTTGGTATCCATGTTCCACTCCTCACGGCCGTTCGCGCACCCGCCGGGCAGATGCACCCGCGCGCGTGCGCATGCATGTACTTATATATCGAGCGACAGGTTCTTGCGCTCGTCGGGCCAATAACAGCCGTCCCGCGCTGGACAGGCGTAGCACGCCCGCGAGCGGCTGTCCGCCTCCTTGACGAGGCGCGCCAGCACCTCGCCCAGCCCTTGGGCAGACGAATCGGACGGCGAGCCCTCGGGAGCGCGCGCCGCCACCCCGGCGTCCG
>ERZ1032238.525-NODE-525-length-11450-cov-6.746907_pt1 | contig 11450 bp, 9 predicted proteins | sample MGYA00518736_ERZ1032238 | MGnify/ENA primary metagenome ERZ1032238 (study PRJEB33719, sample SAMN04261349) | wastewater metagenome | biome: periurban shantytown; feature: human; material: feces | host: Homo sapiens | place: Peru: Lima | collected 2012-01-15 ... | reverse complement strand
AAGAAGGACAGAAACCTATCGCCCAAATCAAAATTCTGCGCCTGATGCAGGAAATACCGCTCTACGCGGCAACCCACCTGCGCCAGTCCCGCCCCATATTCCACAAAGGTGGGGGTCGGCTCCACCGCCGTCCGGGGTCGCAGAGCGGCGCAGTAAGCGTAGATCAGGTCCGCCGCGCCGTTTCCGCAGAGAATATAGGCCGCCGGCACCTGCTCGTGGGCCGCGATGGCCTGCACCAGCTGGCGGCAGTAGGGGTCGGGGTAGCGGTGCAGCTGGGGCAGCGCCCGGCGTACCGCCTCCAAAACGCCGGGAGGCGTACCCAGCGGGTTGGTGTTGGCGGAAAAATCCAGCGTGATACCGCCGCCGTATACATCGCCGCCGTGTTGATTTTCTGTTTGATACAGCATCTGTGCCTCCTTTACAGTGCAAAGGGCAGCTTGACCCCGCAGCTTAAAAGCAGGGTGAGAAGCGCTGTGACCGTCATCAGGCGGCACACGCGGGGGATGTCCTCGTGGGTGATCTCCCGCGATGCGTCGCCGATATATTCCTTTTTGTGCAGCACGCCGTGGTACCACGCATCCCCCGCCAGGCGCACGCCCAGCAGTCCCGCGCAGACGGATTCCGTCTGGGCTGAGTTGGGGCTGGCGTGCTTCCGGCGGTCACGGCGGAAGATCCGCCAGCCTGCCGCCGTATCCAGTCCCATCAGGCCGCCCGCCGCCAGCATCAGAAGCGCCGACAGCCGCGCCGGGATGTAATTCACCACGTCGTCGGCCTTGGCGGGTACCAGACCGATGTTCTTATAGGGCGGCTCCACATACCCCAGCATGGAGTCCATGGTGTTCACCGCCTTGTAGAAAAAGCCCAGCGGCGCGCCGCCGATGGCCAGGAATAGCAGCGGCGCCACCACGCCGTCGGAGGTGTTCTCCGCCACCGTTTCCACGGCGGCACGGGTCACGGCGGCATCGTCCAGCCGGTCGGTATCCCGCCCCACGATCATGGAAACAGCATGGCGGGAGGCGGCCAAATCGCCGCTCTCCAGCGCGTCATAGACCTTCATGCTCTCGTCCCGCAGTGACTTAACGGCCAAGATCTGCCAGCACATCACGCTTTCCAGCGCCAGACGCAGCCACGGGCTGACCAGACCGCTCAGCCACAGCAGCAGAGCCGGGACGGCGGTGGATACGATGACCACCGCGCCCCACAGGATGGCGCCCGCCGCCCGCTCGCCGGATGGCGTTTTGGGGCAGATGCGCCGCAGCCCTCGCTCCAACACACTGATACATTTTCCAATCAGCACTACCGGGTGAGGGAAGCCGTGAGGGTCGCCCACCAGAAGGTCTATGCAAAAGCCGATAACAAGTGCCGCAAGCGACCACATCATGCCGTTTCTCCTCCGCCCTGCATCGTAAAAATATAAATGGGATTTTGCCCGCTCATCAGGTGGTAGCTTCCGGCTTTTCTGTCCCGCGCCGCTTGCAGCGATACCACCTCCGTCTCCGCAAAGGGGAACGCCGTCAGGCAGTCCGTCAGCTCGGCGATGGATTCCAGCGAGACCGCCGTGGCCACGATGCGGACACAGGGGTTTCTTGCCAGCAGCAGCGCCACGATCTCGTGCATATTGCCGGCACTGCCGCCGATGAATGCGTGAGTGGGGGCTGGCAGACCGACGCAGGCCTCCGGCGCGCTGCCGCAGACCACCTGTAAGTTTTCCAATGCAAACCGATTACGGTTTTGCCCCAGCAGCGCTGCGGCATCCTCTCGCCGTTCCACGGCGCAGACCAGCCCCCGCTTTGCCTGCAAGGCCATTTCCACCGACACTGAGCCGGTACCGGCGCCGATGTCCCAGCAGACGCTCCGCTCCGTCAGCCGCAGCTTGGAAAGGCACACCGCCCGCACCTCACTTTTGGTCATGGGAACCACGGGCATTCCCTCCGCACTGCGGAGAAAGGCGTCATCCGGCAGGCCCGGTGTGACCACCGCGTCGGGATGGGGGTTTTCGATAAGCGCCACGCTCAGAGGAGCATAGACACCATCCGTCAGCTCCGCCGCCGTGCCGCGCACGATGCGCTCATCCGGGTAGCCCAGCCGCTGGCCCACATACACAGAGACGTGGCCCAGATCACCCTCTGTCAGTGTACGGCACAGGTCGTTGATGCCGCGCTCGCCGCCTACCAGCGCAAAGAGGCGGCTGGTTGCCCGCACCTCCGGCAGAATGTTGTGCTGCCGCCCGTGGAGACTCACCACCCGGACATCCTCATAGGAGGTTCGGAGCCGGGCGCACAGATAGGACAACGAGCTCAAACCCGGCAGCACCGCCGTGTCGCAGCTCTCCAGCAGGGGCAGCAGCTTTTTCGTGCCGCTGAAGAAGCCGGTATCGCCGGACATGACCACCGCGAAGCGGCGGTACTCCCAGTGGGTGCGGATAAAGTCCGCAATATCCTGCGGCGCAATGGCGTCGCAGGTGTGCTGTCCCGGCCGCACCACAGCCTCCAGCATCCGTTTTGCGCCGATGAGACAGTCCGCCGCCTCAATGGCCTCACTGACCTCGTGGGTCATAGCCTCCCGGCTGCCGGGGCCGATGCCGACGATCCGCACCTGCGGCTGGACGGTGCAGCCGAACCGCTTACACAGAACATCCAGCACTGCCGCAAAGGGAAGACCCTCCCGCTGGGGCGGGCGGCCAATGACCACCAGACCTGCGCCCGCCTTCCGGGCGGCGGATGCCTTAGCGGGAAAGCCGCCGGCTTCGCCGCCGTCCTTGGTCACCATCCATGCGGCGTCGGCAAACCGCAGTGTAGCTAGATCCATCTCCTCGGAGAAAGGCCCCTGCATGGCGATGATATGGGCGGCCTTCAGCCCCGCTGCGCGGCAGGCCTCCAGCGAGGCATCCATGGGCAGCACACGGGCGTATACCCGCTGGGTAAAATCGGGGATGTTGCTGTACGCCGCCAGCTCCTTGCTGCCGGTGGTCAGCAGGATATTGCCCCGCGTATTTTCCAGAAATGCGGTGGCCGCCGCCGCATTCTCCACGCAGACCACATCCTCCGCCTGTTGGGAGGATTGCCGCAGCAGGCGCAGATACTCCGTCTCCGTTTCCCGACAGGCTGTGCAGATGCTCTCGGTGATGGAGGTGGCATAGGGGTGGGTAGCGTCGATGACCAGATCGAACCGCATCCTTTGCAGCATCCGAATGATGTCCTCTACCGGGATGCGTCCCGCCAGAACCGTAATGTTTTCCGCCTCCGGCAGCAGCGTTTCACCGTACTCCGTGGCCACGCATACCGTAGCCTGCACCGGCTGTCCGGCCAGAAATTCCACCAGTTCCCGGCCCTCCGTGGTGCCGGCAAACACGCAGATATTACACATTGCGGTATCCTCTGGGTGTGACCAGTTGACCGGCCACCGTTTTGACGGCGGCGCTGCCGATCAGCACGGTGCAGAACATATCCACCTCCGCCTCCCGCAGCTCTGCCAGCGTCAGGATGCGGCTGCTCTGCCCCTCACGGCCAATATTGCGCACGATGCCGCACAGCCGCTCTCCCGGCAGACGGCGCAGCAGGATATCGCAGGCCCGCTTCAGGTGGTCGGGTCTGCCGTGGCTGGCCGGGTTATACAGGGCGATGGTCAGATCCGCCGCCGCCGCGCAGTCCAGCCGCTTTTCGATGGTTTCCCATGGCGTCAGCCGATCGCTGAGGCTGATGACCGCAAAGTCGTGGGTCAGCGGCGCACCCAGCACCGCTGCGGCGCTGCAAGCCGCCGTCAGACCAGGCACCACCTGAATTTCAGGCTCCTGCGCCTCGCCCCGCAGCTCATAGACCAGCGCCGCCATGCCGTAGATGCCGCTGTCGCCGGAGCAGACCATGGCGACGGTCTTACCGCTGCGCGCCAGCTCCAGCGCCAGCTGGCAGCGCTCGGCCTCCCGTGTCATGGGGGTGGAGTGAAGCTCCTTGCCGGGGTAGCGATCCCGCACCAGATCCACATACACCGGGTAGCCTACGATGGCGTCACACGCCCGCAGGGCGGTATCCGCCCGAATGGTCATATCCTCATAGCTGCCCGGCCCGATACCTACTACAATTACCTTACCCAAAGCGCACCTCCCAATGCTCCGCCGCGACGGCGATGGTCACGCCGTCCCGCGCTGTTTTTTGTACGATCAGTTTTTCGGCATCCAGCAGCGCCGCCCGCTCACAGACATTGTCCACGCCGGTGACGGAGCGGACAAAGTCGGAGGGGGTGAAGTCACCCGCCACATTCCGCAGCTGCTGCGCCGTGTAAAAATGCACCGGCCAGTTGTTTTTCTCACAGGCGGCCAGCAGGCCTGCCTCGTCCTGCTTCAGGTCGATGGAGTAGACGCCGCAGATGGCCGCCGTATCCAGCCCATTTTCCGCGAACACTGTCTGCACCGCACGCACCACCGCCTCGGCGGAGATGCCCCGCCGGCAGCCTACACCTACCCGCAGTACGCGAGGGATAAGCCGCAGGGTGCGGGCGAAGTGTTCCTTTGTACGCCAGCCAATGAAGACGCCCAGCGGGCCGCTCTCCCCGGCAAACGTACCCTCCGGCAGGGGGGAGGGCAGGGGGAACTGGCTGCAAAGGGGGATATCCTCCTCTAAGATCGCCGCCGAAACCGCCTTGGCAAGCCCCATGTCAGAGATGACGCAGCCGTGTCGGGCAGCCCATGCGTCCACGGAAAATTTGCCGCGGATATCGGTGGCGGTGGTGACTACCGCCGTGGCCCTCAGCTTTTCCGCCAGCTCCACCGCCAGCGCGTTGGCACCGCCGATATGGCCGGAGAGCAGGGGGATCACAAACCGCCCTGCCTCGTCGATGCAAACCACCGCCGGGTCGGTTTTTTTGCTTTTGACATAGGGGGCGATCTCCCGCACGGCGATGCCGCAGGCCCCCACAAAAATCAGTGCGTCCATGGAGGAAAAGCTCGCGCCATATACCGCCTTGTCCAGCGGCAGAAAGCCCGGCTCTTCAAAACGCGGCATGGTATAGCACATCCATGCCTCATCCGGCAGCGCCGCCAGTATCCGCCGCGCCGTGGCGCAGCCACCGCGGCTGAAAGTGAACAGGGCGGCTCTCATTGCGCCCCCTTGCGGAACTCCGTTGTAAAGTTGGGGTGATACAGCAGTGAGCGCAGATAGGTGTCACCCAGACAGTTGCCCACCACGATCAGCGAGGTCTTGGTCAGACCGTTGCCTGTCACCGTCTCGTGGAGCGTGCCCACGGTGCAGCGGAAGATCTTCTCCTCCGGCCAAGTGGCCTTGTAGACCACCGCCGCCGGGGTATCAGCGGTATAGCCTCCCGCCAGCAGCTCGGCTTGCAAATGCTCCGTCAGCGAGGTGCTGAGAAACAGCACCATGGTGGCCTGATGGGCTGCCAGCGAGCGGATGGACTCCCGCTCCGGCACCGGCGTGCGGCCGGGAGCGCGGGTGATGATGACGGTCTGGCTCACATCGGGCAGGGTGTACTCCGCCCGCAGAGCCGCCGCCGCGCCGCAGAAGGCGCTGACGCCGGGGCAGACGTCGTAGGCGATACCGCGTTTTTCCAGCTCGTCGAACTGCTCCCGCACTGCGCCGTAAATGCTGGAATCCCCCGTGTGCAGACGCACCGTGGTCTTTCCCTCCGCCTCCGCCTTCTCGATGAGGGCGATGACCTCTTCCAGCGTCAGCTTGGCGCTGTCGTGGATCTCGCAGCCCTCCCTGGTGTAGTCCAGCAGCGCCGGATTCACCAGTGACCCTGCGTAGATCACCACGTCGGCCTCGCCCAGCAGCTTGGCGCCTCGGACGGTAATAAGGTCGGCAGCGCCGCTGCCTGCTCCCACAAAATGTACCATTGTCAGTCCTCCTTTATCCGGCGCAGCAGTGCCGTTGCGTCCTTTGTCTCACAGAGATAGCCGTATTCCTTGGAGAACAGGATGGCGCCTGCCTCCATATCGCCGCATTTATAGGGCAGCATCGCGTCGATGCGCCCGGCCAGCCGGTGCAGCACTGCGTCATAGAGTCCCTGCTCCTTCAACAGCCGCAGGGCGTCGTCACAGGTGGCGCAGCAGAGCATCTCCGCCGCCGCACCGCCGTGCAGCCCCTCTGCGGCGGCACAGGCCGTCAGGATGTCCATGCGGCAGTCGCCGTAGCGGGAGTGGGTGTTCCACATACCGCCCGCCAGCTTTACCAGCTTGCCGATATGACCGATGAGCAGCACCCCTCGGAAGCCCAGCTCCCGGCACATCTCCAGCGCGTCGCCGATGAAGTTGGAGGTCATCACCGCCGTGGCGGGGTCGATGCCCATGGCGTCCTTGATATAGTCCGCGCCGTAGTTGCCGGGGGCCAGCAGTACATAATCCGCGCCGCCCTCCCGCCGCTGCCGCAGCTCTACATGGATGGTGTCCACCAGCGCCTGCTCACTCATAGGCTCTACGATCCCCGTGGTGCCTAAGATAGAGATGCCGCCCTCAATGCCCAACCGGGGGTTGAAGGTCTTTTTCGCCAGCGCCTCGCCATCGGGAACGGAGATCACCACATACAGGCCGCCGGTGTATCCGAACAGACCGCAGACCTCCTCCACATTCTCCCGGATCATCCGGCGGGGTACGGAGTTGATGGCCGCCGCGCCCACCGGCTGGTCAAGTCCAGGCTTGGTTACACGGCCCACACCCTGTCCGCCGTCGATGACAATGCCTGCGTCCTCCGTTTTCCGCACCTCGGCATAGATCAGGGTGTCACGGGTGATATCCGGGTCATCACCGCTGTCCTTCCGAATGGCGCAGCGCACACAGTCCGGGGAGCTGTGGATGTCCTCCACCGCCAATGCCAGCTCCATGCCCTTGGGTGTCAGCAGGCGGATGGACTCCTTTTTGCTGCCGCTCAGCAGCATCCATGCGGCGGCCTTGGCTGCCGCCGCGGCACAGGAGCCGGTGGTGTAGCCTAGACGGAGCTTTTTTCCGTCCCGTATGATAAATTCCTTCATAACCTACCGCCTGATCTGGTAGAGCATGGCGTTGCAGATGGCCGCCGCCACGTTGCTGCCGCCCTTGCGGCCCCGGGACACGATGTAGGGCGCGGCAGCGGCCTTGATGATGCGCTCCTTGCTCTCCACCACATTCACAAAGCCCACCGGCACGCCGATGATGAGGGCGGGATGGAGCTTACCGGTCTCCATCAGCGCCTCCAGCGAGAAAAGCGCCGTGGGGGCGTTGCCGATGGCGAAGATGCAGGGCTTTTCCAGCGCCGCCGCCCGCTCCATAGATACGAAGGCGCGGGTCACGCCCCGCTCCTTAGCCTCCGCCGCCACGTCCGCATCTGACATGAAGCAGTGTACCTCCCCGCCCAGCGAGGCGAGGATCGTCTTATTGATCCCGGCCTTGGCCATCTGCGTATCGGTGACGATGTCACAGCCCGCCCGCAGGGCGGCGATGCCCTTTTCCACCGCGTGGTCGGAAAAGGCCAGATTGTCCACATAGTCAAAGTCCGCCGTGGTGTGGATGACCCGCTTGATGACCAGCTCGTTTTCCGGGGGCAGCGTTCTCTCGCCCAGCAGCTCTGTGATGATGGCGAAGCTGCGCTTCTCAATGTCCATAGGCTTCATCTGCTCCATCATAGCGTCTCCTTTCTGCAAGCCGCCAAAAAGCGCTGTGCCATGGCAGGCTTGGCGTAAAAATGGAAGTGGGGGAAACCCGCGTACAGCGTGTCTGTGGCATACGCACAGCGCCACTGCTTGCCGGAGGGCTTTTCCGCCAGAAAAGCGCCGCCGGGCTGGGGAGTGTCCCAGTGGTGAAATTCATGCATGGGTATCTGCTCCCCGGCGCGGCACAGGAGGCTGTCCTCCTGCGCCGTGGCGGTGATGTAGCCGAACCGGGTCAGCTTACCCGTATCAAAGCAGTCCCCCGGCAGCGCACCCACCATGGCGCGGCCTGCGATGGACTGCGTCAGGTACATAAAGCCGCCGCACTCGGCGATACAGGGCATCCCCGCGTGTACGGCCTCCCGAAGCTGCCTGCGCAGGGCGTGGTTTTCCTCCAACTGCGCCGCGTAAAGCTCCGGGTAGCCGCCGCCCAAGTACAGACCCTGTACGCCGTCGGGAAGCTTTTCGTCCGCCAGCGGGCTGAAGGGTACCAGCTCCGCACCCAGCTGCCGCAGCAGGTCGAGGCTGTCCTCATAGTAAAAGCAGAACGCCCGGTCGCGGGCCACGCCGATCCGCACCGGCGCGCCCTTTTCCGGCAATACCGGCGGCGTGAAGTCCAGCACTGGCGCATTGTGGGCGATCTCCAGCAGCGCGTCCAGCTCCAGCGTCTTTTCCGCCGCCTCCGCCAGCTGCCGCAGCTTCTCCCGCAGATCCGCCACCTCGTCCGCTGTCACCAGCCCTAGATGGCGGCTCTCCAGCGTGCACTCCGGCAGCCGGGGCAGATAGCCGCAGGCGCGGACGCCCAGCCGACTTTCCAGCTCCCGCGCCAGCGCGCCGTAGCTCATGGCACTGCACCCGTTCAGAATGACGCCCTGCACGTTGTTGTCCGGCGCGAAGTCCAGAAAGCCCTGCACCGCCGCCACAACGGACAACGCCGCCCCCCGTGCGTTCACCACCAGCACCACGGGGCTTTCCGTCTCCCACGCCGCCTCATAGGTGCTGGCGCGGGTGGAGGTGAGGCCCAGCCCGTCATAGTATCCCATGACGCCCTCAATCACCGTAACGTCGCAGCCCTGACTGTTGTGCGCCAGCAGATAGCGCATGGTGTCGCGGTCAAAAAAGAAACTGTCCAAATTAGAGCTTTTCGCGCCGATAACACGGCTGTGGAACATGGGGTCGATGTAATCCGGGCCGCATTTTGCCGCGCCTACCCGCAGACCCCGCGATACCAGCGATTGCAAAACGGCGCAGGTAACGGTGGTCTTGCCGCAGCCGCTGTTGGTTCCGGCCAGCACCAGCCGGGGCACTTGTCTCTGCATAGTGTCCTCTCAATCCGCCACAATGGTGGCAAAATAGCTGATCTCCTCCGGCAGCTGCCGCAGGTCGGTATAGACCTGCTCCGTTTCCAGTCCGCAATCTGCCACCATCCCGGCATTTGCCGCCATACCGCGGCGCTCCAGCGCCGCCGCCGTCTCGTGGATGGCCTTGCCGGACTTCATGATGACCTTCGTCCCCGGCAGCGCCAGTGCGCTGTCCAGCTCGGCGCTGCCCGGCAGGATGTGGAGCGGCTCATCCATACGGGTGAGACTCCGCCCCAGCCGCGCCGCCACGGCGCAGAAGCTGGTGACACCGGGACACATCACCGTCTCAAACCCGTCAGAGCGGATGCGCTCCAGAATATAGTAGGCAGTGGCGTACACGGATACGTCGCCCAGATTGACCATGGCCACATCCCGTCCCGCCGACAGCACCGCCTCGATAGCGGCTGCCGCCGTGCGGTAGCTCTCCTCCCGTACCGCCGCGTCACGCGCCATGGTGAAGTCCAGCGGCAAGACGGTCTTGCCCTGCATATCCACCGCCCCGGCGGCGATGTCCAGCGCCAGCATCCGCCCGGCCTTGGTTCGAGGGGCCGCTATAACATCACACACCTCCAGAACCCGACACGCCTGCCGGGTCAGCAGCTCCGGGTCGCCGGGGCCCACGCTGACGGCGTAAAAAACACCCTGTTTTTCCATGTCGCTACTCCTTACGGCACAAATTCCAAACTGTCGAAGCAGGGGTCGTACTTCCCGTGCTCCATCTGGTACAGCTTTGCGATATATGCGCGGGTGAAGATCTCCTCCGGCGGGCCGATGCGGTCGATCCTGTCGCCCGCCACGCACACCACGGTATCGGAGATGCGCTCTGCCAGCTCCAGCTCGTGGAGCGACAGCAGTACCGCCAGATGGTTCTCCCGCACCATGCGCTTGAGCACCGTCAGCAGCTCCAGCTTGTAGCGGATGTCCAGAAAGCTGGTGGGCTCGTCCAGCACGATGATCTCCGGCTCCTGACACAGCGCCCGCGCCAAGAGGATGCGCTGGCGCTGCCCATCGCTGATGGCGGAGAAGGGGCGGTCGGCAAACTCCATGCCGCCTACCTGCTCCAAGGAGCGCTCCACGATGGCCTGATCCTCCGACTGCAAAATGCCCAGCCGGCCTGTGTAGGGATAGCGGCCACTGCTCACTACGTCCCGGCAGGTCATCAGCTCCGGCTCTATGCGCGCCGTCATCAGAATGGCCATGCGCCGGGCGATCTCGTTGCGGCTGCGCGCTTCCATGGCCTTCCCGTCCAGAAACACCGTGCCGGACACCTTGGAGAGTTGGCCGATGATGGTTTTCAATATGGTGGATTTTCCCGAGCCATTGGGGCCTATCAGCGTGACGATCCTGCCCCGCTGCACATGGAGGGCGATGTCCTCGATCAGCGGCTTGCCGTGGTAGCCCACGGACAGGTCTTTTGTTTCCAGATATGCTGCCATACTCACGCCGCCTTTCTGTGGATCATCATGTAGATCACGATGGGTGCGCCGAATACCGCCGTGACGGAGCTGATGCTCACCTCTGTGGGGGCAAAGGCGGTGCGGGCGATAAGGTCGCAGAACAGGCAGAACACGCCGCCGCCCAGGAAGCAGGCCGGGATCATGCACAGCGGCTCCGCCGATTTGAACAGGGACTTCATCAGGTGCGGCACTGCGATGCCAACAAAGGAGATAGGGCCGGCAAAGGCCGTGACGCAGGCGGACAGCACGCTGGAAAGCAGGATCAGCGCCGTTCGGAAGGCCCGCAGGGGAACGCCCATATTCTGGGCGTAGACCTCGCCCAACTGGTACGCCCGGATGGGCTTGGAAAGCAGGAAGGTCAGCAGCAGCGTGACGCCGCAGACAGCGGCCATGGTCTTTACGTTGTCCCAGCTCATGCCGGAGAAGGAGCCGAGAGACCAGTTGTGCAGATTTACGATGCTGGAATCGTCGGCAAAGGTCACGAGAAAATCCGTCAGCGCCGAGCAGATATAGCCGATCATCACGCCGCAGACCACCAGCAGGCTCATGCGCTTGACCCGCTGGGAGATCAGCAGCACGAAGCCCATGGATACCATAGCGCCCACAAAGGCCGCCGCGATGAGAATGGCGGAGGAGGTGGTCTTGCCACGGCTCAGCAGTGCCAGCATGGCCACGCACACCGTCATCTTCGCGCCGGAGGAGATGCCCAGCACGAAGGGGCCTGCGATGGGGTTGTGGAAGAAGGTTTGCAGCAGATAGCCGGACAGGGACAGCGCCCCGCCCAGGATCAGCGCCGACAGAAGCCGGGGCAGACGGATCTTCATAATGATCTGGCTTTGGGTAAAGCCCGCATCGCTGCCCAGCAGGATCCGCCATATCTCAGACGCGGAAAGAGAAACGCTTCCCGCGAAAATGTTCCAAATCAAAAAAACAAGCAAAAGCAGGAGGAGAAGCAAAAAGCCTCCCCAGATGCGAAGTGTTCGGGTCCTCTTCATGCCGCTCC
>ERZ1032238.519-NODE-519-length-11555-cov-9.467130_pt1 | contig 11555 bp, 5 predicted proteins | sample MGYA00518736_ERZ1032238 | MGnify/ENA primary metagenome ERZ1032238 (study PRJEB33719, sample SAMN04261349) | wastewater metagenome | biome: periurban shantytown; feature: human; material: feces | host: Homo sapiens | place: Peru: Lima | collected 2012-01-15 ... | reverse complement strand
GCCGGTCCAGCAGCCCGCTCCGGCGCCGCAGCCCGCAGCGCCGCAGATGCAGCAGCCTGCGCCCGCGCAGCCGGTTCCCGTTCCCCCTCCCGCACCGGAGAAAAAAAAGAAGGCGGAGAAGAAGCAGGCCGCGCCCGCGCAGCCGGTGCCGCCCCGCCCCGAAGGAGAAAAGGAGATCTCCATGTTCACCCTGCTGATGCACTACAGCAAGGAAAACAAGGAGCTTTATAAGGCGCAGCAGGCCGCGAAGAAGGCGGCGAAGGAAGCTGCGTCCGCGCAGTCTGTGCCGCAGCCCGGCCAGCCCGCCCCCGCCGGGGCGAAGGCAGCGCCCGCATCGGGCTTCGCCGTTCCCGGCAAGTCGCAGACGGGCTTTGCCGTACCCGGCCGCCCGCAGCCCGGCTTCGCTGTACCCGGTCAGCCGCAGCCGGGCTTCGCCGTACCCGGCCGCCCGCAGCCCGGCTTTGCCGTTCCCGGCCAGCCGCATCAGGGCTTCGCCGCGCCTGCCCAATCCCCTGCCCCGGCGCCCGCACAGCCTGCTCCCGTGCAGGCAGCCGCGCCGGTGCAATCCAGACCCGCACAGTCCAGACCCGTGCAGCCTGCCGCTCCCGTGCCGCAGGTGCAGCCCGCGAGCTTTGGCGAGACGACCGTTCTCGGCGGCGCAGCCTCCGGCGAAACGACCGTTCTCGGCGCGGCCACACCCGCCGCGCCGGTGCAGCCCTATCTCCTGCGCGTGAAGAACAATGAGCGCATCCCGATCAACAAGCCCTCCTTCCGCATCGGCAAGGAGCGCAGCTTTGTGGACTATTTCATCGCGGATAACACGGCCATCAGCCGCAGCCACGCGAACATCCTCAACCGCGACGGCGAGTATTACATCGTCGACACCAACTCCACCAACCACACTTACGTCAACGGCGTTATGATCCAGAGCAATGTGGAAACGAAGCTGACGCACGGCGCCAAGATCACGCTTGCCAACGAGAGCTTTGAATTCCTGACGTACTGATCGGGGGGAATGACGTGAATTTCATCATTTCTGCGACGACGGACGTCGGCACGACCAAGCAGACCAATCAGGACAGCCTGACCGTGAAGACCATCCAGACCTGTCAGGGAAGAATGGTGCTGGCGGTGCTGTGCGACGGCATGGGCGGCCTGCAAAAGGGTGAGGTCGCCAGCGCGAGCGTGGTGCGCGCCTTTGAGCAGTGGATGTTCGAGCAGCTTCCGCAGCTCTGCGCCGCGGGGCAGATCGAGGACGCGGCGGTGCGCGCGCAGTGGACTGAGCTTGTCACCGCGCAGAATAAAGCCATCGGCGCCTATGGCGCACGGCAGGGTATCCGTCTTGGCACGACCGTTGTGGCCGTGCTTTTGACGCAGAGCCGGTTTTATGCGCTGAACGTCGGCGACTCCCGCCTTTACGAGCTGACCGACGGCATCCGCTGCATCACGCAGGATCATACCGTTGTCGCGCGCGAGGTCGCGCAGGGACTTCTCACGCCGGAACAGGCGCGCGTGGATCCGCGCAGAAATGTGCTTTTGCAGTGTGTCGGCGCGTCGGAAACGGTCGTGCCGGATTTCTTTTTCGGCCGGACGCTTGAAAACGCGGTGTATCTTCTCTGCTCGGACGGCTTCCGGCATGAGATCTTTCCGGAGGAAATCTTCGGCCTTTTGCAGCCGGCGGTGTTGCCGGACAGCGCGACGATGGGGCGCAACGCCCGCGCGCTGGTCGACTGCGATATGCAGCGCGGAGAGAGAGATAATATTTCCGTTGCGCTGGTGCGCACGTTTTAAGGAGAGGTCGGAATGCTGGAGATCGGCTCGCTGATTGACGGAAAATATAAGATACTGAATAAGGTCGGTCAGGGCGGCATGAGCGTCGTCTATCTGGCCATGAACGAGAAAGCGAATAAGCAGTGGGCGATCAAGGAGGTCCGCAAGGACGGCGTTAAAGATTTTGAGATCGTCAAGCAGGGCCTCGTGGCGGAAACGGATCTTCTCAAGAAGCTCAGCCACCCCAGCCTGCCGAGCATCATCGACGTGATCGAAGGCCCGGACACCTTCCTGATCGTCATGGACTACATACAGGGCAACCCCCTGAGCAAGGCGCTGGAGGAATACGGCGCGCAGCCGCAGGAATACGTGATCGAGTGGGCAAAGCAGCTTTGCGACGTGCTGGAATATCTGCACACGCGCACCCCGCCGATCATCTACCGCGACATGAAGCCCGCGAACATCATGCTCAAGCCGGACGGCAACATCTGCCTGATCGACTTCGGCACGGCGCGCGAGTTCAAGGAAAAAAATCTGGCGGACACCACCTGCCTCGGCACGGTGGGCTATGCTGCGCCGGAGCAGTTCGGCGGCATGGGCCAGACGGACGCGCGGACGGACATCTACTGTCTGGGCGCGACGCTTTACCATCTGGTCACGGGGCGCAACCCCTGCGACCCGCCCTATGAGATCCTGCCCATCCGGCAGGTCAACCCGGCGCTTTCCAGCGGTCTGGAGCGCATCATCCAGAAATGCACCCAGCGCAATCCCGACGACCGCTACCAGTCCTGCGCGGAATTGATGTACGCGCTGGAGAATTATGAAAAGATCGACGACGCATACCGCAAGAAGCAGAAGCGAAAGCTGGGGCTTTTCCTCGCGAGCGCCGGTCTGACGCTGGCCTTCGGCGCGGCGTCACTGTGGGGCTACCTTTCGGGCGAACAGAAAAAAACCGAGAATTACGACCTGATGCTGCGCTCTGCGTCGACGGCGCAGGACTGCTACGACGCGATCCTCACCGATCCCTCCCGCTCGGAGGCCTATGAGCAGCTTGCCGACCTTCTGACGCAGGATCATGTGCTCACGGGCGAGGAGGGCCAGCAGCTGCTGAAGCTGCAGGCCGGTCTGGACGAGGAGAAGTCCAACGGCTTTTCCGAGCGCGTGGACGTCCTGAAAACGCTGAAGGAGAAGAATCCCGACGGCTATCAGGAGGTCTGCTATCGCATCGGCGAGGCCTTCCTATTCTATTATGACACCGCGGACGACCGCGATTCCTACACCAAGGCGGCCAAGTGGCTCTCCGAGGCGACGGAGAAGTACCCCGTCGCGGAGATCTACTGCAGCATCGCCTCCTGCATGGACATGATCGACCAGTATAACGGCGCAAAGATCAAGCAGACGGAAAAAATGTACGAGGAATATGAGCGCCTGTGGGGGATGCTGCGGGAGCTGAAGGCGCAGGCCGACGGCTTCGACAGCGTCGATTCCCGGCTGGAGGTCTGGACGAAGATCAACCGCCTGATCGACCGCAACGCTGCGCAGTTCCTCGAGGTCGCAGATGCGGATCAGATCGCCGGCCTGCTCCAAGAGATCTCGGACGAGGCCGGAACGGTGAAGCTGTCGGTTTTGCAGGATACCGTCCGGCAGCTTCAGGACGAGATCGCGGCGACCATCCGCCGGGTCGAAACGTCGAAAGGCTAGGGATGCGCTATGACCTACGAAACCTATCGAATCATTTTCATCGCCGGAGCGGTCGCCTGCGGCGTGATGCTGGCGGTCAGCGTGCTGCTGTTCTTCCTGCTCAGGGTGCCGCACCTCATCGGCGACCTGAGCGGCTCGACGGCGCGCAAGGCCATCCGCGGCATCCGCGAGAAAAATGCCGCTACCGGCGACAAGGTGTTCAGGAGCAGCCCGGTCAATGCCGCGCGCGGCAGGCTGACAGATCGGATGACCCCCTCCGGGCGGATCATCCAGCGCTCGCCCACGCCCTACGGCCCCGGCGCCGTCACGTCGAAGATCAGCACGCAGGAGCTCCTGCAGGAGCAGGCTGCGGATGCAACGACCCTGCTGTCAGAGAACCAGATGCCGCAGGAGGGCGAGACGACCTTGCTTTCCGAGCCGCCCGCGATCGCGGTCGAATTTGACATCACCTTTGTGCATACGCAGGAGCGAATCTGACACGGAAAAACGGGATTTGCCGCGAGATTTACGGAAACCGGAATTGACAAAGCCTGTCAGATTTGCGATAATAAATTGAACAGGGATTGAGTCGACGCGCAGCGGAGTTTCCGTTTGCGCGCCGCCGTCCGGAATGGAGGGGACGCCGTGAGGAAGGAAAAACGCCTGCTTCGGGGAAGCATCCTGTGCTTTTTCCTGATGTCGGCCGCGATTCTTCTGATGCCGCTGGGCAGCCGCGGCCGCGGGTGGAGCATTTTCGCCGGCGCGGTGTTCTGGCTGTTTCTGCTGCTGGGCATCGCCGCGCAGTGTGCGCTTGCATCCGCCTTAAAACGCCGCGAGCGCAGTGCGCCGGAACGGCCGCATCCCGTCCGGCAGCATCCGGGGGTGCTCTGCGTTTTCCGCAATCCGCTGGCGGCCGCCGCGGACGCGGTCTTTGCACTGAGCCTGATCGCGCTGATCGTCACGCTTGTGTGGATCACCCGGACGGCTTATGTCTGTTTTGTGCTTCTGGCGGCGGTAGCTTTTACCTTCTGCCTGCATTGTATTCTGAATGGCCGGAGCTTTGCCCGCGTTTGCAGAGCCTCCGAAAGAGAGAGAACGCAAAAATCAACGAGGGGGTCACTCGAATGAGAAAACTCTGGAACTCCAACCTTGGCAGACGCCTGTCCTGCCTTGCGCTCGTGCTGGTGATGGTGCTGTCACTGCTGCCGGTGCGCGCCTCGGCGGTCACGGTAGCCAACAACGTCGAAGTTTTAACAGGCAAAGCGACGATGTTTGGCGGCAGCGATGGCCACTTGGCCTTCAACTTTGATAAGCTCGAGCTTGAATGGTATCCGAAGGATGAGAGCGTCGGCCGCAATAAGGACGGCTGGTGGATCGGCATCCGTGTGACGATGCCCGACGACGTCGACCCGGGAGCGGCGGCCTTTACGACCCAGCGCTTTGACGGCGCAGAGTCGGAGAAGATCTCCTTCGAGGACGCGCGGGACGGGGAGAACAATGTGATCACCCTCTGGGCCTATATCGACGAGAAGCTTGCGCATACATTTGCAAATAGCAGCGCTTCCTACATGATTTACCGCTTCTACTGGTGGGAGGGCGAGGAAACGCCCGCACCGCGCGCACAGCAGATCAGCCTGAATCTGCCCGCGCAGGTGCTCACCCTGAAAAAGGAAGGCAAGGTCGTCTATAACAGCACGTGGGAATACGACAACGGCACGGTCAGCGTGCCGGAGGGCTATACCTACGACAGGACCGGCGTGACGTGTGCGCCCAAGGTCGAGCTTGCGCTCACCTCTGCGAACGTTCCCTATCTGACCAAACAGGATGCCGGCGCGACCACCAACGGCAGAGCAGTCGACGGCTGGTATGCCCCCTTTGACATTGAAATGCGGTATGCAAAACAGAACGCACGGTACCGGAAGCAGGGCGAAACCGAGGGCACACCGTTCACCGGCGATCGGCTCACGGTCTACACCCTCCTTGCGGCGGACGCGGAAAGCGCGAAGAACCTCCACGATGTCAAAGAGGCTTGGGAATTTGACTGGGACGGCGACGGCGCCTACGAGCAGAAGGTCACGGTGCGCGTCGCGGCCTCCGCGCGGCTGGAGCGGAACTTCAAATTCTCCGCGCCCATCGACGACACGGTGACGGTCCCGCAGGAGAAGGCGCTCGTGGCGACCACCGGTGTGGAAGGCGCTACGAAAATTACCTCTAAATATATCGAGGGTGCCGGTACGACCGAGATCAAACAGGAAAACGGACAGTATTATGTCACCTTCAATAAGCCCGGCACAATCAAGATCACGGCCTCCGCGCCGGACGACAGTGTCTTCGCCGCGGCAACGGATAGCTATACCTTCCCAGTGGTGCGCGACAAACAGGCGATCCGCTTCGGCAAGACCGACCCGTGGATCGTCGTCAATGTCGATCCGCAGGATACCACCCAGACGTATAGTCAGGCCCCTGAGAACACGCTGGGCCGCACCGTCACCTATTCCATCGAGAAGCAGACGACGCCGGAGGGCGAGTACGCAACGATTGCGACCATCGACAGCGCGAACGGCCAGATGACCATCCTCCGCTCCGGCGAGATCACGGTCAGGGCCGAAACGGCGGAGGACGACCGCTACGAGGCAAGCTCCGCCACCTATACCCTCACGGTCAAACGCGCAAAGGACGATTCCCTTCTGACCTTCGACGTGGAAACCTCCGAGGCGAACCCGGCGCAGGTGATCTACGGCAAAAAAAAATATTACATCAAGGCGGATGGCCATAACGGCAATGTGCGCCTGACCGGCGAGCTGCCGAAGGGACTGTCGGGCGGGATCTTCACCGATCAGGGACTGCACATTTTGCTGGAGGATAACGCGACCGGCCTGTTTACCGTTTCCTTCACCCGCGCTGCGGATCAAAAATACGAGGCGGTCACGAAGAATTTCTATTTACAGATTTCCTACGCGCAGGCCCCGGACCCGGCCTATGTCGTGACGGGCGAAACGAAGAACAACAGCGGCTGGTACACCGGCCCCGTCACCGTTTCCGCCCCGGAGGGCTGGGAGCTTTCCGCCATCGGCAATAAGCTGTGGAGCGATACGTCGTGGACGAAGGCGCTGCCCGCCATCAGGGCGGACGGCACCTATGATGCCAAAGAGAATATCTACCTGCGCCGCATGAACGGCAACGAGCAGGAGATCACGGACGCGATCGAGCGCTGCGAGATCAGGATCGACCAGACCGCGCCCGCCGACCTCACCTACGATGTCCGCAAGGTCACCGGCGAAGCAATTCTGGAATTCTTCACCTTCGGCTGGTACAATGCAAGCATCAAATTCACCCTCACCGCCAAGGATGCCACCTCCGGTGTGGAGAAATTCGAATACTGGTTTGTAGATGACAACGGCAGCGTGATCAGCGGCTCGCGCAAGGAGATCACGGAGGTCGCATACAAAGAAAAAACCGGCGTCTACTCGGCGGAATTCACCCTCAAGCCCGAGATAAAGGGCACACTGCACTTCGTCGCCATCGACAAGGCGGGCAACTGCTCCAAAGATCAGGAGGGCAACGAGGTCATCCTGGAGAAAACGCCGCCCACGCTTGCCCCGGAATATTCCGCGGCAGTCCGGAAAGCTGGAGAGACCCGCTACTACGACAGCGACACGCCGGCCTACGTTTTGCTCAAGCTGGTGGATAACGAGCGGCTGACGCAGAAAAACGGCAATGTTCTTGCCAGGGTCATGGAGGACGGCAAGGAACTCCAGGTCAACTGGCTGGTCAACCCCGAAGGGAAAACCGCCACCGCGGCGGTCACGTTCTCCGGCGAGGGCGCCCATCACGTCACCGTTCAGGCCTGGGACGCAGCGGGCAACGAAATGAACGCTGCCACCGACCTGCAGATCATCGACCTGACCAAGCCGGTTGCCGATGCGCAGTACGCCAATCCGCAGAGCAGCGCCGGCGATACGCTCTGCTATGCCGGTACGGCTGAGGTGACGCTCCGGGTCATGGATACGAACCTTGACAAAGCGGATATCACCGTGAAGGATAACAACACGGAGGTCACCGGCCTTGTCTGGACGCAGGATGCGAATGATCCTGCCGTCTGGACGGCAGTCTGCACCGTCTCCGGCGAGGGCAAGCACATCCTGACCGTGGACGCGTTCGACCTTGCAAACAACAAGATGGACACCTTTACGTCCAGGACGCTCATTCTCGACCAGACCAAGCCGGTTTCCGGCGTGCAGTACGCCGATCCGCAGAGCAGTCTGGGCGACACCTTCTACTATGCCGGCGCATTTGAAGTGACGCTCAGGGTTACGGACACGAACCTTGACCCGGCAGACATCACCGTGAAGGACAACGATGCGCCGGCCGCCAACCTCACCTGGACGCAGGATGCAAACGATGCCTCCGTCTGGACGGCGGTCTGCACCGTCTCCGGTGAGGGCACGCATATCCTGACCATGAACGCGCACGACCGCTCAAACAACGAGATGGACACCTTTACGTCCAGGACGCTCGTCATCGACCAGACCAGGCCGGCTGCCGAAGTGAAGTATGCCGACCCGATGGGCAGCACGGACGACACGCTCTACTATGCCGGTTCCTTTACGGCAACGCTCAAGGTCACGGACACGAACCTTGACCCGGCGGACATCACCGTGAAGGATAACGGGGAAGTGGTCGCCAACCTCGCCTGGACGCAGGATGCAAACGATGCCTCCGTCTGGACGGCGGTCTGCACCGTCTCCGGCGAGGGCGAGCACACCCTCACCATGACCGCGCACGACCGCGCGAAGAACGAGATGGAGCCCTACACCTCTCCCAATCTGCTAATCATCGACCAGACGTCGCCGGTCTCCGAAGTGAAGTACGCCGACCCGATGGGCGGCACGGACGATGTGCTCTACTATGGCGGTGCGTTTGAAGTGACGCTCAGTATCACGGATGTCAACCTTGACCCGGCAGATATCACCGTCATGGACAACGGCGAAGTGGTTTCCGGCCTGGAATGGAAGCCGGAGGGAAAAAGACCCACCGTCTGGACGGCAATTTGCACCGTCTCCGGCGAGGGCGAGCACACCCTCACCATGACCGCGCACGACCGCGCGAAGAACGAGATGGAGCCCTACACCTCTCCCAATCTGCTAATCATCGACCAGACGTCGCCGGTCTCCGAAGTGAAGTACGCCGACCCGATGGGCGGCACGGACGATGTGCTCTACTATGGCGGTGCGTTTGAAGTGACGCTCAGTATCACGGATGTCAACCTTGACCCGGCAGATATCACCGTCATGGACAACGGCGAAGTGGTTTCCGGCCTGGAATGGAAGCCGGAGGGAAAAAGACCCACCGTCTGGACGGCAATTTGCACCGTCTCCGGCGAGGGTGAGCATATCCTCACCATGACCGCGCTGGACCGCGCGAAGAACGAGATGGAGCCCTTTACCTCCAAGAAGCTCATCATCGATGAAACCGCGCCGATCGCCGGTGCGCAGTATGCCGAGCCGAAGAGCAGCACGGACGGCAAGGACTACTATGACGGCGCGTTTGAAGTGACGCTCCATGCCGCAGATACGAACCTTGACCCGGCGGACATCACCGTCATGGACAACGGCACAGAGATCACCGGCCTTGTCTGGACGCAGGACGAAGCCGACCCGACCGTCTGGACGGCGAGCTGCACCGTCAGCGGCGAGGGCGAGCACACCCTCACCATGACCGCGCACGACCGTGCGAAGAACGAAATGACCCCCTACACCTCGCCCAAGATCCTTGTCATCGACCAGACTGCCCCGGTGATCAACATCGTCTACGGCAACACCGATGTCAAGAACACGGTCGACGGCATTTCCTACTTCGACCGCGAGCAGACCGCAACCATCGAGATCACGGAAACCAACTTCTCCGCGGAGAACGTCACCCTGACCGTCACGGCCAAGGACGTGACCGGCAAGGACATCGCCACCGAGGACTTCCTCGCCGCCCTGCACGACGCGCAGAAGTGGAGCCATGAAAACGGCAAGCACACCATCACGGTCAGCTTCCCGGTGGAAGCCAACTACACCCTCTCCGTCGCCTGCACCGACCTTGCCGACCGCAAGGCGGAGGACTACGGCCCCGATGCCTTCACCGTCGACGCCACCGCGCCGTCCAATCTGGGCATCTCCTACAGCACGAGCCTTCTCGACCGCGTGCTTGAGGGCGTGACCTTCGGCTACTACAATGCGCCCGTCACCGTCACCCTCACCGCCGACGACACGGTCTCCGGCGTGCATGGCATCCTCTACAGCTATGCCAAGGCCCTGAACGTCAGCGGCGTGAATGCGGAGCTGCTGAACGACGCGATCTCCGCCGCCCGCATCCGCAGAAACGGCTACACCTTCACCGCGACCTTCACCATCCCCAAGGCGGTCCTGACCGCGGCCAACCAGTTCAACGGCACCGTCAGCTTCACCGCGACCGACCGTTCCGGCAACGCCGCTTCTTATACCGACGGCCGCCGCACCGTGGTCGATACCATCCGCCCGGCGGTGGAAGTCACCCTCACCGACCCCGCCCGCAAGGACGGCACGACCGCCTATTACGCCGGCACTGCCGGTGTGACGGCCAGAGTCAACGAGGCCAACTTCTACGCGGAAGACGTGGTCTTTGAGGTCACGAGAAACGGTGCGGCCTATCCCGTGAGCGCCAACTGGACGAACAATTCCGCCGACCTGCACACCGGCACCTTCTCCCTGACGCAGGAGGGCGAGTACGTTGTCAAGATGCGCTACACCGACCGCTCCGGCAACGTCATGCAGGAGTATGTCTCCGACACCCTCATCGTCGACACCACCGTGCCAGAGCTCACCGTCACCGGTGTGGACGCGGACTCTGCCAATAAGGACACCCCCTTCGGCTTCGTCATCACGGCGAAGGATGCGCATCTGGATCCCGACACGCTGACCGTCACCCTCACCGCGGTCGTCCGCGATGAGAACGGCAAGTATGCCACCAAGACCGTCAAGCTCGACCCCGCCGAGGTCGTCAAGGCCGGCGAGGAATACCGCATCACGGTCAAGAACCTCACGGAAGATGCGGTCTACAGCCTGACCTGCACCGTGGCCGACCGCTCCGGCAATGTCCAGAAGACCTTCGCCCTGCGCGACGGCAAGGAGCATGAGAAAATCAGCTTCTCCGTCAACCGCAACGGCTCGACCTTCTCGGTAGACGAGAACACCGCGGCCCTGCTGGAGCAGTATTACACCTATGACGTGCGCAACGATGTCGTGATTTTCGAAACGAACGTCGATCCCGTCGAGAACTACACCGTCAAGCTCAACGGCAAGGAACTCACCGAGGGAACGGACTACACCACCACCCTCTCCACCGAGCCGGGCAAGTGGGCGCTGCGCACCTACACCCTGAATAAGAACCTCTTTGTCACCGAGGGCGGCTACAACGTGGTTGTCGAGTCCACGGATAAGACCAACACCGTCGCCTACAGCGACGTCAAGAGCCTGGACATCTCCTTCGTGGTCGACCAGACCGCGCCCGTCCTCACGGTCAGCGGCCTGAAAACGGGCGGCCGTTACCAGACCACCGAGCAGACCGTCACCGTCATCCCGACGGACGACGGCGGACGGCTGAACAGCTTCCGCGCGCTGGTGCTGGATTCCGACGGGACGCCGCTGCGCAATGCGGCCGGTGAGGACATCAGCGTCCGGTTCGACCTGTCCGGCGACGAGCTGCACGACTACCTCAAGGAGCATGACGGCATGATCACCTTCACCGTCCCGGAGGGACTGGAGAATCAGGTGCGTCTGATCTGCGGCGACTGCGCGGCCCATGCCGACGGCACGACCAACGTCTGCGACGAGCTGTATGAGCGCGTGACGGTGTCGAGCAACCTGCTGATCATCTTCTTCGCCAATAAGGGCCTGTTCTACGGCACTCTGGGCGTGCTTGCGCTGCTGATCGTGCTGATCATCTTCCTGATCGCACGCAAAAAGCGTAAGAGCAGCAAGAAGTAAACAACCAAAAATGCCGGGGAGCATCCGCTCCCCGGCATTTTTCAGACTGTCAAAAAACCTATCCAGCCGAAAGTTTCGGAGGGAAGAATAGTG
>ERZ1032238.514-NODE-514-length-11617-cov-29.858761_pt1 | contig 11617 bp, 9 predicted proteins | sample MGYA00518736_ERZ1032238 | MGnify/ENA primary metagenome ERZ1032238 (study PRJEB33719, sample SAMN04261349) | wastewater metagenome | biome: periurban shantytown; feature: human; material: feces | host: Homo sapiens | place: Peru: Lima | collected 2012-01-15 ... | reverse complement strand
CGCAACGACCAGATCGCCTGCCTGATTCGTATGTGGCTGCGCCGCCACTCCCGCGTAATCGCCGGACTCCTGCTTGACCTCGTCAACGCCCTGATCGAGCAGAGCGAAAAGGCCGGCCGCACCGTGATGCCGGGCCGCACCCACATGCAGCACGCCCAGCCCGTGCTGCTCGCGCACCAGCTCATGGCCCACGCTTGGCCGCTGATCCGCGACGTGCAGCGACTGATCGACTGGGACAAGCGCATCAACGCCTCCCCGTACGGCTCCGGCGCACTGGCCGGCAACACGCTCGGCCTCGACCCGGAGGCCGTGGCGCGTGAGCTCGGCTTCTCCCGCGTGACCGACAACTCCATCGACGGCACCGCCGCACGTGATCTCGTGGCCGAATTCGCGTTCGTGGCCGCCATGACCGGCGTGGACATCTCCCGCCTGTCCGAGGAGATCATCATCTGGAACACCCAGGAGTTCGCCTTCGTCAAGCTCGACGACGGCTATTCCACCGGCTCCTCCATCATGCCGCAGAAGAAGAACCCGGATATCGCCGAGCTCGCCCGCGGCAAGTCCGGCCGACTCATCGGCGATCTGACCGGTCTGCTGGCCACCCTGAAGGGCCTGCCCACCGCCTACGCTCGCGACCTGCAGGAGGACAAGGAGGCCGTGTTCGACCAGGTCGATACGCTCGAAGTGCTGCTGCCCGCCTTCACCGGCATGGTCAAGACCATGCACTTCGACAGCGAGCGGCTTGAAGAGGAAGCCCCGACCGGCTTCGCGCTGGCCACCGACATCGCCGAATGGCTTGTCAAGAACGGTGTGCCGTTCCGCCATGCGCACGAGCTCTCTGGTGCCTGCGTCAAGCTCGCCGAAGGCCGCGGCCAGGAACTGTGGGATCTGACCGACAATGACTTCATCGAGACCTTCGCCGCGTTCCTGCCGGCCGACAAGGCTCCGGGAGTACGCGAAGTGCTCTCCAGCCACGGTTCGGTCGACTCCCGCAACGGCAAGGGCGGCACCGCTTACGGTCGCGTGCGCGAGCAGATCGCCGACGCCAAGGCCGAGGTCGAAGAACTCAAGCTCTTCCCCGCATCCACGTCGGATGGCTCCGCCTACAAAGCCCCCGGCACGTTCTAGTCCCAATAGAGCTCCCTCGTCAGAGGGAGCTCTATTTTGCTGTTGTCACTGCAACGGCATACACTGAGAAATCGTAACGAACGGGAGCCGTGAGGCTGAGAGGAAGTCGCCAGACTTCGACCGGGGAACTTGACGCGGGTCATGCCGCCGTAAGGAATCGTTGTTGCAGATTTGCCGGGTTCTCCGATACAGCTTTCATTCCGTTTGCATAATTCAGCCGTGAGACGGTCGTGATGGAGCCAATACATCACAGCGGTCGAACGGTCGCATGATTGGGTTCATGAATGGGCGCACCACTTAAGGTACGGTTCGTTTCGTGCACCCTTTTTTACTATCTGAAAGGATATTATGCAGGTCAACGGAGAGCAGGTCACGCTCGAGACGCCGGTCAGCGTCGCCGATTATCTCGAAGCGCACGGATTCCGCGCCGAGCGTGTGGCCATCGAACTCAATGGTGAGATTATCCCGCGCGATAAGCGTGCCGACGCCATGCTCGACGACCAGTGCGTCATGGAAATTGTGCAGTTTGTACAGGGTGGATGAAAGGAAAAGCTATGAGCAATATTAATCCGGTTACTGAAGCATCTGTTGAGGCGACTCCGCTGCCGCCGCAGCCCGCCGTCACCAATCCGGTCGGCACCGCCGCGCCGATTCTGCCAGTGGAAGACAAGCCGCTGACCCTGGGCGGTCACGAGTTCCAGTCGCGATTCATTCTGGGCTCCGGCCGCTACGACCTGAACCTCATCAAGGCCACGGTCGAACATGCAGGCACGCAAATCGTCACCATGGCACTGCGCCGCGCGCAGACCACCGAGAACAGCGTGCTCGACTACATTCCCGAAGGCATCACGTTGCTGCCCAACACCTCCGGTGCGCGCAACGCCGAGGAAGCCGTGCGTATCGCCCGACTGGCACGCGAAGTGTGCCACACCGACTTCGTCAAGGTCGAAATCGAACACGAGACCAAGTACCTCCTGCCGGACAACGCCGAAACCATCCGAGCCACCGAAATGCTGGCCAAGGAAGGCTTCGTGGTCATGCCCTACATGTTCCCGGACCCGATTGCCGCACGCCAGCTGGAGGAGGCCGGTGCCGCCGCCGTTATGCCGCTCGGTTCGCTGATCGGCTCCAACATGGGCCTGCGCATGCGTGACTTCATCGAGATCATCATCGCCAATGCGCATGTGCCGGTCATCATCGATGCCGGCATCGGACGCCCGAGTCAGGCATGCGACGCCATGGAGATGGGTGCGGATGCGGTGATGGCGTACACGGCCGTTGCCTCTGCTGGCAATATCCCGCTGATGGCTGAGGCGTTCAAGCACGCCATCGATGCTGGTCGTGCGGCGTATCTGTCCGGTCTGGGCAAGGTGACCGAGGGACAGGCCGTGCCGTCCAGTCCGACTACGGGATATTTGCACTGACACTTTTATTAGCTCCCCTCTCTGAGGGGAGCTGGCCGCGTAGCGGACTGAGGGGAGCTGGAAACATGGAGAAAACATGGCATTGACTGATGAACAGGTGGAGCGGTACGCGCGCCATCTGATTTTGAAGGGGCTGGGCGTCAAAGGGCAGAAGCGGTTGTTGGCCTCCAGCGTGCTCATCATTGGAGCGGGCGGGCTTGGCTCTCCGGCCGCCCTGTATCTGGCGGCGGCCGGCGTCGGCCATATCGGACTGGTGGACGGCGATGTGGTGGATATGAGCAATCTGCAACGTCAGATCATCCATACCACTGCACGTGTCGGAGCGCCCAAAGTGGAATCCGCGGCCACGGCCATCCGCGCGCTCAACCCAGATGTGACGGTCGACACCTACTACGAGCTCGTCGATGCCAGCAACATCGCCGGCCTCATCGAACCGTACGATCTGGTGATCGATGCCACCGACAACTTCGCCGCAAAATTCCTCATCAATGACGCATGTGTGCTGGTCAACAAGCCGTATATCCATGCGGGCGTGGTCGGGTTCTCCGGCCAGGTGATGACCGTCATCCCAGGCGAAGGCCCCTGCTACCGCTGCATCTTCCGCGATATGCCCGCCGCAGGTGAAATTCCGACCTGCAAGGAGGCCGGCGTGCTGGGCGCGGTGGTCGGCGTGTTCGGCAGTCTGGAGGCGACTGAGGCCGTCAAGCTGATTGCCGGCGTGGGGGAGCCGCTCGTGGCTCGTATGCTCACTGTGGATGCCCTGACCATGAACATCCGCCGTGTGCCGTTGCCGAACCATGTGCCCGACTGCCCGGTGTGCGGTGAGCAGCCGACCATTACTGCTATTGATCCGGCCAACTATATTCAGCCGGCTTGCGCGATTTAGAGCTATGCGGCACCCCTCCTTGAGGGGAGCCAAGATCGGAACGAGAGGGGAAGAACATGCCTATTGCTTTGCGTAATGCGGTCGATGACGATGAGAGCAGTGAAGCATCGTACCGCCGCATCACGCCGGCGGAATTTGCCAAGCTCGACCCGAATACGGTCACGCTGCTCGACTTGAGGGAACCAGCCGACTTCGCCGCCCACCCGGTCAAAGGTGCCATCAATGCACCACTCGACCCTCTGGCCCATGTGCTCAAAACCGTGCCCACAGATCGAACTGTCGTAGTCTATTGTGCTCAAGGATGGTGGAGCGAGGAAGTAGCTGAAATCCTTGCCGATCGCGGTTACGATGTAGCAAGCCTCGATGGCGGTTTTCAGGGTTATCTCGACTATCTTGAAACCCACCACGATTAACGGTTCCCGTTGTCGTTCTTTTGGATGAGTGTGCACGGACATACGTGTGCCCTACAATCGGTCACGGTATTACTCGATGGATTCTTGAATATCGTCGGGTAATCGTAATTCACAACAAGGGATTGCACTGAACCAACCCGAACGGAGGGTCGAAACCGTGGGACATCTGCTCACCCGAACGCAGATTCAACGCCTGGTCGCCAAGCACGGCCGTGAGGTCATCGAGCATCGCCACATGCAGATCGAACGCTGCTACTACCAGCACGGCAACGTCACCACGTTCGAACATTCCGTGCGTGTCGCCTGCCTGGCTGTGTGGATGGCCGACCGCGCGCACCTGTGGTACCGCGTCGACCTCAAATCCCTGATTCGCGCGGCCCTCCTGCACGATTACTTCCTGTACGACTGGCACGACTGGGATAACGGCGAACACCAGTGGCATGGCTTCACCCATGGCCACGCCGCCCTGGTCAATGCCCTGAAGGACTTCAAGCTCAACGATATCGAACGCAACAGCATCGAGAACCACATGTTCCCGATGACCCTGGTGCCGCCGCGCTATATCGAAGGCTATCTGGTCACCTTGGCGGACAAATGCTCCGCCACCGCCGAGACCTTCTCGCTCGACCGGTTCAACAAGCGCGCGTTGCCCGCCGCGAAGCCCTACGCCGAGATCGAAGCCCGTCGATGATCATCACACTCGAACATTATTTCCTCTGGTTTCTGTTCTACAGTTTCGTCGGCTGGATGTACGAATCCATTCTCGTCTCCTGCCAACAGCACCGCTTGGTCAACCGAGGGTTCCTCAACGGCCCGCTGTGCCCGATCTACGGCACCGGCGCGATACTCGGCGTCGCCATTCTCGGCAACGTACATAACCCGATCATCATCTTCCTGATTTCGATGGTGGGCGCCACGATACTCGAATACACAACCTCGTGGGTCATGGAGCAGCTGTTCCACGCCCGCTGGTGGGATTACTCGAATTTCCGCTTCAACCTCCAAGGCCGCGTCTGCCTGCTGGGCGCGTTGATTTTCGGTCTCGGCGGCGTGGGCGTGGTACTTGGTTCGCAGCCATATGTCGAGCGGGTCACGGATATGATTCCGCTGCCGATGCTGCATACGCTGGTCACGGTATTGGCTCTGATCACCATCATCGACTTGGCGGTCACGGTTGCGGGCATGCTCGGATTCGAGCAGGTGCTCGATTCCGTCTCTCAGGTGGTGCAGGATGTGGCGGCACGCGCCGGTGGCACGTGGCAGTGGGGCTCCCGTGCGGTATCCGACAGGATGCGTGAGCTTTCGCAGGATACGGTTGAGCGTCTGCGCTGGGCCGTCAATGGCGTCATCAACGCACAGCAGAAGCGTATGCTCAAGTCCTTCCCGAAGTTCCAGGTGCCGGATCGTCAGGACATCATCGACTCTTTGCGCGAACTTATGGGCCCACGCCGCTAGAATAAGGCATTTTACTGAATCGCGCGGCTCGGCTGGTGTTCGGTACTGTCGCCATGTTCTGCGAAACTTGACTGTGCCCAATTGGGCAGTCTCATTCACAATTCGATAGGGAGAAGCGACAAGCTATGGCTCACGTCACCGACTTCAAGGAAGCGGGTTTCAACACCCTGCTTGAGGAACTGGAATGGCGCGGGTTGATTTCCCAGTCCACGGACCGGGATCGACTCGCAAAAGCACTGAACGGCGAGCCCATCACCTATTATTGCGGCTTCGATCCCACCGCTGCATCGTTGCATATCGGCAACCTCGTGCAGCTCATCAACATGCGTCACCTGCAGCTTGCGGGCCATCATCCAATTGCTCTGGTCGGCGGCGCCACCGGACTCATCGGCGACCCGCGCCAGTCCGGCGAACGCACGCTCAACCCGAAGGACGTGGTGGCCGGCTGGGCCGATCGTCTGAAGAACCAGATCGGTGGCATTCTGGACACCGAAGGCGCGAACGCCGTGCGTTTCGTATCCAATTACGATTGGACCGCCTCGATGACCGTCATCGACTTTCTGCGTGACGTCGGCAAGAATTTCCGTCTGGGCACCATGCTCGCCAAGGACACGGTCGCCCGCCGCCTGAACTCTGAGGAAGGCATCTCCTTCACCGAGTTCAGCTATCAGGTGCTGCAGGGCAACGACTTTCTCCACCTGTTTGACGAATACCACTGCACGCTGGAACTCGGCGGCTCCGACCAGTGGGGCAACCTCACCTCCGGCCTGGACCTGATTCACAAGGTGCGCGGTGTGGACGTCAATGTGTTCACCAGCCCGATTATCACCGATGCTTCCGGCAAGAAGTTCGGCAAGTCCGAGGGCAACGCCGTCTGGCTCGATGCCACGATGCTCAGCCCGTACAAGTTCTACCAGTTCTGGATCAACCGCCCGGACGTGGAGATGGAAAGCCTGCTGAAGGCGTTCACCTTCCTGCCCAAGGCCGAAATCGAACGACTGGTCGAGGAATCCAAGACCAACCCCGGCAAGCGCGAGGCCCAGAAGACCCTCGCCTGGGAGGTCACCAGCTTCGTGCATGGCGAGGCCGCTACCCAGGCCGCCATCGACGCTTCCGGTGCGCTGTTCGGACGCGGTGGCAACCTCGAAGACATCGATGAGGAAACGCTGGAATCCGTGCTCGATGGTTTCAAGGTGGTCGGCGAGAACGGCGAGCACGTCTTCCCCGTCTCCAAGCCCGGCGATCGCGTAATCGACGCCGCCCAGGCTGCCGGACTGTTCAAGTCCGCTTCCGAGGCACGCCGCGCCATCAAGTCCGGTGGCGTGTATCTCAACAACAACCGTATCGAGGATGAGGAGCAGGTGCTGGCCGAAGCCGACTTCCTGGCCGGCCGCTTCGCGCTCATCCGTCGTGGCAAGAAGGCGCTCGGCGCCGTGGAAAACCGTTAATCAACAACGAATTAAGGAAAACAAGTAATGGCAGAAGGTAACGAGCGTTCCGGCAAGTCCTACGGCGGCGGCCATAAGGGGTATGGCGATCGCCGACCGGGCAACCGCGGTGGCAAGGGTTTCAAGCCGCGCGGCAAGGGCGGTTTCAAGCCGCGTCATGACGGTGAAGGTTTCAAGCCGCGCCGTCGTGAGGATGGCGAAGGCTACGCGCCGCGCCGTGATGGTGATGGCGAGGGCCACGGCGGCTACCGCAAGTCGTACGGCAAGTCCGGTGGCTTCCACAAGGGTGGTTACCGCGGCAGTGGTCCGCGCCGTGACGGTGAAGGTTTCAAGCCGCGCCGCGAAGGCGGCTACCGTTCCCACGAAGGCGAGAACGGCGAGAACCCGCGCTACCAGCACCGTGACAACGATCGTCGTGATTTCCGTCGCGATGATCGCCGTGACTTCCACCGCGATGGTGAGCGTCGTGACTTCCGTCGTGACAATGATCGTCGTGACTTCCGCCGCGATGACCGAAGGGATAACGATCGCCGTGATTTCCATCGTGATGGTGAGCGTCGCAACTTCCGCCGCGACGACGATCGCCGTGATGGCGATCGCCGCAACTTCCGCAGGGACGACCGCCGCGACAACAACCGTCGTGACGGCGAATTCCGCGAGTTTTCGCAGGAAGAGAAGCGCCAGTACCGTGAGGAGAAGCGCTCTGAATACATGAGGCGTCCGCGCCGTAACTCCGACGGCACGATGAGCTTCCCCTCGCAGAACCCGTACACCGACCGTCGTCCCGACGAGCCCAAGATGCCCAAGGGCATGGAATGGTCGATGCTGTCCAAGGATGAGCGCGAACGTCTGCGCGGCCTGTCCAAGGAGCATGCGGAGAACATTGGTCTGCACATCCTCGCCGCTTTCGCGCTGGAGGAGAGCGATCCCGAACTTGCCTTGGAACACGCCAAGTGGGTGGCCCGTCAGGCCTCCCGCATCGACTTTGCCCGCGAGACGCTCGCGTTCGTGGCCTACCGTCAGGGCGACTACAAGCTGTCCCTGCGTGAGTTCCGTACCGCCTACCGTATGAACGGCTTCCTCGACTACCTGCCGTTCATCGCTGACTGCGAGCGTGGTGTCGGTGAACCGAAGAAGGCCGTGGAACTGGCGCTGTCCGATGAGGGCAAGCAGCTGCATGGCGCTCCCAAGGTCGAGATGTTCCTGGTGTATGCCGGTGCCCTTGGCGATTTGGAGATGTGGGACAAGGCCATTGAAGTGGTTCATACCGTCGGCCGCTCTCAGGGTCTTCCGGGTGAGTACCGTATGCGTGCCGTGCAGGCCGAGCAGTACTTCCTTGAAGAGGCCGGCCGCAGCAAGGAAGCCGAGCAGCTTAATGACCTGCTGGACCGTCTTGAGGATCAGTATGCCGACGAGGAGATTGACGAAAACAGCGACGACGTGGTGATTGACCACGATCTCGAAGACATCACCGACGACTCCGACGTGCTCGAGAAGCTCGGCATCGATCCGGACGAGGCGCAGTACGCCCCGGATCTGGAGCAGGAATACGGCGATGAGGACGACGAGGCTGAAGACGGCGATGCCGAGTCTGATGAGGCCGATGTCGAAAATGCTGAGTCCGAGGATGCATCGGAAGAATCTGAGGAATCTGAAGCCGAGGAGTCTTCCGAGTCCGCTGACGATGCCGTTGAACCGGCTGAGTCCGACGAGACCGAGACCGAAACCGAGGAGTGAGCGGCGTAATGACCCGTTTCCTCAAAGGCACCGATCGCCCGCTCGCCGAGGCCTATCAGCTTGCGCTGCTGGACCTCGACGGCGTGGTGTATCGCGGCAAGAATCCGGTCGAATACGCAGTCGATTCCATTCGTGCGGCCGAAGCCGCCGGCATGACCATCGAATACACCACGAACAACTCCTCGCGCTTCCAGCACGTGGTGGCCGACCAGCTCAAGGGCTTCGGCTTGGACGTGGAGCCGTGGCAGGTCATCACCTCTTCGGTGGTGGCCGCCCGTGTGGTGGCCAAGGCGTTGCCCGCCGGCGCGCGCGTACAGGTATTGGGCGCAGAGCATTTGCGCGATGAGGTCACCCGCAACGGCCTGACCATCGTGGACGGTCCTCAGGACCGCCCGCAGGCCGTTATTCAGGGCTGGTATCCGGATATGACTTGGCAGATGATGGCCGATGCCGCGTTCGCGGTCGAGGCCGGAGCCACGTATTTCGTGACCAACCGCGACCTGACGATTCCTCGTGAACTGGGCATCGCCCCCGGTTGCGGATCGATGATTCGCGCCGTGATCACGGCCACTGGCGTCGAACCGGTCGCCTCCGCTGGCAAGCCGGAAGCGTACATGTACGATGAGGCCCGCGAACTGAACGCCGCCGAAGGCCACGATCTGGTGCCCAAGGAGGCGTCCATCGCCATTGGCGACCGACTCGACACTGATATCGAGGCCGGTAACCGCGGTGACTATGATTCGCTGGCGGTGCTGACCGGTGTCACCAACCCGACCGAACTGATGCTGGCTCCGGCACACCTGAGGCCCACATTCATCGCCCTTGATCTACGTGAACTCGGCGAAGCCCAACCGGAGCCGGTCCGCGACGAGAGCGGTACTTGGGAATGCCGCAAGGCTAGCGCTTGGTTTGAAAACGGCCAAGTACACGTCAGCGACCCCACCAGTATGGACGGCCTGCGTGCCGCCATATGCGCCGCATGGGAAGCCGCCGACCAAGGCGCACAGCTCAGCGAGGCCACGGTACCGGTGTTCGCCATCGAGGCATAGTCCTATGCCTACGGATAGCGAACACGCGCCGGTCACCGAGCGATACCCCGAACTTGCGGATATTGATGAACAAGACAACGACCGCAAGCTTGAGACCTATCGCAACGTGCTGGAATCGTTACAACACGAGCTTGATAACAGCCGCAGCTAGCAGAGGAGATTCATTCTCCCGCCAGCGGAAGATGACGTGAAGTGCTGGATGGTGGGTCCAGGCCGAGCCACCCCGTTGGTGGATGGTGGGTCGAAAGGAAGGTATATGACCGAGCAACATATCGATCCCGCGACCCCACTTGATCGCCTCGACATGATGCTCGTGGCTTCGGGACTGGTCGAATCGCGGGCCAAAGCGCAGCGACTCATCAAAGCCGGGCATGTGCGCGTGGACGGCGAGACCATCACCAAGCCATCGTTCATGGTCAAAGCCGGGCACAGCGAACTCGCCGTGGATAAGGGCGACGACTACGTCTCCCGAGGCGCTTACAAACTCTTGGGCGCGTTCGAGACCTTTGCCGGCAATGGCCTTACCGGGCCGGAAAGCTTGGAATGTCTGGATATCGGTGCCTCCACCGGTGGCTTCACCGATGTACTGTTGCGCGGGGGAGCGGCCAAAGTCGTGGCGCTCGACGTCGGCCACGGCCAGCTCGACCCGCGCATCGCCAATGACGAGCACGTCATCGAAATGAGCGGCGTCAACATTCGCGAAGTAGAGGCCGACGACCTGCCTTACCGGCCGGCGATGATCGTCTCCGACGTCTCCTTTATTTCCCTGACCTATGTGATTCCGGTAATCGCGCGCATCGCGGCTCCCGGTGCGCAGATTGTGTTACTGGTCAAACCGCAGTTCGAGGTCGGGCGGGCAGGACTCGGCAAAAACGGCATCGTGGAAGATCCGGCATTGCGGGAGCGGGCATTGCACGACGTGGTCGCCTGTGCTGAACAGCACGGACTTGACGTGGTGGCCACTGCCGATAGTCCCATCATCGGCACCCACGGTAATGAGGAATACCTGCTTTACGCTGTCTTGAGATGAATGCGTTGGCAGTCTCCGTTCACCAGCAGCACGCTGGAGGTACGGTCGATGCCTATTGCGGTGGCACACGTGGCGCTTTCCACCGCACTGCCGTTGCGTAGCATGGCGGAGTCCGCCGTCAAAGTCCGGCATTGCAGATGGTTGGCTTCAACCGTGACGGCTGTGATATGGCGAACCATGCTGCCATCCTCATACCCATCCATATCAAAACGAGAAAACATCGTACTGCGCAGTGGATGAATTTCCAGAGCCCTGCTGTTGACGTCATGACCCTTCAACACGCCGTTCAAGCGGACTGTCTGACCGCTAATATGACGGGTGCCTAGGGAGCCATTGACGGACAGATTTCCGGAACAAACGATATCGCTGTTGCATCGCAGTTTGCCGGTAAAGGTTATTTCATCGCAAATAATGTCGCCGCCGACTTCGATGTCGCCGCTGCCGCTGATGCTGGATACGCGAATATCACCATCACACCGCACAATGCCACTCTTGATGACCAGTTTGTCCCCTTCTATAACTGAGGCCTCGAGGGTGCTGGTCACAATCATGGTGTGAAAATGCGCGCCATCGGCAAGACGGGAACGTTGGTCCACTCCTATGGTGCCGTAGACTCCTTTGCCTATCAACGTGCAATTCTGCGTATGCTTGCCCATGATGATAAAGCCCCCTCAATATGGACGTACAGCTTTATGGCTTATTGCCCCAATAATGAGCGCATCCATGTTGAGGGGGGTTATATCGGTCACGATGTGAGCAGATAGGGGGGTATGGCGAGCGCAGTTAGGGGGGTTAGCCTTGGATGAAGTGGTCGATCTGATCCTGCTTGCCCATGAGGATGAGTTCGTCGTTGCGATGCATGACCAGTTCCTTGGAGCCGTACTGGAACTCCTTGCCTGGGGCCTTGAGGCCCACCACGGTCACGCCGTATTTGTCGTGCACCTGCACGTCCTCGATGCTGCGACCCACCGCGTATAGGGGCGTGTGGATCTTGACGACGGTGTACGGGCCGTCGATTTCGATGTAATCCAGATAATTGCCGGCCAC
>ERZ1032238.506-NODE-506-length-11838-cov-8.761521_pt1 | contig 11838 bp, 9 predicted proteins | sample MGYA00518736_ERZ1032238 | MGnify/ENA primary metagenome ERZ1032238 (study PRJEB33719, sample SAMN04261349) | wastewater metagenome | biome: periurban shantytown; feature: human; material: feces | host: Homo sapiens | place: Peru: Lima | collected 2012-01-15 ... | reverse complement strand
CCGGCACCGATGATAGCGAGCTTTGTGGGCTTGATTGGTGAATCCACCATGTGCTTACCTCTCTTATAAGAAAGAATGTCCCGCTGGTAGCAGGTTTTCTCTTAGAATTTCATCTTTACTTTATCCACACAGCATGACGTTTCAAGGCGTTATAACACGACTTGCAAATAATGAAAAGTGATATGCATCACAAAAGATGTGAGCGCTCACAAACGCTGTGTCCGTTGCGTTGCACTGTTTTGCAAGGTTTTCAGCCGATTGACTGTTCTACGATTTGCGCAGCCAAATAATCGTCCACTTCCGCTTCGAGCATCATACCGTCGTCACGGTATTCGACGTTGATCACTTTGCCGTATTCACGTACGCGCGACACCAGCGAACCGGCAGTGTATGGCAGCAACGCCTCGACATGCACGTTCGGCGTCGGCAGCATGGATTCCACCTGCATACGCAGCTCGTCGACGCCTTCGCCGGAAAACGCCGATACGATGTACGCTTCCGGCATCAACGCCTCGATACGCTCGCGTGTGGCCTCATCCATACGGTCGGCCTTGTTGAACACGATAATCGTGGGAATGGTTTCGACGCCGTCGATGTCGGAAAGCACATCGTCGACCGCGTCGATTTGCGAGAACGGGTCCGGATGCGATCCGTCCACCACATGCACGATCAGATCGGCTTCGGAAACCTCCTCCAGCGTGGATTTGAACGCTTCAATCAGCTGCGTAGGCAGTCGACGCACGAACCCGACGGTATCGACGTACGCATATTGACGTCCATCTTTGGCACGCGCCCTGCGCACTGCGGTGTCCAAGGTGGCGAATAGCGCGTTCTCCACCAATTCCGCTGATCCGGTCAACCGATTCGTCAACGACGATTTGCCCGCGTTCGTATATCCAACCACAGCAACGGTCGGCAATCCGAAACGACGGCGAGCGCCACGTTTGACGTCACGCGCGGGAGCCATCTGTTCGATCTGTTTGCGGAGTTTGGCGATGCGGCTTCGGATCACACGGCGGTCCATTTCGATTTTCGTTTCGCCAGGTCCTCGCGAGCCGATGCCCGCGTCTCCTGCGGCGCGGCCACCTGCCTGTCGCGACAGTGATCCGCCCCAGCCTCGCAGTCGTGGCAGCATGTACTGGAGTTGTGCCAGTTCCACTTGGGCTTTGCCTTCGCGTGAGGTCGCATGTTGGGCGAAAATGTCGAGGATCACGGCAGTGCGATCCACGACCTTCACTTTGGTGGCGTCTTCCAAGGCGCGGCGTTGGCTTGGCGGCAGGTCGTCGTCCACAACGATGGTGTCGGCTTCCTCTTGCGCCACGATTCCGGCGAGTTCGCGGGCTTTACCGGAGCCAACGTATGTAGCTGCGTCCGGCTTGATACGATGCTGCAGCAGGCCGTCGCATACCACGGCGCCGGCGGTTTCGGCAAGCGCGGCAAGTTCTCTCAATGATTCTTCGGCCTGTGCCTGTGTGGTTTCACGGCTGGACCACACGCCGACGAGCACAACGCGTTCGAGGCGGACTTTTCGGTATTCGACTTCGGTGACGTCTTGCATTTCGCCGAGTCCGGACACATGCTTCAACGCATTGCGGGATTCGCGTTCCTGCCATTGTTCGTCATGGGATTCGTTGAAATGGTTCTCGCCGTTGGTATCAAGCAGCACTTCGGACTGGTCGGCGAGCACGCCTGACACGTCGTTGGCGCTCATGCTATGCTCGATGTCGTTTTCTTGGCTCAATGGCACCTCTCACGGTTAAACTATGGTGTCTTTATTATCATCATTCTCTAGAGACATGGGTATCGGGCATTCGCCACGTGGATGAGCGTGGCTTGCGTGATGCCGGAGGCGAGCGTTTGCAAGGAGTGGGTATGGCACAGGCCGAACAGTATTTCGCGGCTGATCCGCAGTCGAAGGATGTACGTAAGAGGCTGCATGTTGTGTTGCGAGGCAATGAGGCCGATGTTGAGGTTTCCAATGGCGTGTTTTCCGGCAATCGCGTGGATTTGGGAACGTCCGTGCTGCTTCGTCAGGCTCCGGAGCCTCCTGAGGAGGGTACGTTCCTTGATCTGGGTTGCGGTTGGGGTCCGATTGCGTTGGCACTTGGCTTTGCTTCGCCGAAGGCTGATATTTGGGCGTTGGACGTGAATGAACGCGCGTTGGATCTGACGCGTCGCAATGCCGAGCTCAATGGTGTGAGGAACGTTCATGCGGTCACCGCCGATGAGATCCCTTCGGATATGACGTTTGATCTGATTTGGTCGAATCCGCCGATTCGTGTTGGCAAGGATGTGCTGCATGAGTTGTTGATGACGTGGCTGCCACGTTTGAATGCGGGTGGTACCGCCTATTTGGTGGTGCAGAAGAATTTGGGGTCGGATTCGTTGATTCCGTGGCTTGCCACGCAGCTTGGCGGCGATGGTTATGAGGTAAGTAAGTACGCGAGTTCGAAGGGCTTCCGCGTTATCGAGGTTATGAAGGCATGAAATTCGAATATCCTTCCCAACTGCCGGTTTCCGCTGCACGTAGCGATATTGCCGAGGCGGTGAAGTCGAGCCAAGTCGTGATTGTGTCTGGTCAGACGGGTTCCGGTAAGACCACGCAGCTGCCGAAGATTCTGTTGGAATTGGGCCGTGGATCGCATAGCAGGCAGATTGTGCACACGCAGCCGCGTAGGCTGGCCGCTCGTACCGTGGCCGAACGTATCGCCGCGGAGATGGGCGTGCGTTTGGGCGACGAGGTCGGCTATCAGGTGCGTTTCACCGATGAGAGCTCACCGAAGACCCGTCTCCGCGTGGTGACCGACGGTATTCTGTTGGCGCAGATTCAACGCGATCCGAAACTGATGCAATACGATACGATCGTTATCGACGAGGCGCACGAACGTAGTCTCAATATTGACTTTCTGCTCGGTTATTTGACTGCGCTATTGCCGAAACGACGTGACCTGAAATTGGTAATCACGTCGGCGACGATTGATTCGGTGAAGTTCCAGGAGCATTTCGAGCACGCTTTGCATACGAAAGTGCCGGTTATCGAGGTTTCGGGACGAACCTACCCCGTGCAGGTCGTGTATGAGCCGCTGGGCACCGCTCCGGCGTTGATGCGTTCCGTACCCGGTTTTGAAACGGGCGCGATGCCGGGCGATGCCGACTATGAAACGTTGTCGGCCGCTCCCGACGCGAAGGATTCCCATGAGCCGAACGTTGACATGCCGACGGCGGTGGCGCGCGCCTGTGCCGAGTTGGTGATTCATTCGAGTCATGACCGTGGCCCGCGCGATATTCTCGTGTTCGCTTCGGGCGAGCGCGACATTCATGATTTTGAGAATGCGCTGCGCCATCATTATGGTCCGCGTGCCATTGATATGCGTCGTCCTGATGCGATTGAGATCGTGCCGTTGTTCGCGCGGTTGTCCTCCAAGGAGCAGCATCGCGTGTTTGAGCCGCATGACCATCAGCGTATTGTGATCGCTACGAATGTGGCCGAAACGTCGTTGACGGTGCCGGGCATTCGTTATGTGGTCGACCCTGGCACCGCTCGTATTTCACGTTATTCGAAGAGCGCGAAAGTGCAACGACTTCCGATTGAACCGATCAGTCAGGCGAGCGCGAACCAACGTTCGGGTCGTTGCGGCCGTATTGCAGATGGTATTGCGATTCGCTTGTATTCTCGCGAGGATTTCGAGACGCGCCCGGAATTCACGGAGCCTGAGATTCTGCGCACGTCGTTGGGTGCGGTCGTATTGCATATGCTGTCGGTGGGTGTGGCTCGTACCGCGCAGGATGTTACGGATTTCGGCTTTATCGATCCGCCTGATATGAAGGCGGTGTCTGATGGTTTCAATGAGTTGACCGAGTTGAAGGCCGTGGCTCGCAAGCATGGCGAGGTTGTGCTGACGCATACAGGTCGCATGCTTGCACGCATTCCGATCGACGTGCGTTTGGGCCGTATGATCATCGAGGCTGCGAAGTCGACCACGCCGAACACGTTGGCCGCAGTGCTGGTGGTGGTCGCGTTCCTAAGTTTGCAGGATCCCCGCGAACGTCCGGATGAGAATCGTGAGGAGGCCGACCGCATTCATAACCGGTATGCCGATCCGTCCAGTGATTTTCTGACCGCGTTGAACTTGTGGGATCGCGTGTTCCAAGCGGATGGCGAGCCGAGCAATTCCGCGCTTCGTAGGATTTGCAAGACTGAGTATTTGAGTTGGCTGCGCATCCGTCAGTGGAAGGATCTGGTCACGCAGTTGCGTGAGATGTGCAAGGAATTCAAGTTCAAGGTTGGCGATCCGATTCCGGCTTCGCGTCCGCCGCTTGAGATTCGTCAGCTTCCGTCGAATCAGCAGGCTGCGCATTCGTTGTGTTGTTCGTGGGATGCGCAGGGTATTCATACGTCGATGCTTTCGGGCTTGTTGTCGATGATGGGCATGCAGATCGTGCGTGAACCGAAGGCATCTGATTTCGCTGGCTTGAAGGGCGCTGCCCGTGCGCGTGCCATGAAGCGTGCGCAGAAGATGGCGAAGAATGATTATCAGGGTGCGCGTGGCACGCATTTCGCATTGTTCCCGGCTTCCGCGGTCGCCAAGTCGACACCGCAATGGGTGATGAGCACGGAGTTGGTGGAAACGAGCCGCTTGTGGGCGCGATATTCCGCCCAGATCGATCCTGCTTGGGCTGAACCGTTGGCGGGTTCGTTGACGCGAACCACGTATGCGGATCCGCATTGGTCTGGTTCGCGTGGCTCCGCGGTGGCGAGCGCGAAGGTACTGTTGTATGGTTTGCCGATAGTGCAGGATCGTACGGTGCAGTGGGGTCGTATCAATCCGCTGGAGGCCCGTGATTTTCTGATTCGTCAGGGTTTGGTCGAGGGCGATATTCAGCAGCGGTTCTCGTATGACGATTTCATTGCGAAGAATCGCGATGTGCTGGAGGACGCCGCCGACGATGCGAGTCGCACACGTCAGATGGCGCAGGCGGTCAGTGATGAGGATCTGTTCGATTTTTATAATTCGGTGATTCCCAATACTGTCACGTCGGTTGCGGATCTTGCGAAATGGTGGAAGTCAAAGCATGATGAGCAGCCGGATTTGTTGGATTTTGATCCGGAGAAGGTGGAGCGTCTTGCTGATGCCGAGTCAGTGTCGTTGGCTGATTATCCGGATCATTGGCATACGTTGGGTACGGACGGCTCCCCTATCGATTTGCGGTTGAGTTATGTGTATGATCCGCATGATCCAAACGATGGCGTGACCGTGCATGTGCCGTTGAAGGTGTTGTCTCGTTTGACACCGGAACAGTTCACGTGGAATGTTCCCGGATTGCTGGATGAGTTGATTGTCGGCATGATCAAGTCGTTGCCGAAGACGTTGCGCGTGCAGTTTGTTCCCGCTCCTGATACGGCTCATAAGATTCGTGCGTGGATTGATGAGAGGTATCCGGATCTGCCTGGTTCCGGTAACCAGCAGAAGCCGAATCTTGCTCCTACCAATGCGGAGGGTGTGGCCGCGTGGCCGGATTTGCCTCATACGTTCACGCAGGCGGCAATCAGCATCGTTGGCGCGCAGATTCACCCTGAAGTGTTGACTGGTGAATTGTGGAGCAAGCTCACGCCGTATTTGCGCGTGACGTTCTCTGTGGAGCAGCAGTTGCCTCCGAGTCGCAAGAGTCAGCATGGCAGGCGTCATGCGCGGGGCCCTGTCAAGGTGCTTGGCTCGGGCAAATCGTTGGTGGAGTTGCAGCGCAAGTTTGCGGAGCAAGCCGAGGCTTCCGCACGGCAGATGGTAAAGAAGCAGGCGGAAAACGCTGGAAATCAGGGCAAGCTTGTGGAGCAGGCCAATCTGCTGCATAAGGCTGGTGCCACTACCGAAGCTCGTTCCACCATGCTGTGGCGCGGTGCACTTGATGTTTTGCGTATGCCGAGCGAGCGTATTTCGTCGCGTTGGTTGGGTGCGGAGGCGTTGATGTTGGCGTCCGCACCATATCAGTCCACGAAGGATCTTACTGAGGATCTGCAGTTGGCTGCGGTGAAGCGTTTGCTGCCGAATGTTGACGAATTGCCGGATGATGAGGCGTTGGCGAATGCGGTGCTTGATGTGCGTGAAGTGTTCGAAGATACCGTGTATGCGGTTGCGCATGATGTGATCGCTATTTTGAAGCGGTATGCGGAGGTTGATAAAGCCGTGTCAGGCAAGGCCGATCTGCCGATGTTGAGCGTTTTGCAGTCGATTCGTGAGCATATCGCCACGCTGGTGTATCCGGGATTCATCGGCAAGACTCCCCCGGATGCGTTGGCGTCGATTGAACGGTATCTGCATGCTGACGTGCTTCGTTTAGGTAAGGCGAAGAACGACAAGAATCGTGATGTGCGTTGGGCTTGGGAGGCTGATGAGGCCAAGCAGTTGGCCGACAAGGCCATGGCGAAGGCCGAACGTGAGCCTGCAGGTCCGCGTCATGAGGCGTTGATGAAGCAGGCGGTCACCGCACGTTGGATGCTTGAGGAATTCTACGTATCATTGTGGGCGCAGGAACTCGGCACGCCGAAGCCGATCAGCCTGCAGCGCATCAAGAAAGCGTTGAGCTAACGCATCATCATCTTTCGCATTCCATTGCCGTCGATACTGGCGGTTTTCCAGTATCGACGGCAATGGGACCTAATGAAATCATCCTCAGCCGAACCATGGTTAGCACACTCTAGCGTTGCTTGAAGAAACGGAACAACTGCGTTTCACGTATCGTCATACCGACGAGCACGCTTGATACCATCACTCCAGCGAATATCGCACATGGCGCGCGCATCGCACCCAACCATACGGTCATTGAATCGGCGATGCTCATGCGAACGCAATACGCACCCAACAGCGCGGCCGAAGAGGCACACGCCAAACCGCTCCAAATCAACGTTTCCACAGCGATTTCCAGCAATTGCGCACCTTTGGACTGCCCTGAATGCAATGCGCCAGCATATTCCAATCTACGACGACGCACGCCGAACGCGCCGAGCACCAGCCCCACAACCAATCCCAGCCACGGCATCCAACGAGTCATACGCTGCCCGTACGAAGCCTGCGCATCGTAATGCGAATCGAAACTCTTATTCACCTGCGTCACGCCAGCATTGGATGACGAACCCGACGCAACCAGCGTGGAAAACAACACATCCTCCGTCTGCCCGCTTTGCGGCCACTGTCTGACCCAACATTCGTCGAACGTGCCATTCGACGCGGATACAGGCACAAGGAGAGCGTAGGCGAATCGCGTGTCACGACCATCGTTCGGCCAATCAAACACGCCTGCGACGCTCATCGTTCCCTGTTCGGTCTGCATTACACTGCCTTTGGTGAGACCAAAATCCTTGGCCACGTCGGTAGATACCCACACGCCGGACACATCGGTTTTCGTGTTCCTGGCGATCATCCTGATCATGCCTGGCGTCACTTCATACGACGATATATCCTTGCCGGGCGTGGCAAGCGGCACAATCTGTTGACCGGCACGCATCGCACCGGCCAAGGTGCCCATCACACCGCCGCCAGCGTCGGCGAGCCTGTCACATGCGGCTCCGTCCACCGTTCCCCCAACGATGGCGCCAACGTCGGCATAGGCGTTGATGCGTTGTACCGCCTCGGTTTCGAGCCCCACCACATTGGCGGCCTCATATCCGCCGAGCAATGTAGACGCGAACAATACCGCTGCAAACATAAGCAGCGCATGACTCACTCCCGCGCCAATATTGCGCAACGCTTCGGAAAGCACCGATCGTAATCGCATAATCGCCTACTCGCAGGTGAGATTGTTAAGTCCGCTGCCGATTTCCACATTGGAGATCGAAGCGATGTCTCCGCTGTCGGCTTGCACGAGGCTCACGCCAAGTTCGCCTCCCACGATCGACACTTTCACGGGAGTGTTGCCATGATTGTTGGATGTGGGCACGATGCAGCCGGTTGAACCGTTGATGCCGAATACCGCACCGGCTGGAACGCGCAGCACTCGCATCCGTTCGCTCAAGGCCAGAGTGGCGTCCAATCCCGCTTTTTTGGATTCCACGTCCACGGATTGGTAGCTGTCGTTCGCTTCGACTTGTTGCAGGAACCCGGCATCCGTGATTTCAGTAGTATTGGCTGGCAATGTTCCCGTAATGCCGAATATCGTCAACGTGCGGTCCTGCGCGGATGCGGTGCCGTTTTTGATGGTGAGTTTCGTCAATGATCCGGGGATTTTGCCGATTGCGGTGCCGCCCGTCACCATGGATCCGGCGGTTGCGCTCCACTCGTCAACGGCGACTTCGTGTTCGGGAATCCACAATGTGTCGGCCAATGACAACGATCCATCCGACGTATTGCCGTTGTCGGCCATCAACTGCTTCCACCCGTCCGATGTGGCCCGCCAATAGGTATCCGATCCGGGAACGCTGTTGTAGCCAAGTAAGCTGAGTTCATTATTCAGGGCGAGCACATCGCCGCCGATGTCTCCGGTCTTCAAATCGCGATACAAGGGGGTTGCGGTGTTCAACGCCACTACCGTGCGATCGTTCACCTGATAGGCACCTTTGCCTGAGGTCAGGCCGTTGCCGGACCAGTCCGCGGTGACCAGGCCACTCGCATTGCCGAAAAGATCACGGTCACTGGAAATGGTGGGCACCACGGTAACTTGTTGCGTACCCGCGTATTCCTGTACGCTGGCGGGAACCACAGTCCTCTCCCCCGCCGAACTGAGCAATGTCGGAGTGCGGTCAGGCAGCCACAATGCGCAGGATCCGACCGCAATACAGGCTGCCGTGACAGCCGCCAGCAAAGTCCAAGTCACAGCAGTGCACTTCGAACGCTTCCCTCCCGTCCTTTGCTTCATTCCGAATCGTCGCGTCATACTCACATATACCCCTTCACTCACAGCCAACAAGCACCATCAGCGAACACATCACCATGATTCCCCTGGAATCACTCACCTTCTCACCACAACTGTTCCGTATCGTCGGTCGCATATCCCACGTTGTAGCCGTTCGACACAAGGCAACTGCGCACTTGCAGGTTCTGCATGTCAAACGAAGTATTGCCATCCGTTCCGGAAAACTCCTTGTTGAACCGGCTTACGGTATAGTCCTTCGGCACGAGCGAGTCTCTATGCAAACAATCGACCACGGCCTGCGCTTGATCGGCATACAGATTCGGATTGCCTACGATAATGCCGTACACATCCTGCGCATCTGCAACATACTCATCGCCGCATTCCGTGGAATCATCGGAATATCGGGATTCCTGAATGGTCGTCCCCCTGTTTGTGTCCAGCTTCGGCATAGAGTCCGCTCGGATATTTGATGAGTTTGATTTCCTTATATCCTTTGTCGATCATGCATTGCCGGTAATCGGACCAGGCTTTCTCATAATCCGACGTTGAAATCTCACCCGTACTCTTGGCTTTGTCCAATATCGTTTTCTGCGATTCAGCGATATTACCTTGCGATTCCCGCTGTTCAATCCATTCACTCAAAGACGCCGCCAATTTCTGTCCGCCCGCCGACCCATTTTCGGATGATGATTCCGATGTGGCAGAATCAGAAGATGCGCCTGTGGCATCCCCATTAATTGAGCATCCCGCCAAAAGCATTGACAATGCGACGGCAAGAACGCAAGTCTTGCAAAATGACATCCAAGAAGTCACCATCTTCACCCCCGTACTAATGTGTCACAACGAGTGTAGCACCGCATGATAATGTGCATAGCAGGCGGCATTTCCGAAAAACTTACTTGCATATACGCAAATGGGTAGGGTGGATGTTGCGTGGCTGCAATTAGGGGACTACAAATGATTGGCAAGGGTGCGTCGGTAAGGTGATTGCCTCGTGAAAGGTTGGCTATGCGCGTTGCGGTTGAGGGGTTGGCTCATCGATTTGAGGGAACCGATCTGCTGTTCGAGAATTTGAGTTTCGTGGCCGAACCTGGTGTAACCATTGCGATATGCGGTCCGTCGGGATGCGGCAAGTCAACATTGCTGTCGATTCTTGCAGGATGGGAGCAGCCTTACGCTGGCACGGTGACGAGAGAAGGTGTGGATCGTGTTGGATGGGTGTTTCAGAATCCGTATGGTGTTGCGGAACGCACGGCGCTCGACCATGTGGTGTTTCCACTGCTCGCCAAGGGAATGAGCCGCCGCGAAGCGGAACCAAAGGCTTTGGAAGCGATGGAACTGTTCGATCTGGCGTATGCGGCGGACAGGCGTTTCTGCGATTTGTCTGGAGGCGAGGCGCAGCGTCTTATGCTCGCACGTGCGGTATGTTCCAGGCCGAACATGCTGCTGGTTGATGAGCCGACCGCCCAGTTGGATACGCGTACATCACATTCCGTAAGCCATGTGCTCGGCAATCTGGCCGGTCAAGGCATGATCGTGCTGGTTGCAACCCATGATCCGGACACGCGGGACGCCTGCGATCGCGTAATCGATCTAGCCGACTACGCTCCGCAAGTCGGCGGATCTACTGCCCAGTCCGCCAACATCGCAGTCCACTAATCGCTTTCCGCAATCTCAACGAATTACAGATAAAACTTCTATAACTTTACCGCTTTCAGAAACCGCTCGTTCAAACCCGACCAAATGCCATCAGGCTTGCTGTTTGGTGTAGAAATCGCGTTCTCGAGCTACGAACGGGCGCAGCAGTGTTGTGGTGCCAACCGCACACAGCAGGAAGATCGCGCCCACAGGGCCAAGCCACATCAGTCCCAAATGGGCGTTGACCAGTCCACCAACCGCGGAGCCGACCGCGATGCCGATGTTGAACGACATGGAATTGAGCGATGCGGCCAGATTCAGCGATCCCGGATGCGACTGAGAGGCAACATCCATATATAGCACCTGCGAGGCGGAATTCTGCAGATACATGAACATGCCAAGCACCACCAGCAGCAACGCACCATACACCGGCACCCAATGCGTTACGATCAGCGATGCCATGAGCACGGCGTGCGCGCAGTAGATCGGACGAATATGCGTCAGTGGTTCCACTCCCCTGCCACGGTCGGCAAGCTTGCCGCCATACAGGTTGCTCCACAGGCAGGCCGCGCCGAAAATCACCAGGCCGACGCTTAAATACTGTTCGGGAACATGCACTTCGTCTCGCATGATCGGCGTCAGATACGTATAGAACACGTAAGTTGCCGCCGCGCCAAACACCACGGCAAGCACGCCCAACTGAATACGACGGTCGAAAAACAGGCGGAACTGCGGCAGAAAACCAATCTTCACAATACGGCTGTTGCGCGGCAACACCATCACCATGAGCACAATAAGCACCACTGTGAGCACGTTCACCAAATGGAACGCCCAACGCCAGCCGAACGTGTTCGCAACCCACGTGCCAACCGGCACACCCACCACGGATGCGATGGAGAAGCCGGAAAACACCCATGCGATGAACTTCGTGCGGTACTGTTCAGTTGTTACATCGGGCGCGTACGTCATGGCAATGGCCACCAGCGTGCCGGACACCAGCGCGATGAGAATTCGCGCCACCACGAGCACGCCATAATTCGACGCGAACGCGCACAGCACGTTGCCGATAAGGAACACCCCAACCAGCGTCAGATGCGTGGCAAAACGCGGAAAACGAGCCGACAGCGCCGATCCGAGCGGCGTGACCGGCGCATACACGAACGCGAACAGCGACACAAGATTGCCGACCGTCACCTCCGACACCTTCAAGCCAGCCGCGATATCCGGCAGAACGCCAACGACAATGAACTCGCTCATGCCCAGCATGAAACTCAGCGAGATCAGCACCATCACAGGCAGATTGAAAAACCGTTCCTTCGCCACATCACTCTTCGCCATACACTTCTCCTCCATAGC
>ERZ1032238.499-NODE-499-length-11927-cov-8.262466_pt1 | contig 11927 bp, 9 predicted proteins | sample MGYA00518736_ERZ1032238 | MGnify/ENA primary metagenome ERZ1032238 (study PRJEB33719, sample SAMN04261349) | wastewater metagenome | biome: periurban shantytown; feature: human; material: feces | host: Homo sapiens | place: Peru: Lima | collected 2012-01-15 ... | reverse complement strand
TCCTTGCACAGCTCGTTCATGCGCTTGACGATGGACAGTGCGAATTCCTTGCCTTGCGGATCCCAGCCGTGATCGCGCATCCAGTTCTTGCCGTAGAACACGCTGGTCGCCTCATACAGGCCAATGTAGCCCAGGGAAACGGTGGCACGTTCGTTGCGGAACAGCTGGTCGACGCTGTCGTTGGCGCCGAGTCGACCGAAAGCTCCGAAACGGAACAGGGTCGGCGCATTGACCGGCGCGGCCTGCTTGCAACGCATGATACGGAATTGCAATGCCTGATGAGCCACGGCCATACGCTCGTCGAAGATCTTCCAGAAGCGATCCTTGTCGCCGTGGGATTCCAGTGCGATGCGCGGAACGTTCACGGTGACGACGCCAAGGTTCATGCGTCCGTCTTCCACGTCCTTGCCGGTCGCCGGATCAATCCAACCCTGCAAGAAGGAACGGCAGCCCATCGGGGCTTTGAAGGAGCCGGTGATCTTCACGATGTTCTCGTAGAAGATCACGTCCGGATACATGCGCTTGGTGGCGCATTCGAGGGCGAGCTGCTTCAAATCGTAGTTCGGATCGCCCGGATCGGCGTTCACACCATGCTTGATGGTGAACACGAGCTTCGGGAAAATGGCGGTGTGATGTTCGGAACCGAGGCCGCGGATACGGTTCAGGAAGATGGCACGCTGAATCTCGCGGGCGAACCAGTCAGTGCCCAAACCGAAGCCAACGGTCACGAACGGGGTCTGGCCATTCGACACACGATTGGAGTTGATCTGGTATTCCATGGTCTGCATGGCATCGTAGATGGCCTTGCGGGTCTGGATCTTCGCCCACACCTCACGCAACTGCTGCAAACGGCTGGCATCCTTGTTGAACGGCTCGTCCATCGGCAGGGCCGGACGGTCCTTTTCGAAATGCAGACGCTTCGGTTCGACATCCTTGGCCAAGCGCACCTGACGTTCGGCGATTTCGATCGGCAAGTCGTCAGGCATGATCTCATGGGCCTGCTCAAGGAACTTGTCGTAATCCTTGCGCGCGTATTCGACGAAGTGCTCGTCGGCACGGTTGGCGGTCTGGCCACCATACTGGCTGGATGCCACGTCCTTCATGATCTGGGTGATCTGCGTGGCGGCGATGGAAATGCTGTTCGGCGATCCCATCGGCGCGTTGCCGAGAGTGAAACCGTTGGCGAGCATATCCCAGTAGTTCGGCAGAGAGCAGTTGGATTGTGCGGTGAACGGCGAGTAGTCGGCGTCGTGGAAGTGGATGTCACCCTTCATATGGGCGTTGGAGACCGCGTCCGGCAGCATGGAGAAGGCGGACGCCTTGGACACCGCGCCCGCCAGCAGATCGCGCTGGGTGGAGTAGACGTTGGAATCCTTGTTGGCGTTCTCGCGCACCAGAGCCTCGTCACGGTTCACCAGACGCTTGACGGCTTCGTTGATGTCGGTGGCCTTGGCACGTTCGATGTCTTTGTTCAGACGGTAGTTGGTGTACGTGCGCGCCACATCGTACAGGTGGTCTTCGATCAGACCGTGCTCAACGAGATTCTGGATGTCTTCGATCTTGGCGGGACCGTTGTAACGATCCTTGATTTCGGCTTCGACCTGATTGGCGATATCACGGATCAGCTGTTCCTCCTGCGGCCCGATCTTCTTATCAAGGTCGGCGAAGGCTGACTTCACCGCGCTGATGATGTTGATCGGATCGAAGTCGACCACACGACCGTCGCGCTTCTCGACGAGCACCTTACCGGTTCCCGTTTTAACGGTTGCGGAGATGGCATTCAGAGCCTGCGTTTCCATTCATCATCCTTTCCGGGTCGGACCCCATCCGACCAGGTTTTCATGCTTCGTTATGCATGCCAGATTGTTGCTACGTCCATGACTGTACGCCATAGCCAGCACTAAATGTAGTAGCGGCACGCCGGCAGTAAAACTATATATTCCATTTTTCGGCTTGATTCCGCCATTCCTTAACTTGTGTGACAAAGGTAACGATTTCGCCACGGAGTGTCGCCCGAGTGTCGATTTGACGCACTCACCGAAGAGGGACTATACAAGGCGGGGTACCCTCACGGAATTCGAACATGTGTTTCATTTGTCCGCAAGATGATGGAATCTTGAACTATGACTTGGAACCAGGATTACACACCCCCGGCAGCGCAGCCGAACAGCAAACCGCTGCCACGACTGGCCGGCGAAACCACTGCTGACAACCCCTGGCCGGTAAGTCTGCTCAGCGAGAAATTCCATATGGCCGTCGAACGGTGGCCATCGGTTTGGGTGGCCGGGCAGATCACGCAGATCAACACCAGACGTCAGGGCAGCGCCTATATCACTCTGCGCGATGATTATCAGGACATTGCGTTGGAAGTCAACGGTTTCGGGCAGTTCGCCGCAGCCGCCACGCCTTTTGTGCAGGGCGACCGCGTCATCATCCATGGCAAACCGAATCTGTGGATGAAACGCACGTCACTGTCTTTACGTGGCGACGCCATTATCGCGGCCGGCGCGGGTGGCAGTCTGAAGGCCATGATCGACGAATTACGCAAGAAGCTGAAAGGTGAAGGCCTGTTCGACGCTGACCGCAAGCAGCCTCTGCCCGAGTTTCCGCATTGCATTGGTCTGATTTGCGCGCCGCAGGCTCGCGCCGAAGGCGATGTCATCACCAACGTGAGATTGCGTTGGCCTGTTGTCGACTTCAAAGTGACGCATGTGCATGTGCAGGGTGAGCAGTGCCCTTCCGATGTGATCAAGGCGATCGCTCAGATGGATGCCGACCCCGACGTCGATGTAATCATTGTGGCCCGTGGCGGCGGCGCTTTCGAAGATCTGATCGGATTCTCCGACGAAGGTGTGGTGCGCGCCGCGGCGACCGCTCATACGCCTCTGATTTCCGCGATCGGCCATGAGGATGATTGGACGCTGCTTGATCTGGTTGCCGATCTGCGCGCATCCACGCCAACGGACGCGGCAAAGAAAGTCGTGCCGGACGTGCGCGAGCAGATGCAACTGATCAACGTGAACATCGAACGCATGCGCATGCGCATCGACGCCACCGTCAACAATGAAACAAGACTGATTGAAGGCTATGCGAACCGTCCAAGCCTCACACAGCCGCTCACCATGCTGGAACCGCATCAGCGTCTCATCGATGATGCAAGAACCCGCATGAGAATCGGTCTGACACGTATTCTTGACGACGCAAGCCTCACCATGGAAAAAGCGCATGCCTCACTGACCGCGCTTAGCCCGCAATCCACTCTCAACCGAGGTTATGCGGTAGTGCAGGGAGCGGACGGCCATGTAATCGACGATGCGAACGCCGTGAACACCGGCGACCAACTCACCATGACATTGAAGCACGGCGTGATCGTGTCCGAAGTCACCACCGTAACGAAGGAGTAGCAATGACCAACGAAACCACCCCCGCATCCAGCCTGACCGACAAGGAACGCGAAGCCATCGCACAAATGCCTTACGAAGAGGCTCGAGATCAGCTCATTCAGGCCGTGCAGGCACTTGAGGCCGGCGGACTCAACCTTGACCAGTCCATGCGCCAGTGGGAGCTTGGCGAAGCCCTCGCCAAGCGCGCCCAAAGTCTGCTCGGCGAAGTGCGTGCCAAGCTTGACGCAGCACAGGCGGAACAGGCCACTGCGGCCAATACCGCTGGCACGCAAGACAATCTGGCCTGAGCATCTCAAAATACCGTCAATATAGCATTTCCATGACTGTGCGCCACACGTTTTTACAAGGTGTTATATGGCGTACAGTCATGCATAAATTTCGAATTTCTTCATTTCGATACCACACTCGTCCGGATGGTGTGTAGAATGAAGATTCGTTGCCTCAGTAGCTCAGTGGATAGAGCACTTCTCTCCTAAAGAAGGTGTCGTAGGTTCGATTCCTATCTGGGGCACTTTTTATGCGGATGCGCAGCCGATATGCAGTTGCGCCGGCACTCTTCTCACACGTCGAATTGCACGGTTGCCAGCAACGCCCTGTGATCGCTTCCATCGATTTTCAACGATTTGGCCTGACCTGCCAACATGCCGGAATCCAATACGATATGGTCAATGCCCGCAAACGTCGGTACATAATCGATATTCGCAGGCCACGTGAATACCAATCCCCCGGCCGCTTGTTTGGCCGCGTCCGTGAACCGTGTTCCCAAGAAATTACGGAACGGTGCATGATCGTCGGTCGCGTTGAAATCGCCCATGAACACGTACCTACGAGACGTATCGTACCGGAGTCGACCAAGCTCATCCAATGAACGCTTCCACTGCTGCCAATATCCATCGGTCGGAGACGTGGTATGCACCGAAACGAAACGGATCTGCGTCTGACCATCATTGAATGCAACCGTGGCTCCTGGCATGAACGACGCGCTCGAATCAACATCATCATCAGCCGGATCAACAAGCGGACTCGCCGACCACAAACCATTGCCATACACGCCGTCTGAACTTGCCACCTGCGCATACGGCAGCAAATCGCCAATACCAGCCTTATTCAACTCGTCCACGAAAGCATCGGTCGTTTCCTGCAATGCCAGCACTTCCACACGCTCGCTACGCACCACATCGACAATTTCCTGCGCGTCGGCACGACCCTTAAACACATTGCATGTCATCAAACGAGCATAATCATCCTGCGTATTGGCGGACGCTCCCGAAACCGCTGCGATCGCGGCACGCGGAAGCTTCGTTTCATTGTAGAAAAACGGATACTGCCACCATACTTGCAACGCGATCGCCGCAATCGCCAGCAATACCGACATTGTTCGTTTCGAGACAATGCCGCAAATCAGCGCAATCACCGCAAGAATCGCAAACCAAGGCACCAATGAAACGATAATGGGAACATACGGCCACGCCTGAATCTCAGCAGGCAGTATGTGCGAAACAGTGCCCAGCAAAGCTGCAATCGACAGAATGCCAGCCAGAAAACCGCATATGATATTGCGCACGCGATGCGACTTAGTTTTCTTCAACGTGCGAATAGGCTTAACAGCCTTCGCCTGCGCCGTACGCGGTTTCGTAGGCGTACCAGACCGTGCCATACATCCTCCAACATGGGCATTGCGTTCCATCAGTCGTCAAGGCCAAGCCCATGGACGAACGTCATCGATAATAATGCGTTTTACGGTAGCACCGTGCCCATGAGCACTCTCTCGTAACAGCATCTCCAAATCCGACGGCATTGTTCTGTTGGTGGTTTTCGCTGTCTGAGCGCCGCCATCGGTGACCCTCGGATTCGCCTTCGCACATAATTGGACTTGCACGAATTGCATAATGAAAAATCCCGAGGAGCGATGCTCGACTCGGGATTCAAAAAAAGTTTAAGTGCGGCGACGTGCTACTCTCCCACACCCTCTCGAGTGCAGTACCATCGCCGTGCTAGGCCTTAGCTTCCGGGTTCGGAATGGGACCGGGCGTCTCACCTAGGCTCTGATCACCGCAAGATGAAATAATACGCACACATGCCTCAATCACCAAATCACGGCGTGTCGCAGATTGCAATCGTCTATCGCAGCCGCACGGCATGGCGAACAGAGCGCGCTTGCGCCGATACGCCATCCCACTTGCGTCGCGGATGTCGGATCGGTGGTGGCGGCACGTGTGCAGTCGGCGCCGTTGGCCGCACAGGAGGTGAATTTGGGTGCTCCCCGATCGTCGACCGGATCGCCACAACCGGCTTTGACCAAAGAGGCGACTTGCACACTGGAGGTGACGGGCTTGACGAACGATCCGCCGATACCGGTTCCCGCGATGGCCGAAAAAATGCATTCTTTTGCTCAATATATGGAGACATCATCCACGCGCAGTTTTATAGATTCCCGCCAGTCACATACCGACGCGCCGTTATCAAAATTTGCGGCTCTTGCGACTACTGTTGCCCCAATAACCGATATGAAAGCACGAAAGAAGGCCAGCAATGACGATCGCCTCCTGCGGTTCCGTTTCCGCACTCACATTGGGTCTGCCGAACTCCTCTGCGGTTCCCGCAGAAAAGGCAACGTTGCCGAAAGGCCTGTTCGTGGCGAGAATACCGGTTTCAGCCAAAACAAAACAACGATTGGCGAACGACATCGAGACGATCACCATGTTGTCTCTGCTGCGGCCAAGCAATACACGGCTTGCCGTCGGAACACGCATTCCGGAAGTACTGGCAATCGGATTGCGCCTGCATGCCAAGAACGCCGCCATACCGACGGATATCGTCGAGCTGATTGCCATGCAACGCAAGTCGGGAATCGTGTTCGTATGCGTGCGCGACGCCGACTTCGAAGGTACGAAGCGGCAGGAGTGCGCGTTCGCCGTGAGACGCGCGCTGCCGGGACGCGCCGGTCACACACCTACATTCAAAGTGTTCGTCTCAGATTGGAAACCGGCCGGCGAAGCGATGCTGGACATCGGCGATCCTGCGGTCGATTCCATCGACGCGCTGTGGGAGTCGTTATGCTCGCAGGTGACGCTCGGCAGCGCCTCTCCCACGGCACTGGACGCGCGCATGACACGGCGTATGCAGGCCGCACAGCTTACCGAGCAGATCGATAAGCTCACGCGCGATCACCAACGGGCAAAGAATCCCGAACAGCGCAACGAAATCTTCACCAAGCTGCACAAGGCGAAGAACCAGTTGGAGGAACTGAGGAAGCTGGAAGCCTAGGAACCGCTAGAAACCAAGGCTCGTGCGGCCAAACTGGTCGAGCCAGCGCAGAATAGCCCCTTCCCGCAACGCCCATGGGCAGATTTCCACTTCCTTGACGTCAAGCGCCTTCATGATCTCGTCGATCACCAAGCCGCCACCGACGATCTGATACGTGCGCTCCGGCGTGACGCCCGGCAATGCGGTACGCTGGTCCGGCGAGATGGCCGCAAGACGGGGAAGCCAATCCTCAAGCTGGTCAATCGTCATGATCGAAGTGTCCACACGGCCGGGCTGACGCACCACGGCACCGGCGAGACGAGCCAGGGAACGAATGGTCTTCGATGTGCCGACGGCATGCATCGGGTGCTTCGATTTCGGGAACGCCTTGACCATCGGCTCAAGAATCTTACGGATGTTCCTGCGCGCGTCTTCCAAATCCCTATCATTCGCAATACCGTTTTCCGGTAGGAATTCACGGGTCACACGACCGGCACCTGCCGGCACGGACAGCGCTACTGTGGGATCCTCATCCGAACCCATAGCCACTTCGAGAGAGCCACCACCGATATCGATGACCAGCAGCCGACCGGCATCCCAACCATACCAGCGGCGAGCTGCAAGGAAGGTGAGTCTGGCCTCATCCACACCGGACAGCACCGTGACCGGCTGGCCGACGACGTTTTCGATTCGTTTGAGGATCCTGCTGCCATTCGGAGCCTCACGCAATGCGGATGTGGCCAGCACGAGCAGTTGGGTAATCTCATATTCTTTGACCAGCCCCATGGCCTTTTCCACAGCTGCGACCACAGCTTCGACTCCGGCCTTTTTGATTGTGCCATCAGCCTTGAGATATTGCATCAATCGAACAGTGCTTTTCGTGCTGGCCTCAGGTTCCGGACGGGCGCCAGGCGCCGCATCGACGATGAGCATGTGAACGGTATTGGAGCCAATGTCAAGCACGCCAAGACGAGTGACATGCGAATGTAAACTAACCATGCTTTCAAGCATAGTGACATCGCACTCCCCCTTTCACCTGACATTACATTGACAACCTTTGCAAATATTCGAGTGGCCATCCTATTCATCTAGGATGGCCACGCAACATTCACAGCGCCGACAACGATTGCAAAGCGCTCACAAACATCATCCGTGCAGTTCGGCTACGAAATCTCCGATTCGCCTCAGACCCTCACGAAGCGCCTCGCGCGAGGCCGCATACGAAAGCCGCACATGGGTGTCGGCAGTGGCCTCGCCGAAATCACGGCCCGGCGTCAACGCCACGTGCGCTTCCTTCAGCGCACGCTCACAGAACGTCCACGCGTCGAGACCGGTGCCGGAAATATTGAAATACGCATAGAACGCGCCATTCGGCTCAACTTCCAACGGCAAACCGATCTCAGCCAATCCGTCGACCACAATGCGACGACGTTCCAGCAACTCCTGACGGCGTTCCTCGCACACGGCCAACGTTTCCGGAGTGAAGCACGCGAGCGCCGCATGCTGGGTGGGTGTATGCGCGCACAGGAAGAAGTTGGTGGCGAGATCGTCCATGGCTTCGAGCGCGCATTCAGGCACGACCATCCACCCCAGTCGCCAGCCGGTCATGCCGAAGAACTTGGAGAAGCTGGAACATACGATGGCGTCCGGGTCGCAGGCGAGCACGGATTTCACGTCGGAGCCGTCCGGTTCGCGGTCGGCTAGGTCAAGGTAGGTTTCGTCGACGATGCGCCATGCGCCGCGTTCTTTTGCCAGGTCGCACACGGATTTCAGGGTATCGAAGGCGATGGTGGTGCCGGTCGGGTTCGACGGCGAGGTGATCATCACCGCTTTGGTGCGATCCGACCAGTATTCGCGGCACAGTTCCGGCGTGAGATGGAATCGGGTGCCCGCGTTCGTCGGCACGTCCACGACTTTGCCGCCAAACGCGCGGACCAGTTCGCGATTGCACGGGTACGACGGGTCGGCGATCAGCACTTCGTCACCCTCGTTCACCGTCAATGCGGCGGCAAGCAGCAGTGCCGTGGAACCTCCGGCCGTGATCGCGATACGTTTCGGATCGACGTCCACATGGTGGCGTTCCTTGTAGAAATCGGAAATCGCCTGACGTAATTCCGGCAAGCCCATTGCAGCGGTATACGGCAATGGACGGCCATCATACTGTTCGCGCATTGCATCACGCACTGCGGGCGGAGCGCCGAAATCCGGCTCCCCCAAGCTCAACTTGACCACATCGGCACCTGCGGCGATCATCTCGTCGGCCATCGCACCAAACACCATGGCACGGAACGGATTAGCAATCTGGGCGCGGTGCGACATCTGCGGCAGCGCGCTGTTCTCAGCATTTCCCATAGTTCGTTTGTATTCTTCAGACGCGACAAATCGCAAGTACCGTCTCACCGCCGTTGCGTATCGTTTCGAAAACAGAAAATCACATGTCATGTGTAAAGCTGGAACCACGAGCATCATGCGCCAGCGGCAAGAATCACGCTTCGACGATTTCGCAGTACAGTCTCTCCAACCGTTCCTTACGCACTTTTTTGGCGAGCTCGCATTCCCACACCACAATCACTTTCCAGCCCATCGCTTCAAGTTCGGCATGCTGTCTGATATCTCGTTCGTGGTTGCGCAGCAGTTTCGCACTCCAGAATTCCACATTCGATTTCGGTACGCGTGTGGCTTTCAGGCAGTTTTCATGCATATGCCAGAAACAGCCGTTAATGAACACCATCGTACGGTATTTCGGCAACACCACGTCGGGATGCCCCGGATACCGCTTGTCGTTTTTGCGGAATCGCAGGCCTTTCGAAAAAAGAAAACTGCGTACCATCATTTCGATGGAGGTGTCTTTGCCTCGGATATGCGACATGATGTAGCTTCTCGTGCCACGCTCGTATTTCTCTTTTTTTGCGGATTTCCGAGGTTTTCCGGTCTTCTTAACGTGTTCCTGCGCTACCACAGCACACCATTATGGCAAGATCCGGCAAAATACGGCAAATCAGAAAAGCATCCGGACAAAACGCAATGCAAGTGCGATACGGATCAACGCGCGTTGCGATCACGCATGGCGTACGCTGGAACTTGCAACGCAGCAATAATAAATATAAATGAATCAACACTATTCAGGCAGCTTACGAAAGATGGGAGTTGATATGGCTCGTATTCATGTCGCGATTCTCGGCGCAGGCCGGATTGCACAACATATGGCTGACACGTTGGTGAAAATGGCCGCGGACAGCCGTTATGCGGATTTGGTTGAACCGTATGCTGTCGCCGCACGAGATGCGGGTCGTGCGGCTGATTTCGCCGCGAAATACGGTTTTCCAGTTTCATACGGTTCATATGAGGAACTTGTGGCCGATCCGAACGTGGACTTGGTGTACATCGCTACGCCGCACAATCTGCATGCGGAACAGGCGATATTGTGCATGAAAGCCGGAAAGGGCGTGCTGGTGGAGAAAGCATTCGGCGCGAATGCGGCACAGACCCGTGAGATGTTAGCCGTTGCAAAAGAAACCGGCATGCTATGCGCGGAAGCGATTTGGACGCGATACATGCCGTCCCGCGCCATTATCGATAAGATTCTCGCCTCCGGTGCGATTGGTGAAATACAGGCGATCGATGCGAACCTGTGTTACCCCACCACCGCGAAGGCGCGAATCACTGATCCCGCGCTTGCCGGTGGCGCATTGTTGGATGTTGGCGTATATCCGATCAATTTCATCGACATGATCATGCATAATGCGCCGATCGCTCGCATTGAATCGTCGATGCGAGCGTACGAAACCGGCGTGGATGCGCATAATTCCATGACGTTCTATTACGAGAACGGTGTGATGGCGACCGCGCAAAGTTCGATTCTGTGCCATAGCGACCGCACGGGATCCGTGTGGGGAACCGATGGTTATATGGTGTGCCAGAACATTAATAATGTTGAGGCGATTGACGTGTATGACGGCAATCATACGGTTGTTGCACATTACGATGTTCCCGCCCAGCTCACCGGCTACGAATACGAGGTGGCGGCCGCCGCACAGGCCGTAATCGACGGTCGCACCGAATGCGAGGAAATGCCCCACGCAGACACCCTGCGCATCATGGAACTCATGGACTCCCTGCGCCGCGACTGGAACCTCACCTACCCCTTCGAACGTTAAGCTCCAATATTAGTTTCAGCGTCGGCGAATTGCGATTCCGTTCACACAGCCGACGCTGAAGCATTCATTGGCAGCACATATAATTTCTCCTTGCACTGGTTGAGGAGGAACATTATGGGATTGCTGAGCAAGTTCATGAACGCGCTTATTGGAGAACCGCCCGTCTCCAAAACGGCGACTCAGCCCGGGCCCAAGCTTGCGCGGCAAAACGTTCCCAATCCCACGCAACAGCAGACGACGCAACGCAAGTCCACTGTACAATCACGTCAAACGCAACAGCTTACGCAACCATCCCAATCATCACAGTTGGCGCGATCGTCATACCGCGCGCAAACACAAACCACAGCTCGCAATACTTCTGTCACAACGAATCGTTCGCGAGCGCAATCTCATGCCAATTCACAACCGGCTCAGAAGCTTATGCCGCAACCGTTGCTTCCCGCCGATCAGATTGCGCGGGCGCGGAATATCATCGGCAAAATCGAAAAGCATGATTTGAACGACGAGCAGATCAGCGCCATCGCCGGAGCTGGTCACAATACGCTGGTGCTTGCAGGTGCGGGAACCGGCAAAACCACTACTATCGTCGGCTATATCGCATGGTTGCTGAACACAGGAACCGCCACTCCCGAAGAGATTCTGGTGCTGTCGTTCACCAAAGCTTCCGCCGACGAAATGTCGAGCCGCATCACGCAAAGCACCGGCAAAGTCATTCGCGCATGCACCTTCCATAGTCTCGGACTGGAAATCTGCCGTTCCTCCACCATTGCCAATCGTCCAATTATTGACGGGCACACGTCAAACAATGTGGTGCGTAACGCATTTGAATACCTGCTTGAACACAATGTTTCCTATCGTCTTCTGGCATTTAAACTTATGTCGCAACAGTTGCTCGATAAATATTCCACAGCTGCACGACTTGAGAATTTCCAGCTTCCAACAGACGATTATGCATTCAATCAATATCGTCAGAATCTTATCGATACCACACAAACCATTATCCAGCATATGCGGTCAAACAATATTGACACTACTGGAATGCAAGCTCTTAACGAACGTTATGGCGGTAAAAACATCGGTCGTAATCGTGAGATGCTGCAGCTTATAGAACCGCTTTATC
>ERZ1032238.488-NODE-488-length-12114-cov-7.802637_pt1 | contig 12114 bp, 9 predicted proteins | sample MGYA00518736_ERZ1032238 | MGnify/ENA primary metagenome ERZ1032238 (study PRJEB33719, sample SAMN04261349) | wastewater metagenome | biome: periurban shantytown; feature: human; material: feces | host: Homo sapiens | place: Peru: Lima | collected 2012-01-15 ... | reverse complement strand
GCAAAATGTATGAAACCCTGGTGCGCACCACCATCAGCCTGGGTCAGGAAATGGGGATGCAGCTGATTGCGGAAGGCGTGGAAACCGAAGCGCAGCGCCAGTTTCTGGAGGCCAATGGCTGCTTTGCCTATCAGGGCTGGCTATTTAGCAAGGCCGTGCCCGCTGACGAGTTTGTGGGTCTGGTGCAGAAGGTCAATGGCGGGCGGGAGTTATTGCAGGAGGGGTAAGGCAGGGGATTTTTGAGTGTTGAGTGTGGTGAGGGGCGGGAATCGAACCTCTGCAGTCTTTTTTGAGGGCAGAGGCCGGTTCGTCGCACCGGCGGGCGAGGTACTTTTTGTGCGCGACAAAAAGTACCCTTCGCGCTTGTGCGGGGCGGAACTCATATTGCGAAGCAATGTGAGTGGAGACCAAAAAGCGCGTCTGCGACACTGTCCGGCGAAACTCTCTTCGCTCCTACGTCGCTCCGCTCAGACAGCCGCCGGAAATTTGATTTTTTATTTTGATCACGCGCGACGCTTGCGCGCGGGGTGGTAGCAAGCAGCATCGCTCTGTTTGAAAGCCTGCTCTCGACCCATTGCTGTCGTTCCTGCCTCAGCCACTAATGTCTGCCTGTCAGCGTGAATGGTCGTTACCCGATGTCTGATGCGTTCAAACATGAACTGCACTCGTGATTGAGGGAGTCCCTGCCTGAAACTCTGAGGTGTCCACAGCACTCTGTCGGCCCTCGCAGAAAAGTTGGCGGTATGCCGATGGCGATGTATGAAGTTGGCTCGCGAAGTGCTGCCGCAACGACAAGGCCGAGCCCAGACCCACTTCGGTCGCAATCGACTCAATCGACAGCTCGGTGGTTTCCAGCAACTGCTGTGCGCGTGCGATGCGGGCCGCCGCGAGCCACTTCACGAAGGTTGTGCCAGTTGCTTCCCTGAAGCGGCGTGTGAAGGTCCGTCGGCTCATGTGCGCCACTTCGGCCAATACATCTAGCGAAAGCGGCTGCGACAGGTTCTCTCGGGCCCATTCCAGAACGCCTGGCAAACGGCTCTCGCTGGGCAGAACGGGTACCGGCTGCTCTATGTACTGGGCCTGACCGCCTTGGCGGTGCGGAGGTGTCACCAATAGTCTGGCGACCCGATTGGCGACATCCGCACCGTGGCGCTGGCGTATGAGGTTCAGACAGCAGTCAATCGCAGCAACTGTGCCCGCAGACGTGACGACATTGCCATCGTCCACATAGAGCACGTCTGGCAAGAAATTGACTTTGGGAAAACGCTGGATAAAGAGGTCGCGACAGGCTCAGTGCGTGGTAGCACGGCGCTCGTCCAGCAAACCTGCATCACCCAAGACAAAAGCGCCAAGACACAGACCGACCACTTGGGCACCACGGGCATGGGCTTGTTTGAGAGCTTCCGTCAACACGGCCGGCGCTGCCGCTTCTGGATGATTCCAGGCCGGAACGATCACAAGGTCAGCGCTGGTCATGGCCTCAAGCCCGCCAGGCACCTCAATCTCCACGCCTTGATCACAGCGCACTTTGCCCGGCGTCGGCGCGCAGTACCGCACTTCGTGCGGTGGCAGCCCTGTGGGCGCTGGTGTCACTCCAAACACGATGCCTGGTACAGAAAGGTGAAACAGGCTGACGCCTTCGAAAGCAAGAACGGCGACGCGGACAGGTTGCATGGACGCTCCAACGGCAGAGGCTGAGAAATTGGCCCGATTTTATCTAACATTGTCATTTGGGCCAATGGTTCAAAAAGCCAGCCCTTCGGACAATTGGCATCAACGCGCTGAAGACCCTTCATGCCGCGACATTCGCCACTTGAACCAAGGACAACACCATGAATATTTCGAACGTATTGCGAAACGCCGCCGCCCTCGGCGGCATTGCGACTCTCATCGTATGCGGCACAGCCAATGCGGCAACACCCGCCAAGGCCAAACTGTCCGCCGCGACACATGCCGTCAAGGTTCAGCAAATCCGCAACGCGACCATCAAAGTGAACTACGCGGGCACCACCTTCCTCATCGACCCAATGCTGGCCAAGAAAGGGACATACCCTGGTTTTGAGGGGACGTACAACAGCCAGTTGCGAAACCCGTTGGTCGAGCTGCCGATGCCACTGGCCGAGGCGATGAAGGCTGACGCCATCATCGTTACCCACACCCATTTGGATCATTGGGATGACGCGGCCAAGCAAAACCTACCTAAGAACCTCCCGCTCTTCGCACAAAACGAAGCCGATGCCCAAAGCATCCGCAAAGACGGATTCACGAATGTGCGCGTGCTCACCAAGGGCACCGAGTTCAAGGGCACACGCCTCAGCCCCACAGGCGGTCAGCATGGGGATGACAAAACCATGGCGGTCGCTGGTGAACTGCTGGGGCAGGTGATGGGTGTTGTCTTCCAACGGCCAGGCCACAAGACAGTCTACGTCGCTGGCGACACGGTCTGGAACAAACAAGTGGAAAGCGCCATTCAGGACTACCAGCCTGAGGTCATCATCCTCAACACAGGCTACGCCCGCATCCAGGGACTGGATGGCTCCATCATCATGGGCAAGGAAGACCTCTTGCGCGCATCCCAACTAGCGCCTGATGCCAAGGTCATTGGCAGCCACATGGAGGCCGTGAACCACGGAATGCAGACGCGCAAGGAGTTGCGTGACTTCATCGCGGAAAAGGGCATGGACCCCAAGCAGGTTCTCGTGCCTGCAGACGGTGAGTCGTACAGCTTCTAAGTTGCAGTTGGGCTAGATGCCGTCGCGTCTCTTTCTACAGGCTTGATTAGATGGTGGATGGCCTAGGGCACCTGCGTCAGGCCGTAGCCGAACGCAGGCCTCCCACTGTGTGCCTATATCGATAAGCAGACATTCAATAAAAGGGAGGCGAACGGCGGCTTCTGGCCGAACGCAGACACTCCCCCAATCACCACCGCACCCCAACCTATTTCTTCCCATACAAATACAAATCATCCGACCAGGTCGCCAGCCATTCCGGCTTATAGGCCACAAATACGGCGCAGAGCATGCCGGTAATTACGGCATCCCCCCAGGCCATCAGCCAGCGGGCAATCTGGCTCAGGTCTTCGTGCACACCGGGCAGTGCGTGGCCCAGTGCGGCAGAGAGCAGGCCAGCGGCAAACAGGCTCAGCAGCGTGCCCACAAAGCCACGGCCAAAGATATAGACAAAGATGCGTGTGCCCAGCCAGCGGCGCAGCAGCACGCCCCAGAGCATGGCGAAGGTGGCGGGGATAAGGCCGTGCCACACGGTCAGGCGCAGGGCTTCCGTGGCTTCCAGCGCAGGTGAAACCAGCCAGGCAATGGCTCCGACAGCACACAGCGTGGGGATGGCCAGCGGCCAGCCCAGGCACAGCATGACCAGGCATGCACCGGACCACTGCATCTGCAGCGGCATCTGGTGCAGCGTAGGCAAGGCCCATAGCCAGGGCAGCATGACCAGCGTGGCCAGCAGCGGCGTCCATAGTGGGGAGATATCGCCATGCGCTTGCGTGACCAGTGGCTTGCGGTGGGCCAGCAGCCGCCAGGGGTGCATGAGCAGGGCAGTCAGCAGGGCAATAACAAGAAGGGCAATTTCCAGCATGGGGCGATTGTGCGCGCGCCGCAGCGGTTTGCACCACCTGTGGCCACAGGTGGTGCATGTCTTGCATCAAGCCTTCAGCGGTGTGCCCAGGCTGCGCAGCACATCGCGCACCATCTGGGCGCGGGCCTTGGGGTCGGGCAGCTCGCGCTCAATGCGCAGCTTGTCATTGCCTGCCAGTTTGATGTGCTTGTTCTTCTGAATCAGGCTGATGATCTGCATCGGGTCAATCGGCGGATTGGGCTTGAAGGTGATGTTGATCACCCCTGGCGCTGCATCCACCTTGGCAACGCCATAGGGCTCAGACAGCACACGCAGGCGGTGGGTGTCGATCAGGGTCTGCGCCTGTGGGGGCAGCTTGCCAAAGCGGTCCACGATTTCTTCGAGCAGGTGGTCAATCTGGTCTGTGGTCTTGGCGGTGGCCAGCTTTTTGTAGAACGACAGGCGCAGCTGCACATCGCCACAGTAGTCGTTGGGCAGCAGGGCTGGCGCGTGCAGATTGATTTCCGTGGTGGCTGCCATGGGCGAGAGCAGATCAGGCTCCTTGCCGTTCTTGAGGCTGCGTACGGCTTCGGCCAGCATTTCGTTGTAGAGCTGAAAGCCGATTTCCATCATGTTGCCACTCTGGTTTTCGCCCAGCACTTCACCCGCGCCGCGAATTTCCAGGTCATGCATGGCCAGGTAAAAGCCACTGCCCAGCTCTTCCATCTGCTGGATGGCTTCCAGGCGCTGCTGGGCCTGCTTGGTCAGGCCTTCTACGTCCGGCACCATCAGGTAGGCATAGGCCTGGTGGTGGCTGCGGCCCACGCGGCCACGCAGCTGGTGCAGCTGGGCCAGACCGAACTTGTCGGCACGGCTGATGACGATGGTGTTGGCCGTGGGCACGTCAATACCGGTTTCGATGATGGTGGAGCACAGCAGCACGTTGTAGCGCTGGGCCACAAAGTCACGCATGACGCGCTCCAGCTCGCGCTCGGGCATCTGGCCGTGGGCCACGGCAATGCGTGCCTCGGGCAGGATGGCTTCCAGCGCCTGGCGGCGGTTTTCGATGGTCTCCACCTCGTTGTGCAGAAAGTAGACCTGGCCGCCACGCTTGAACTCACGCAGCACGGCTTCGCGGATGACGCCCTGGCTTTCGCTGCGCACAAAGGTCTTGATGGCCAGGCGGCGCTGCGGTGCGGTGGCAATCACGGACAGATCGCGCAGGCCTTCCAGCGCCATGCCCATGGTGCGCGGAATGGGGGTGGCTGTGAGCGTGAGCACATCCACCTCGGCACGCATGGCCTTCATGGCCTCCTTGTGGCGCACGCCAAACCGGTGTTCCTCGTCAATGATGAGCAGGCCCAGATCCTTGAACTTCACGGAGCTGGACAGCAGCTTGTGCGTGCCAACCACAATGTCCACCGAGCCTTCACCCAGCCCCTGGAGTGCGGCATTGACCTCCTTGGTGGTGCGAAAACGCGAGACTTCGGCCACCCGGATGGGCCACTTGGAAAAGCGGTCCACCAGCGTCTGGTAGTGCTGCTCGGCCAGCAGGGTGGTGGGGGCAAGGAAAGCCACCTGCTTGCCGCCCATGGCAGCCACAAAGGCGGCGCGCAGGGCGACCTCGGTCTTGCCAAAGCCTACATCGCCGCAGACCAGACGGTCCATGGGCTGGGGGCTGAGCATGTCGTGAATCACGGCATGGATGGCCGCCTTCTGGTCAGCCGTTTCTTCAAAGCCAAAGTCCTGGGCGAACTGCTCGTAGTCCTGCACATTCAGACGGAAGGCATGGCCTTCACGCGCAGCGCGGCGGGCGTAGATGTTGAGCAGCTCGGCGGCTGCATCGCGCACCTGCTCGGCAGCCTTGCGCTTGGCTTTTTCCCACTGGTTGCTGCCCAGGTTGTGCAAGGGCGCAGATTCGGGGGTGACGCCGGTGTAGCGGCTGATGTGGTGCAACTGGCTGACGGGCACATAGAGCACGGCATTCTTGGCGTATTCCAGGTGCAGAAACTCCTGCAGCGCAGGCGTGCCGTCTTCGTTCTTCTGGCCCACATCCATGTTCACCAGGCCGTGGTAGCGGCCGATGCCATGCTGGCTGTGTACGACCGGGTCGCCGACTTTCAGCTCGGACAAGTCCTTGATCAGCGCGTCCACATCGCTGACCTGTTCCTGCTTCTTGCGCCGGCGTGTGCTGCCGGAGGTAGAGGCAAACAGCTCGGTCTCGGTAACAAAGTCAATGCCCGTTTCCACCCACGCAAAGCCGCGCATCAGGTTGGAGGTGGCAATGCCCAGGGGTTCGCTGTCTTCACCCTGAAATTCCGCCAGCGAGTCAAATGCAGGCGGGTTCAGGTGCGAAGAGCGCAGAAAGTCCAGCAGGCTTTCACGGCGACCATCGCTTTCAGCCAGCACCAGCACACGGCGGCCTGCGCTGCGCACATGGGCCTGCAGGCGCTGCAGCGGGTCTTCCGCACCGCGTACCACGGACAGGTCAGGCAGGGTCTGGAACCAGGCGCTGTCTGGCACATCGTCTACCTTGGGGCGCAGGGCCAGCTGTGGGTAGGGCTTGGCGCAGGCGTAGAACTGCTCGGCGTTCAGAAACAGGGTTTCGGGTGGCAGGGCAGGGCGCTCCGGGTCGCCCTGCACCAGGCGATAGCGTTCCTTGGTGTCCTGCCAGAAGCGCTGGAAGGCAGGCTCCAGCTCGCCATGCAGCACCAGGGTGGCATCCTCGCCCAGGTAGTCGAACACCGTGGCGGTGTCGTCAAAGAACAGCGGCAGGTAGTACTCAATACCGGCCGTGGCAACGCCCGCACCCATGTCCTTGTAGATGCGGCTGCGTGTGGGGTCGCCTTCCAGCAGTTCGCGCCAGCGGTGGCGGAATTTGGCGCGGGCATCCTCATCCATGGGGAATTCGCGCCCGGGCAGCAGGCGTACCTGGGGCACGGTGTCCTGGCTGCGCTGGGTGTCCGGGTCAAAGGTGCGGATGGTGTCGATCTCGTCATCGAACAGATCCACACGGTAGGGCACGGGCGACCCCATGGGGAAGAGGTCAATCAGCCCACCGCGCACGGCATATTCGCCGTGGCTGACCACTTGCGAGACATGCTGGTAGCCCGCCAGCGTCAGCTGGGCCTTGAGCTTGGCTTCGTCCAGCTTCTGGCCTTGCTTGAACTCAAAGGTGTAGCCCGCCAGAAAAGACGGAGGGGCCAGTCGGTACAGCGCCGTGGTCGCAGGCACCAGCACCACGTCGGCACCGCTTTCATGGTCACGCTGGCGAATGCGCCACAGCGTAGCCAGGCGCTCACTGATCAGATCCTGGTGTGGAGAGAAAGTGTCGTAGGGCAGGGTTTCCCAGTCAGGGAACAGGGCCGTGCGCAGCTCGGGTGCGAAGAAGGCCATTTCGTCGATCAGGCGCTGCGCATCGCTGGCATCAGCAGTGACGATGACCGTCAGGCGGCCAGCGCTTTTTTCGCGTTCGGCAAGACGTGCCAGCAGCAGTGCATCGGCACTGCCAACGGGCATGGGCAGGGCAAAACGTTTACCGGGCGAGAGTTTGGGCAAGTCCATGGGCGCAGAAGTTTCTGAGTGCGACAGGCGCAGAGCCTGCAAAAAGCGCGGGAATGTGACCAGCTGCCGCTGGGACGAAGCCGTCGATTTTAGAATGCGGCGCATGACTGACTTGCTAGCCGCCGCCAATGTGCCATGGTTCGCGCAGGGGCGTTTCTGGGGCCTGATTCCGTGTGCCGGTGTCGGTGCACGCGCCATTCCTGCGGGTGTGCCCACGCCCGATCTGCCCAAACAGTACCACCCCGTTGCCGGGCAGCCTCTGGTGCTGCATACGCTGGCGGCGTTCGCTGGTGTGCAGCGTCTGGCGGCAACGCTGGTGGCGGTGGCTCCGCGCGACCAGTTTCTGGACAGCTATGCCAGTCCATCCTGGTTTCATGTGCCGTGCGGTGGCGCAACCCGGGCCGACACCGTCATGGGTGGCCTCAAGGTGTTGCTGGCGCGTGGTGCCGCAGAAGAGGACTGGGTGCTGGTACACGATGCAGCGCGTTGCCTGGTCACCTCGGAGCAGATTAACCAGCTGATCGATGCCTGCCAGAGCGACAGCGTAGGCGGCCTGCTGGCACACAAGCTGCCTGATACGCTCAAAGCTGCCATGATGGAAGACGGCAGCGCACGTGTGGCAGCCACCGTAGACCGCAGCGACAAATGGCTGGCACAGACGCCGCAGATGTTCCGCATTGGCGTGCTGCTGCAGGCGCTGCAGCGCATGGGGGCTGCAGCGACGGATGAGGCCAGTGCCATGGAAGCCATGGGCCTGCGGCCCAAGCTGGTACCTGGCGGTGCGCAGAACTTTAAAGTGACCTATCCCGATGACTTTGCCCTGGCCGAAGCCGTGCTGCAGCAGCGCAGGCAGGTGGCGGAGCAGGTTGTTTCGAATTAATAATCAAATTGGCCGCAAACCCGCAAGGGTACTGCGCAAATAGCTATGAATTTTCGTATTGGCGAAGGCTGGGACGTACATGCTCTGGTGGAGGGGCGCAAGCTCATCATTGGTGGTGTAGAGATTCCCCACGACAAGGGGCTGCTCGGTCACTCCGATGCTGACGTGCTGCTGCACGCCATCACAGATGCCATCCTCGGTGCGGCCGGAATGGGGGATATTGGCCGCCACTTTCCGGACACGGCCGTGGAGTTCAAGGGGGCAGACTCGTTCGTGCTGCTGCAGGAAGCCGCGCGCCGCGTGCGTGAAAAAGGCTGGGAGTTTGGCAATATCGACAGCACCGTGATTGCCCAGAAGCCCAAGCTGGCACCACACATTCCCGCCATGCAGCAGCGCATTGCTGATGCATTGGGGATCAGTGTGGAGCAGGTCAACGTCAAGGCCAAGACGGCGGAGAAGATGGGTCCGGTCGGTGAGCTGCAGGCCATGGAAGCCAATGCCGTGGCGCTGATCTACAAGCCCTGAAAAATATAGCTGTCAGCGCTTGCTGTATCTTCCCTGGAGGCACTTTTGATGCATAAAAAAGTCCTGTGTGCCAGATGGCATGCAGGGCTTTTTGTTGGGTGAGCCTGGCTCAGATGGTGTTATCAGGCGGCAGGTGGCGCTTGACCTGGGGGCGCTGCAGGCGGTGCTTGGGGTCCTGGCCGGTGGGCACATCGGTCACACGCTGCAGCTGGATGTTGGCTGCAATACCGCCGCCGTTGGCATTGGTGATGGTGAAGATGCCGCCCATGCGCTGCACGGTGCGGTCCACGATGGACAGGCCTAGACCAGCACCCGCTGCCGCCGTGCGTGCAGAGTCACCACGGAAGAAAGGCTGGGTCAGCCGTGCCAGCTGGTCGGGCGGCACACCGGGGCCGTGGTCGCGGATGCGCATCAGCACCCAGTTTTCACGGGTCTTGAGCGTGATGTCCACATAGGTGGTTTCGGTGTCCACGGTCTTGCCGTAGCGGCGGGCGTTTTCCAGCAGGTTGGAGATCACGCGGGCCAGTTCGATCTCGTCCGCCATGACATAGATGTCATCCGGAATCGACATGCTGATCTGCAGCTCGCGGTGGTTCTGCACGGCATAGACGCAGGACGACACCACAGCATGCAGGTTCACCACGGTGAGCGAGACAAAGTCAGGCCGTGCGTAGTCCAGGAATTTGTCGATGGTCGCATCCAGTTGCACGATGTCGGCCACCATGTGCTGGCGGGCAATATCGTCATGCACGCTCATTTCCGTTTCCAGGCGCAGGCGTGCCAGCGGGGTGCGCAGGTCGTGCGAGATACCGGCCAGCATCACGGCGCGTTCTTGCTCCAGCTGGGCCAGCTTTTGCGCCATGCGGTTAAAGCCGATGTTGACTTCGCGAATCTCACTGGTCACCGCCTCTTCGTCGAGGTGGCTGGCCGCAAAGTCGCCATCACGCACGCGGTTGGCGGCATAGCTCAGCTGCTTGAGGGGACGGTTGATCAGTCGGGCAATCACGGCTGCGCCTGCCAGCGACAGAATGCCCGCCGTGCTCAGCCAGATCAGCCAGGTGCGGCTGCTGGCGGTGGTAAAGCGTGATTGATCGAGCAGCAGCCAGTTGGGGTCGTTGTCGATGGTGAAGCTCACCCACAGGCCAGGTTCGCCATTGACGCTGCGCGCCAGAATAGTGTCTTCGCCCAGGCGTGAGGTCAGCAGCTCATCCAGGCGCAGGTTCAGTTGCGTGGGCGGCAGCTCTTCAAAACTGTCGGAAGGCTCACGGGGGCGAATAAGCACGCCTTCCTGGTCTGCCATGGTCTTGATCAGGGAGACGCGGGCGATGGCATCCGAGTGCTGCAGCGCTGCGCGGCTCAGACTCACCAGAGAGGCAATCTGCTGTGCCGTCTGCAGCGTGCGCGGGTCAAACTCCAGGGCGCGCAGGGTCTGCAGCCAGGCCAGGATGCTGCCCAGCAGCAGCAGTGCGAGAAGGAAAAAAGTGCGCCAGAAAAGGTTCAGGCCCACACGAGCGTGTTTGCTGGACTTTTCCGGTGCGTCACTGCTTTCACTGGCTGGAGTGCTTTCAGCAAACATAAAGAGACGGGAGAAGAGGGCAGAGGGCGCACGAGGCGCCTTGGGAGAGAACAAACCAGAAAGTTTAGTTGGTGCCGTCTGGAACGAACACGTAGCCTACACCCCAGACAGTCTGGATGTAGCGTGGAGCGGCAGCGTCTTCCTCGATCAGCTTGCGCAGGCGCGAAACCTGTACGTCCAGGCTGCGGTCGAAGGGCTCAAACTCACGGCCACGGGCCAGCATAGCCAGTTTTTCGCGCGACAGTGGCTGGCGGGGGTGGCGCACCAGTGCCTTGAGCATGGCGAATTCGCCTGTCGTCAGTGGCAGCTCTTCGCCGTTCTTCTGCAGCACGCGGGTGCCCAGGTCGAAAGTGAAGGGGCCAAAGCTGACCACTTCGTTGTCGCCCGAGGGTGCGCCTGGCGCTTCCACCGGGGGGCGGCGGCGCAGCACGGCGTGAATGCGCGCCAGCAGTTCGCGTGGGTTGAATGGCTTGCCCAGGTAGTCGTCAGCGCCGACTTCCAGACCCACGATGCGGTCCACATCTTCGTCCTTGGCTGTGAGCATGATGATGGGCGTGCGGTCGTTGGCGGAACGCAGACGGCGGCAGATGGACAGGCCGTCTTCACCGGGCATCATCAAATCCAGCACGATGAGGTCCACGGTCTCGCGCAACAAAATGCGGTTGAGCGCCTTCCCGTCTTCTGCAATCATGACCTCAAAGCCTTCCTGCGTCAGATAGCGGCGCAGCAGATCACGGATGCGTGCATCATCATCAACGACGAGGATCTTGTCGGTACGGTTTGTGGTTGTGGGCATGGATATTCCCCCTTGTCCAATTTGTAACAGAGCTAATTCTGACCAGCTTGGCGCAAAAAATTCCGCTTTTTGTCATTGTTTGACACAGTGTTACATGTCTTTCGAAAAGACGAAAACAGATTTCGCGGCAAAAAGCCTTTGTCTGTCATGCTTTAGCGGTGTTTGCAGGCGTTTGAGTGCCTGCTTCCATGAAAAGGAGTTCCTCTATGTCTTTGGGTCGAATGTCCGCAAGTTTTTTGCGCCAGCCACGCCGTGTGCTGATGACCGGAGTGATCACGATGGCCGCTGCAGCGGGCGCAGGTACTGCAGCCCATGCCCAGCAGGCAGAGCCATTGCGCAATGTGGTGCAGCTGTCGGCATCGGGCAGTGTGGAAGTGGATCAGGACTGGCTGCAGATGCAGCTGTCTGCTGTGCGTGAAGGCAGCAGTGCTGCGGTTGTGCAGCAGCAGCTCAAGCAGGTGGTGGAGGTGGCGCTGCGCAGCCTGCAGCCTCAGGCGCAGGGTCAGGACATGCAGGTACACAGCGGCAGCTTCGGCGTGTACCCACGCCAGGATGATCAGGGCAAGATCAAGGGCTGGCAGGGTCGCGCCGAGGTGGTGCTGGAGGGCAGAGACTTTGCCCGCATCAGCCAAGCTGCGGCACAGGTGCAGGACATGGCGGTCTCCAGCATGGGTTTCGGACTTTCCAGAGGAGGTCGCCAGAAGGTGCTGGAGCAGGCACAGGCCGATGCTATTGGCCAGTTCAAGCAGCGCGCGAGTTTTTTGGCCAAGCAGTTTGGGTTTTCAGGCTACACCCTGCGTGAGGTCAATGTGAACACGCAGGACGGCTTCTACGCCCCCCGCATGCAGCGTGCTGGCCTGGTCATGGCCGTGGCGGAGAAAGCCGACATGGCCTCTCCCGTGCCTGTAGAGGCAGGCAAGGAACAGGTGACGGTACAGGTGTCTGGTTCCATCCAGTTGCATTAAAAAACATAGCTGTCAGCGCTTGCTGCACGGGCGCTGGAAGCCAAAAAGCCTCTGAATTGCTTCAGAGGCTTTCTGTCATGGATGCAGGTTGGGGGTGCGGTGAGGGCCTTACTGCGCGGCCCAGCCGCCATCCATATTCCATGCTGCGCCGCGCACATTGGCGGCTGCTTCTGAGCAGAAGAACACGGCCAGTGCACCCAGCTCCTCGGGCGTTGTGAAGCGCATGGAGGGTTCT
>ERZ1032238.484-NODE-484-length-12135-cov-5.950331_pt1 | contig 12135 bp, 8 predicted proteins | sample MGYA00518736_ERZ1032238 | MGnify/ENA primary metagenome ERZ1032238 (study PRJEB33719, sample SAMN04261349) | wastewater metagenome | biome: periurban shantytown; feature: human; material: feces | host: Homo sapiens | place: Peru: Lima | collected 2012-01-15 ... | reverse complement strand
CGTTGCCCAGCCACACGTCCGTGCCGTGGGAGAAGCCGGACAGGCGGATGAGCGTATCGAACTGCGTCGGTTTGGTGTCCATGAGCATTCCGCGGGTAAAGCTCGTGCCGAATTCCGGGATGCCGACCGTGCCGACTTCGCTCAGGATGGGATCGTGCTCATAGCCCAGCACCTTGCTGGAAAGGAAAATGGACATTGTGTCCTGATCGTCCAGGGGGATCTTCTGGGCGTCCACGCCCGTCATATCCTCCATCATGCGGATCATCGTCGGGTCGTCGTGACCCAGCATATCCAGCTTCAGGAGGTTTTCCTCCATGGAGTGATATTCAAAGTGCGTCGTGATGATATCGGTGTCCGGGTCGTCCGCCGGATGCTGCACCGGGCAGAAATCCCAGATCTCGTTTTCCTGCGGGATGACGACCAGACCGCCGGGGTGCTGGCCGGTCGTCCGGCGCACATCGACGCAGCCTGCGGCCAGCCGGTTTTCCTCCGCGCGGGAAACGATCATCGACCGATCGGAGAGGTACTTTTTTACATAGCCGTAGGCGGTCTTTTCCGCGACGGTGCCGATCGTTCCGGCGCGGAACACGTGGCTCGCGCCGAACATTTCAATGCAGTACTGGTGCGCGCGCGACTGATATTCGCCGGAGAAGTTCAGGTCGATATCCGGCACCTTGTCGCCGCCGAAGCCGAGGAAGGTCTCAAACGGGATGTTGAAGCCATCCTTGTCCAGCTGCTCGCCGCACTCCGGGCACTTGGCGTCAGGCAGGTCGGCGCCGCAGTTGATTCCCTCCGGCACCTCAAAGGTGCAGTATTTGCACTTCGGGCAACGGTAATGCGGCGGAAGGGAGTTGACCTCCGTAATGCCGGACATGAAGGCCACGAGCGAGGAACCGACCGAACCACGCGAACCGACCAGATAGCCGTTTTCCAGCGAATTCTGCACGAGCTTCTGCGCGGACATATAGATCACATCGTAGTGGCAGGTGATGATGTCGTGCATCTCCGTATCCACGCGCTGGGTGATCAGCTCCGGCGGGTTTTCACCATAGAGCCGGTGCATCTTGCCGTAAACCAGAGATTTCAGATCTTCCACCGAATTTTCGATCTTCGGGGCAAACAGATTGTGCGGCACCGGGCGGATGGTATCGCACATGTCGGCGATGAGGTTGGTGTTCATCACCACGACCTCGCGGGCTTTTTCCTCGCCCAGATAGGAGAATTCCTCCAGCATCTCGTCCGTCGTGTGGAAGTAGAGCGGATTTTCGCGGTCGCAGTCCGGGAAGCCCTTGGTGGCCAGCAAAATGCGTCGGTAAATTTCCTCCTCCGGGTTGAGGAAATGGACGTCGCCCGTCGCGCAGACCGGCTTGTTCAGCTTCTCGCCCAGCCGGACGATCGTGCGGTTGAAGCCGCGCAGCTCCTCGTCGTCCCGCGCCATGCCCTTGGCGATCATGAAGCGGTTGTTGCTCAGCGGCTGAATTTCCAAAAAGTCATAGAAGGACGCGATGCGCAGCAGCTCTTCCTCCGGTTCCTGCGCCAATATTGCCTGAAACAACTCGCCCGCCTCGCAGGCGGAGCCGACGATCAGGCCCTCGCGGTAGCGCTCCAGCTCGAAGCGCGGGATGCAGGGCGCTTTGCGGTAGAAGTATTTAAGGTTGGAATCCGAGATCAGATGGTAGAGGTTCCGCAGGCCCGTCTGGTTCTTTGCAAAGAGAATAATATGACGCGGGTGCAGGCGGCGGCCGGTGAGTTTGAGTTCCCCAGACAGCGCCATCATTTCGCGGTTCATGCCCGCAAGGTCGGTGATCCCCTTTTCCAGCAGGCGCTTTGCCAGCCGGTCATAGATCAGGCCGCAGGTCAGCGCGTCGTCCGAGGCGCGATGATGGTTGAACTCCGGCAGCTTGAGCGCCTCGGCGACGATGTCCAGCTTGTGCTTTTTCAGCTCCGGCAGGAGCTTGCGTGCCAGCACCAGCGTGTCGATGTACGTGGGATGAAATTCGATGTTCAGGTGACGCGCGGCAGCTCTCACGAAGCCGATGTCGAACTCCGCATTGTGCGCCACCAGCGGACGATCCCCGCAGAAGCGAAGGAACGCCGGCAGTACCTCGGAGATCTCCGGCGCGCCCTCCAGCATCGCGTCCGTGATACCGGTCAGCTCGATGTTTTTCTCGTCGAGCCTGCGCTTCGGATCGACGAAGGACTGGAAGGTGTCCAGCACCTCGCCGTCCTTGATGATCACCGCACCAAACTCCGTAATAGCATCCTTTGTGTTGGAAAGGCCGGTCGTTTCCAGATCAAATGCGACAAATTCCCCATCCAGCGGGAGGCTTTCGTTGCCGTGCGCCGCAATGCGGTCGTCGGTAATATCGAGGAAATAGCCCTCACAGCCGTAAAGGATCTTGATGTTCTGATCCGTTCCGGCGACCTTGTTCTTCGATGCCTTGAGCGCGTCCGGGAAGGAGGAAGCCACGCCGTGATCGGTGATCGCGATAGCCTTATGGCCCCAGCGGGCCGCCGTCGCGACGGCATCGCCGGTCTTGGTCAGTGCGTCCATCATGGACATCGTGGTATGCAGATGCAGCTCCACGCGCTTCTCTGGCGCGGTGTCCTCGCGCTTCGGCGCCTGCGCCGGCTGGATGGCGATAGGCTCAAGCACGATGTCGTTTTCAAAGCGGCTGAAGCTGACCTTGCCGAACACGCGCAGCCACATACCTGGCTTTGTGATTTTTTCGATGATAGGCTTGGCCAGCTCCGCATCCATATAGCGATTGATGCGCAGAGAGCCGGTGTAATCTGTCATGTCAAAAGATACAACCCATGCGTTGCTTTTTTTGAGCTCCTTGTGGTTGACCGCAAACACCCGGCCCTCGACGACCACCCTACCCATATCGTTTTCCAGCGACACCTCTCGCATCGGCACGGTCGTCCCGCGGAAGGGCTTGCCGAAAAGCATGGACGAAGCCGGCTCCGCGGCTTTTTTCTGGGGCGTATCGCCTTGGAATACCGGCGTGGGGATGTCCTTCATCGCCGCCTGCCGGAGCTTCTCCGTTTCCTCGAACAGCGCCTCGCCCTCCACGGTGCTTCCCGGCACGACCTTGATCTTCGTCTGCAAGGAAAAGCGCTCCATGAGCTGACGCTCCGCCACCGGGAGATAGGGTGCCAGCGCATCCTTGCCGTTGGCGCGCAGGTAGAGCATCGTTTCCCCTTCCGCGATCTCCCAACGGCAGCCCGCCAGTGTCGCGGCGGCGGGAGAATAGGCGGCGATCAGGCAGCGGTTCAGCTCGGAGGCCTCCATCTGCGCCGCACTCTCCTTGGGAAACCGTGGGGAAATGGCCACCGTGCGGATGCCGTAGCGCGCCTGCAGGCCCTCGCTGAGCGCCTGCAGATCCTGCGCGGGGACATAGCGGTCGAAGCGCACCTCCAGCGAAATGCGCCGCTCCTCCCTGCTGATCTCCGCACGGCAAACCGCCGCCTGCTCTAAAACGGCACGCAGCGGTTCCTCCGGAGAATATTCAAAAAACATCTGTAGCAATGGGACAGAATTGGTCATTTTTTGCTCCTAAAGTTTCTCTATGTAGGCAAGCAGCGCCGGCAGAAGCTCATCATAGGGCAGCTTCTCGCGCAGCTCGCCCTTGACGAACAGCACGCCGCAGCCGTCGCCGCCGGCAATGCCAACATCAGCCTCGCGCGCCTCGCCGGGGCCGTTGACAACGCAGCCCATCACCGCGACGGTGATATTCTTATCGCAGTCCTGAAGCGCCTGTTCCACGCGGTTTGCAAGCCCGATCAGGTCGATCTTCGTCCGGCCGCAGGTCGGGCAGGAGATCAGGTTCACGCCCTGCGGGCGCAGGCCGGCCGCCTTTAAAATTGCCTTGGCGGCGTAGACCTCGCGCACGGGGTCAGCCGTCAGGGACACGCGGATGGTATCGCCTATGCCCATGCACAGAAGGCCTCCGATGCCCATGGCGGATTTGATCGTTCCCATGTACTCCGTGCCGGTCTCCGTCACGCCGACGTGCAGCGGATAGTCGCTTCTCTCGTGCATCAGGCGGTAAGCCTGCATCATGAGCGGCACGCTGCTGGACTTCATAGACACGCAGATGTCGTAGAATCCATACTTTTCCAGCAAAGCAATGTGGGAAAATGCACTTTCCACCAGCGCTTCCGCCGTGGGATGGCCGTATTTTTCCAAAAGTATCTTATCCAGACTGCCGCCGTTGACCCCGATGCGGATGGGGATATGATGCGCGCGGCAGCAATCCACCACGGCGCGCACATTGCTCTCCCCGCCGATATTGCCGGGGTTGATGCGGATCTTTGCCGCGCCGCCCTCGGCCGCGGCGATCGCCAGACGGTAATCAAAATGGATGTCCGCGACCAGCGGCAGCGGAGATTTTTCCGCAATGCGCCGGAAGCCCTCAGCCGCCTGCATATCCGGGACGGCAAGACGGGCGATCTCGCAGCCTGCCTGCTTCAGCGCGGCAAGCTGTGCGAGGCTGCCCTCCACGTCGGTGGTCGCCGTATTGAGCATCGACTGGATGGAAACCGGCGCGCCTCCGCCGATCTTCACTCCGCCGACTGAAATCTGTCTAGTCACAATCAGCCTCCAAAGAGTTTGAAAATATCCTTGAACGTAATAAACGCCATGAACAGCAGCAGGATTACCATGCCTGCGCCGTGCAAATAGGCCTCATACTTCGGATTGAGCTTGCGGCGGATGATTTTTTCCACCAGCGCCGTCAGCAGCAGGCAGACCACCCGTCCGCCGTCGAGCGCCGGAATGGGCAGCAGATTCATCACCGCAAGGTTGATGGCAATAAAGGAGAAGAAATACAGCACATTCAGCACGCCGATGCCAACCGTCGCCGACTCCTTGCCCGCCTGCGTAACGACGGACACGATCCCGACCGGGCCGGACATTTCATTCAGCCCCGCCTTGCCCGTGATCAGATCCTGCAAACCCAGCCGCACCAGCCGCGCAAAATCACGGCACTGATTCCAGGAGTAGGACAGCACAGAGCCAACTGTCTTTTCCCTGACCGGGAAGGTAAATCCGTAGCGCTCTTCCCCGTTGTAGTCGCGGGTCTTGAGCTCCAGATCCTTCAGTTCGACCTTTTTCCCGTCGCGGATGACCACGACGTCATACACCTGCGTCGAACTGCGCGCCAGCAGCATGGAAATATCGCCGCCGATATAGACGCGCTCGCCGTCGATGGAATAGATGGTATCTCCGACCTGAAACGCGCTTTCTGACTCATAGGGGCAGCCCTCGGCAAAGGTGCCGAAAGTCGTGCCGGGCAGCACGTCAAAGCGGATGCTCACGAAAAGAACGGCAATCAGAACGCCGGCCACGAAGTTCATAAAGGAGCCGGCCACCAGAATGATCAGCCGCTTCCAGAGCTTGGCGTTGCCGAAGGCGCGGGGATTGTCGCTATCGCCGTCCTCACCCTCCATGGCGCAGTAGCCGCCGATGGGGATGCAGCGCAGAGCGTAGAGTGTTTCGCCCTTTTGCTTTTTGATCAGCGCCGGACCCATGAACAGGGAAAATTCGTTCACCTGCACGCCGGAGAGCTTCGCGGTGATGAAGTGCCCCAGCTCATGCACGAACACCAGCACGCCGAAGAGCAGAACTACCAGAACAATATAAAATGCGGTCAAACAAGCCACCTCACATTCTTTCCAGAACGGCGCTGCGCGCCGCGCGGTCACTCGACAGGATCTCTTCCAATTCCGGTGCATCTACGAACGGAACGTCATCCATCGCGCCGCGCACCAGCCGCGGAATGTCATAGAATCCGATTTTGTCCTGCAAATACAGGGCCACGGCGGCCTCATTCGCACCGTTCATCACCGCGCAGGCGTTGCCGCCGCGCTCCGCCGCCTCCCGCGCAAGAAGCAGGCACGGGAAAGCCTCCGTGTCCGGCCGGTCAAAGGTCAGCGGCCCGCAGGTCAGCAGATCCAGCCCCGGTGCGGGGTTGTGCTCGCGGGCGGGATAGGTCAGCGCCAGGCGAATGGGCACGCGCATATCCGGCACGCCGAGCTGCGCCAGCATCGCACCGTCGCGGAACTCGACCAGAGAATGGACGATGCTCTGCCGGTGGATGACCACATCCACCTGTGAAAGCGGCATGGCATACAGGTGCATCGCCTCGATGATCTCCAGTCCCTTATTCATTAGTGTAGCGCAGTCGATGGTGATTTTATGCCCCATTTTCCAGTTTGGATGCTTGAGGGCGTCGTTTTTCGTCACGTTCTTCAGTTCTTCCGGGTGTTTCCCGAAGAACGGCCCGCCGGAGCAGGTCAAAATCAGGCGGCGCACCTCGCGGCGGTCGCCGCAGCCCATCAGGCACTGGAAAATGGCGGAATGCTCCGAATCCACCGGGATGATCTCCGCGCCGTACTCCCGTGCGGCCGCCATGACGAGCGAGCCGCCGCAGACGAGCGTTTCCTTGTTCGCAAGGGCAATGCGCTTTTTCTTCCGGATGGCCGCCAGCGTGGGGCGCAGGCCCAGCATCCCGACCACCGCCGTCACGACCGTGTCCGCCTGCTCGTGCTCCGCCGCGGCGAGCAGGCCCTCCATGCCGGAGAGGATGCGGATCTCCTGCCCCGCCAGCGCGTCACGCAGCTCCTGCGCCGCCTGCGGCGTGGCCATGACCGCAAGCTCCGGGCGGAATTTGCGGCACTGCTGCGCCATGCGCTCGACGTTGCTTCCGGCGGTCAGCGCCGCAACGCGGACGGGAAGCTGCTCGATGACCTCCAGCGTCTGCCGGCCGATGGAGCCGGTGGAGCCGAGGATAGATACGCACTTTGTCATATCACTTTGCCGCAAACGGAATGAGCAGCATCAGGATCTCCGCCATGGGCGCGACGATCATCGTGCTGTCAAAGCGGTCGAGGATGCCGCCGTGACCCGGCAGGAGATTGCCGTAATCCTTGATGCCGACCTGCCGCTTCACGACGGAGAGCGTCAGATCGCCGACGACGGAGCCAACCGCACCGACGACGCCATAGATCGCAGCGTAGAAATAGTTGACCTGTGTAAAGCCGAAACACTTGTTCAGCAGCAGCGTGTACAGCACCATCGCCAGAATGTTCGCGGCAATGCCGCCGATCGCACCCTCAACGGTTTTTTTCGGGCTGATGACCGGCGCCAGCTTATGCTTGCCGCAGGCGCGGCCGACAAAATAGGCGCCGCTGTCTGCCACCATGGACAGCACAAATGCGACCAGAATGAAATATTTGCCGTCCTGCATCCCGCGCAGGCGCACCAGCGCACCGATCAGGAAGGGATAGACGACGCCGCTGAAAAGCGCCACGCACAGTGCGGAAAACTGTAGCTTCGTGTGCGCCGCGAGCAGCTCGCAGAACAGCGCACAGAAATAGACGAACAGACCGATAAGCATACTAGCCCAGAGTGTCTGCTCCGAAACGACCGCACAGGCGCGCATCCACGACCACATCACGGTCGCCGCCGCCATCACCGCAGTATAGCAGAGAATCCGCTTGTGCTTCAGAATGCCCGTGCGCCACAGCATCTCATAGGCCGCGATGACGCAGGCAGCGGCAAACAGAATTGCCGTCGCCAAGGGCGGCAGAAACAGCACGACCGCCAGCAGCAGCGGCAGGCCGATGCAGGCAACCAGAATTCGAGTACCCATTATTTTGCGCCTCCAAACCGGCGGTTGCGGCCATTATAGGCGGCGATCGCCTTTTCTAAGTCCTTCGGCCCGAAGTCCGGCCAAAGTACATCTGTAAAATAGTATTCTGCATAGGCCGACTGCCATAACAGAAAATTGGACGTTCTCAGCTCGCCGCCGGGACGGATGACCAGCTCCGGATCAGGAACGCCGGCAGAATACATCCTCGCGGAAAAAGCGTCCTCCGTCAAATCCTCCGGACGGCACCTCCCGTCTGCGCAATCCTGCGCAAACTGCCGCGCCGCACGCAGTATCTCCATACGGCCGCCGTAGTTCAGGCAGAAGTTGACCTGCACGCCCTCGTATTTCTGTGACCGCTCGGCCGTGATGCGCGCCTCCTCCCGCAGTTCCGGGGAAAGCCGCGACAGATCGCCGAAAAAGCAGAAGCGCACCTGATTCTTGTCCATATCGCGAATCAGCTCGCGCAGATACTTCTCCAGCAGCTCCATAATAGCGTCGACCTCCTCGGGCGAACGCTTCCAGTTCTCCGTGGAAAAGGCATAGACCGTCAGATATTTCAGGCCGATGGATTTGGCATAATTCGCAATCGTCCGGAAGGCCTCCGCGCCAACCTTATGCCCCGCCTGACGGGGCAGGCCGCGCTTTTTTGCCCATCGGCCGTTGCCGTCCATAATGATGGCGATATGCGTCGGAACCGGACGGGAAAGCTGCGGCGCCCTCTTTTGAAAAAACATAGCTTTTCTCCAAAATCGCAGCCACCGGACGGCGGCTGCGATAGAATGTCTTTGAGCTTACAGCTCCATCAATTCTTTTTCCTTGACGGCGCAGGCATCGTCTACCTTCTTGATATACTTATCGGTCAGCTCCTGCAGATCCTTTTCGGCCTTCTTCTGGTCGTCCTCGGTAATCTCGGACTTTTTCTTCAAAGCCTTGATATAGTCCATCGCATCACGGCGAATGTTGCGGACGGCGACCTTCGCATCCTCGCCGTACTTCTTGACCTGCTTGGTCAGCTCGCGGCGGCGCTCCTCGGTGAGCTGCGGGAAGACCAGACGGATCACACGGCCGTCGTTCTGCGGATTGATACCCAGATCAGAGGTCTGGATAGCCTTCTCGATCTTCTTGAGCAGGCTGCCGTCCCACGGCTGGATGACGAGCGTCCGGGCATCCGGGGAAGAGATTGTGCCGACCTGCCCGACCGGCGTGTCCACGCCGTAATACTCGACCATAATTCGGTCGAGCACTCTTGCATTTGCGCGGCCTGCACGAACCGCGCCGAAATCCTCCTGAAGGATTTCCAGCGTCTTGTCCATCTTTCTCGAATATTCCTTGAAATCCACTGCCATTTTATTTATCCTCCTTAACTACAGTTCCGATTTTTTCTCCCATCACCACACGCAGAATGTTCTCCGGATTCTTCAGTGCGAAGAGAATGATGGGGATATGATTGTCCATGGAAAGTGAGGTGGCCGTACTGTCCATCACGGAAAGGTGCTTGGCAAGCACTTCGTCGTAGGTAATCTCGTCGAACTTCACCGCATCCGGGTTCTTCGCCGGATCGTCGGAATAGACACCGTCAACGTTCTTGGCAAGCAGAATGGCGTCGGCACCGATCTCCGCCGCGCGCAGCACCGCACCGGTATCCGTCGAAAAGAAGGGGTTTCCCGTGCCACAGCCAAAAATCACAACGCGTCCCTTTTCCAGATGACGGATTGCCTTGCCGCGGATGTAGGGCTCGGCGATGCGGCTCATCTCGATGGCAGTCTGCACACGCACCGCAACACCGCGCTGCTCCAGGCTGTCAGCCAGCGCAAGGCAGTTAATGACCGTTGCAAGCATACCCATATGATCCGCGCGCGTGCGCTCCATCCGGTCGCCGCCGTCCTTGACGCCGCGCCAGAAATTACCGCCGCCGACGACGATACCGACCTGCACACCGGCCTCGACGCACCGCTTGATTACGTCGCAGACCTTCCCGATCACATCGAAATCCAAACCCCTGTGGGCGTCGCCGGCAAGCGCCTCGCCGCTGATCTTCAGCAGGACGCGCTTATACTTCGGCTCGTTCATGGGATACCACTCCTTGTTTTTCAAATGTCATTGACTCTATTCTATAATAATTCCGACGAATTGACAACCAGAATTTCTCGATTTCACAGATTGTTTTCATTTTTTCTTCCCCGCTGCGGAGAATAATTGTCAAAATGCACGGAAACGGCATTGCAGATTTGGGAATTTTGATATATAATAGGCGCAGTAATCTTTGTAGCAGAGAGGATGGACACTATGGCTGAGGAACTGAGCCGTATGGAAACCAAGAATTTCATCGAAGCCTTTGTGGAGGAGGACATCTCCAAAGGCGGACAGTTTGAGGGAATGCAGGTTCACACCCGTTTCCCGCCCGAACCGAACGGCTATCTGCACATCGGCCACTGCAAGGCGCTGTGCATCGACTTCGGCACGGCGGAAAAGTTCGGCGGCATCTGCAATCTCCGCATGGACGACACCAACCCCACCAAGGAGGACACGGAATACGTCGATGCCATCAAGGAGGACATCAAGTGGCTGGGCTTCACCTGGGACGACCGCTTCTACTATGCCTCCCAGTATTTTGACAAAATGTACGAGTGCGCGGAGGATCTGATCAAGAAGGGTCTTGCCTACGTCTGCGAGCTGACGCCCGAGCAGATGCGCGAGTACCGCGGCGACCTGACCACCCCCGCCCGCAGCCCCTACCGCGACCGTCCGATCGAGGAATCCCTCGATCTCTTCCGCCGCATGAAGGCGGGCGAGTTCCCGAACGGCGCCATGACCCTGCGCGCAAAGATCGACCTTGCCTCCGGCAACTTCAACCTGCGCGACCCGGCGATCTACCGCATCAACCACATGACCCACCACGCCACCGGCGACAAGTGGTGCATCTACCCCATGTACGACTTCGCCCATCCCATTGAGGACGCCATGGAGCACATCACGCACTCGCTGTGCTCTCTGGAATTTGAGGCGCACCGCCCGCTGTACAACTGGGTCATTGAGCACTGCGACCTGCCCGCAAAGCCCCGGCAGATCGAGTTTGCCCGTCTGGGCATCAACTACACCGTCATGTCCAAGCGCAAGCTGCGCCTGCTTGTCGAAGAGCACCGCGTCGCCGGCTGGGACGATCCGCGGATGCCGACCCTCTGCGGCCTGCGCCGCCGCGGCTATACGCCCAAGTCCATCCGCAATTTCTGCGAGCGCATCGGCGTGGCCAAGGCCGCTTCCACGGTGGAATACGCCTTCCTGGAGCACTGCCTGCGTGAGGATCTGAACGAAACCGCGACCCGCACCATGGCGGTGCTGCACCCCGTGCGCCTGACCGTCACCAATTATCCGGAGGGAAAGAGCGAGGTCTTCACGGTGGAAAACCACCCGAACCACCCGGAGATGGGCACGCGCGAGATCACCTTCTCCCGTGACCTGTGGATCGAAGCGGACGACTTTATGGAAGAAAAGGTCGGCAAGTTCTTCCGTCTTTTCCCGGGTAATGAAGTCCGCCTGAAGGGCGCCTACGTCGTCAAATGCACCGGCTGCATCAAGGACGCGGACGGCAAGGTCACGGAAGTTCTCTGCGAATACGATCCCGACTCCCGCGGCGGCGACCCCGCCGACGGCCGCAAGATCAAATCCACCATCCACTGGGTGGACGCGCACACCGCGGCGGACGCGGAGGTCCGCCTGTACTCCAACCTCTTCTCCGACCCGGAGCCGGACGCCGCAGACAAGAACTTCCTTGATTGCCTGAATCCCGACTCTCTGGAAATTCTCTCCGGCTGCAAGGTCGAAGCCGGTCTGGAAAGGGCCGCCGCCCCGGCTGCCTACCAGTTCATGCGGCTCGGCTACTTCTGTCCGGATAAGGACTCCACCCCGGAGCATCCGGTATTCAACCGTTCCGTCAGTCTGAAGGACAGCTACAAACCGGAAGCAAAGTAAAAGGAAAAAGGAACAAACAAACGCCCCTGCGGAAGATTCCGCAGGGGCGTGTCGTTTGCAGATTTTTCAGGGCAGACAGGCAAGCGTTCTGCCCAGCGGCTCGGAAAAGCCGAGCGCGCGGTACATTCCCTCGTCACAGGGGGCGCAGCAGACCGTCAGGCTTGCAATGCCCTGCTCCGCGCACCAGCGCTGCGCCGCCCCGGCAAGCAGCCGGGCAATTCCCTTTTTCCGGAAAGCAGGCTCGACATAGAAATCCTCGAGTGCCGCGGTCCAACCGCAGGAAAAGGTCGACCAGCAGCGCGACACACTGCACATTCCGACCGCCCGGCCACCCTGTTCCGCGGCAAAGAATGTGATCTTCCTTTCCCGGATGGCAGCACAGAGCCGCTTTTGCTTCTCCTCCGTCAGGGGCTCTTCTCCGATTTCCAGCAGGTAGCCGTTTTCCAGCCGCAAAAGCTGTCCGTCCTCCGGGTCGGTAATGCACTCGACAGTCACGGGGAGCTCTGTC
>ERZ1032238.480-NODE-480-length-12227-cov-6.340700_pt1 | contig 12227 bp, 8 predicted proteins | sample MGYA00518736_ERZ1032238 | MGnify/ENA primary metagenome ERZ1032238 (study PRJEB33719, sample SAMN04261349) | wastewater metagenome | biome: periurban shantytown; feature: human; material: feces | host: Homo sapiens | place: Peru: Lima | collected 2012-01-15 ... | reverse complement strand
GATAAAATAATATAAGTGTAAAAAACTGCTTCAGAAAGGCTGAGGGGATATGGCAAAAGAGAAAAAAGTGGAACAGATCACCGATATGGAGGTCGACTTTGCCCAGTGGTACACCGACGTGTGCAAAAAGGCGGAGCTGATCGACTATTCCTCCGTCAAGGGAATGTTCGTCTATCGCCCGTATGGCTATGCCATCTGGGAGAATATCCAGAGAATCATGGATGCGGAGTTCAAAAAGACCGGCGCGGAGAATGTCTATATGCCGATGCTGATCCCCGAATCCCTGCTTCAGAAGGAAAAGGATCATGTCGAGGGCTTCGCACCGGAGTGCGCGTGGGTCACGATGGGCGGCAGCGAAAAGCTGGAAGAACGCCTGTGCATCCGTCCAACTTCGGAAACGCTTTTCTGCGAGCATTTCCATGACATCATCCATTCCTGGCGCGACCTGCCGAAGATGTACAACCAGTGGTGCAGCGTGCTGCGCTGGGAAAAGACCAGCCGCCCCTTCCTGCGCCACCGCGAATTCCTCTGGCAGGAGGGTCACACCATGCACGCCACCGCGCAGGAGGCGCGCGAGGAGACCGAGCGTATGCTCAATGTCTATGCGGATTTCTGCGAAAATGTGCTTGCCATGCCCGTGACCCGCGGCCAGAAGACCGACAAGGAAAAGTTCAACGGCGCAGAGGCGACCTACACGATCGAGTGCATGATGCACGACCGCAAGGCGCTGCAGGCCGGAACCTCCCACTATTTCGGCGACGGCTTCGCCAAGGCGTTTGACATTCATTTCACCGATAAGAACAACCAGCAGTGCTTCCCGTTCCAGACCTCCTGGGGCGTTTCTACCCGCCTGATCGGCGGCATCATCATGACCCACGGCGACAACAGCGGCCTCGTCCTGCCGCCCAAAATCGCACCCGTGCAACTCGTGGTCATTCCCATCGCCATGCACAAGCAGGGCGTGCTGGAGAAGGCGCGCGAGGTTGCGGCAGCCCTGAGCGCAGCCGGACTGCGCGTGAAGATCGACGAATCCGAGCAGAGCCCCGGCTGGAAGTTTGCTGAGTATGAGATGAAGGGCGTGCCCCTGCGTCTGGAGCTTGGCCCGAAGGACATCGAGCAGAACCAGTGTGTGCTGGTTCGCCGCGACAACGGCGAAAAGAGCTTCGTCTCTCTCGACGGCCTGTCCGACACCGTGGAAGCAATGCTGGACGCCGTCCACCATGGTATGTACGAAAAGGCAAAGAAAAACCTGACCGAGCACACCTACGATGCCGAAACGATGGAAGAGGCAAAGCGCTTGCAGCAGGAAAACGGCGGATTTATCCGCACGATGTGGTGCGGCGAGGAGGCCTGCGAGCTTCGCATGAAGGAAGAGGCCGGCATGACCAGCCGCTGCATCCCCTTTGCGCAGGAGCATCTGGGCGACCGCTGCGCCATTTGCGGCAAGCCTGCCAAGAAGATGATCTACTGGGGCGTCGCATATTAACGATATGATATTATTTCAAAAGCGCCGCGATGAAAATCGCGGCGCTTTGCAATGCATATGAAAACAGCAGGCAAGTGGCTGGCTTGCCTGCTGCTTCCGGTATAAATAGAGGGGGAAAATGAAAAAGAAAAACTCAACACTTACAGTTTTTATTGTAGACGGGAGTTGTTAAAAATATAACCCAAAAGAAATTAAGTTTTTATTAAGTTGGAAAAATGTTTTCGTGGTTGACAAATGCGGCTGTCCCTGTTAGAATACGAATGTAATATCGGATTATGCGTTGAGGAAGCCAGTGCCTACCGGCGGCAGCAGCGAGCAGGGGAATGGTGAAAGCCCTGTGGCCAGCAGTAGGTTCAGCCACTTCTGAGCAGCCCGCGAGGAGCGGGACGCTTCATCTCCGTTAAAGGATGACTTAAGATACCGCCTCAGGCGGTAATTAGGGTGGTACCGCGAGTGAGCCTCGCCCCTATGTTGGGGTGGGGTGTATTTTTTTATCAACTGATTGGAGGATCAATTCCCATGGCACAGAAAAAATACGGCGTAAATGAGTTGCGCGAGATGTTCCTGTCTTTCTTCGAGAGCAAGGGACACCTGCGTCTGCCCAGCTTTTCCCTGATCCCGCAGAACGATGCTTCGCTCCTGCTCATCAACTCTGGCATGGCCCCGATGAAGCCCTATTTCAAGGGTGAGGTCACGCCCCCGCGCCGCCGCGTCTGCACCTGTCAGAAGTGTATCCGCACCGGCGACATCGACAACATCGGCCACACCGCGCGCCACGGCACCTACTTCGAGATGCTGGGCAACTTCTCCTTCGGCGATTATTTCAAGCACGAGGCCATTGCATGGTGCTGGGAATTTTTGACCAAGGTCTGCGGTCTGGACGAAAACCGCCTGTATCCGTCGATCTATCAGGACGACGACGAGGCTTTTGAGATCTGGAACAAGGAGATCGGCATCCCGGCCGACCGTATCTTCCGCTTCGGCAAGGAGGACAACTTCTGGGAGCATGGCTCCGGCCCGTGCGGCCCCTGCTCCGAGGTCTACTATGACCGCGGCGAGAAGTACGGCTGCGGCAAGCCCGGCTGCACGGTCGGCTGCGACTGCGACCGCTATATGGAGATTTGGAACAACGTGTTCTCCCAGTTCGACAATGACGGCCACGGCAACTACACCGAGCTCGTGCAGAAGAACATCGACACCGGCATGGGCCTGGAGCGTCTGGCGGTCGTCTGCCAGGACGTGGATTCCCTGTTCGACGTCGATACCGTGATGAACATCACCCACAAGGTGACGGAGCTGACCGGCGCAAGCTACGGCCAGAGCAAGGAGCGCGACGTTTCCCTGCGCGTCATCACCGACCATATTCGCGCTTCCGTCTTTATGATCGCGGACGGTGTGCTGCCCTCCAACGAGGGCCGCGGCTACGTTCTGCGCCGCCTGCTGCGCCGCGCGGCGCGCCACGGCAAGCTGCTGGGTGTGAACCATCCCTTCCTGTGCGAGATCGTGGAAACGGTCATCCATGAAAATGAGGGACATTATCCCTATCTGCGCGAGCGCGCGGCCTATATCACCCGCGTGGTGCGCGTGGAGGAGGAGAATTTCGCCAAGACCATCGACGGCGGTATGCGCATTTTTGCGGAAATGCTGGCCTCCCATAAGGAAAAGGGAGAAACGGTGTTCTCCGGCGCGGACGCCTTCAAGCTTTACGACACCTATGGCTTCCCGATCGACCTGACGATCGAGATGGCGAAGGAAGAGGGAATGCAGGTCGACGAGGAGGAATTCAAGCGCCAGATGCAGGAGCAGAAGGTTCGCGCCAGAGAGGCGCGCAAGGCGCTGGGCGACCTCGGCTGGGCCGGTATCGAGTTTGGTCAGGACATCCCGTCCACCGAATTTGTCGGCTATGAAAACGACGTGACGCAGGGCAAGATCCTTGCAATGGTGTCCGAGGACGAGCAGCGAACGGAAATCGCCGAGGGCGTCGAAGCTATCGTGGTGCTCGACCAGACGACGATGTACGCCGAGATGGGCGGTCAGGTGGCCGACCACGGCATAATTACCGGCCCGGACGGCGTGTTTGAGGTCACGGATGTTCAGAAGAACAAGGGCGGCAAGTTCATGCACTATGGCAAGGTCGTTTCCGGCACGATCAAGCTGGGCGACGAGTGCACCGTTTCCATCGACACCGAACGCCGCAATGCCATCCGCCGCGCGCATACCGCGACGCATCTGCTCGACGCGGCGCTGACACGTGTGCTCGGCGACCACTGCCATCAGGCGGGCTCTCTGGTCGAGCCGGATCACCTGCGCTTCGACTTCACGCATTTCTCTGCAATGACGCCGGAGGAGCTTGCACAGGTGTCCTCCATCGTGATGGAGATGGTGCTCAAGGGCGAGGATGTGGAAACGCTGGTCCTGCCCATTGAGGAAGCCAAGAAGCTGGGTGCGACTGCGCTCTTCGGCGAGAAGTACAGTGACGTCGTCCGCGTGGTCAGAATGGGGGAGGATTCCATTGAGTTCTGCGGCGGCACGCACCTGAGCAACACCGCGAAGGTCGGCCCCTTCCGTATTATGTCCGAAGCCTCCGTCGCTTCCGGTGTGCGCCGTATCGAGGCCTACACCGGCAAGAAGGTCATCGAGCAGATGAATCAGGCCAACCGCGTTCTGCTGAACGTTGCGGAAGAACTCAAGACCACGCCGAAGGAGCTTTTGCAGCGCGCGCACGGACTGATGGGCGAACTGAAGGAGCTGAAGCTGAGCCTTGACCGCATGAAGGACAAGCTCTTCAGCGGCGAGATCGAGCGCTGCCTGTTTGCGGCGAAGAATGTCAGCGGCCTGAAGGTCCTGACGATCTCCAGAAGCGACATTTCCGCGGCCGATCTGCGCAAGCTGGGCGACCAGATCCGCGACCGCGAGCCGGATGCCGTTGCCGTTCTGGCAGGCATTCAGGGCGAGAAGATCACGCTTCTGGCGGTCTGCGGCAAGAATGCCGTCGCGCGCGGCATCAAGGCAGGACAGCTGGTCAAAGAAGTTTCTGCCATCTGCGGCGGCTCCGGCGGCGGCAAGCCCGATTCCGCGATGGGCGGCGGCAAGGATCCGATGAAGCTGGACAATGCGCTTGCGGTCGTGGACGAATTCGTCGCGGCGAACGTGAAATAAGAGGGAAATCATATGAACGACTGCATTTTCTGCAAGATCATTGCGGGAGAGATCCCGTCGAAAAAGCTCTATGAGGATGAGCTGTGCCTCGCCTTCTACGACATTCAGCCGCTTGCACCGCAGCATTTTCTGGTGGTGCCGAAGGCGCATATCGCCTCTGCGGCGGAGCTCGGCGAGGACAATGCCGCGCTGGTCGGGCATATCTTTGCCGTAATCGCGAAGCTGACGAAGCAGCTCGGCTTTTCCGAGGGCTTCCGCGTAGTGACGAATTGCGGCGCGGATGCGGGCCAGACGGTCCGGCATCTGCACTTCCATGTGCTCGGCGGAAAGCCGCTGGGCAGCTTCAACTAATATTTTCGTGTCAGGACGGGCGTGAAACACCCGTCCTGCTTGCTATCGGGAAGGAGGGACGATATGCGCAAACTGGCGATCTTTTCCTTTGCTTTTGCGGCGGCAGCGGCGGTCTATGTGTATCTGCTTCCTCCCAAGGTCTGCCTGATCGCGGCGGGAGTTTGCCTGCTGTGTGGGCTGGCGCTGTGCTTTTTTCGGCTGCCGCAGGCAAAGCGCGTGCGCATTGCCCTGTTCGGCCTGACGGCGGGGCTTCTGTGGAGCTTCGGCTATGAGCAGTTCCGCATCGCGCCGCTGCGGGAGTACTGCGGTGACAAAGAGGAGATCACCGTGACCGTATGCGACTTCCCGGAAGTGACGAAATACGGCTGCCGCATTGTGGTGCGGCTGGACGGCGGCCGGATGCTCCTGTATCTGAACGGGGAGCAGACCCTGCGCCCCGGCGACACGCTGCGCTTGACAGCGAAGGTGGCGGACGTTTCCCGCGGCAGCGGAGAGGAGGAGAATCTCTACTATTCTTCCAAGGACATCCGCTTGCTCGGCTTCCAGAGAAGTGAACCGGAGATCACGACGGCGGAAAAGATACCGCTGCGTGACTATCCTACTGTGGCGGCGAAGGCCGTGCGCGAGAGGATCACGGCGCTCTTTTCTGCGGATACGGAGGGCTTCCTGCGGGCGCTTCTGACGGGCGACCGCAGCGGGCTGACCTATGAAACAAAAAATCAGATGTCCCTTGTGGGCATTTCCCATGTGGTGGCGGTGTCCGGCCTGCACGTGTCGCTGATCGCCGGGGCGGTGCTTCTGCTGTGCTTCCGCCGCCGGCGGCTGGCGGCGGTCGTCGGGATCCCGGTCATGCTGTTCTTTGCGGCGATGCTGGGCTTCCCGGCTTCCGTCGTGCGCGCGGTCGTGATGCACGCGGTTTTGCTGCTGGCGCCGCTGTTCCGGCGCGAAAACGACGCGCCGACCTCGCTGGGCTTTGCGCTGCTCCTGCTTCTGGTCGAAAATCCGTGGGCGATCGCCAATGTCGGCTTACAGCTCTCCTTCGGCGCGACGGCGGGCATCCTGCTGTTTACGGAGCCGCTTCTGCGCTGGATGGAGCGCCGCTTTCTGCCCGGAGCGTTCCGGAAGAAGCACCCGCGCCTGTCCGGCCTTGCGCGCGGCCTTTTCTCCATTCAGGCGATGAGCCTCGGTGCGACGGTGCTTACGCTGCCGCTGGTCGCGGCTTATTTCGGAACGGTGTCGCTGATCGCACCGGTGACGAATTTGCTGCTTCTGACGCTGATCGGCTATCTCTTCACATTCGGCTGTGCGGCGGTGCTGCTGAGCTTTCTCTGGCGACCGCTGGGAGCCGCGCTTGCTTGGGTGCTGGACTGGGGTGTCCGGCTGGTTCTGCGCGTGATCGGGGCGCTTTCGCGCATTCCCTTTGCGGCGGTCTACACGCAGAGCGATTACATTTGCCTGTGGATCGCTGGCTTCTATGTCCTTCTGGCGATTTTCCTGCTCGGCCGCTGCCGATGCAAGCGGGTATTCTGCGCGGCGGTTGCCGCGACGCTTGCCTGCGCCGTTGCGTTTTCCATGCTGCCAGGCGATGCCGCCCTGACTTTTACTGCTTTGAATGTCGGGCAGGGGCAGTGCCTTCTTTTGCAGCCCGGCGGCCTGACGGTCGTGGTGGACTGCGGCGGCAGCTATGCCGACGATGCCGGAGAACAGCTTGCCCGCCGCCTTCTGATGCAGGGCAAAACGCAGATCGACTTCCTTGTTCTGACGCATTTTGACGAGGATCACGTCGGCGGCGTGCCGCAGCTGCTTTCCAGAATGGAGGTCGGCACGATCCTCGCGCCCGACCAGACGGACGACGGCGGAAACCGCGAACGGATCCTTACCGCGGCGGAGGAAGCGGGCGTTGCCGTCCGGTTCGTGCGGCAGGATGTGACGGTGGAATTTCCGATGGGACGGCTGGAGATCTTCGCGCCGGTGCGCGAGAGTGGGGACAATGACGGAATTAGTGCATTGATGTCCGTGGAAGAATATGATATACTGATTACCGGCGATATGGACGCGCGCTCGGAGCAGCTTCTGGCGGTGCGGCACGGACTGCACGATATTGAGGTGCTGGTGGCCGGGCACCACGGCTCGCGCTATTCCACGGGCAGCGCGCTTTTGCAGACGGTCACGCCTGAGATCGTCGTGATCAGCGTCGGGGAGAATTCCTACGGTCATCCCGCGCCGGAGATTCTGGCGCGCATTGAAGCGTCCGGTGCGCTTGCGCTGCGCACGGACGAGGTGGGAACGATCGTGATCGAGAGGTAGAACATGGCAAAAAAGACGGAAGGCACGCAGGCCGGGTACGAACAACTGAAAAAGGATCTTGCCCAGAAGCAGCCGGGCCGTTTTTACATTTTCTACGGCGAGGAGGACTATCTGCGCCGGCACTATCTGTCCATGCTCAAAAAGCAGCTGCTCGACGAGTTGACGGAGGATTTTAATTATCACCGCCTGACGCAGGAGAACCTGTCGGCGCAGCTTCTCTATGACAGCATCGAGGCCATCCCCATGATGTCGGAGCGTTCACTGGTGCAGGTGGACGACGTCGATCTCTTCCTTTTGCCGGAGGCGGAGCGGAACAAAATTGCGGAAACGCTCTCCGACCTCCCGGACTACTGCTGTCTGGTGCTGACCTACAGCGCGACCGAGTTCAAGCCGGACAAACGCATGAAAAAGCTCTGGGATGCGATGCAGAAGAACGCCGTGCAGGTGGAGTTCCGCTATCAGTCCGAGCGCGACCTGAAGGCGTGGGTCGTCCGGCACTTTCGGGCGAAAAACAAGACGATCTCCCCGCAGACCTGCGACTATCTCCTGCGCTACTGCGGCGTTTCCATGACGCATCTGGACATGGAAATCGAAAAGCTCTGCGCTTATTCCGAAGCGGGAGAGATCGTGCAGGCGGACATCGACGCGGTCGCGGAGCCGACAATGGAGGCCGTGGTGTTTGAGATCACGGACGCGATGGGGCAGCGGGATTTTTCCAGAGCGCTGGAACGGCTGGACGTGATGTTCAAGCTCCAGCCGGAGGCGATCCCCATTCTGGCCGCCATCGGCAATCAGATGCGCCGGCTCAATGCGGCGAAAACGCTGATGAACGCGGGAAAAACGGCGGGCGATCTGGCACAGCTGTATTCGTTGGCACCCTTTGCCGCCAACAAGACGATGTCACAGGCGCAGCGGCTGTCCGAACGGTTTTGCAGCCGGGCGGTGCTGCTGTGCAGCGATACGGATTTCAAGCTCAAACGCTCCTATGACGACCCCAAGCGTCTGCTGGAGATGCTGATCCTGACGCTTGCCGAGGAGGCGCGCCATGATTAAGCTGCGGCAGGCGATCGTCGTCGAAGGCCGATATGATAAAAATGCGCTGCGTCAGCTCGTCGATGCGCCGGTGTTTGAAACGAACGGCTTCGGCGTGATGAAAAACAAAGAGCTCGTGAGCCTCCTGCGCATGACGGCGGAGCGCCGCGGACTGATCGTCCTGACGGATTCGGACGGCGCGGGCTTTGTCATCCGCAATTATCTCAAGCGCGTGCTGCCAAAAAAGGGCGTGCTGCACGCCTACATCCCGGATGTCTACGGCAAGGAACGCCGCAAGGAGCATCCGGGCAAGGAGGGCAAGCTGGGCGTCGAGGGGATGCCGCCGGAGGTGCTTTTGCAGGCGCTGCGCGACGCAGGTGCGGAGGCGGAGCCGGACGCGCTCCGCCGGACGGAGCTGATCACCAAGGCCGATCTCTGCGCCGCGGGCTATTCCGGCGGAACGGACAGCGCGGCGCGGCGTGCGGCGCTTCTGAAGACGCTGCGCCTGCCGGAGCATATGAGCAGCAATGCGCTTCTGGACGCGCTGAATGTTCTGATGACAAGAGAAGATTTTTTGTGCAACTACGGAGAACACAATGGTTGATATTTCGGTAAAGGATCTGGTCAAATCCTTTGAAGTGGGCAGCGTCCTGCTCGACGGACTGAGCTTCGACATCCACGAGGGCGAGTGCGTCGGCATTATGGGGCGCAACGGCTGCGGCAAGACGACGCTGTTTCGCCTGCTGACCGGCGAGATCACGCCGGACAGCGGCGAGATCATGATCGCTGCAGGGAAAAAGCTGGGGCTGATCTCCCAGATTCCGCATTACCCGGCGGGCTATACGGTGGACGACGTTCTGGCGACGGCTTTCGCGCCCCTGCAGGCGATGAAGCGCCGGATGGAGGAATTGGAGCATCAGATGGCCGAGTCGGCGGACAAGGCCGTTCTGAATGAATACGACCGCCTGTCGAGCGCCTATCAGACGGGCGGCGGTTACGAGCAGGCCACGCAGACCGATAAGATCTGCAACGGCCTCGGCATCCCGCAGGCCATGCGGCTGCAGGAATTCGACCGCCTCTCCGGCGGCGAAAAGACGCGCGTCAATCTTGCGCGCCTGCTGCTGGAAAAGACGGATATTCTGCTGCTGGACGAGCCGACGAACCACCTTGACCTGCGCAGCGTCGAGTGGCTGGAGGCTTATATCAAGAAATTCAAGGGAACCGTCCTGACGATCTCCCACGACCGCTATTTCATTGATCAGGTGGTCGACCGCATCATTGAGATCCACGCGGGCAAGGCGGAATTCTACAGCGGAAACTACACATTCTATTTGCAGGAGAAGCAGGAACGCTTCAATACGCAGCTCAAGCAATACGAGGCCGAGCAGGCGAAGCTCAAGCAGCTCGGCTTCACGCTCGAGCGCATGAAGGGCTGGGGCATCAACAACCGTGTGCTCTACCGCCGCGCGATGTCCATCCAGCACCGCATGGAGCGCATCGAAAAGACCGAGCGCCCGACGAAGGAAAAGACCCTGCGCGCCCGCTTCGGGGAAAAGGATTTCCACGGGGACGAGGTCCTGACCGTCAAGGGACTGGGCAAGCGCTTCGGCGACCGGGTGCTGTTTTCCAATGTGGATCTACAGGTCACGGGCGGAGAGCACATCGCGCTGCTGGGCGACAACGGCACCGGCAAGACGACCTTTCTGCGCGTGCTGCTGGGCGAGGAGCCGGGTGAGGGGAAGATCCGCTTCGGCCCTTCCGTCAAATACGGCTATCTGCCGCAGGTCATCCATTTCGATCATCCGGAGCGCACGCTCTATGACACCATGCTCTATGAGAAAAACTGCACGCCGCAGGTCGCGCGCGATCGCCTCGGCGCCTTCCTCTTTTCCGGGGAGGACGTATTCAAGACGGTCGGCACGCTGTCCGGCGGAGAGCAGTCGCGCCTGCGGCTGTGTATGCTGATGGACGACAAGATCAATCTGCTGATCCTCGACGAGCCGACGAACCATCTAGACGTGGCCTCGCGCGAGTGGATCGAATGTGCGATCGAGGACTACGAGGGGACGCTGATCTTCGTTTCCCACGACCGCTATTTTGTCGACAAGTTTGCCACGCGCGTGTGGGAGCTGGAAAACGGCGGCATCCGCGACTATCCCTGCGGCTATGCGAAGTACCGCTCCATTAAGGAACACGAGGCCATGCAGCGCCCGGTCGAGAAAAAGGAAAAAACGCCGAAGCCCGCCCGCGTTCTGCCGGAAAAGGAATTGCAGAAGCTGGTGCGTCGGCTGGAACGGGAGATCGGCGTGCAGGAGCAGACCGTGGCGGAGCTGGATAAGGCACTGGCGGCCGCGTCTGCGGACTATCAGGAGCTGATGCGCCTGACGGCAGAGCGCGAAGCGGCGGAAGCAAAACTGGAAGAACTTATGACGCAGTGGGAAGCCGCTGCGTCACAGATCGAAGAATAAAGGAGAATTGCCATGAGTGAGAATTGCAGCGGCAACTGTGCAAGCTGCGGCGAAAGCTGCGGAGAGCGCAAGCAGGAGAGTCTGCTTGCAGAGCTGAATGAACGGTCGAAGGTCAAAAAGGTCATTGCCGTCGTGTCCGGCAAGGGCGGCGTCGGCAAGAGCACGGTCACGGCCATGCTGGCTGCCGCGGTGCAGCGCCGCGGCCTGCGGGCCGCGATCCTGGACGCGGACATCACCGGCCCGTCCATCCCGAAGGCCTTCGGCGTGGAGGAGTGTGCGGGGGCGGAGGAAGGCTGCCTGCATCCGGCCGTCAGCAAGACCGGCATCCAGATCATGTCCATCAACCTGCTGCTGGACAACGCCAGCGACCCCGTGCTGTGGCGCGGGCCGATCATCGCGGGCGCGGTCAAGCAGTTCTGGACGGACGTCGTCTGGGAGGACGTGGACTATATGTTCGTCGATATGCCTCCCGGAACGGGCGATGTGCCGCTGACGGTGTTCCAGTCCCTGCCCATCGACGGCGTGATCATCGTCACCTCGCCGCAGGAGCTGGTTTCCATGATCGTCGGCAAGGCCGTGCGCATGGCCAATATGATGCAGGTGCCGGTGCTGGGTCTGGTGGAGAACTACAGCTACTTCCGCTGCCCGGACTGCGGCAGAGAGCATGCGATTTTTGGCGAGAGCCATCTGGCGGAAACCGCGATGAAATACCATCTGCCGGTGCTGGCACGGCTGCCCATCGACCCGAACGTCGCCAAGGCCTGCGACTCCGGCAATGCGGAATCGCTCAGCTGCGAGGAGCTGGAGCCGGTTCTGGCCGCAGTGCTTTCCAAATAGATTTCGAATTTCAAAACCAGCATACAGGCTTTATTTACAATTATGCAAGCAAAGCGGAGATGCCGACGGCATCTCCGCTTTGCGTCACGGCTGGGGAGAAGAGAACGATTGCTCCGGGAGCAGGATATCGGCAAGCTCTTCCGAAAGTGCCGTGATCCTTCCTTTTTCAAAGATGTTATCCAGCCCAGCTGACCTCAGCGCCGTGAGAAAACCGGTTCCGGCAGGAAGCTGTGCGATCGCGAGGTACTGCTCTACGCTTTGCCGGAAATCTTCTCTTGATTTTACAAAAAGCTCAAATGCGGCAAGTGAGGATGTGGCATAGCCGATGTAATAGAAAGGCTGCTGAAACACGTGAGGGATTGCCGTCCAGGCGTCTTCCGTTTTGCCGAGTGGCTGTGCGTATTTCTCGTTAGCCGCCGACCAGATATCATCGAGCTTTTCAAGCGTCAGATCGGGTGCCGTATAGCAGAGATATTCCGCCTCATTTACTGCAAAGCCCTTGGGCACAGACCGCATGATCTGAAATACTGTGCTTTGTACCAGCGCTCTTCCGTACTCTTCATTATATGCGTCATAATAGTCATAGC
>ERZ1032238.479-NODE-479-length-12267-cov-6.471995_pt1 | contig 12267 bp, 7 predicted proteins | sample MGYA00518736_ERZ1032238 | MGnify/ENA primary metagenome ERZ1032238 (study PRJEB33719, sample SAMN04261349) | wastewater metagenome | biome: periurban shantytown; feature: human; material: feces | host: Homo sapiens | place: Peru: Lima | collected 2012-01-15 ... | reverse complement strand
TTGTGATTAAGTATAAAATAAACAATCAAATCTGTCAATCCTGTTATTTCTAGTAGTTGACAATATGTTGACATAGGAGACCCCGTTGCCTTTTTTAATATTTCTTTATCTTCCTGCCGTCTGCCTTATTCTATAATAAAGAAAAGATAGGGAAAGGAGGTGTGGGCCATGGCAGGAAAAAGAGAAACCAACAGGGTATCCTACTATTTTTTCAAGGAGAAAAAAATCCTGGCCATTACGGCGCTAAGCGGCATCCTCTACAATCTGGGCCTCGTCGCAGTACCCTGGTTTGAGGGACACATATCCCAGTACCTGGCAGACATTCTGGAAGGGACCCGCCAGCCTTCTTCCCTGGTATTCCTTGCCCTTTCCTACTTTTTTACCGTTCTTTTCGTACAGGCCATGCGGTATGTGAAGCGCCTCTATGTGCGCCGTTTTGCCAACAACACCATACTGTCCATGAAGGAAACGATCTATACCAGGCTTCTTCAGGAAAATCGGCAGGACCTTGAGGGCCAGGGCGCCCGCTGGATGACCCGGGTCATTTCCGATGTGGAAGCCTGCGCCGAAGGCATGCGGAAATTTACGACGGAACTCTTCGATACCGGCGTAGCCCTTCTATCTTACAGCGCCTTTCTCTTCTATTACGACTGGCGCCTCACCTTTCTGGTGCTTCTTTTCCCTCCGGCCGCCTACCTTCTGGCAGACAGGCTGAAGAAACCGGTCACCAGCGCCGGCAGGCAGGCTAAGGAATCAGCGGAGCGTCTGGCCCGGGGCACCATGGACCGGCTGCGCCATGCCCTGACCTACCGTCTCTATGGAGAAGAAGAAACAGCCGATGAGCGTTACCATCGCCTGCTCACCGATTATGAAAAGCGGCGAATCCGCCAGGGCCTTTGGGAAAACAGCATGGAACCGCTTTATCGGGTCATTGCCATGACCGGTTCCCTCCTCATTCTCTGGCTGGGCGGGAACAATGTGATGGGCCAGGGCTGGGAAGACTGGAACATTGCCGCCTTTGCCGCATACCTTGCCTGCTTTACCAGGCTGGCGGTGAAATCCTCCCATGCGGCCCACCTTTTCAATGCCCTGCAGAAAGCGGACGTTTCCTGGCACCGCATCCGTGATTTTCTGACGCCTCTTTCGGAGACGGCCCTGCCACCGGCAAAGCCGGACCGCCTTACCGTAAGCCATGTATCCTTTACCTACCCCGGCGCCAGCCATGCTGTCATTCAGGACTGCAGCTTTTCCGCCGCCCCCTCGGACATCATAGGCATTACCGGAGGCACCGCCTCCGGCAAGTCCACCCTGGGCCGCCTTTTCCTCATGGAATCTCCCCATGAAGGGTCGATTACCTGGGGCCAAAAGGAGCTGGGCCGGGACATATCCCCCCTGTCTCTCATAGGCTATATGGGCCATTCCATGGAGCTCTTCAATGCCTCCCTGGAAGAGAATATAGGGCTTGGGAAAAAAGGAAATCTGGACGAAGCGCTGTGGGGCGCCTGCCTTGCCGAAGAGGCCGCCGCCTTTCCCCAGGGCGTCAAAACGGTGATAGGCGAAGGAGGCATCCGCCTTTCCGGCGGCCAGCAGGCCCGGGTCATGATAGCCCGCCTTCTCTATCACCGCCGCCCCCTCATCATTCTGGATGACCCCTTCGCGTCGGTAGACCTGGAAACGGAAGACCAGCTCTTTGACCGCATCCATGCCCTGTGCAGGGATTCCATCATCCTACTCATTTCCCACCGTCTCCACACCTTCCCTAAAACCAGCCAGGTCCTATGGATAGGGAAGGATGGAAAAGTCACCACATCTACCCATGAAAAACTGCTGGCAGAAAATGAAGACTACCGCCGGCTCTGGGCTCTCCAAAACCCAAAGATGCATGAAAGTCATTGCGAGGAAAGGAGGTAACCCCATGGACCATCCCACTTCCGGCCTGAAAGAAATCATTGCTCCCTCTTTCACCGCCCGCCCGGCGCTGACCGCAGCCCTTTCAGGGACCATTGTCCTCTCCCTCTTTCTCAGCATCCTTCCGCCGCTGGTACTGCAGAGAGCCATTGATGCCCTAACCGCTGGAAAAGCAGAGAGCTCCCTCCTTCTCTTCTGGGGCCTGCTGTACTTTATTCTCACCGCCCTTAGCGGCCTGTCAGAGGGAATAAGGGAAACACTGATTACCATGTTCGGCCAGGCTGTCACCAAAAGGATACGGCAAGCCATGGCAGCCAAGCTGAGCCGCCTTCCTGCCGCCTTCTTTACCGGCCGCGGTGAAGGCAGCACCGCCTCCCTTTTCGTCAATGATGTGGACACTCTGGAAGACCTCTTCGACTCCGGCATTATCAGTATGGCCGTAGACGGCTGCCGCCTCTTTTCCATACTGGCTGCCGTATACTGGCTGAGCTTCGGCCTATTCCTGCTGCTCCTTGCAGCCCTTCCCTTCCTCTTCCTTCTGACCAGGACCTTCCAGCATCACATGCTGGCTGCCCAGATAGAAAACAGGAAGGCCATTGCCGCCACCAATGAGCTGATCCCCGAAACCTGCCGCAATATCCGCACCATCCGTCTTCTTTCCTGTGAATATTTCATGAAGAAAAGATACGCCGCTGCCATCAAGAAAAGTTTTCAGTCCATGGAAAAAACAAACTTCTACGATTCCATTTACTCTCCCATCATCCTCACCACCAGCGCCCTTCTGATATCCCTCATGGCCATTCTCTCCGTGAGTCCCCGGGGAGCCTCCCTGTTCGGCATGACCGCCGGCACCGCCGCCGCCCTCATCGCCTATGTGGGAAAAATCTTCTCCCCCCTGGAAAGCCTGGGCATGGAAATAGAAAATATCCAGTCCGCCATGGCCGGCGTCCACCGGATCTGGGAATTTATGGAAGAGGAGGAAATGGCCCTGCCGGAAGAGAAGGGAAAGAAGAATGACCTGCCCCTCCGTATCAGCCATCTCTCCTTTTCCTACGAAAAAGATCATCCCCTTTTCAAAGATTTCAGCCTCACCCTGGAATCCGGCTGCCATCTGACCCTGACCGGCCGCACGGGCAGCGGGAAAAGCACCCTTTTCAAACTCATTACCGGCCTCTGCCTGCCCGACAGCGGTACCATTGCCCTCTTCGGCATGAATCCCGCTGCCATTCCTCCCAAAGAACGAAGAAAAATCTTCGGCATCGTGAGCCAGTCCTTCCCCATGATTGATGGCACCGTGAGAGACCAGATCACCCTGGGCGATATGCGCATCACTGACACCATGATCGCATCAGCCCTCAGGATTTCCGGGCTGTACGAAACAGTGATGGCCCCTCCCCAAAAACTGGACACCCCTTTTCAGGACAGCCTTTTTTCTGAAGGAGAAAAACAGCTCCTTGCCATTGCCCGGGCCCTGGTATTCCAGCCGCCCCTCCTCCTTCTGGATGAAATGAATGCCCATCTGGATTCGCTGACAGAGCAGAAAGTGCTCCGCGCCCTGTCCCGGGCCTCCAGCCACCGTACGGTACTCTCCATTTCCCATCGAATGGAAAGCGCCGGTCAGGGTCCGGTGCTCCGCATAGGAGAAGGAAGAGGGGAAGGGAGGCCATGATTGAACTGTGGTCTTTTGGGACACGCCTCTAGTGTGAAGGTTGACGGGACTTCGTCCCTCTGTGATTGTCCCACTGCCTGCGGGGGGAAGGTGGTACGCAGTACCAAAAGGGGAAAGGGTTCTTAAGGTTCTTAAGTTTGACGCGCCTTCGGCGCGAGGGGGTGGTGGCGGCTTCGCCGCAGATTTTAAAGAATGCGTTTCTCTCCTCCCTGTTACTTGCCCACCCCCATTCAGGGGGTGGGTGGCGAGCGCAGCGAGACGGAAGGGGGCGACTTCGCCATGGGCCACTCTGTGGCCCAGGTTCAGAGGATTCAGGCCGCCATCGGGCTCCGCCCCGGGCGGCCCGGGTTCGGCCCGGGAATGGCTTTCGTCCCCTGAGCGAAAGCGATGCACAGCGAACACATTTTGAAGGAGCGGAGCGACGCACAAAATGTAGTGAGTCGTTTCCCCTGTGGGGACATAACCCTTCTACACAACCCGCGGCGCCAGCCGCGCCACTTTTCTTTAAAATCTGCGGCGCAGCCGCCACCACCACCCTCTGAACCTTTTGAACCTTTTGAACCCTTTGAACCTTATGAACCCTATAACTCCTATGCCCCTCACTCCGAAGGCCCTTTGATTTGGCCGCCCCCTTTCGCGTCCCCTTTTCCCCACGAAAAAAGGCTGTGAAGAAAGGATTACCCTTTCTTCACAGTCTTTTTTATTCGCTAAGGGAGGTGAGGTAATTTTCCAGTTCGTCTGCCAGGCGGCTGTTGGCGGTGAGGCCCGGGGTCAGGGGGATGAAGCGGAGGCTGTAGTCTTCGTCGCTTCTTCCGGGGATTTCCCTGGGGAAGACGGCCCATACTTCTTTGACAGGGCGGCTGTCCCGGAGGGAGGTGATTTCGTCGCAGTCTCTGTAGAAGCGGGTATTCATGTCCCGGTAGGCGTTGAACTGGCGGCGCAGGCTGGCGCTTCTTGTTTCGTCCTGCCAGAGGAAGAGGATGTCCCGGTATTTGAAGTCCGCCACCAGGGAGCCGTAGTAGAGGCCTCCTTTATAGTAGTCCAGGCGGAGGTCCGGCTGGCGGTGGGGGTTATTGGTGTAGAGGGGATGGTCCTTCCTGTCGGTGTCTGAGGAGGAGGCAGGAAGGATGCCGTCGTAGATGAGGTGCACTTCTTCGCCGTCTCTTTTCAGCTTGATTTCCGTGCCCGATTCCAGGGAGGAAAGGCGGTACCGTCCTTCTTCCTTGATGACGGTAATGCCTTCTTCCAGTTCCCATCCCCTGGCGGTCAGGGCCTTGATGAACTGGAGGAAGCTCCAGAGTTCATAGAGTTTGTCCGTCCGTTTCCACTGGAACTGGTAGAAATTGGATACGTCAAGGCTCTGGGCAGGGCGGGAGAGGTTTTTATAAAGGCGGTACAGCACGCTGTACCGGGGGTCCATGACCACGGTCATAGGCACTTCGCCCAGTCTGTCTGCCCGGGCTTCTTCAAACCAGGGCGCCAGGGTGACTCTTCCGATGCCGCTCCGTATGCGGCGGGCACGCTGGCGGTAGAGGCGGAGGCGGGAGAGGGCGTTTTCTCCTGTCTTGTATTCCAGGCCCCAGGTGTATTTCTTCAGTTTCTCCTGCTTTTCCTCCAGCCGCTTCACGGGGCCTTCGATTTCATCCAGGAACTGCTGGAGGATCCGGTCCAGGGCCAGAAGGATGGACTTGGCAAAACGGTTTTCCGCCACGTCCCTGGTGATTTCCGTGCGCAGCGCCGGCATACGGGGTGCCCCCGGCCTTTCTTTTACGTGCTGGGGCCGGATGTGGGGATCCGGCCGCCTTCCTCCTTCCCGCCGGATCAGCTTCAGCTTCAGCACTATGCGGGCGTTGGCGGTGTGGGACAGCTCGTCCAGCACGTTCATCACCACCGGCGATTCGTCGCTGATGGTATAGAAGCGGAGAAGCATGGAGGGGGAAAGGCCCAGGGCCCCTTCCAGGGCTTTGGAAATATGGATGTTCCGCTTCATGAAATCGAAGGACAGTGTCCTGATTTCATCAGCCAGTTCGTCCCGCATGTCCTGCCAGCTCTGTTTCCCCATGTACTTCGGTTTGATTTCCATGAGGCCGTACCAGCTTTTCCCGTTTCCCTCCACCGTGAGCACGTAGTATCCCGGCACCAAGGGGAAGTCCTGGCCTTCGAAGAGGAGGATGGCCTCCCCCGGCCGATGGGCAGGGGTGATGTAGGTCTGCCCGTTTACCCTTTCCTGTCCCGGCAGGGTAACCACGTCCAGGCCGTCCATGGTGAAGCGGAAGCCCCGGGGCGCTTCAAAGCGCACATAAATGTCCTGGTTTTCCGTAAAGGTGAGGCCCGGCTTCACTTCCTCCCCCAGTTCCGACGGGTCTTCGGTGAAACGGTTGAAATAGCGGACGCCCTTGTCCCAGCCGCCGGAAAAGGTGAGGGTAAAGGGGAGCTTAGATGGTGTAATCATAGAGTTTCAGCTCCCTGGCTTTTTCTTCCAGCACCCCGCGGGCCGAATTGAAGGGTGACAGGCTGTTGAACCGGCTCAGCACCTCCAGCAGGGATCCGGTGACCTCGCCTTTGTCATTGGTGGACACCAGGGATGCCAGCTGCTGGGAGGAGCCCCGGATTTTGGTGAAGATGCGCTGCACCACCTGGGCGTCCAGGCCGTCGCTTCTGGTGAAGGAGAGACCGTCCGGAATGTTTTCCAAGTAGCGGCCCATCTGCCGGGCGATACGGAAGCCGATGCCGCACTGCATGCCGCTCTTGTGAAAGGCATCGTTCAGTGCGTCCAGAAGATCTAGCTCTTCTTCCTTAAGGCCCAGGCCCTCATGGACACAGAAGCTCTCGAAAAGGGATGCCGGCATTTCGGGCCACTCTGTTTTTTCTTTCTTTCCCAGAGACAGAAGGTCATGGAACCGTCCCTGGTGGAGGGTAATCACATTGGCCCGGTCCAGGATTTTATCAGAAAAGTGGTAGGTGGATTCGTCCACGTTCACCGTGCCGGTGAAGAGGACGTTCCTGCCGATGGGGATTTCCGCCGGATAGGCGTCTCCGTTGTAGAGTTTCGCCCGAAGGCTGGGATTGTAGAGGCGGATTACCGGATTTTCTTCCTTTTCCAGCACCGAAATGAACTGGGCGAAATAGTGCTCCGCCCGGGCCAGGTTCATTTCATCGAAGCAGATGAGGAACATATCCTCCGGATGGCGGGCTGCGTCGATGAGAAGCTCGGCGAGACCTGTGTCGGCGCTGCGGTACACCATGTTCTTCATATCCACATAGCCAAGGATGTCGCCGTCATCCATCCAGGAAGGCCGTACCGCCAGGAAGCGCACATGATCCTCCGGCAGCCCCAGCGCCCGGCCGTAGAGACGGACCAGCCCTGATTTGCCGGTGCCGCTCATGCCTGCCAGAATGGTGAGGCGGGACGATTTCAGGGAAATATGGAAATTGATGAGATCCTCCTTCTCATAAAGAAGGCCGGAGCAGTCCGCCTCCTCCAAAAGGCGGCCCAGGAAATCCACCTCTTCCATAGGTTTTTCCTTCTCCTCCGAAAGGATCTCCTCCTCCTCGTCGTCCACCGGTTTGATTTCCCCCTTCGACGTAAGGGAGTGAATGATCCGCTCCACATCCTCCTCGGTGTAGAGCCTTTCCGTGTGGTCATCGCTGTCGATGGCTACGCTGTCCTCCCCGGCGAAAGGATTCACCAGCACCCCGCTGTCCGCCAGAAGGTCGCCGTCCGCCGGCACAGGCTTCAGGTTCAGCCTGAAATCGGGGATGAACTCCTGCGGCACGAACCACAGAGGGGAATGGGTGCAGCGGAGGATATGGGAAAAGAGCTCCGAATTTTTGAAATCCACCACGCCGTAGCCCAGGGGCCCCTTATTCTTCACATGGAAATAGGCGCCTCCTTCCCCGATAACCGTGGAATCGAAGGCATCATCGTAGAGCGGTGCAAACACCACCCAGGGGCCAAGCCTGCCCTCGAAATTCTTCGTAGCCGCCACAATCACCCGGGGCTGCACATCGTTGTTCCAATACTTCTTCGACAGTCCCGGCAGCGGCTTCCCGGTGAGGATATGGCTGCAGAACTTGTTAATGTCCCCGCCGAAGGGCGGCTGATCCACCGTGCCGAACGCAGGGATGGGATAAAAGTTGTGATCCACATCCATGAAAGCGGTGGTTCCCTCCAGCTGCATATCATCCAGCACGAAAAACTTGTTATTCCGGATAGCCGGCGTAAAGGTGACAAAGGCATCGCCGAAAACAGTCTCCAGATAATGGAGAGCGTCCGCCTCATTGGCAAAGGCATTGTACCCGCAGCCAATGCGGCTCATAAACCCCGTAAACCCGTGCTTCTCCGAATCCTCAAACCCCTTGGGCAGCGGCGACAGAGCATCCACAAAAAAACGATAGTCCTTCATCCCCGGCTGCGGCGTAGACAGCTTCACCCCGGGACGCACCCGCCCCAGCACCTTGCCGTCCGCCTGCCGAAGCGCAAAAAAACTATCGGAATTCCCATAATTTGAATTATAACTTCCCATATGCAATTTCCTTCTTTCCAGGGAAACCGCGCCGGACACCCTGCATCGATGAACTCCCTTTCCTCCCCGTCGTCCATCACACAGCCGCCCTAAAATCCTGTACGAAAACCCTTTCGTATCAAAAGAGAGGAACACCCTCCCATGAAACAGGGAAGCACCGCTTCCCCTGCGAAATAGACAGATGATGCCTATTCCTGAGATCTGTAAGACCCCTAAAATGCCTTGCGGCACAGCCGAAAATAACCCTTTTCAAGCTTTCTTCTATTTTAACATAAGAGAAGAAAGGGTTCTATAGGATATAGGGGCCGCGGTGCGCAAGGGGCGCGGCTGCGCCGCAGGTTGTATAGAAGGGTTGTGTAGAAAGGTTGTGAAAAGGAAGGGGCAGCGGATTGACCGGCCCGCTGGGCCGGAGGGTTCTGAAGTTTGACGCCCGCTTTGCGGGCGAGGGTTGTGGAGGTGCCCTATGGGCGCAATATAAAATCAGCGTTACAGGGCTTGCATTTGTGCCACTATGGCTCCCCCGTCATTTCGAGCGGTGGTATATGTCGGTATGAATCACATTGTTTCATGGAGCCAGTGAAACAGAGCCGAGAAATCCCCCCGCAGAATGCTGCCTTGCGATTAGTCAGCCACAAAAGGGGGCCTGCCGGACAAGTCATTCTGAGCAAAAGCGAAGAATCTCCGTAAGCGCCGATAGTGTCTCCTCTGCCGGTAACTACCAGTCGGCGGGAAGCACATGAAACAATCAGCAGCCACCCGATTCAGCGGGGAGATTTCTCCACTCCGCTTCCGACCGTCGAAATGACGAAAGAACGGGGCAGCTGAAGTCTGAAGTCTGAAGTCTGACTGTCTGATGTCTGATGTCTGATGCCTGACGCCTATAACCTCTTTCGGGCGTACAGTCCCGCGCCCCACAGCCATCAGTCAGCGGATAGCGGACAGCCGTCCCACATTCCCATATGCCCTACGATTTTCCCCCACGAACCACCTGAAACGGTGTATAATAAAAAAAGCGTAATCTGAAATCAAAATACAAGGAAAGGTGGAAATACTATGTACAACCTGATTTTCAAAAGAAGAAGCGTCCGTTTCTTTAAAGACCGGGACATTTCCAAAGTAGACATGCGTGAAATCCTCCGCGCCGGCATGTGGGCTCCCTCTGCCAAGAACCGCCAGCCCTGGAAATTCATCGTGGTGAAGGGGGAAAGCAAGAAGACCGCCCTTGCCCTCATGGAAAAGGGCATTGAAAGATCCGAAAAAGGCGAAGGCGTCCTGGCCGGTGCCCCGGAGCTCTACACCAACGCCCGCTTCACCCTGCAGTGCATGCAGCAGGCTCCGGTACTGGTATTTGTAGTAAACCCCAACGGCCGTCCCCTCACCGACAACTGGACCACCGCAGAAAAAATCCATGAACTTTCCGACGTACAGGCCATCGGCGCCGCTGCCGAAAACATGGCCCTCCAGGCCACCTCCATGGGCATCGGAAGCCTTTGGATCGGCAACATCTTCTTCGCCTACGAAGAACTCCACGAATGGCTGGGCGAAGGAGAAATGGTGATGGCCATGTCCTTCGGCTACCCCAACCACAACCCCTGCCCCCTGGCAAGAAAAAGCGAAGACGACGTCATCGAAGTCAGACTGTAATCAAATACAAAAAAAGCACGGCCCCACGGCCGTGCTTTTTTAATGTCCCGTTCCATATGGCGCTACCACTTACCAGCCCCTCCGTCATTTCGATGGCCAGAAGCGGAGCCGAGAAATCTCACGCTGCCTATGTCGCCACTGCCATTCCGCCCCACCGTCATTTCGAGCGCAGCGAAGCGGAACCGAGAAATCTCCTGCCGCCTATGTTGTCGCTGCCGTTCACATCACCAGTACACTAGTACACCAGTACACTAATCCACCAGTACACCAGTCCACTGCTTCCCTATTTCCCAAGCCCCTCTATACTCTCCTGCATACTCTTCGCCGTATCCATGAGACGGCCTGCCTTGGTCATGAGTTCATCCATGCGGTCGTTTTTATATTCATGCACCGTCATGCCATCGGTGAGAAGGCGGCTTCCCGGGCGGCCGCCGGAAATCTTCACGTACAGATCTCCCACCACACCGGACGTATCAATGGTAAAGCGGGCGTCCTCAGGAATCTGCGTCTTCTTCCGGATATACAGATCCAGCACCGCCTGCCCGTCCTTCACATGGATCTTATGGACATTGCCCACATAAACCCCGGCATAGAGCACATGGGCATTTTCCTTGATGCCCTGGGCATTGTCAAACACCGCATGCACCTCATAGGTATCTTTATGAAACCAGCGGGAAGGTTCAAGAAATAAACCGGCAGCGCCGATAAAAAGCAGCAGGATAAACACTGCCATACCGATTTTCGTTTCCCGGCTCATTCTATGCCTCCTTCATGGGCCGCTTCGCGGCCCGGGTTCAAAAGGTTCGTGGACACGCCCTGAGGGCGTGAGGGTTCAGAGGGTTCAGAAGGTTCGCCCTTTGGGCGAACGTGGGGGCGCGGCTGACGCCGCAGGTTGTATAGAAGGGTTATGAAAAGGAAGGGGCAACGGATTGACCGGCCCACTGGGCCAGAGGGTTCTGAAGTTTGATGGGCCCTATGGACCCAAGGGTGGTGGATTGCCCCACAGGGGAAACGACTCACTGGATTTTCAGTCGTCTGCCGACTCCTTACAGCACGGCTATCACCGACTCACAATAATTTGTGCGTCGCTTTGCTCCTGCAAATTATGTTCGCTGGTGTAACTCCAGTTCGCTGTGCACCGCCTTTGGCGGCAATGAATATAAAGACAGCGTTATGGGATCTCCCTTTGTTTCATCAGTGCCTATGGCGGGGTGCCATTGCCTTCCTGCCAGGGAAGGAGACTTTCCGCCAAAAGAAAAGGAACTCTGAAGAAATACATTTCCTCAAAGTTCCTTTTCCTGTGGCTGTTTATCATTTCTCATGCTCTCTCTTTCCCGCAGGACACGCAGAGGGCGGAGAGGCTCCAGAAGCAGAAGGATACGGACCGGCTGAAGAGCACATGGTCCCCCAGGCTGATGACCGCAAGGGCCATGACCATGAGCAGGCCTCCCAGCCCCATGGACTTGAAAAAGCTGTCCCTGCCGTGCCGGTAAATTTTCCAGGAAAGAATGCCCTGGGAAAAAAAGGCGGCCAGGAAGGCAAGCCCTCCGGGGATTCCCACTTCCGCCGGCATATTGAGGTACATGCTGTGGGCATGGAAGATGAGCACCCCCTCTTCCTGGATGAAGAAATTGTAGTCCGGATAGGCCAGGAAATAGGTGCCCCAGCCCACCCCCAGAAGAGGATGTTCCTCTATCATGGCCAGGGTGCTTTCCCAGAGGGCAAACCGCAGATCCACCGACGTATCTTCACCGGAAAAAAGGGAAAGAAACCGTTCCACAATCTGGCCGTGATAGAAGGCAAGCACCACCGGTACCAGAAGGAATAAAAATCCGAACCGTTTATCATAGAAAAGAGTGAGTCCAAGCACAATGGCCGCCAGACTCACCCAGGCGCCCCTGGAATAGGTAAGGGCCAGGCAGAGAAGGAGGGAAAAAAGGATGACCCCAAAAACGGTCTTGCGCTTCACCGCCTTCTCCCGAAGGGTAAAGGCCGTAAGAATGCTGATGACCATGAGAAGGTAGGCGCCGAAAAGGTTTGGGTTTTCCAGGGTGGAATACATGCGCCGCCGGAGAAGGGGGAACCGCTCCGGATCCACCCAGCTCTGGGCCTCCATATCCGCCGCCATGCCTGCTGCATTGGCATACTGGAAAAAGCCGTACACCACTGTCACCACCGCCCCTGCCAGAAAGGCATAGAGGGCCTTCTCCTTTTCCTTCTCCGATGAAACGGTGGTATAAATCAGAAGGTATACCAGGGCATACATCAAAGGCTGCAGTGCCCAATTCATAAGAGAAAATCCTGTGTTCTTCGACACGAAGCCGGAAAGAAAGGCTGCCGTAAGAAAGACTGCTCCCGGCTGCCATAAGGGAGGCAGGGTCATCGCCACTTCCCCCTTCTTTCTCCAGTTCACCAGCCACAGAATCACCGCCGGCAGAAGAGGTACATAAAAAAGAAAGGGATTCAAAGGCAGCAGAAAAAGAGTAATATAAAGTAAATACAGAATATGCTGTTTTGCCC
>ERZ1032238.476-NODE-476-length-12313-cov-6.328520_pt1 | contig 12313 bp, 8 predicted proteins | sample MGYA00518736_ERZ1032238 | MGnify/ENA primary metagenome ERZ1032238 (study PRJEB33719, sample SAMN04261349) | wastewater metagenome | biome: periurban shantytown; feature: human; material: feces | host: Homo sapiens | place: Peru: Lima | collected 2012-01-15 ... | reverse complement strand
CTTCACCGACGCCGCCGTGGAAGCCGCCACATCCGCCAGCACCATTGAGGGAGCCACCGGCAACCTCGAAGCCGCGTTCGTCAAGCTCGGCGCGAGCGTGCTCGACAGCGTCAAACCCGCCATCACCGGCGGCATGAGCTGGATCGCCGACGGCGTCACCAACGCCGTGCCCGTCGTCCAGGCAGGCATCGAAGGGCTCATCGGCTGGTTCCAGCGCCTCTACTCCAAACTGGAGGAAAACGGCGCGATCACCGCGTTCAAATCCGCGTGGGACACCATCAGGGACGCGATCATGGGCGTCGTCAACATGGTCATCGACTGGGCGCACATGATCCCTCCCGAAGGTCTCGCCGACGGCATCAAACTCGTCGCCGACACGCTCAACTGGTTCATCCAGCACGGCAAGGAACTCGCGCCCATCATCATCGGCATCGGCACCGCGTTCGCCGCAGTCAAGGGCTATCAGGCGCTCAACAGCGGTCTACAGGCGCTCACCGGAACCATGAACACGGTGACGACCGCCGCCAAGGGCATCAGCAACGGCATCATGCTCATGATGGACTTGGGCGGCCCGATTCAAATGCTCAAACAGATGGGCTCCAGCCTCAGCCTCGTCAAGACGGCTCAGACCGCGTGGAGCGCCGCCACCAAAATGGCGACCGCCGTGCAGGGCGCGTTCAACGCCGTCATAGCGGCAAACCCCATTGGCGCTATCGCCGTCGCCATCGCGGCCGTCGTGGCCGCGCTCGTCTGGTTCTTCACCCAGACCGAGGTCGGCCGCAAGGCATGGGCCGCGTTCACCTCATGGCTCACGGACACGTGGAACACGATCGTCGCCACCGCGCAAGACCTATGGAACGGGCTCGGCGAATTCCTCGCCAACCTATGGGCCACGATCACAGGTACCGTGCAATCCGCATGGGACGGCATCGCCGGCTTCTTCACGGGCCTATGGCAGACGATCAGCGGCGGCGTCACCGGCGCATGGACGTCGATCACCACGTTCCTGTCCGGCGTGTGGACCGGCATCAGCACGACCGCCACGACGATCTTCACCGGGATACGAGACTTCATCGTCAACGTGTTCACCGTCATCGGCGCGCTCATCGTCGCACCCTTGCAGGCGATCCAGAACGGCATCAACACCGTGTTCGGCTGGATACTCTCGTTCATCACCCAGCAGATGAACAGCACGAACACCGTGTGGAGCACCATCTGGACGGCGATCTACAACGTCGTCTCCACGATCTTCACGCTCATCAGCGGCTACATCTCGACCGCGGTGAACGCGATCCGCACCGTCATCGCCGTGTTCCTCAGCTTCCTCAAGGGAGACTGGCAGGGCGCATGGGACGCGATCAAGGACTTCTTCACGACCACATGGGACGGCATCAAAGCGTTCCTGTCGAACATCCTCGACGGAATCAAGGCCGTCTGGACCACCGTATGGACCGCCATCAGCACGTTCTTCACCGACGTGTGGAACAAGATCGTCGCGTTCTTCATGCCGATCATCAACGGCATCAGGACCACGATCGGCACCGTCCTCAACGCGATCCAGAGCGTGTGGACGAGCATCTGGAACGCGGTCAGGTCCGTCGCGTCCACCATCTGGAACGCGATCAGCGGCGTGGTGTCCACATGCATCCAGAATGTGAGCAACACCATCTCGACCGTCCTGAACGCCATCAGCGGCGTGTGGACGAGCGTATGGAACTCGGTCAGCTCGTACCTGTCGAACATCTGGCACGGGATCACGTCGGCCGTGTCCAACGGCATCCAATCCGTGTCGAACACGGTCGGCCGCATCCGCGACACCGTGCTCGGCGCGGTCAGCGGCGCGGGCCGATGGCTGTACGACACGGGCCGTCAGGTCATCCAAGGCCTCATCAACGGCATCGGCGGCGCGTTCCAGTGGGTCAGGAACACGATCAGCAACCTCGGCAGCAGCCTCGTCGGCTGGGCCAAGAGCGTGCTCGGCATCCACAGCCCGTCACGCATCTTCCGCGACGAGGTCGGCAAATGGATACCCGCCGGCATGGCCCAGGGCATCGACAAGGCCAGCGGCCTCGTCGAGGACAGCATCGACGGTCTGACCGACATGATCCCCACCGTGAGCCTGAAGACCGACACCAGCATGCTCGAAACCCCATACGCCTACCAGACCCGCATCACGGGCGGCCGGATGGCCTACACGATCGACAGCAGCCAAGGCGAATACGCGACCAAACAGGACATCATCGACGCCATCGATCAGGCGCTCAGCAGCGGCATCACGCTCAACCTGTCCGACCGAGGCGGCGAGGTCATGGCCGGCAAGCTCGCCAAACCCATGAGCTACGAACTCAACTACCTCGCCATGAGAGGCCGTTAAAACCAGAGAGGACAGCATCATGCTCTACCAGCGACGCATGCGCCTGCCGCATGTCGAAGACCCCACGCTCAACGGCGTCCCGCTGGAACGCATGATGCTGTCCCTATCCTCCGACGGCGTGACCATCGACGCCGCCAAACCGACCTTGAGCATGCAGGACATGCCCGGCCGCGACGGCCGGCTCGACCTGACCCTCACCGACCCGACCGGGGCAGCGTACATGGGCGACCGCGCCATCACGCTCAGCCTGTACGCCATCGGCGGCGAAGACGACATCCTCGCCGCCAAAACCCGGCTCGCCGCCCTAGCCGGCACCATAGTCTCACTCTCATGGCGCAGCCTGCCCGGCGAATACCAAGGCCGCATGAGCCTCGGCGCGTGGGAAGACAAATGGGCCGGCGACCACCAGATCGCCACCCTCGTGCAAGCCGAGATCGACGCCCACCCCTACCTGATCGGCCGCAGCCGATCCATCGCGCTCAAAACGGACGCGAACACGATCCACGTCAAAGGCAACCGGCCATGCTGGCCCACATGGACGCTCACCCCCGCCGCCGACGCCAAGACCGTCAGCATCAAGGACGCGCACGGCCACAAACTCGCCGTCACGTCCACCATCGCCATCACCGGACGCATCTCCATCGACACCGACCCCGACCACCGGGAGCTGCGCGTCAACGGCAACCTCATGACACCCACACTCGAATCCGACTACTTCCCCCTATTGCCCGGCCTGAACACGCTCACCCTCACCGGAGCCACCGCCGCCAGTCTCGCGTACAGGCCACTCACACTCATCTAGGAGCACACTCATGCGATACATGATCTTCGACCGCTGGGGCAACCCGCTCGGCGACCTGCCCTACGCCATCAAGGCCATCCGCACGAGAGCCACCGACGGCACCGACACCCTCGACATCACCACCATCGGCGAGATCAACAAGGACGAACGCATCGCGTTCAAGGACTCGATGGGCCGCTGGGCGGAATACCTATGCCAGTCCACCCAGACCGCCCGCGCCGCAGGAATGCCCGTCACCGTCGCCTACTGCACCGGCAGCATCGCCGAACTCTCGCGCACCTATATCGAGGACAAACGCAACCGCAACGCGAACGCCAAAGCCTGCCTCGCCAAAGCCCTCGAAGGCACCCGGTGGGCGGTCGGCACCGTCGAGACCGGCACCATCACCGGCACGGCCAACCTCGCCTTCTACCACTGCACCGCCCTCGACGCCATCCAGAAAATCGCCGACACCTACGGGCTCGAAGTCCAGACCGAATACCAGCCCGACCCGACCGGCAACCAGATCGGCCGGCGCATCATCCACCTCGTCGAACACCGGGGCTCCACCAACACCACGAAACGCTTCGAATACGGCAAAGACCTCACCCAAATCAAACGCGACATCGACAGCGGCGACGTCATCACCCGCCTCTACGGGTGGGGCAAAGGCATCGAACAAACCAACGACCAAGGCGAGGCCACCGGCGGATACAGCCGCAAAATCAGCTTCGCCGACGTCAACAACGGCAAACCCTACGTCCAAGACGACCAAGCGCTCGCCAACTGGGGCATCGTGGGAGCCGACGGCACCAGACACCACAGCGAAGCCGCCGTGGACTTCCCCGACTGCGAAGACCCCAAGGAACTCCTAAACCTCACCAAAGCGGCGCTCAAAACCCGCACCACGCCCGTCGTCTCCTACACCGCCGACGTGACCGCCCTCGGACAAGCCGGCTACGACCCGGAAGGCACGGACGTCGGCGACAGCGTGCAGATCATCGACACCAGCTTCACCACACCATTGCGCCTCGAAGGCCGCATCCTCCAGATCGAGGAAGACCTTGCCGGCAGCCTCGCCGACACCAAGATCACCCTCGGCAACATCCGGCAATCCTACACGCAGCGCCTCGCCGCCCAACAGCAGGCGCTCGACAAACTCGTCTCCAACTCCGGCGCATGGAACAGCGCCGCCGGCGGCACCGGCCCGTACGTGAAGGACCTCATCGACCGCATCAACCAGATCATGAACGCCACCGGCGGATACACGTACCTCAAACCCGGCCAAGGCATCTACGTGTATGACAAGCCGATCGACCAGCACCCCACGCAGGTCATCCAGATCGGCGGCGGATACTGGCGGTGCGCAAGCTCGAGGAACGCGAACGGCGACTGGAACTGGCGCAGCCTCGCGAACGGCAAAGGACTCTTCGCCGACGCGATCTACACCGGCCTGCTCTCCGATGCCGCAGGCTACAACAGCTGGAACCTCGACACCGGCGACTTCAAACTCTCCGCACGAACGACGGTCGGAGGAAAAACGGTCGACGCGATCGCCGGAGACTCATCGTCGGCAGCGCTCGCCGAGGCGAAGAAGTACGCCGACCAGATGAAGCGTGAGTCCGACCAGACCGACCTCGACAACCTCGCCGCGGCCAAGGACTACGCGCAGGCGAAAGCCGAAGAGGCCCGAAAGAACGCGCTCGCGTCCGCCTCGACGGACGCGACGAACAAGGCGAACGCGGCCCTCGAGGCGGCGAAGAAGGCGGCGCAGGCGTACGTGGACGCCTTGGACGAGTCCCTTGGGCAGAAGAGCGTGTTCGACCGGCTCACGAACTACGGCAAGATCCAGGGCCTTTTCATGGAGAACGGCAACCTGTATGCCAACGCGTCCTACGTCAAGTCCGGCGTCTTGGACGCGAACCTCGTCAAGGCGGGCATCCTGACCGACAAGAAGGGCCTGCAGTACTGGGACATGACCACCGGCGAATTCCGGCTGGCCGGAACCAGTACCATTGCCGGGAACAAGGCGAGCGACCTCGCCACCACCACGGCGGCACAGCGGCTCACCTCCGAAGCCGAGGCGGCGGCCAAGAAATACGCCGACGGCATCGGCTCGAACACGCTCGCGTCCGCGAAGGCCGACGCCACAAGCAAGGCCAATGCCGCGCAATCAGCGGCCGCGGCCGATGCTACCAAGAAGGCGAACAGCGCGGAAGCCAACGCCAAGAAAGCCGCTTCCACGGACGCGACGAACAAGGCGAACGCGGCCCTCGAGGCGGCGAAGAAGGCGGCGGCCGACGGTGACACCAGCACGCTCGAAGCCGCCAAATCGTATGCCGACAACACGGCCACGAGCCATGTGAACACGTTCGAGAAGGCGCTCACACAGCAGTACATCTTCAACAAGCTCACGAACAACGGCCAGCTGCAGGGCCTGTACATGAGCGGAGGACTGCTGTACGTCAACGCCACCTACCTGCGAAGCGGCATCATCAGCGGCGCGAGAAGCTACTGGAACCTCGACAGCGGCATATTCTCCATGACCGACGCCAACGGCGTCGAAACGGTTCATCTCGACGGCAGCGGAGGCCATAACACGCTCACAGGAACCTTCCAGACTGGCACGTCCGGATCTCGCCTGTGGATGAGCCCGAAATTCAAACAGAAGCCGATCGGAGGATCCGCCGACATCACCGGCGCCGGCATCTCGTTCATCCACGCGACAGATGCGGCGCAGCAGCCATACATCGCTGCCGAGTCCACGAATTCCGAGGTGGGCGAGATCTCGACGCTCACCTTCAACGGCGGTCGTCGCGCGAACACAGATCCAGGCGCCTTCGTACGAGTCGGCAGCACGAAAACCGACAACGCCAAGATGCGAGGTGTCTTCCAGGCACTCGTCATGCGCGACTACAGCCTGTCGTCAAATGACGCGAAAAGCTCCGGCGCACGACTGGTGTCTTCGGCCTCTCCAGACACAAACGCGATGGACACGTATTCGGAACTTGCGGCATGGGATCCAAACGGCGCCGTCGGGGTGAAGGCAGACATCAACACCGGATACCTCTACATGGGAGGCTTCCTCGGAGGCTATGCGAACCGTCATACTCTCGATGGATCCATGGCATGGAAGGCATGGATGCCGAACGGCGGGGCGATCTCGGTCGGCGCGGCCGCGACCGTGCACTTCACCGCGTCGTCGCCGGCAAAATACGGCAGATACTACGCCGTCGCAAACGCTGACGGAGAATGGGGCGGCATCATCATGCACGTCAAAAACACCGGAGGACAATCCGGATGGGACATCCTAATGTACAACGCCGACCGGAACCCATGTACGGTCGACATGTATTGCGACACCTTCGGATGGCTCGTCAAATAAGGAAAGCCAAACATGAGACAAACCATGACAATGAGCGACGGGAACATCATCGTCAACTGCGACGAACCCGTCAACGGATACCAGCAATTCGTGTTCTCCCCAGGAACCATTGCATCCTGGACGGCACTGCTCGGACTTGGATCCACAGCCGAAGCAGTCGCCGCGATAATGCAAGGCGTCGAGGACACGACGCGATACGATCCGTCAACCGGCAGGGGGGTCTGGACGGAGGCCTATGAAGCGCTCGAAGCGGCGCTGAACGACAGTGCGGCGGACATGTCAATGCTCGCCGATGACGGAACCGTCCAGAACGATCCGCTGACTGTAGCCCGCAACGACACCAGAAAAGGCATGCACCTACCAACCATCCCGCAACAGGCGCAATCGGTATCGACATACGCCCTCGAAGACTCAGACGCCGGAACCGGCATAGACACGTCCTGCGTTGACGCACAGGCGCTTTCCGACCTGCTCTCGGACAAGACGGTTGCCAATGCCATCGACAACGCCGAGGAAAGCTTCTACGCAAGCCTCATGCCGCAACCAATAACCAGATGAAAGGTAGTAGAAAAATGAACGATGACCAGCAGTACGTCAGCTTCGACCGACTCGTATCGCAGAAGCTTTCCGAACAACTCGCCGACGCGAACCGGCAGATCGCCACACTCGCCGCCATGTGCGACATCAAGGACGCGCAGATAGACGAACTCCGCAGCCAGCTCGAAAACAAGGACGACGGCAATGGCAACGCTTGACAGCTTCCGCGAAGCCACAGGCGAACCCATCCAACTCGACCTAGCCAACGGCTACATCGCAGACATACGCCTCAACGCCGGCGACATCAACGGCCGCACCATCACCGTCGAACTCACCGACAACGGCACCCCCATCACCGACACCACCGGCATCACCGTCGCGCTCGCCTACAACACCAGTCCCGGCAGCGGGCTGGGCGACCGCGTGAGCATGCCAGCAGTGTTCGGCACCACCACGGCCACGTACCGTGTCGCCGTGCCGCGCAAGGCGTTGCAGCACGCCGGCGCGATCCTCATGGGCATCGAGGTCAGCGTCAACGGCACGAGGATCTGTTCGCGCAACTTCCACGGCATCGTCGAACGAGCCGTGTTCGACGCGACCGCGCCCGACGCGCAGGATCAGATGGGCGTGCTCGACAAGCTCATAGACGACGCGACCACGGCCATCAACAAGGCCGTCAGCGCGGCCGGCGAAGCCAAGGACGCCGCAGACGCGGCACGCACCAGCGTGATCGAATACCGGCAGCTCTCCGACGACTGCAAGGCCAAGATCGCCGCCAGCGCGGCCGCCGGCGTGGTCTTCGCGACCCAATCCGACATAGACGCCCAGTACGACACCGTGATCGCGCCGGCATTGTCCGACGCCGAAACGATCCCGCCGCTCACCCAGTCCGACATCGACTGGGCGCTCGACATCATCAACCGATAAACAGGAAGGAGCCATCATGGCGAACACACAGAAGGTCATGACCCTCGCCGACACCGCCAAGCTCATCGCCAAGGTGCACGCCAACGCCGCCAAGGGCGTGCGATTCGAGTACGACGGCACCAAGGGCGAATACGGCAACATCGCCGCCTACTTCGCCGCCCACAAGGACGGCAAGGTGTACGGCGTGAGATTTCCCAAATACACGTACAGCAACACGCCAACCGGCGTGAAGACCCGAGACAACGCCAACCTGACCATCGAGATCAGCACCAACGCCAAGGCCGGACGCGACGACTACGCCGCACTGCCTGCCTTCCGCACATGGGACGTCAACGCCACCGTGGACGACGACGGCGTGCCCCATGTCACCGCCATCGACGGCATCGACACCCGCTTCAAACGCGACGGCAGCAACGGCGACGTGTACGTCATGACATGCCCCGGATACTACAAGCTCGAAAGCACGAGCACCCACAACGAATTCCTGTACAGCGACACCCAGTACGACGGTTACGCGCCATTGCCCGGCGTGCTGCTGCCCGACGGCAGCAAACGGCCATGCCTGTTGTTCGCGAAATACGCCGCCTCCCTCGACTCCCAGCAACGCCCCCTGTCCGTCAGCGGCAAGGAGATCGACCGAGAATTCGGCTCCCAGAACCGAGCCATCGACTACGCGCTCAAGAAAGGCAAGGGCTACGCCGGCCGCTGCGCCGGCGACACCTTCTACGTCCAGCTCATGCTCATGCTCAAATACGCCACCAAAAACTCGGACGTGCTCGGCGGCTGCTGGCAGTACACGCCTCAGACCGCCGTCACCAAGGCCGAAACCGGCGTCAAGCGCGTCATCATCGCCACCAGCAGCGCCGGCAACTTCGACATCGGCAGCACCATCAACATCGGCACCGACAAGGAACGCAACAACACCGGCAACTACAGCGCCGCCCGCGCCCGCACCATCCTGAGCAAGACCAACCTCGACGCCAACAACACCGCCCTCAACCTCGACGGCGACGCCATCACCACGACCACCGCATGCTTCGTCAACAGCATGCCGTGGAAGACCGGGGCCACCGACAAGCTGCTCGGCACCGACGGCCGCCCATCCACCGCGTCCGCCGCCAACCACCAACCCATCCGCCTACAGGGCATCGAACTGTTCAACGGCATCTACGAAAGCGACGCCGACCTCATCGCCAACGCCGTCAAGGACAACGACAACCTCGGCCGCATCGAACTCTACCGCGTGTTCGACATCACCAAGGCATCCAAGACCTCGACGGCGAACTACACCAAGATCGGCGAATTCACCGCACGCGACAAGACCACGAACGACTCATGGCGCTACGCCGAGGACTTCACCCTGTCCAACGGCGTCATCATCCCCACGGGCCTGAACGCGACGAGCACCACCGGCATGTGCGACGCCATCGGAGCCAACCCGCTCACATCCCAAGGCCTCCGACAGGTGCGGCGCTTCGGCTTCCTCTGGGATGGGGCTGCCTGCGGCGCTTTCGCCGCGAACCTCCGGAACGACCTCGCGTTTCGCTGGTGGTACATCGGGGGCCGCCTGTCTGCGCTCGGTCGCACGAAGGCGTAGCCGCAGTGCGATGGGGGGTGAAGCGAAGCGAGGGGGCGAAAGCCCCCTTTCTACGTTTCGCAACTCTTTGGGATTTGTGGCGGTACGCCTCCGACGTCCGTGCGTGGTGCAGCGCTTCGGCAACCTCAGGGATGGGGCTGCCTGCGGCGCTTTCGCCGCGAACCTCAGGAACGACCTCGCGAATCGCAGGTGGAACATCGGGGGCCGCATATCAGGAACCTGTCAACGCATATACGCCATTACGCCACAACTACCCTCCACGCCAGCCAGTGAGAGGGCAAGCCACGGCCCAGCCGAAAATCAAACCGAGCACCCGGCCGGTAGGCGAACCCATCCAGCACCGTCGAACGCCGGCATAGTCCAGATAGGAAACGCTCTGAAAACCCATTGCAAGCACACCCGCTGCGCCACGCCCATGTTCGTCCGCAGGGCGATCGATCACTACCTCAAGGGCAAACGGTCCCGCCGCGACGTGACCCGCTTCCTCGAAACCCACCCCGACCTCGACCGGCTCGCCGAACGGATCGCCGACGAGATACGCGAAGGCCGATACCGCGACACCAGGATCACGTACTTCAACCGCGTCGAACCGATCAGCGGCAAACACCGCGTCATCGGCCGCGAATCGGTACGCCACCAAATCTACGACCATGTGGCCGTCATGGCCCTCCAGCCGTTGTTCGACGCGAAGGTGGGCCGATGGCAGACCGCCAGCATCCCCAATCGCGGCACCATCGACGCCCGCCGCGCGATCAAACGATGGACACGCGAACGATCCAGCAAATGGTTCGTGAAGCTCGACGTGCGCAAATACTATCCCAGCATCGACCGCCCCACATTGAAGGCGATGCTCACGCGCGACGTCGGCGACCCGATCCTGCTGCGCCTCGTGTTCCACCTCATCGACCGGTACCAAGGCGACAACGGCCTCAACATCGGCAGCTACCTGAGCCAATGGCTCGCCAACTACTACCTCAGCCACGCCTACCACTGGATCGAATCGCCGGCCATGACCATCGAACGCACCAGCCGGCGCACCGGCGAGATCACCCGCCGCCGGCTCATCACGCACCAACTGTGGTATATGGACGACCTGCTGCTCATCGGCACCTCCAAACGAGATTTGAAGATCGCCGCCCGCCGCATCGTCCGCTACCTGAAGGACGCGCTCAAACTCGACGTGCACGAGGAATGGAACTGCAAACGCCTCGACCTCGAACCCATCGACATGGTCGGCTACACGTTCCGACCCCACGGCCGCGTCAACATCCGCAGCGGCGTGTTCCTCCGCGCCCGCCGCACCTTCAACCGCGCCAGACGCCGGCCCATGACCGAACAGCTCGCGCGACGCTGCTGCTCCTACTACGGATACCTGCGCAACAGCGACAGCATCCGATACCGGCGACGCCACCGCATTGACCACACCATGCGCCGCGCAACCCGGTATTTATCCACCCAACACAGGAAGGAAAACCCATGCTCCAGACCGTATCCAGCCTCGAACCCCTCGAAGAGGTCAGCTACTACCCGCGCGGCGACGGCCTCGCGGACATCCGCATCCGCCGCAACATCACCACCGTCATGCACGGGGACGGCGAAACCGCATGGACGGAATACACCGCCGACGAAGCCTACACGATCCGCGACCTGACCGAACAGGAAGCCATCGAACAGGCCGACAGCATCTGGCTCGACTGCGTGCAGGCATCCAAATCGGACAGTCAGCGCCTCGCCGGCTTGGAGGCGTCCAGCCTCGATCAGGACGAGGCATTGGCCGAAATCTACCAGCTGCTGTCAGGGGGTGAAGCATGAGCAAAGCCATGATCCGCGTCTACGCCCGTCTCGTCATCGCCGGCCGCAAGACCATCGACGACGTGCCCGAAGCGGGCCGCGAAGCCGTACGGGCATACATCGCCGGCCTCGACGAGGGGAGCGGAGAGTGAACCCCATAGCCCAGCAGCTCACCGTCTGGGCCGCCACCGGCATCATCACCGCCCTGGGCGGATACATGCTCGGCTGGTGGCGCGGCTACCGACGCAAATCCGACGCCATGCAGACCGGCGTGCGCGTGCTCCTGCTGTGCAAGCTCGAACAGATGCAGCGCGAAATGGTCGCCAACGACGGCATCGCCGACAACACCGCCAAACGGACCGCGCAGCTCGTCTACGACAGCTACCACAGCCTCGGCGGCAACGGGCACGGCACCCAAGTCAACCAGGACATACAGGACGCGCCGATAGCCCCCAAGAAGGTTTAGCCCTCGCCGGACATCCCGGCGGGGGCTGTTTCATATGCCCACCCAACACAGGAAGGAAAACGAATGGGCAAAATCAAGAACAAAAGCAAGCCGCTACAGGCCCTCATCGCGGCACTGTTCGCCGTGCTGCTCGCGTGCACGCCGGCGATCGCGATGGCCGACATGGTCGGCATCGACGTGTCCGGCTGGCAGGACGCTAACGTGACCTGCACCGCCAGCTACGACTTCGCCGTAGTCAAGGTGTCCCAGGGCGTAGGCTTCGAGAACTCCAGTTGGCGCACGCAGGCCAAGTGCGTGACAGACCGGGGCAAGAGCCTCGGCCTGTACCACTACGCCGGCGGCAACAACGCCGAGGCCGAGGCCGACTACTTCGTCGGCCGGGCGAGGGACTACATCGGCAGGGCCGTGCTCGTGCTCGACTGGGAGTCCTACCAGAACGCCCAGTGGGGAAACGG
>ERZ1032238.473-NODE-473-length-12358-cov-11.008535_pt1 | contig 12358 bp, 10 predicted proteins | sample MGYA00518736_ERZ1032238 | MGnify/ENA primary metagenome ERZ1032238 (study PRJEB33719, sample SAMN04261349) | wastewater metagenome | biome: periurban shantytown; feature: human; material: feces | host: Homo sapiens | place: Peru: Lima | collected 2012-01-15 ... | reverse complement strand
GTCGTGGATACCGCGGCGAGGACTGGCGAGGTCAGCCGAGCAGCACCGCGATGATTGCGATGAAGATCGGTGAGGTCAGTGTCGAGAAGAGAATGCCGTCGCGTGCGAACGAGAGACCCACGTTGTACCGCGCCGCGTAGTTGTAGACGTTCTGCCCGGTCGGCAGGGCGGCGAGCACCACGCACGCGTACAATGTGGCGCCGCGGAAGCCCATCACGAAATACGACAGCAGGAACGCGATAATTGGCATCACGATGTTCTTCAATACCGCCACCGTGAACACCGCGGGAATATTCGACTTGTCCTGCAGCGGCTTCGTGCCGTGCAACGACATGCCGAATGCCATCAAAATCATTGGCACTGCGGAATCGCCGATCATGTCGATCGGATCGTAAATACAGTCCGGCACCACGAAATGACCGGTTTTTGCGGAAATCGCGGATACGGCGATGCCCAGCAGCGAACCGATAAGCAGCGGCTGATGCAGCGGCTGCTTCAGAATCTCCCTCGTGGAGACCTTGCCTTTGGTGGTCACATCGAGCACGGTCAGGCCGATCGGTGTGAACACCGCCTGTTGCATGACCAGAATCGGCGCGACCAAAGCGGGATTGCCCAGAATGTACGTGGCGATCGGCAGACCGATGTTGTTGGAGTTCAGATACAGCGAATTCAACGCGCCGATGGTGGCATCCGCCGCCTTCAGATGGAAGAACAGCCTATTGAGGATCAGAAACACCAATCCGACCAGCACGGCCGAGAAGAACGCCACAACAATGGAGGAGTGGAATATCTCGAAGATTCTCTCCTTGGACAGGATGGCAAACATCAGGCACGGGCTCGATACGAAAAAGCTGAACCTGTTGAGCACCATCTGCGCGGTAGGTCCGCCTATGCGCATGCGCGCGGCCACGTAACCGGTGCCGATGACGATGCCAATGACGCAGAAGCCTTCCAATGCGCTTAACAGACCAGGCATGACACTCTTCCTTTCGCTCTCGGCCGTTGGTTTGGCCGCTATCCAGTGTTGCACCATGCATATGGATAACATCCGATCCGTCTCAAAAGCGTTGTCGAACGGCGATGTCGGTTCCGGTGGTGCTGGATAATGGGCGGTATGAACGAACTTGAGATTGGATTTTCCGCTTCCGCCACCAGGCAGGAGCAGCTGAACGAGCTGATGACCCAGATCATGGGAACCTATTCCGTGAGCGACGACGAAGGGCCGTTGACCGACGCGGTCGAAGCGTTTCTAAACAAACAGCAGCATCTGACAGTGCGCAGGCATGGCGATACGCTGGTCGCATCCACGAATTTCGGACGTGAACGCCGCGTGATCCTCGCCGGGCATCTTGACACAGTGCCGGTGATCGACAACTTCCCGCCGCGATGGCTGGAGCCAGGCGATCCGCTGATTCGCGAGGATGTTGCCGCCGGCCATGGGTGGGAGCGCGTGATATGGGGGCGCGGTGCCACCGATATGAAGGGCTCCGACGCGGTGATGATGTATTTGGCGGCCGCGTTGACGGATGCGAAATACGATCTGACATACGTGTTCTACGACCACGAAGAGGTTGCCGCCGAAAAGAACGGCCTACGCAAGGTGGTCGAGGCGCATCCTGATTGGATTTCCGGCGATTTTGCGATTATTGGCGAGCCGACTGATTGTGGTATTGAGGGCGGCTGCAATGGAACGATGCGTTTCGACGTGATCACGCATGGCATTGCGGCACACTCGGCGCGAGCTTGGATGGGCAAGAACGCCATTCATGCGGCCGCTGAGATTCTGAGCCGGCTGAACGCTTATGAAAATCGTGCGATTGAAGTGGATGGCCTGACGTATCAGGAGGGGTTGAATGCCACCCTGATTTCAGGCGGCAAAGGCACGAATGTGATCCCCGACGAATGCCGCGTGCACGTCAACTATCGTTTTGCCCCCGACAAGTCGTTGGCTGAGGCGAAGGCGCTGATGATTGGCGCGGATGCCGGTGCGGAATTGGGCAATGGCGAGCATGTTGCCACAGGTGGCGTATTCGAAGGCTTCGGCATTGAAATGAAGGACGAGTCGCCTTCCGCACGTCCGGGGTTGACGTCGCCGCTCGCGCAGTCGCTGGTGGAATTGGTGCGCGAGCGCACGGGGCGTGAGCCTCTGGCCAAGCTTGGCTGGACGGATGTGGCGCGATTCTCGATGCTGGGCATTCCCGCGGTGAATCTGGGCGCGGGCAGTCCGTTGCTGGCGCACAAGCATGACGAGCAGCTGCCGGAATCGGATCTGCTGCTGATGGCCAACTTGCTTGAAGACTGGCTGAAGTAGCTGTCTGCTGCCTTTTTCTGCCTCCTGTTTCTGCCTGCTATCGGCTGTTTGTTGTTTTCCGTCTTCTGTCTGCACAAGTCGGATCGGCTGTCTGCACGAGTCGTAATCTGTGTCTGCATTTCTCGCGAATCGTGATTTCTTTCGACTTGTGTAGACGGAGCAACGACTTGTGTAGACGGGGCCTGGGATTTGCGGGCGGGGAAAGCAGGCGGTGAGTTGCAGGATCCGGAAAATTTCCCGTCATGTCACGTTCCGTTGTTTTTTGTGTCATACTTATAGACGGTGGTTCTGCAAATCACCAATGCATCCGATGGCGTTGATCCCCTCGCGTGAAGTTCATGTGTGTCCGCGAGCGCTGGTGTCCGCCGTCGCATGATGAGGACTTTTGACGGAAGTTGCTTCCTACGGGCGCCATGATGCGCGGCCACGGTGAGAGCGTGGTGTGAGAACCGTATGAGGCCTAAGCGTGGGCGGCGCGATTGCAGCGTGTCGTCGAGGAGCCATTGTGCCTAATACCAGTGGGGGCTTCGATCAGGTCGAAGCTTCGGCATCGCCTGAGCATGCCGTGAATGTTGTGAAATTCGAGTCGGTCCAGTCCGATCCTGCCCCGCGTCGCCGTCGTGGCGGTCGTCGCGTGGTGCGTGGCGTGGGAGCTGCCGGTGCGTCCTTGGAGTTGAAGGTCGAGGAGCATGCTTCGGCTCCGCTGTTCGAGGAGCCGAAGTTGCCGGTTGCGCAACCTGCGCATGATACCGGTGATTCCGCTGATTCCGAGGGTATGACCCGTCCGACCCGTCGCCGTCGTCGTCCGGTCCAGTCCGATGATGATGTTCGTGAGATTGCCGACGAACGGCCGACGCGTTCTCGTCGCCGTCGTTCGGTGCAGGTTGAGGATGAGCAGGACGAGGATCGTCCGTCGCGTCGTCGCAGCCGTTTCGCCGATGATGCGGATGAGTACGATGAGATGCCGCGTCGTCGCGCTTCCGTCGATGATTCCCATGATGAGGAGTCGTCTGTGGAGCGTGCCTTGGATGCCGTCGATATGTTGCCGGAAGGCCATGAGGTCCGCCACAATCCGCGTCCGATGATGTCTCTGCTTTTCCAGGAGCCGGTTTTGCCGTCCGTTGCGGATTCCCGAGACAGGGCAGACGACGATCGCGACGATTCCCGTAATGACCGCGGCGAGCGTAATGATCGCAATACGCAGGACCATGACGATGAGCAGGATGAGGATCGTCCGTCACGTCGCCGTCGCCGCCGCAATCGCGACGTTGCCGACGAAGAGCGTTCCGAAGACAATCGCAATGAACGCGATAATCGGGATAATCGCAATGATGATGCGGACAATGACGAGGAAGGCGGATCTCGCAAGTCGCGTCGTTCCCGTCGTTTGAACGCGCAGGAGCGTCGTGCCGCAGCTGAAGTCGAACAGATCGAAGAGGATTTGATCCTCGACGATATTACGTATGCGCCGATTGATGACGAAACCCGCAATCGTAATGATGATGACGACGACGAGCAGCCGACGCGCACCCGTCGTCGCCGTCGCAGCCGCGGCAATCGTGAGGAAGCCGACGAACAGCAGCGGGATAGCGATGAAGGCGAGTCCCGTCGTCGCCGTGAGGACGATGACGAGGATGAAGGCACGGTGACCCGTCGCCGTCGTCGCCGTCGTGGCGGTGCGAAGACGGATGAGGCGGAAGAGCCGCTCGTGCGTCGTTCCCGCAAGCAGCAGTACATCGACGAGATCACCGACGTCGAAGGTTCCACCCGACTTGAGGCCAAGAAGCAGCGTCGCCGTGACAATCGCCGTGAGCGCAGCCGTCAAAGCCAGCTCATGGAGCAGGACTTCCTGGCTCGCCGCGAGCATGTCGACCGCCTGATGGTGGTGCGCGAACGCGAACGCCACACGCAGATTTCCGTGATCGAAGACAATGTGCTCGTCGAACATTACGTGTCCGACATTCAGGAAGTCGCCACCGTGGGCAACATCTATCTGGGCCGCGTGCAGAACGTGCTGCCGAGCATGGAAGCCGCGTTCGTCGACATTGGTCAGGCGCGTAACGGCGTGCTCTATGCGGGTGAGGTGAACTGGGATTCCGCACGGTTGGAAGGCCAGCCTCGCCGCATCGAACTCGCGTTCAAGTCGGGGGACCCGGTGCTCGTGCAGGTCACCAAGGATCCGATCGGACATAAGGGTGCGCGACTGACCTCGCAGGTCACCCTTGCGGGCCGTTTCCTGGTGCTCGTGCCATCCGGTGGCATGACGGGCGTGAGCCGCAAGCTCAGCGAGCGTGAACGTTCCCGCCTGAAGAACATCGTGTCGAAGGTCGCGCCGAAAGACATGGGCGTGATCATTCGTACCGCAGCGGAAGGCGCCTCCGAAGAGGCGATCACCAAGGATCTTGAAAGCCTGGTGCGCCAGTGGGAACGCATCACCTCCAAGCGAGACGAATTCCTGCACGGCAAGCGTCCGAAGCTGCTGCAAGGCGAGCCGGACGTGGCGATCCGCGTGGTGCGAGACATCTTCAACGACGACTTCTCCAAGATGATCGTTGAAGGTGACCGCGTGTACGGCCGTATCGAGGAATACCTCGACACCATGGCTCCCGACTTGAAAGACAAGCTCGAAAAGTGGGATCCGGCCGAACATGAAGGCAAAGACGTGTTCGACAAGTGGCAGATCGACTCCCAGCTGCGCAAGGGCATGGAACGTCAGGTCTACCTGCCGTCGGGCGGCTCGATCGTGATCGACCGCACCGAAGCCATGACCACCATCGACGTGAATACCGGCCGTTTCATCGGCCGCGGCAAGAGTCTTGAGGAGACGGTGACCCGCTGCAACCTCGAAGCTTCCGAAGAGATCGCACGTCAGCTGCGCCTGCGTGATATCGGCGGCATGGTGATGATCGACTTCGTCGACATGGTCATGCCAGCCAACCGTGATCTGGTGCTGCGCAGACTGGTGGAATGCCTGGCCCGCGACCGTACCAAGCATCAGGTGGCCGAAGTCACCTCGCTTGGCTTGGTGCAGATGACGCGAAAGCGCATCGGACAGGGCTTGGTGGAGGCTTTCTCCGAGGAATGCCCGACCTGCAAGGGCCGTGGATTCATTCTTCATGACGAGCCGACCGTGTCCGCGGATTATGACGATCCGTACGCCCTGAAGGGCGGCGACCCGTTCGTCAAAACCAACAAGCATGGTCACGGCACGGACGTGCAGGTGCCGAAAGGCTCCTCGCCGGACGTGAAGGCCAAACTCGCGCAGATCGCGGCGGCTGCCGTGGCCGCCAACAATGCGGAACTGGGCGAGGAAGCATAGAAGAATAAATGATTATTCCGGTCTGTCAACCTGACACGCCGGAAACAGACTTGCGGTTGTACGCGGGTATGTGTAGATTAGATTGCTGGTGTCTGGCCGCGAGGCTCGAACGTGCCGGGCAGTAAGCTTTCCAAGTTAATAAAGGAACGGATATGTACGCGATTGTGAAGGCCGGCGGCCATCAGGAAAAGGTTGAGGTCGGTGACGTCATCTACGTCAACCGTCTCGAGGCTAAGAAGGGCGAAACCGTGGAATTCCCGGTTGCTCTCGTTGTGGACGGCTCCAAGGTTGTCCTCGGTGCCAAGGATCTCGCCAACGTCAGCGTCAAGGCTGAGGTTGTCAACGATGAGGCCAAGGGGCCGAAGATCAGCATCATGAAGTATAAGAACAAGACCGGCGTTGCTCGTCGCAAGGGCCATCGCCAGCAGCTGACCGCTGTCAAGATCACGGCTATCGCCTGATTGGCGCAGGGTTAGAGTCAAGGACCGAAAGGAACAGACATGGCACATAAGAAGGGCGCGTCCAGCTCGCGCAACGGTCGCGATTCAAACGCGCAATACCTCGGTGTGAAGAAGTTCGGCGGCGAAGCCGTCGTGGCCGGCAACATCATCGTTCGTCAGCGTGGCACCAAGTTCCACCCGGGCGAGAACGTCGGCATGGGCAAGGACCACACCCTGTTCGCCCTCAAGGACGGCAGCGTGAAGTTCGGCGTGCGTCGTGACCGCAAGGTCGTCGACGTGATTGCCGCCTGAAATACGCGCAATTAACGCTTACAAGATAAAGCCGCGCCCGTTATGGACGCGGCTTTTCTTTATTTTGATGATTGCTGAGGATTGGTTTCCTTCAGCCCGTCCCAAACGTCACGTAACGTTGCATACAGTTGCATAAGACATATCAAACGGACAATAATCGGACCGTTTCGAACAAACGATTAAGGTAGATACATGAGTGATTTCGTCGATCGCGTGACCGTCCATGTGAAGGGCGGCGACGGCGGCAACGGTTCCGCCGGCATCCGTAGGGAAAAATACAAGCCGTTGGCGGGACCGAACGGTGGCAACGGCGGTGATGGCGGTTCCGTGATCTTCATGGCCGACCAGAACGCCAACAGCCTGTTGGATTACCGTTTCATGCCCCACCGCGAGGCTGGAAGCGGCACCATGGGCTTGGGAGACACCAAAGACGGTTCGAAAGGTGCCGATCTGATCCTGCCCGTTCCTGTGGGCACCGTGATTTTCGAAGCCAAAGGGCCGCAAGGCAAGCCTAAGCATCCGGGCGAGCAGCTCGCCGATCTTCGCCATACCGGAGACAAGTTCGTGGTGGCGGCCGGCGGCAACGGCGGTCTTGGCAACGCCGCATTGGCCAACCGCACCCGTCGCGCTCCGGGATTCGCGTTGCTTGGCGAACCAGGCGAGGAACGTGACGTCATTCTCGAACTCAAATCCATCGCCGACGTGGCCTTGGTGGGCTTCCCCTCCGCAGGCAAATCCAGCCTGATCGCAGCCATGAGCTCCGCCAAGCCGAAAATCGCCGACTATCCGTTCACCACGCTCGTGCCGAACCTCGGCGTGGTTATGGCCGGAGACATGCGGTACACCATCGCCGACGTGCCGGGCCTGATTCCGGGCGCATCCCAAGGCAAGGGCCTCGGCCTTGAATTCCTGCGCCACATCGAACGCACCGAAATCATCGCCCACGTCATCGACTGTGCCACGCTGGAACCTGACCGTGATCCGATGAGCGACTACAAGGCGCTCGAACATGAGCTTGCCGAATATGCCGACAAGCTGGAACTGCCGTTGGGCGCAATCCCAATCCCCGAACGCCCCCGAATCATCATCCTCAACAAGGTCGATATGCCGGAAGCCAAGGAATTGGCCGAATTCGTCAAACCGGAATTCGAAAAACTCGGTCTCAATGTGTATGTCATCTCCACCGCATCCCACGAAGGTTTGAAGGAACTCAACTGGGCGTTGGCGGCCATGGTCGCCGACATGCGCAAGGAAGTCGCCGAACGCGAACAGGCCGAAGAAGAAGCGCGCGTGGTCATCAAGCCACTCGAAGAGCCTCGCAACCGCCGTCGCCGCAACGACGAAGGCGGCACCGCGCTTGACTTCACCGTGGAACGCAAGGAAGCCGGCAACGGCGACGTCTGGTACGAAGTGCTCGGCACCAAGCCGGAACGTTGGGTCATGCAAACCAACTTCGACAACGACGAAGCAGTCGGCTACCTGGCCGACCGCCTCGCCAAACTCGGTGTCGAAGACGAGCTGCGCAACAAGGGAGCCAAGCCTGGCGACGAAGTACGCATCGGCAAGGGTGCGCGAGCCGTGGAATTCGATTGGGATCCGACCATTGCTGCGGGCGCGGAAATGCTCGACGGCGCCCAGCTTGGCGCACGAGGCGTCGACCTGCGACTGCAGGAACAGGACGGCCGTTCGCAGCGCCGCACCAACGCGGAACGCCGTCGCCAGTACCACGAAATGATGGATGCGCGCCAAGCCGTGCGTGAAGCCATGATGGCCGAACGCAAGGCCGGACACTGGGCCGATCCTTCCGTGGACGACGACCGCCATGACGAAACCAGCCTCTTCGGACGCGGTGAAACCACCGATTCCGAAAACGTGGAACAATAGAAGCAGCAAAACGCCCGCTGATGTGCCGATTGGCATGTCGGCGGGTTTTCTTTTCGGCCATTCGAACGCCTGGAGGAACCATGAACACGACATCGCAAGCCCAAGTGCGCCGCGCCATCGCCGAAGCGCAAACCATCGTGGTGAAAGTGGGATCCAGCTCGTTGACCAAACCAAGTGGCCACCTCGATCCGGAACGACTCAACGCGCTCGTGGCGGCCCTCGCACGCGTGCGACTCATGGGCGGGCGCGTGGTGCTCGTCTCCTCCGGCGCCATCGCAGCCGGATTCGGCTCCCTCGGCTTCGACTCACGCCCAACCGACGTGGCTGACCAGCAGGCGTGCGCGGCCGTCGGACAAGGCCTGCTCATGGCCCAGTACGAGAACGCTTTCTCACAATACGGACTGCGCGTCGGGCAAATCCTCATCACCGTGTCCGACACCATCGCACCACAGCAATACCGCAACGTGCGACGCACCCTCGACCGGCTGCTCGACCTCGGCGCGGTGCCGATCATCAACGAAAACGATTCCCTCGCGTCCAACGAAATCCGTTTCGGAGACAACGACCGACTCTCCGCATTGATCGCCAACATCGTAGTCGCCGACGCTTTGGTGCTCCTCACCGACGTGGACGCGCTCTACACGGCACCCCCAAGCGAACCCGGATCGCGACGCATCAGCTACGTGCCGAACGTGGAGGACGCGCTCGCCAAAGTGCAGGTCGGCGGCACCGGATCAAACGTGGGTACCGGCGGCATGGTCACCAAAATGGAAGCGGCGCGTGTTGCGGCGGTTTCCGGCATTCCCGCAGTGCTCACCTGCGCGGCAAACGCAGGCCCGGCCATGATGGGCGACCCAGTCGGCACCGCATTCGCCCCCATCAACGACCGTGGATCATCACGCCGCCTATGGATCGGGTTCGCAGCACACCCGCAAGGCACGCTCGTGGCCGATGCCGGCGCTTCCAATGCGGTACGCGGAGGGGCCGCCAGCCTGCTTGCCGCCGGCGTACTCGAAGTGCGGGGCGATTTTGCCGCCGGAGACGCGGTGTGGATCGACGATGAAGCGGGCAATCACCTCGCAAAAGGCCTCGTAGGATTCGATTCCGAAGAAATCCCGCAAATGCTCGGCCGCAATACCGCCCAGCTCAAGCGTTTCCTCGGCGAAGAATACGCCCACCCCCTAGTCCACCGCGACAACCTCGTCTTGGTTTAATCCCTTTCCCTCTTTTGTTCGGTGCCCTGTAAATAGCAATATGCCGCCCCTACCGGTCAACAGGGAAAAGGAATTCCAAAATGTGCTAAAAGGCTGTTGTTTTTCGGGCGGGAGGGATAGCATGGCAAACATGACTATGGCTGACTGGCAGACTCTTTCCGAACGTATTAACCGCGTGGCTCCGAGCGCTACTCTGGCCGTTGATTCCAAAGCGAAAGCGATGAAAGCTGAAGGAATCGACGTCATTGGATTTGGTGCGGGCGAACCGAACTTTCCGACTCCGGCTGCGATCGTCGCGGCTGCGGCCGAAGCGGTGCAGGATCCGAAGAACTATCGTTACACTCCGACGGCAGGTTTGCCGGAATTGCGCAAGGCGATCGCAGACAAAACGTTGCGCGACTCGGGGTATGGAGTCGATCCGAATCAGGTGATCGTGACCAATGGCGGCAAGCAGGCCGTATACGAATCCTTTCAAATCCTGCTCAATGATGGCGACGAAGTCATCATTCCGACGCCGTATTGGACGAGCTATCCGGAAGCCGTGAAACTGGCTGGAGGCGTGCCTGTCGAAGTGTTCGCGGGAGCTGACCGCAATTTCGAGCCAAGCTTGGAAGACCTGGAAGCGGCACGTACCGAACGTACGAAGGCCATCATCGTGAATACGCCGAACAATCCGACGGGTGCCGTGTGGAATCCGGAAACCGTCAAGGCGATCGGCGAATGGGCTGTGGAACACCATGTGTGGGTGATCTCCGACGAAATCTACGAGCATCTGAACTACGATGGTGCAAAAACCACGTATATCGGCGCTGCAGTGCCTGAAGTGCGTGATCAGCTGCTGGTACTCAACGGCGTGGCCAAAACCTACGCTATGCCCGGCTGGCGTGTCGGCTGGATGATCGCTCCGCTCGACGTGGCGAAGGCCGCATCCAAGCTGCAGGGGCATATGACGTCGAACGTGAACAATATCTCCCAGCGTGCCGCGATCGCAGCCGTGTCCGGATCTCTTGACGCCGTGTACGAGATGCGTGAGGCGTTCGACAGGCGCCGTCGGACCATCGTCGCCGCGTTGAACGATATCGAAGGTGTGAACTGCCCGACGCCGACCGGCGCATTCTATGCGTTCGCCGACGTGAGCGCACTGCTGAACAAGCCGCTCGGCACCAGCAAAACCGCTTATGCGAGCACGTCCGAACTGGCTGCGGCACTGCTTGACGAAGGTCATGTGGCGGCCGTTCCAGGCGAAGCGTTCGGCGCTCCCGGCTACTTGCGATTCTCGTACGCGCTTGCCGACGACGACCTCGTTGAGGGCATGAAGCGTATGAAGCAGTGGGTCGAGGACTGATACTGGCCTGACTGAGACTTTTCACACGATTCGCACCGCGGTGACATGCCGGGTGCGAATCTTTTTTTCGTTGAAAAATAGCGGTTTTGGGACATTTCTTGAAAAACCGGTTGGACTAAGTCGCAAATACCCGCTATTATTTCGACTTGGCGGTTTTGCCGCTTACTTCTTGCGTGGTTTTTCGCACAAAATCCTCGCCAGCAAGTAGAAACGGCAGAGTACACCTAGGGAAGTGGCGCAATTGGTAGCGCAACGGTCTCCAAAACCGTAGGTTGTGGGTTCGAGTCCCGCCTTCCCTGCCAAGCTTCTTACAACAAGCCCAGCGGAGGATTATTATGGCGAAGGCAAAGAATAGCGAAAAGGCCGTTAAGCCGAACATCTTCATGCGTCTTGGCTTGTTCATCAAACAGATTATCGACGAACTCCGCAAGGTCGTGACCCCGACCAGCAAAGAGCTGTTCTTCTGGGCACTCGCCGTGTTCATCTTCGTGCTGCTCCTGATGGCACTGGTCACCGGCATGGACTTCGGTCTGGGCAAGCTGACCCTGTGGATCTTCGGCTGATCAACGACTTGAAGGTGAAACTGCATGACTGACGAAGTGTTTTCCGACAACCTCGACGAAGCTCCAGAAGCTGATCTCGAGGCCGTAGCTGCCGTTGAGGCGCTGCAGGCCGAGGGTGAAAGCGTTCCGGAAGTCGCTGAGGCCGAGCCGACTGCTGAAGCTGCTTCCGAAGAGTCCGCGGAGGACGAGGGCGGCGAAGAGCTGGATGCTGGCGCCAAGGCCGTCGAAGACTTCTCCAACAGCCTGCGCACCCTCGAAGGCAAGTGGTACGTGCTGCACACCTACTCCGGCTATGAGAAGCGTGTGAAGACCAACGTTGAATCCCGTGTGGCAAGCTTCGGCATGGAAGATAAGATCTTCCAGATTGAAGTTCCGATGGAAGAAGTCGAAAAGCACACCGAAAAGGGCAAGAAGGTCATCACCCGCGTGCGTGTTCCCGGCTATGTGCTGATTCGCATGCTTCCGGATGAGAACGCCCGTCGTATTGTGCGTGAAACCGAAGGCGTCACCGGCTTCGTCGGTCCGACCAAGGAACCGGCGCCGCTGAGCCGCAAGGAAGTCGTCTCCATGATGGCTCCGATGATCGCTTCCGAAGCGCTCAAGAAGGCTGGTGACAAGCCGGCCGCCAACAAGAAGCGCGTCCTTGAAGTCTCCTACGCCGTTGGCGATCAGGTCACCGTCACCGACGGTCCGTTCACCACCATGGCAGCTGTCGTCTCCGACGTTGAGCCCACCACCCAGAAGCTCACGGTGCTCGTGTCCATCTTCGGTCGCGACACGCCAGTGGAGTTGGGCTTCAACCAAGTAGAAAAACTGTCCTGATAAGTCTTTGAAAGACCCCGCGCATTGCGGGGTCTTTTTTTGTCTGGGGGAGTGGGCACAATAGGAAAGCTTGTGTCTGGAGGGTTTGGCGTGCCTGAATGAGGGTACGGAATCCGCTAGCACAGCACAGCAATATACGTTGCGGAAG
>ERZ1032238.465-NODE-465-length-12477-cov-10.454033_pt1 | contig 12477 bp, 12 predicted proteins | sample MGYA00518736_ERZ1032238 | MGnify/ENA primary metagenome ERZ1032238 (study PRJEB33719, sample SAMN04261349) | wastewater metagenome | biome: periurban shantytown; feature: human; material: feces | host: Homo sapiens | place: Peru: Lima | collected 2012-01-15 ... | reverse complement strand
TCAAACGGACTGAAAGAAACGCCGAAACGGCCCACAAAAATTTGACAAAACACAGACATGCCGTGACGCCAATAGTTCGACGTGTTCCGGTGATTTCAATCCACGCACCCCAGTGGGGTGCGACGGACGCTCCTATGCGAGTGGCATCGTGTCTCCCGTATTTCAATCCACGCACCCCAGTGGGGTGCGACGGTGACGGTGCCGCCATGGCCTATCGTGCCGATATTTCAATCCACGCACCCCAGTGGGGTGCGACAATCGAGAAGTGGGTGGACTCCCTGTCCATGCGTATTTCAATCCACGCACCCCAGTGGGGTGCGACTCGCAGGAGGACCGGCCAGCCAACCTCGACTGGGAATTTCAATCCACGCACCCCAGTGGGGTGCGACATCCAGTCAGCGAAACGGGTTGGATCGGCATGGCGATTTCAATCCACGCACCCCAGTGGGGTGCGACTTTGGCTCCTTACTCACTCACGGATTCGTCAAGCCATTTCAATCCACGCACCCCAGTGGGGTGCGACCTGGCGTTCCACCGGCAAAGGCCCGCCATATTTATTTCAATCCACGCACCCCAGTGGGGTGCGACACGGCAGCTGGATAACGCCATCGTTTTTTTATCGGGTATTTCAATCCACGCACCCCAGTGGGGTGCGACAGGCTCCGGCCGCTCCGCCTGTGGACTGAGTGTCGATTTCAATCCACGCACCCCAGTGGGGTGCGACCGTCCGTCAACGTGACGGACGTGCCGGGATCGTCATTTCAATCCACGCACCCCAGTGGGGTGCGACGCCAGCGTGACCTCAAACGGATCATGCAACGTGGCATTTCAATCCACGCACCCCAGTGGGGTGCGACGCCGACTATCAGACAATCCGCCTGTCCAAGGACGCATTTCAATCCACGCACCCCAGTGGGGTGCGACGCGGCATTGGCGTGGGCTTTCTCCCTGACCAGCTCATTTCAATCCACGCACCCCAGTGGGGTGCGACTATGACGGTAAAAACGTACAGCATCCGTATCGGGTATTTCAATCCACGCACCCCAGTGGGGTGCGACCACCATGACGGACTCTACTTTTCTCACCGTCACGATTTCAATCCACGCACCCCAGTGGGGTGCGACGTCTGGGCGTGACTCCGGCCTCGATGACGGCGCTATTTCAATCCACGCACCCCAGTGGGGTGCGACTTCGTTTCCACACCGCAATATTTGCGATTGCCGAATTTCAATCCACGCACCCCAGTGGGGTGCGACGGGTCATCTCATTGATAACGGGGATATCGATGAGATTTCAATCCACGCACCCCAGTGGGGTGCGACCGTTGACTGCAATTGACGCGATGATCGACGGGTTATTTCAATCCACGCACCCCAGTGGGGTGCGACGTCTCCAATACGATATTCAACCGCGTCCGACCGATTTCAATCCACGCACCCCAGTGGGGTGCGACGCCGAACCGCCAACCGTATGAGTACCCAACACGTCATTTCAATCCACGCACCCCAGTGGGGTGCGACACACAATGGAGTTTCGGACGCCGCCTACAGGTCTTATTTCAATCCACGCACCCCAGTGGGGTGCGACGACAAGGTGGTCTACGGATTCGCCACCAAGCTGCTATTTCAATCCACGCACCCCAGTGGGGTGCGACCGCCGGACAGTACGGCAACGGCGGCATCATGCAATTTCAATCCACGCACCCCAGTGGGGTGCGACTTGCGCCACTTCGGCGGCGGCAGCGGCGATGCTATTTCAATCCACGCACCCCAGTGGGGTGCGACGTAAAGGTTGATGGAACTAAGCAATTCACTCTTTGATTTCAATCCACGCACCCCAGTGGGGTGCGACAGACATTTTGACTCAGCAGATTCCAGCCGACGCATTTCAATCCACGCACCCCAGTGGGGTGCGACGAGGCTCAAAGCATGACCGCGCGGGGGGACGACCGATTTCAATCCACGCACCCCAGTGGGGTGCGACTCAACACCGGCATTATCTCATCTATCAGTCTTAGAATTTCAATCCACGCACCCCAGTGGGGTGCGACTCACCCATCGCACGCAATCCGCCCATTTCGAGATAATTTCAATCCACGCACCCCAGTGGGGTGCGACTACATCGCCGTGCGATTGAAGCAGCTCACCGAACTATTTCAATCCACGCACCCCAGTGGGGTGCGACAAATCACGTTGGACGAGGCGTTTTCGTTGTCCGAGATTTCAATCCACGCACCCCAGTGGGGTGCGACTCATGCAGTGCGCCGCACTCGGCCTGAAACCCTCATTTCAATCCACGCACCCCAGTGGGGTGCGACGGGCGAAACCGTCAGGGGTCATCTTCTCCGACTCAATTTCAATCCACGCACCCCAGTGGGGTGCGACGAGCCGACTAATGGCCTACGAACGCATCGGCAATCTGATTTCAATCCACGCACCCCAGTGGGGTGCGACCCCCGTGAGCGTGGGCGGTGACGTGAAGAGCAAATTTCAATCCACGCACCCCAGTGGGGTGCGACGTTAATACCTCAATAAAGTTCTTATATGTTCATAAGATTTCAATCCACGCACCCCAGTGGGGTGCGACGCGTTGACGGCAATCGACGCGATGATGGACGGATTATTTCAATCCACGCACCCCAGTGGGGTGCGACACTCATCGATGTTCCGGTTAACAGTGTCATCATATTTCAATCCACGCACCCCAGTGGGGTGCGACAATTAGCATGCTGGCAATGCACCCATGCACACACTATTTCAATCCACGCACCCCAGTGGGGTGCGACCAGCACTCGGAGCTGGCGGAGGACTACGCATCGGAATTTCAATCCACGCACCCCAGTGGGGTGCGACCGAATAAGAGGCATATTGTAAGCGTTCCAGCCAAGATTTCAATCCACGCACCCCAGTGGGGTGCGACTCATCCCGACCATCGAATTTTTCGCGCATGAGATAATTTCAATCCACGCACCCCAGTGGGGTGCGACTTCGACTATGTACGCGATGACGTGTACGCCGAGCAATTTCAATCCACGCACCCCAGTGGGGTGCGACGTCCAATAGTGTGCGGTCGGATAATCTCACATACTCATTTCAATCCACGCACCCCAGTGGGGTGCGACTCGTCGCTCGGCGCGGCGTCGAGATGCACCTTGTAATTTCAATCCACGCACCCCAGTGGGGTGCGACTAATTATAGTAATAGGCACTAATAACGTCTTTTGGATTTCAATCCACGCACCCCAGTGGGGTGCGACCGTTAACGCCGACAAGCTCGCCGCCAACAGCGTATTTCAATCCACGCACCCCAGTGGGGTGCGACTCGATGGCCTGTGCGGGGTCTCCGCCGGTCTCGTTATTTCAATCCACGCACCCCAGTGGGGTGCGACCGGGCGAAACCGTCCGGCGTCATCTTCTCCGACTCGATTTCAATCCACGCACCCCAGTGGGGTGCGACCTGGCTCAGGCGTACGTGCAGATCGTGCCCAGCATATTTCAATCCACGCACCCCAGTGGGGTGCGACGAGCAGCGCCTTCCACGATGCGATCACATCAGGCGTATTTCAATCCACGCACCCCAGTGGGGTGCGACACGCTGCGGCAAACGGGCCCATACTGCCATGGCTGATTTCAATCCACGCACCCCAGTGGGGTGCGACCTTCGCCTCTTATCCTACACGGGGCGAAGCATACCCGATTTCAATCCACGCACCCCAGTGGGGTGCGACTTGGAAATCGATGCGCTGGTATCCCTGCGAGCATTATTTCAATCCACGCACCCCAGTGGGGTGCGACCCGCGATGGCCTTCGGGTTGAGCACCGCGTAGCTATTTCAATCCACGCACCCCAGTGGGGTGCGACTGCCGTGACGCCAATAGTTCGACGTGTTCCGGTAATTTCAATCCACGCACCCCAGTGGGGTGCGACGTTTCGAGCTGCATCTTGTGGTTGACCGCGCGGCGATTTCAATCCACGCACCCCAGTGGGGTGCGACGATGTCGCGCACCATGCCCCACTTGATGAGGCGATTTCAATCCACGCACCCCAGTGGGGTGCGACAGTCGAACGCGGCCGTGCGGCCCCTCGGCAACAAATTTCAATCCACGCACCCCAGTGGGGTGCGACAATATGAATCGCGATTGTGGCTCTGATTCTCATGATTTCAATCCACGCACCCCAGTGGGGTGCGACGGTGCAGTTCCTCGTCCAGACCATACGAGTATGAATTTCAATCCACGCACCCCAGTGGGGTGCGACCCCGGGCGACTCTCAAACGGTTGGATGCACAGGCATTTCAATCCACGCACCCCAGTGGGGTGCGACCGGCTTTGATGACGAAAACGCCATCCTTGCTGTTATTTCAATCCACGCACCCCAGTGGGGTGCGCCTTGCCCACGGAATGCATCACGTATAGATCGTCGTCGATTTCAATCCACGCACCCCAGTGGGGTGCGACGTTGCATACCCCAAGGTACGAACCATTGTCTTTGATATTTCAATCCACGCACCCCAGTGGGGTGCGACTGCATCTGCCTGCTGGCGAGTGTAGACGTTGGATATTTCAATCCACGCACCCCAGTGGGGTGCGACTCAACTGCAACGTGGTCAATCCGTCCCGATAGGTATTTCAATCCACGCACCCCAGTGGGGTGCGACGCGGGAGTGGCTTCATCACAACCGGCCAAGGCAATTTCAATCCACGCACCCCAGTGGGGTGCGACGGCATCACGTCGGTACCGACCGCGCAGAACCTTAAATTTCAATCCACGCACCCCAGTGGGGTGCGACGACGGGTTGTCGCTTGGAGCGCGCGAGTACGACCTATTTCAATCCACGCACCCCAGTGGGGTGCGACAACGCCACGCAACAGCGATAATTATGACGAAATATTTCAATCCACGCACCCCAGTGGGGTGCGACTTGGACGCCAAACACGGTGATAAAGTTGTGCCGCGTATTTCAATCCACGCACCCCAGTGGGGTGCGACTATATCAGCATCATGGCTATCACTAGATGCATACGCATTTCAATCCACGCACCCCAGTGGGGTGCGACATAACGCAATCACAGACACTAGTTATGACCACACTATTTCAATCCACGCACCCCAGTGGGGTGCGACCATGGGGCAACTGGGACTGGGTACGCCGATTCATATTTCAATCCACGCACCCCAGTGGGGTGCGACTAAGACCTCCCGGCTCCCCGGGGTGGGCCAGGGTATTTCAATCCACGCACCCCAGTGGGGTGCGACATAATAGGACTATATTTGAAGGGAGAAATCTTATATTTCAATCCACGCACCCCAGTGGGGTGCGACAAAGGCTCATGCTTCCACCGCCTTGGCCGGACGATTTCAATCCACGCACCCCAGTGGGGTGCGACTTTCCTCCTTGGTAAGCGCGTCCCACTCCATGCGATTTCAATCCACGCACCCCAGTGGGGTGCGACATAATAGGACTATATTTGAAGGGAGAAATCTTATATTTCAATCCACGCACCCCAGTGGGGTGCGACAAAGGCTCATGCTTCCACCGCCTTGGCCGGACGATTTCAATCCACGCACCCCAGTGGGGTGCGACTTTCCTCCTTGGTAAGCGCGTCCCACTCCATGCGATTTCAATCCACGCACCCCAGTGGGGTGCGACGAATGCCCCACGAATCGCTCGCCTCGTCGTAGATATTTCAATCCACGCACCCCAGTGGGGTGCGACCCGCCTTTGACCGAGGAGGAGAAGGAGCGTGGCAATTTCAATCCACGCACCCCAGTGGGGTGCGACGCGGTACCGGACGGCTCCGTGCCGATGGTGCAGACATTTCAATCCACGCACCCCAGTGGGGTGCGACTTCACGGCGGCGCTCGACTTGTGCATCGAAATCATTTCAATCCACGCACCCCAGTGGGGTGCGACCGAGGAATCGATTAAACCAAGCGTTTTTTGACGGATTTCAATCCACGCACCCCAGTGGGGTGCGACACCAGATCGAGGACGGCTTGCAGGACATGTGGAACATTTCAATCCACGCACCCCAGTGGGGTGCGACTTTGCGCTTGAGACGTTTGAGGCTCATGGCGTACAGATTTCAATCCACGCACCCCAGTGGGGTGCGACTGAACTGTGCTACCCCAATACAGATTTTCCTTTTTATTTCAATCCACGCACCCCAGTGGGGTGCGACGTTCATACGATTCCAACGGGGTGTCCCGCAAATCGTTATTTCAATCCACGCACCCCAGTGGGGTGCGACTGTAGGCGGCCAGGCTGCCCACTCCGGTCAGGTTATTTCAATCCACGCACCCCAGTGGGGTGCGACCCCGTCAGGGTTGCTGTAGCTGTTGGCCTCGGTATTTCAATCCACGCACCCCAGTGGGGTGCGACCGCGAGAATGGGCATAGCATTCCATAATATGGAAGCTCCGTCTGTTCTCAAAACTGATTTTATCGCGAAAATCCATGTACATCGCTCAATACACAAATTCTCGAACCAAAAACATCAACAGACCATCCACTTTTGAGTTATCAAACGACGAGGAGAACATAATCAGTCTCCAAGCATTCATTAATCTCAGTGCGAAAGAACAAGTATTTCATGAGAACTCAGAGTTCGCGCTGGTCACATGGCTGCAGCATCAAGCATCGATGCTCAGCCACGATTTTAATCGTATCGTCCTATACTGTCCTACCTCGTTTTATCCGCCTTGGTCTTCATCACAGTAAGGTTTTGCATTGCCCAGTCATCATGGAAAACCGTCACACGAACCGACATTAGAGCATCATCACGTCATCGATTGGCAGGTGCCGCTGTCTTCCGCGATGCTCAATCTTCGAAGAATACTTCGCCCCTAAATTGTAGTAACGCAGGCTATCTTGCGATTCGTCCATTATTTCCGCCAAATCATGTTTCAAAATCAGATAGTCAGACGGTGACACCGAACATTCAAAGACGCTATTCTGCACGCGTTGGCCGTATTTCATGCAGGTTTTAGCCACGTTCCGTAGTCTGCGTTTGCCTTCAGGCGACTCCGTATTGACGTCATAGGCCACGACAACCATCATTCCAACACCTCATCCCGGTTTCCATCTCTAGTTGGCTCAAACTCCAATGCCCCTCGGCAAGACCAAAGTACCCTCCCAAGAAGAACTACTTCCACATGAACGGCGGGTAAGCGTCCAAATCGCCACGAATCGCACGGTTGAGCAGCAACGCCTGTGCATGGGGCACCAATCCCCACGGTATCTTCTCGTTGAAGAACGGGTGGGTGATTGTCTCCTGCTTGCGTTTCTGCCAAGCAGCAAGCACGGTTTTGCGCCCGCCCTCGGAAAGAAACACGCCGCCATTCTCTCGGATCTCGAACTGGGAAGGCTTGACCGCTCCAGTGTTGATGAGCGTCAGCACGAAACGGTCGGCGATAGCCGGACGGAATTCTTCAACCAGATCCAAGGCCAGGGAAGCACGTCCCGGTCGGTCAGTGTGCAGGAATCCCACATAGGGATCGAGCCCGACTCCCTGCAAGGCAGCGATGCAATCGCTGGTCAGAATCGAGTACACGAATGACATCAACGCATTCGTCCGATCCAATGGCGGTCTGCGGCTACGCTGCTGGAAGAAGAAATCGTCCTTGTTGCGCAGAATCAAGTCGTCGAAAGCGAAGAAATAGTCTTTGGCTGCCAGCCCTTCCACGCCGCGCAGCTCATCGATGGACGTGCAGTCGCGCGCGTTCAGCAGAGCCTGCCGCAGTTTCTCGCTTTGCTCCGCGATACGCTCGCTGTTGACGCGCAGCGCATGGTCGCGCTTGGTCCGCTCAAGAACCCAACGGCAGTTGTAGATCTTTCCTATAATGAACGACTGCGCAAAAGGCAGGGCCGCGTCTTCGTCGTCCGCGAAACGGAACTGCTCGCGACGAAGTAGTACGTTTCGATTCTTCTCACCAAGTATCGAGCAGTAGTAACGGCCGTGTGGAGAGAAGAACGAAAGGCCGACGCCAAATTCCGAACACTTGCCCATCAACGCCGGCGACGAGCCCTTATAAGAAAAACTCATGATGCCTTCTAGGGAGCGCAGTGGAATCCTCCCGAGCGTGGTATCTCCTTGCTGGACAATGACATTGTCGTTCTTCAACGATAGGTAAGCGTCATCGCTGGTGACATACAGTGTGTTAAGTAACTGCTTCATATGTGGTCTGACTTCTCCCCGATTTCCACTTCCCCACGCACGGCTTCCTCAATGAACTGTCTCGCCGAACGCGTCCTGACCAGTTTCGGTAGACAGACATCGCGCAGGGAGCACGCCCGACAGGCCTTCGACGGTCTGACCTTCGGCGTATGACCTCGAGCGAATAAGTCGTGCATCTCCCCCGTCATCGTGACGATTCGATTGCGCAAAGATTCGTCAAAACTGACCCGCTCCCGGTGTCTGGTCTGTTGGTAGAACAAAGCGCCTTCTGGAATCGCACAGGCCAGCATCTCCTCCAGACACATGGCCTCCGCGCAAAGTTGAAGGCGATCCGCATCCGTCTGCTTGGGCGCACCATGTTTGTATTCCACGGGGTAAGGAAGCCAAGTGCCGGATCGTCCATGCAACGGTACGCCAGCCTCCGATTGCCGGAACTCGACCACATCACACGCACCGGTAATTCCCAACCGCCGCGAAAACACACGCAGATCACGCATAATCAGCAAGCTGCCGCGCGTTTCCGATTCACTGTAATCGTGGGCCCTATCGTGTTCAAGAGAACCAGCCGTCGTGAGATAGTTATCCTCCCACTGCTGCTCGATATGAATTAAAGCCCACTGCCGCCTGCAAAACGCAAAATGCTGAAGGCCGGAAAGAGCCAGCCAATCATCCTCTGGATAATCTGTTGGCTCTTTCACAGTTGCTCCTTTATGCCGACAATACTGACGGGATTGATTCAGCGACCTTCGAGTACTTCATAATGGAGACCGGGAATATGCGTGGTATCCACGGTGATGACACCTTCTTCATCAACCTTGGCAGTGCGGTGGACCTTCGCTGACGAATATTGGCCCGCTTTGCTGTTGTGCGTAAACCACGCCAGATTCACCACTTCCATGGAGCCTGCAGGTCGTGCTGAACTTTCGTCATTCTCAAACAGAGTCAGCAAAGCTTCTTTGATTTTCTCTGCATCTTTCTCAGTGAAACCAGTCTTTTCTGCCAATTGAGGGCTGATACTGCCATGGGTCACATATACAGCACGTCCGGAGACACGGTGCTTCATACCCATGGTGTCGGAGGATTTCTTATTCGTGTCTGTAGTTTCGCCATTCACTGACTTGGTGATTTGTACGTCGTCAATAGCGATGGGTTCAAGAGAGAATGCAGATTGTATGGTGAACGGACCGCGCACTGGAATGGAGACGGAAGCATCGCCTTCCTTTTCCTTTCCTTTGAAAGCAAACACTTGTCCAAAGGAGCGGACATCAATCCACTGTTCGCAAGCTCTGTAGGATAGAGCTTCTCGGTCCTTCTGGTCTTCCTTGCTTAGGGTCTTGGTAAAAGCTTTCCAACGATCTGACAGAGATTTTTCTCCATCATCAGTACGGTCTGTAGACTGTACAAAGATTCGCTCGCCTGCGTCTTGTAGGCGATTGCGGATCTTGCGCTTTTCTGCCACATCCGACATTTCACCCAAGCCTTCAGCAGTGGTACGTGGACGGTTTCCATTCAGCGGATCGCCGTTAGGGTTGGCGTTTTCAACAGCGAACGTCAGTACGAAATCAATTTTGTGCTGCAAGCTAGTCATGACTCATTCTCCTTTATTTTCAATGTTCTGTTCTTTAAGTTGCTTGGCGGCATCGGCCCTCTGGATAAGCTGTTTGCGTTTGTGGGAATAACCGAGCAAGAATAGTGATGACAATGGCTTATTGCTTTCGAAGTCTCCTTCTTTGAACTTGCTCATGACCTCGTCAACTTCGTTCTCGAAGAACATCCCATTGGTGGAGGAGATGATATATGGATTCAGTTGCTGCCGTAATGTCAGCCACGTGGTCGATGGTTTGGCTACGAAATTATTCATCAGTTTTACGGCATTAGTGGTGCGGTCCGGTGTCCTTCCACCGCTCTGCCTTAATAAAACTCTGTATTCGTAATTGTCAGCGAGCGCCAGCAACTGGCCGAATAAATAATCTCGGTCCGTTCGCTTCTCGTCTAAATCCATGGTGATGTTGCTCCTTTCATTTAGGGGAATTTTTTTATCTTGATCGATGTAGTACTTTTTCCACATACTGCAGGCGACTTCGAAATCGTGCTGCCAGACAGATAAACTGTCATAGGACAATGGCCGAATAACCTTGTGGAAAGCCGGTTGCAGGAGCGATGCAGGAAGGCCAGCGTTGCTGAACATGCACTCTACGAGTTGTTTTTTTACATATTTGGCAAAGCGTCTGTAACTATCACTGCTGTGATCGTCAGTGCTGTACACACAGTTGATAATATCCGCGAATGACGGCGCGCCGATGTATGGAATTGGCTTCGGCTTATCGGAAGACTTCTTGGACCCGCGCGGAGCCTCGTCATCGGTAGATGCGCTGTTTTTGTTATCAAAACAAGTGAGGTACCACGCAGCATCTTCGTGCCATTGAAGAACGCTTTCAATGTACTCGTTTTGGGATAATTCACGGTAGAAGGTAACGCTAAGACGCCCCGAAGTGGCGGCATCGAAGATAGTCACGACTATTCGTCTGCTATGCTGCTGCATTTGTTGCAGTACCTTTTCGTTGCCATAACCGCGCAACAACTTACCGAATTGCTTTGCATAATTCGCGTAAGTTTGAACGTCTGCGTCTATAAGTTTTTCAGAATCAGTACGGTCATCGACATGTTCGGCCACATCGCGGGAATTTCCAGTGGGATCAAGAACATTGTCCGTCGGATGGCCGTCAATTGCCCAAATCACAATATCCTGACTACCGGTAAGCGTGCCATTATTGGCTGCAAGCCAGCGCAGCGTTGTATGGATTTTCTGTGAAGTCAAGGTATCAATACTCAGTGCTTCATCGCGATTAGCGAAACGCCCACGGAAAGTGAAATTCGTTTTGTCATTGGCGGATATCAATTTGGCGTTACCGTTTACATTGACAATCTTCTTTGGGAAGTTAGTGGAAGGCTTGTACAGCGTCTCGCCGAACAGATCAGTTCCAAGACTGGCACCGTGCCGCACCTGCTCCTCATGGGCTATCCACAAATCCCGTATTGCATGATCCGCCCAAACATTCGGTTCATAATCACCATGGCGAACATGTACCGCAAAGCGGACTCCGATTTTACTATCTTTCTTGGGATCGATCCCAATACCTTGTGCTCGAGCTTCTTCGATTACGCTATGCTGCGAAAGATATTGGTAAATAGCATTCAACTTTGCATTATCACCTTTCCAACTGGCAAGCTGGCTGAGATATGATTCATGCTTGACCGGGTCATAATTGGTGTCGATGTATTGCAACTGATCGAATAACGGGTGCGGAGGCAGCACTTTTCCGGAGCGCCCCATGGATTGCTCAGTACAAGGGGCGATAATTTCAATGTCGGCATTATCTCGCTTGATAGTGGGGTATCCGTTTTCATCAAGTGTGACCTGTAGCTGAGTCTTCAACGTAGTATTATAAAGAGGCAACAAGGTTTTATTCACGTCTTCATTGAGAGGCGTGATTCCTGCTGAACTGTTCACTGCATCATAGGTCTGCAGCAGACTGGACCATAAACTCATGTCTACTCCTCCGCTATGCTAAAATTGCGACCCTCAATAAAATCTTTGACATGCTGATTGCGCCGGATAATGCGTTGATCTAATTGTGTGGAATCGGGGCGTTCAAACTGAATGATGCCATCGTGCATTATTGGACGCCAGAACTGGGAGATAAAGTCATGTTCCGGGTTTTCATCTGGATAAATAAAACTATGAAACTCAAAGCCGAACTGCCAATCACCATAACCGTCGTAGAATCCTTCGCCAGAACCGAACTCGCATGGTTCCACATATCCTTGGCACTCTCTGGTGCCGAGGAAAATGTCTCTTCGGCCTCCAAGATTGACTGATCTCTTGGCGATATTGTGGTGTTTGTTCTCGTTGCGGTCTACACGCAAGTCTTCGCGTTGCTCATTCCACTCAAAATGAGCAAGTACTTGATACTTAACTTTCTTCAAATAGGTGTAATACGACAGATCATTCCCGCCACTCATCTTGATTGGCCGGATACCTTTGCCTTCGGTCTGAATCTTGTTCATCACGCGTACTGCGTCAATGATCCACACGATTGTTGGTTTCCAATAGATGCTCTCAGTAATACACTTCAGGGCTTGATACGTTGGAATCTGATATGAGTTTTTTTCTCCGCCCGTTCGGGTGGCAACTTCTGAGAACAAGGCGTAGTCGCCATATATCACATATTCAATCGAGTTGCGATGCTTTTCCATAATCACCTACTTCATCAGAAGCGGCATTCCCGCTTTCCAGAGGAAT
>ERZ1032238.460-NODE-460-length-12598-cov-12.859125_pt1 | contig 12598 bp, 7 predicted proteins | sample MGYA00518736_ERZ1032238 | MGnify/ENA primary metagenome ERZ1032238 (study PRJEB33719, sample SAMN04261349) | wastewater metagenome | biome: periurban shantytown; feature: human; material: feces | host: Homo sapiens | place: Peru: Lima | collected 2012-01-15 ... | reverse complement strand
AGCAGTATCACTTGTATTGCTTTTTTACCGACCGCTTGTAGTTTCACCTGTTTAAAAATCTCTATGGTGGGCACTTTCAGCATGGTTTAACTTCATTTAATTCGTATATAACTATGCCGCTTTAGGGTCTCATCATCAAAATGCCTAAAGCGGTATAGTTATCCCATGACTAAAATGGATATTCCAACTATCGCCGTGCTCTTGCCTTGTTACAACGAGGAAGTCACCATCGGCAAGGTGGTGCGTGACTTCAAAACCGCGCTGCCGCAGGCGGACATCTACGTGTACGACAACAACTCCTCCGACCGCACCGCCGAAATCGCGGCGGCGGAAGGGGCCATCGTCCGCAAGGAGCCACGCCAAGGCAAAGGCAACGTGATCCGCGCCATGTTCGAAGACATTGATGCCGACGTGTACATCATGGCCGACGGCGATGACACCTACCCAGCCGACGCGGCACCCGCCATGGTCGAGAAGATCGCCGAAGGATACGACATGGTGATTGGCGACAGGCTCAGTTCAACGTATTTCCAAGAGAACAAGCGCCCGTTCCACAACTTCGGTAACCGTCTGGTGCGCGGTTCGATCAACGGCCTGTTCCACGCCAACGTCACCGACATTATGACCGGCTACCGGGCCTTCTCATTCACCTTCGTCAAGACCTACCCCGTGTTGTCGCGCGGTTTCGAGGTCGAAACCGAAATGACCATCCACTCGTTGAACAATAACCTCCGCCTCTACGAGATGCCGATTCAGTATCGGGACCGTCCCGAGGGCTCGGTCAGCAAGCTCGACACCGTGGGTGACGGTATCAAGGTGATGGGCACCATCTTCCGCATGATACGCGAATATAAGCCGCTCCCGTTCTTCGGCGGACTTGGCGTCATCCTCGGCATCATCGGCATCGTGCTGTGCGGCAGCGTGACCATGGACTTCTGGCACACTGGCGTGGTAGCGCGGTTCCCCACGCTTATCGGCGCGGTCATGCTCGTCATTGCCGGACTGCTATTGTTCATCACCGGCATCATCCTCGATGTCATGGCCAAGAACGATCGCAAAGCATTCATCATTGACGCCAATCAATTCGCCATGATGCGGCGCCAGAAATAGCACAGATTCCAAATATGGCTGAGAGCAAAAAGATACTTGTCCTCAGCCATATTTTATTGGTTAATCCGTCTGCTACTTCACCCACTTTTGGGCATTCGTACCGTTTGCGGCATATAGCTGCACATTGGCACCATTCGAGGTAGAAGCACCCGAAACATCAAGGACTTTGTTTCCCGCGAGCGCCGACTGGAACGTATACGATCCATCGGAATTCTTCACTGCAATCCACTTCTGCGCATACGTATTATTTGAGGAATATTGCTGCACGTTGGCACCATTGGCGGAAGAGCCACCATAAACATCCAGAACCTTGCCGGAATTCACATTGGTCAATGTCACATAACCGTTGGAGTCGTGCGTGACTTTCCATTTCTGAGCGTTGGTACCGTTGCCATTCCACAGTCGCACATTGATGCCATTGCTCTTAGAGGCACCGGCAACATCGATTTTCATGGAGGTTTTCAGCTTCGATCCGAACATATACGTGCCGTCAGGAAGGTCCTTCCTATGCGAGTCAGCGGCAGCGTTCATACGTTCTCTTGGAGTAGAAACCTTGTTTATTGTCCACTGCTGAGCGGCTGTTCCGTTAGGCGTGTACATCTGGAGTTTGACCTGCTGCGCGGCATTGCCTCCTGGAATGTCCGCTGCCTTGTTCGCATTCACTGATACCAATGCCACCCTGCCGCTACCGTAGTTGCGTACGGTCCATTGTTGGGCGACAGAATTGTTCCCATCATATTGTTGGAGCGCCGCACCGTTAGCCGCAGATCCACCGCACACATCCAGTGCTTTACCGGAGTTTACGTTGGTAATGCGGTAGGCTGCATTACCAATCGTGGTGAAACGGTATTTTTGCGCGTTGGATCCGTTGCTCGCATACAACTGGATTCGTGCGCTATTGGCGGTTGATGCGCCCGAAACATCGAATACCAATCCGTTGTTTTTTACTGACCGAATCGTTGTTGACGTATTTGCCGGAATGCTGACCTCGCTGGATGAGAGCACGAAAAGCTGAGCAGCTGTTCCATTGGGCGCATACAGGTGAATCGCTGCACCGTTGGCTGTACTGCCGCCGCTTAAATCCAGAACCCAATTGCCCAGGGCGGACTGCAAGTAGTAACCGGTTCCGGAATCACGAATGAACCAATGCTGAGCATTCGTACCATTCGTCGAATATTGCTGCACTACCGCATTGTTGCCGGCCGAGCCATTGCGAACATCCAACGCTTTGCCGGAATTCACATTGGTAATGCTGTAGCTTCCATCTGACTGCTTAATGAATCTGAACTGCTGCGCTTTGGAACCGTTACCGGAGTACAGCTGGATGGCTGTGGAATCAGCCGTGCTCGCTCCAGGAATATCAATGCTGCTTGCCACTTTGGATCGTACATTGATGTAATAGTTCCCATCAGGAACAGTGATAGCCGGCAATGCGCGAACATCAACGGATGTTTGCGTACTGTTGGTTTTCTGCTTGCCCCCAAACGCATTTACGTCCACGCTGCCGCTGATGCCGTTGACATGCACGGACGAGGAATACTGCCAGCCGCGATCGTTGCTGGACCATGCCGTGTAACCCATGCGGGAGCCGTATTGTGCCACCCACCGGGTTTTTGCGTGGATGTTGCTGCTGTTGAGCTCATTGTTGAGGTAACTGGTGTAGGAGTACACCGCAAGATTACTATAGCCCGCGTTACGCAGCTGGCTGAACCAGGCGTTCACGATGCCGTCGTACACGGCCGGGCTGGTCGGGTGCGCGTGGCCTGTCCAGCTCCACGCTTCCAGGTCGTAATACACCGGGTATTGCAGGTCATTCGGGTTCACGCCGGCCTTGCGCAGCAACGATGCCACGTCGGCGCCTTCGGAGGCGGCATTGCCGGAATTCTCGGCGTACGAATACGTGTAGATACCGAACGGAATGCCCAACCGCTTGCATTCGCTGATGTTGCGCAGCGCCTTCTTGTCATACCCGTTGCCCCAACCGTAGCTGATGCGGATAATCGCACCTTCGACCCCGGCGCTCTTCGCCTTGGCCCAGTCGATATCGCCCTGCCATTCCGACACGTCGATCACACCCTTGGCCTGCTGCACGAACAGATTGCCGTTGGATTCGAAGAACGCCGGTGTACCGTTGTACGTTCCCCAATACGCGCCATACTCATTATTCGGCAACGATGCCAACCGTACCGTCGCTTTGCTCCGAGCTGTTTCGGCGGATAGGCTGGCATCGCTTTGAGCCTTGGAGGCATTCTCAATCTTGGTTCTGACCGCGTCCACCTCAACGGGGATGAACGACGCACCGTCGGTTTTCGCCAACGGGTCCGGCTGACTACTCTGCGTGCCCACCAGGTTCGGATCGGTAATCGTCTTACCGGTGGCAAGATCCTTCAACGTGCCATCCGCAGTCAACGCATGGTCTTCGGACACGACTTCCGCATCATCGGGGATGCTCTGCGCGATTGTATCCGGCAGCTCCGCTTCAGGATTGCCCGGCATGGTGTTTTCGGCACCATCTGTGCCACTGATGGAACGCACCTGTGTGACGGCGTCCATATTCACATCATGCAGTTGCACAGCATCCGCAGGCAACGCACCACCCAATGCCAATCCAGTTGCGGCAATCGCACACAGCACAGTTCTCATCGCACTCATTGCAGCTTTTCTCATCTCCCATAACGATCCATCACAACAGCGTTCCCAGCCTAACCGGCACCATGCCCTTCCCCGCACCTGCCAGCTTTCCTCTCGCATATTCCTCTCACAGCGAGCATGAACCGCCACCCGCCGCCTTCAGCCGCTTCACACGTTGCCCGGCTATGGTACAAATACATTCGCATGATATGGATGGAAAAAGGGTATCGATGAAATCGTTTCGCACACAACGCAGTGCAGTTTGCTGCGCTTTTCTCACTTTGGCTTTGGTTCTTCCCCTATGCGTAGTCGCACATGCGCCTGCAGCTCAGGCCGCTGGAACCGCAATCGCCGCACAGCAGAGCACTCCCGCCACGGTGAAGCTCCCCGCATACTATTCGAACGGCATGGTATTCCAACGCGGTAAGCCGATCACCGTCACCGGTGAACTGAAAAACCTCACATATGCGAATATCGACTGGAGCAAGCTCAGCGCATCACTCTCCATGGACGACAAGCGGTATTCCGGGCAGGTGACCAGCAGCCACGAAGCGAAGTTCACCATTCAAATCCCCAAGGTCCCTGCCAGCCAGCACCCGTACAAGCTGGAAGTGCAGTACGACGGCAAACTGCTCAAAACCCTCGCCCGCGTATATGTGGGCGATGTGTTCGTGGCAGCCGGGCAATCCAATATGGAAGTGAACTACACCCAGTATTACAACACCAAGAACCTTAAGCTCGACCCGAACGCCAGCCCGCAGGGAGTGTTCAAATACAAGGATCTTCCCGAAACCATCGACGATCCGAACGTGCATTTCATCGTGGCACAGCATGACGCGCAATCCGTGCAATTCCCCGTTGCGGACGAGAATAAATCGTCCTGGTCGGAAGCCACCACGCAGAATTCCAAGCGTCTCAGCTACCTTGCGCAATTCTTCGCCCAGGAACTGCGCACCACCAGCCCGAACATCCCCATTGGCATCATCCAGACCGCATGGGGTGGCACGGCCATCAGCCGACACATCAAGGGCGGCGACATCTACAAGAACCACATCGCCCCATTGCAGGGCTTCCACGTCGCCGGCGTGCTGTGGTACCAAGGCTGCAACGATGCCGCCAACAATGCCACCGCATTGGCCTACGAATCGCAGTTCACCGCGCTGATCAACCAATACCGCAAGGTGTTCGACGACGCGTCCCTGCCGTTCCTCTACGTGCAGCTCGCCCGCTGGGATGATAATCAGTACACTCAAGTCGTACGCCAAGCCCAGCTTTCCACCCTAGACAATCCAAACCTTAACACCACCGGGAACGTAGGCATGACGGTGTCCATCGACACGGACAAGGGCACGTCCGAAACCATCCACCCGTTGGGCAAGGAGATTCTCGCCAAACGTATGGCCAACCAGTGGCAGGCCATGCGCAAGAAGACCACGGTTCCTTCCGGTCCGGTCGTCACCTCCGCCGAACGCGACGAAAAAGGCAACATCACCATCTCCTTCAAGAACGGCACCGCGCAAGGCCTGCAGGCCATGAAACCCGATTACAGCCTGAACGCGAGCGCCACCAAGGTGGCTTCGCCTACGGATGAGAAGCTGGAAGGCTTCGAAGCGGCGGACGCATCCGGCAAGTTCAGCCCGGCTACGGCCACGATTCGGGGGAACCAGTTGGTGGTGTCGTCGGATGATGTTGACCGAATCACCCAGGTGCGTTACCTGTTCAGTGGCGATCCGAATTGTTCCAGCATGCTGTATAACAAGCAGCAGCTGCCGGCCAGCCCGTTCATTATCGCGATTCCGTAAACCTGCGGTTCCGCGTAGTATATGCGGGCGGAGCGGCTCGTTTCCGTAGACGCCCCGCCCGCGCTTGTCTGTGCCGATCGCTGCCAGGTCAGTACCGATTCAGTACCAGGTCAGTACCGGTTCAGTGCTGTCCAAATCTCAGTTTCCGCACCCAAACCGGTACAACGCCCATCCCTTAGCGAAATCGCCTTTATTCGAGTAGTCGCGCACCTTTTTCAGCGTGCCGTCCTTCACGTATTTGGCGATCAGGTCTTCCTTGTGGAACGGGTCGTATTGTTCCTTAAAGGTGAACATCTGAAGGCTTGGTGCCTGTTCGCCCATCGCCAGGAAGTATTCCGGGGTGTCTGTTCCAATCGGGCATACCGTGCCGAGCACTGACTGGGCGTCTCCCGAGTCGAAGGCGCGTTCCACGGCACCGAAGATCGCGCCGTTCTTCTCGGCGGCCGGATTGTAGATCGGGTACAGCATGTTCGTGCCGAATATCGACATGCCGTACATCGATCCGTTCAACGGATCGGAAACCACCACGGCCTTGTTACCCACTTCGCGTGCCACGTCTTCCAGGATCTCGTATTTGGATTGCGTAAGCTGTTCGACTGGCTGTTCGTCGGTAAGCTGCATGTTCGCGTACACCGCATCGGCAACCTGCGTGCGCGTCACGTTCGTGAACTGGGGCACGACGGCGAGCGCCACCACCAGTACCAGCGCGATGATCGCATCCGCGTGCCGCGCGGAAAGCTCGTTGATGGCGCTTGCCGCGAATACGATCAGTGTGACGAGAGCCAACGGAATCATGGTGAGTGGTCGGACTTCGGTGCGGTACCATACTGCCGCCACGATGTTCGGGAACCAACCGGTGAGTGATGCGGAGCAGACGAGCACGAGCCCGAAGAGCAGCACCATCATCGCCATGGAAATGGCGTCTTTGCGGAGTTGCTTGTAGGTCGCATACGAGTAGTCCGCCCTCAAGTGCTTGCCTGTAAGCGGCTTGGCTCGCACGACTCGCGGCACGATGGCGACGAGCAATGTGATGATGAACGCGGCGATCACCACTACCGCGGCGAAAATGCCTGTTGCGCCTGGTAATTGGTCGGTGATGAAGATGCGCAGCGCGTCCGGCACGCTACGGCTTGGCGTATAGGTGTGGAACCAGTCGGCGGGGTTGAAGTAGCGGGTGGACTTGTAGTGCGAGACCATGTAGAAGAAGAACGCCACGCCGGACGCCAGCACGGACAGGAACGCGCCGAGGATCAGCTTCCAGGGCAGGCGCAGCAGCAGGAACGGCACGATGAACAGCAGCCAGGTGAATGCGATGCGTGGGTGTGCGATAAGGCATAGTATGCCGACGGTCAGGGTGGTGATGAGCCAACGGGCGATGCCGTTATGCGACCAGTGTTGTTTTGGGGTGTTATGCCGGCCTGCGATGGCGTCGAAGAAGCGCAGTGTGGCGTAGATCCAGAATGGGAGGATGGCTGTCGCCAAGCCGTATGCGAGCAGTGGACCGGTGGCGAGGCTTTGGAACGGATAGCAGGAGGATGCGATGGAAAGCAACGGCACTGCGAATGCCATGATGCAGGGGAAGATCACGTTGCGCATTGTGTTTGGCTGCTGTTCTGCTTTCCGGGCGTGGTTCCGCTCGCAATCCGCATTGCCGGTATGGTCAGCGTCACCGGCACGGCCTGTGCGCTTCAGGTAGCGACGCGACCGGCAGGTCCAATAGGATGCCAGCAACTGCATGCCGGCCGGCCAGATCAGCCCGGCTCCCATAATCCATACCACGTTCAGGGCGGTGTACACGTTGATGGTCACTCCGAACACTGCCGCAAGTTTGATGAGCCCTGCGGCCAGCAGGTGGAACATGGGCGGGTAGAACGCGTCGTTCGGCCACAGGTGGGTAGCCGCGCCGATGCCTTGATCGAAAATCTTACGAATAAAGTAATAGTGGGCTGGTGCGTCGATTTCGTGCAACGGATAGTTCCATGCCGCGCTCCCCTTGGGGAACCAAGCAACCACGACCGTGCATGCCGTCAGCACGCCCAATACCATGCATATCGGGACCGCCAGGCGCCCAGGCCGTTTCTCCCCCACATCGGTATTCGCATCACCCGCGCCGTCGGCCTGCCTGTTGCCTTTCGGAGCGCCTAAAGCACTGAGATCAAGCTCTTCAAACTGATTGTCTGCCGTCTGTTCCGAGTTCACACCCATTTCCACTTTCATGCCGTGGGCTTACGCCCGTCACCAGATTCACGTCACATCCGACGCTCTCACATAGTCCTTGACAAACCGGTAGGGGCTCGCCGTGCGTTACGGTGAGCCCCTACACCAGTTGATTGCCTCGACCGATCAGTCGTCCAACGGCGACGGCATCGGCCGCCACTCAGTGTCGTGCAACAACTTGCGCGAATCCCACCAGCCCTTGGCGATCTGCACGATGCCGGTGCGCAGGTGCTCACGATCCACGGCCACCAGTCTGATGATCTCCTTGGCCGCGGTTGCCGCGGTGCCGAGCGCGAACAGGAACGGACGGTAGTCGCCGTACACCATGAAATAGCGGGCCATGTAGCCGCGATTACGCATGATGTGGTAACGGTTCATGTCGGACGTAGAGTTCAACTGGCGCACGCCGGCGATATCCCAGTTGCCGATCTCTCGCGTACGACGCAGAATCACGTCCGGCACGACAATAGGCTGCGTGACCTTGCTGGCACGGTAACCGTAGATGGTGTCGTCCCAATAGATGAAGAAGCGTGGGTCGGGCAGGCCAATCTGCTTGACGACATGACGGCTGAACAGGCCGCCTTCGAAGCATAGCGTGTTCATCACTCGATAACCGGCCGGGCCGAACGCTGCCGGTGCGATGGGGTTCGGAATACCCAGGCCGATGCGGAAATCATACTGCCAGTAGAACGGACCGCCATCGTAATCGAAACGGCTGCCTTGGATGACCTCGTGACGCTTCGTCCACGGTGCCAGCTTGGCGATGGCATCCGGCAATACCGCCACATCGTCGTCCATCACCCAGAACCATTCGGCACCCAGCTCGTACGCCTTCTTCACACCTGCGGAGAAGCCGCCAGCGCCGCCAAGGTTCTCGGTCTGCGGCGCATACACCACGCGGGACTGGTTGCCATCGCCATCGACCACGGTCTTGCCCCACTGGTCGTTGACCCTGGTCTCAAACTCCTCGACCATGCCGCGAGTCTCATCGGACTGCTCGTTGTCGACCACGATGATACGCCACGGAGCCTGTTCCAAGGCGAGAATCGAATCGAACAACGTCGCAAGAAGCTTCTGACGCTTGTAGGTGGTGATGACCATGGCGAGCTTGCTGATCGTTGCCGCCTGTGCCTGTTCGACGTGCTTGGCCGGCTCGGCCTGTTTGGTGGATTGCGTTGCGTTCCTCTTCAAAACGTTCCCATTCGTCATAGGGCATATTGTCCCACTACCTCTAGGCAGGGGCTGGCGCAAACCGGATCTTTCGCCGAATTGCCGCATGGATGTGCTTCCCCGTCCCTGCCGGGTTTCCTTACGGCACAATAAGACACGCCGTAACGTGCATATTCGTGCGAAGTGAGGTATTCTATTCGAGTTGCGTTTCGTGCGTAAGCAGGAAATGTATGGAGAATTCGCCTAGTGGTCTATGGCGCACGCTTGGAAAGCGTGTTGGTGTAACAGCCTCACGAGTTCGAATCTCGTATTCTCCGCCAGTAGGGTTTTCGGATGATTCCGGAAGCCCTTTTTTCATACCAAAAATGGCGATTTTACAATGGCCTGTTGCGTAGATGTGCGACGAAAAAGTTGCGAAACAGTGGGGGAGTTGCGCATATCGCTGATTTCGTTCGTAACGGTATGCTACCTTGCGTTACTCTCAGAACGGTGACCGTTACCAGTGGCGAGATTGCCGGCAGAGATTGCTTGAAGAGAGGGAGGGCAGCGATGGCTGAGTTCGACGATGAGCTAGATATGCAGCGTGAACTCGATACCCGCGATTCCCTGGCTTCGATGGCCCGCTATCATGCATCATCGCCGAGTGCCATTACCACGCAAGTGCTGCCGCCAAGCTTCATTCCCACTGCGACCGGCCGCATTCGCCCTGTGACGGGCACGATTCCCGCAATACAGTCGGATGCTCAGGAAAAACAGGCGCAGATTGGCCGTTCCGTTCGATCCATACGTTCGCTGGCTGCCGGCTCGCTTCGTAAATCGCAAGATTCCGATGCAGACGGTAGTACCGACGGCAACGGCAATAACGGTATTACGCCCCGCATGACATCCAGTGCCCCGCACTACGTCGACTAACGTTATAAGGCTGCGAATCCTACTCAACAACCGTAATAAATGGACTTGCTGGCAATTCAAGATCGTTATAGAGCAGACTGGAAATAGCCGGATTTCCGCTCCACCAATAACGCACTTGAGTTACCGTGTTAAGATTCGAACTTCCATCAGCGGCACTCAGCACAATCTGCTTACCTTTGATTTGGGAAATCAGTACCTTCCGTGGTGTTGGTGCTGTTATCGCCACTGGCCGTTCCATCAGTTCCGTCGCCGCCATCGGTGGCCGTGGATTCGTCGGCCTTCTGCAGGGCCTGCTTGAACTGCTTGGCCTGCTTGTCATACTCGGCTTTTGCGGCGTTGGCTTTGCTGATGGTGGAGGAGGCGTCGGCGGCACAGCTCAGCGTTTTCGGAGCGGTGACTTCCGTCTGGTGAAGTTCAGCAAGCTTGTCGAGATCGTAAGACTTGTCAAAACTGGTGAACGCTTCGGAGATTTTTGCCTTCAGCTGGAACGCCTTCGAATAGGAGGTGTTCATGGCCGTGACGGCTTCCTGGCAGTCGTTTAGCGCGGCCAGGTCACGCATTTGCTGCGACGCACGTATGCCTGTGAATCCGAAGATCGTACCCAGAACGACAACTACGACGACTACGGTGATAATGATTTGGCGGTAGAAGCGCTTTACATGCTGGTCCGTCCATGCGTCGCCATCGCTGATGCCTTGCGCTATGACCTCGTCGAACGAGTCTTGCGGTCGACGGGATTCGTTCGATTTAACGGATCCGTCTGCTTCGAGCGATTGCTGATCGCTGGTCTTGGCCGTGTCGCCACTGACGATTGTGCGTGTTCCGGTTGCGTTGGCGTCGATCGCGTTGGTGTCGGCTGCGCTGCTGCTGGTAGCGGCATCAATACCGTCGGCAGAAGTGTTGGGTGTTGTGCTTCCGGCAATTGTTCTCGGTGCGCGTGACGAGGTATTTTCCTCGCTTGGCTTCTTGCCGTGCCGTGCCATAACCCCTCCAGAATCTGCCTGCTATTCTGTGATCCTCGGTGCCGGCTTCCGGTCCTGGTCAATGCTGACCGTGCCGAGTGCCCACCTGAAATGCCAATATACAGCGTACGATACCCGTTTGTCCCCGATTTACCGCACTCGTGTTGCCTCATATAATGCACGTGTCCATTCTTCAACTTCTGCATGCTTGCCGGAACTTCTTAAAATTTTTGAGAAGTGCTGTGTTGGGGTTGCGGGGTGCGGTTAGAGTTGACGGTTAGGGCGTTTGCACCGAATATTTGGGGTTGATGACTGTATTCAAGAGAGGCTGACGAATGGTTTCGCCACATCATGTTGTGAAGATTGCGACTGCGCTGTCTGCGGTTGCGTTGACTGCTTCCGTTGCGGTTGCGCCGGCTTACGCATTGCAGGATATTGCGATTGAGGATGCTGTTGCGCAAAGCGGTTCCGTTACTGCAGATAATGGCGTTGTTATGCAGTCTGACGATCAGTCGGATGATCAGACGGGCGACCAGCAATCGCAAGACAGCATGCCCGACAATCCGAATGCGAAACTTCCGGATAACGTCAGTGGCGAGATTTCTGACGATGCAACTGTAGTTTCGGAAGACCTGGCCGTTACCCCCGAAGGTGAGGTTAAGAATATTGAAACCGGCGAAACCGTGACCGATCCAACATTGGTCGGTACGCAGGATCAGCAGCCGGATCCGCTCGCCAAAACCAATGGCGAATCCTTCATTCCGGTAAGTGCGGAAGATGTCAAAAATGCTGTAGCCGACGCGAACGTACAGCTCTCCAAATTCGAAAGCAATGAATACGGCGCGCACTGGGGTACTTACAACAATACGAAAGCTTTCTTCGACTACCAGAACAACCTGTTCGTGCAGCAAGCCAAAGGCGTGATTGACGTTTCCGAATGGCAAGGCGACATCGATTGGGCCAAAGCGAAAGCCGACGGCGTGGAAGGCGCGATCATCCGCCTCGGCTACGGCGAAGGCAACAATGCCGACAAGAAAGCGCAACGTAACATTTCCGAATGCAAGAGACTTGGCATCCCGTTCGGCATCTACTGGTATTCCTACGCGGACACTCCGGCGCTCGCCAAAGAAGAAGGTGCCGACGTGGTCGCCAAACTCAAGCAGTTTGGCGTGAATCCGAGCGATCTGGCGTACCCCGTGTATTACGACCTGGAAAAGTGGACGTGGGAAGGGCATCAGCCGCCCACCGACCCGAACGTGTACAACAATATCGTCAACAATTGGTACAGCGCACTGCAGTCCGCCGGATACAAGAACCTGAGCGTCTACTCGTACACCAGCTATCTGCAAGGCCCGCTGAACCATGCCGACATTTACGCTAAAACCACGTGGGTGGCGCAGTACGGCGCTCGCATGGGATTCGACTCGTTCCCGACCAACAGTCGCGGATGGCAATACACCAGCTCCGGCAAAGTGGACGGCATCAGTGGCACTGTGGACATGAATGCGTTTGGGCATAAGGAGTTTGTGAATGGCGGGCATTGGGTTACCAAAAATGGTCAAAAGTATTGGCGGGATTCAGATGGTTCTCTAGCGCGTAGCAAGGAAATTTACGATCCTGAGAGTAATGCCTGGTATTGGATTGATTCAGACGGAACCATGGCGCACGATAAGGATGTTTATCTGCGTTCGAACGGAGGTAAATGGGTTCGTTACGATTCCAATGGTCATATGATTAAAGGTGAGGATTTCCGATACGGCGTCTGGTATAACTTCGACTTAACGACCGGTGCGA